>Ga0123335_1002389_pt1 | contig 28195 bp, 17 predicted proteins | sample BiotimSIPDNA_2_FD_89707 | JGI IMG/M metagenome (GOLD analysis project Ga0123335, IMG submission 89707) | Anaerobic biogas reactor microbial communites from Washington, USA - Biogas_R2 time_0 SIP DNA | ecosystem: Engineered > Bioreactor > Anaerobic > Unclassified | place: Washington, USA...
GAACTGCGTCCCCTCCTCGATTCCGCGCTGTACTCCGCGGGGTATGCGGAAGGCTAAACCGATCACGCTCTTGGCTTCGGGGAAGAGGAACTGTGGGTTCATCTCCTTCGGCGCGCCCGAGAAGCGTGACATGGGTCCGATACCGCAGAGATCCGCACCGGCATCCAGTGCCGCCTGCTTTATCATTGCGCTTGTCAGCATGCTTATACTCCTTTTCCAAAAAATCGCTGTAACATCTTGCATTATATTGTAATAACACGTTATATAATCATGATGAAACAAAGATTAACTTTTAATTTACAAATATTGTCATATTGTCCGCCATGATGCAGAACCACACTGGATGATGCGGGCTAATATAACACAATGCGTAGCTGTGTTACGGTCAGATGAGCTTCTTTGTCTCGCCGGCGGCGAAGGTGAGCAGCCGGAATCCGGTCTTTGTCACGAAGGTAAGCTCGCCGCTCTTGTCCGCCGTCACACTGAGGGCTGTAACCTCGCCGTTCTTCCAGTCGCAGTCAACCGAGTAGCCGCCGCGGGCGCGGAAGCCACGGAAGGAACCGCCTGAGAGGTACGAAGGCAGAGCGGGAAGCACCTTCAGCTCGCCGTTCTGGCTCTGGAGAAGCATCTCACTGATTGCCGCCGCGCCGCCGAAGTTGCCGTCGATCTGGAACGGCGGGTGTGAATCGAAGAGATTGTCTTTCGTGGACTTGGTAAAGAGCAATGTAAGGCTCTCTCCCGCCTGTCTGCCGTCGCCGAGACGGGCGAAGAGACAGGTGAGCCAGGCGCGGCTCCAACCGGTGTGTCCGCCGCCATGAGCAAGTCTGCGCTCGAGTGTGCGGCGCACGCCTTCGAACAGCTCGGGGGTGTTTTCGTTTATGGCGCTGTCGGGATATACCGCGAACATATGGGATATGTGGCGGTGACCCGGTTCGGGCTCGTCATAGTCCTCAAGCCACTCCATGAGCTGACCGTGCTTGCCGATTTTCAGCGGCGGCAGCTTGGAAAGGGCGGTTTTGGCTTCGCCCGCCATGTCGGGATTGATACCCAGCAGTTCCTCGCACTCGATGTATAGACGCAGCAGACCGCCGATTATCTCCACATCCATTGTGGGCGACAGGCAGAGATAAGCCGCCTTGCCGTCGCAGAAGTAGCGGTTCTCGGGAGAAGTGGAGGGGCCGGAGAGCAGCATACCGTTATGCTCGAACATGTAGTCGAGGAAAAAGCGCACCGACTCGGATATATAGCTGTATGCGGTCTCCCGCAGATAATCTGTGTCGAGGGAGTAGAGATATCGCTCCCAGATGTGGAAGCAGAGCCAGGCGCCGCCGAGAGGCCAGAGACCCCAAAGCCCGTCCGCCGGCGCGGTGAAGCCGTATATGTCGCTGAGGTGATGCAGCACTGTGCCGCGGCAGTCGTAGTTGACCCTGGCGGTATGTTTGCCCGACTCCAGCAGGTAGTTGTTCATGTAGTCGAAAAGTGCCGTGCAGCATTCACCCAAAGCAGCTGTCTCTGCCTGCCAGTAGTTCATCTGCAGGTTGATGTTTGTATGGTAGTCGGCGTTCCAGGGAGCGTCGTAGCGCTCGTTCCATACACCCTGCAGGTTGGCAGGCAGTGAGCCGGGGCGGCTGGAACTGATAAGCAGGTACTTGCCGAAGCGCCAGTAGAGTTCCGCCAGTCCGGGATCCTCCTCACCCTTCTCGCGCAGGGCGGCGAGGCGTTCGTCCACCGGCATGGCGGTCTTGCATTCACAGCAGTCAAACTTCAGGTCTGAAAGTCCCATCAGCGCCGTAAAGTCGGCGGTATGGCGTTCTTTAAGCTCACACCAGCAGAGCTTATCGGGGAGTTTGGGCAGAACGCCGTCGATGTCGGAGCGTATCTGTATGTATAATTCAATATATTCTGCGCCGGAGATATTCAGCGAGCCGGCTCCCGGAGCAATGACACCGTCGGTGACCGCCGCTATTCTCGAGGTAAACTCATGCTCGCCGGTGGCGGTCCTGCCTACATAGGTAATTCCGCACTCCGAATAGTCCACCGACACCGTGTATTTCCGGGTGTAATCGATCGAGGCGTTCAGCTTGGCGCCCTCCGAGGTATAGCGGACGGCGATAAGCCTGTCGGGATATGATGCGAAATATTCGCGCTTATACGATACTCCGCCCCGGGTGTAGGTAATCTCGGCGAGACCGTTTGTCATGTCAATCGCCCGCCGGTAGTCGGCGCAGCTGTCTCCGCTGTGAAGGGCAACACGCAGCTCGCCCGCTGTCTCGTAGGATTTTACGCGCTTGAAGGAATCGGCGAGAGCGCTCTCGGCGTAATTGTCGGCTTCTGCCGCCCTCCCGGCAAGCAGCAGCTCACGAACCTTGCGCAGTTCTTTCATATAGCCGGGAGTCACCGCGTCGAACTTCTCGCCGGCCCATATCTTCTCCTCGTTGAGCTGGATTACGTCGGTTCCCACGCCGCCCCATAAAGAAGCGCCCATATATCCGCAGCCGATAGGCGAAGTGTCCTCCCACTCAACTGCGGGTCGGTTCAGAAACAGAATATCATTTCTCATTATGTTCTCACTTTCATTTGCTTTTTCATATTTTCCGCTGCCCGTATGCCGCCGATACTTGACAAAACAACGGCATCATTGTATAATCACATTGTATTATCTTTGATATGGCAGTATTTATTATGTAATCCGTACCGGCGCTTTTCGCCGGAATATTATTATATGGAGGTATATATCATGTCAATTTGGGAAGAAATTCAACAAGAGCTGACCAAAGCCGCCGACATTACTCTGAAGGAAGCGGGAAAACTCACCGACACAGCCAGGCAAAAACTGGACGAGAAGATTCTCACAAACCACATCGGCAAGCTGTACGGAGAAATCGGCAGACTCTGCTACGATGCACATCGGACCGGCGCAGACCACAGTAAAGAAATTGCAGCCGTCTGCTCCAAAATCGACAATCTCAACGAAAAATTAGCTAACGTAAAAGCCGGGAACTCTGCTTCACGGATCCAGCATTACTGCTATATGTGCGGCTCGGAACTTCCGATTGACGCCGACACATGTCCCAAATGCGGGGAGAAACAATTTGACGCCGAGGAGACCGCTGAAACCGCCGATGACGGTAACGCCGATGACGGCAAGGATAAGGAGCCGCTGATCTGAGGCAGTTTACTATTCAACCCGTTCGATAATCATGTCCTGCCATTCGCGGCTCATGGTGACAAAGCGCGCGCTCCATCCCGCCACACGCACCGCGAGGGTCGTGTATTTCTCGGGATGGCGCTGTGCGTCGCGGAGCGTAGCGGCGTCCACCGTGTCTATCTGCATGAAGAAACCGCCCAGGTCGCAGAAGCCGCGGATCAGCCCGCTCAGCGCCGCCACACCCGGCTCGCCCTCCAGAGCAGAGGGCGAGATTCCGATGTCCAGCGCCGAACCGGTGGTAAGCAGGCTCAGGTCCGGCTTGCAGGCTGAATGTATAACGGCGGTAGCGCCGTTGCGTATGCTGCCCGGCGTCGGCGACCAGTTGCTCGCCAGCACATCGCCTTTCCTGTGACCGTGGGGCGAGGCCAGCCGCTGCGGCGCCCAGTCTATCTGACGCCCGAAGGTGCTGATTCCGCCCGGGAACCAGATCGGGCATGAGTCGTCACGCTCTCCGCAGCATTTAGCAAAATCCTCCACCAGCCGCACCGCCAGAGAGTCGCATTCGTCGCTGTCGTTGCCGAAGTAGACAAAATCGTCAAGCGCATGGCGGCGCAGCTCCTCATAGCCCTCCCAGTTGGCGGCAAGCGCTTTCTGCAGCTCGGCTAAAGATACACGCTTGTCCTCATATACGAGACGCTTTATCGCGTAAAGGCTGTTTACGATATCCGGCAGACCGCCTATGTGTGGCGAAACCACGACATAACGCGTTCCGCCCTCGTAGTAGGAGCGGGCGTTCTCTATGCAGTCGTCCACAAAGAGCGACACCACTGTACAGGGATTGCTCGGTTTCCAGCTGCCGTCCTCATTTAACCTGCCGCCTGTGGTGCCCCGCTTTATCTGCTCAACCTGAGCGCCAAGGTCGGCAATGTATGCCGCGTACAGCTCCTCAAAGCTGCCGAAGTCGCGGCTGCCGCTGTAGTTATCAAGCGTTATGTGCTGTAAAATTGCCAGCCCGTCAAAGGGCACATAGCCGAACCAGGTCTTGCCGGGCACCTGTACCTCCCAGCAGCCGTCGTTGGCGAAGTTTCGCGCCTCGGACAGCTCATAGCCCCAGTCGGTCATGGCTTTCAGTATAAGATCCTCATTGTATATCGCCACATTGCCGCCGCCGTGTCGCATCGCCTCGGCGCAGCGGGTGATAAGATACGGGTCGGTTTTCGTGTTTATTCTGACCGTGGTGGGGAAATCGCTTATTCCGAGTTCCTCAAGAATGTCAAGAACCAGATAAGTTACCTCGTTTGCAACCTCGGCGCCGTCCGCATCGATGCCCGCAAGAACCAGATTCTGATAATGCTGCGCATCGCCGCTGCGGGTCGCGCGGCCGTTTATCCACTCACAGCCCTTGATAAAGAAGTGGGAGAATATTTCCCGCGCTTCGTCTATGGTCAGTGCTCCGGCGGCTAAATCTTTCTTAAGATAATCACCCAGCAGCCAGTCTATGCGCCCTATCCCCGGCCAGTTGCCGCAGAGACGGGTGAAGGCAAAGACAAACCACATGCTCTGCACGGCTTCGTAAAAGTTTCGAGCCCCCTCGAAGGGCACCCTGCAGAGGTTTGAATACACACGCTCCATGCCCGGCATATCCTTCAGCGCCTCGAGATATCTGCCGTGCCAGATGCGCATGGCGTCGATGCAGATAAGGCAGCTTTCGAGGAATGCCCGCTCGCGGGATTCCGTGTGCCTTTTAAGTGATTCATGCACCCGGCGTTCGATGCCGTTCATGCCGACCGCCAGAACTTCGTCAAAGCGGATGGTGAGATGGCTGACCGAACCGAACCAGCCGTGAGCCGCCCCGTATTCTTTTGCGGGCACGATATGGCTGATGGCGTCGCCAAGGGTGGCACTGCCCGAGAGATACTCACCCGGCACTATCCGCAGAGGCGATTTATTCGCTATCTCGAGTATGCAGGCATTGTACTTGTCAAGCCCGGACATTTCGCTGTAACCGGGCACTTCATCCATGCGCACATTCGGAGTATCAAGAGTCTCGAGCCCGTATATGCCCGCCTGCGAATCGGCGGCGAATTTTCGTGTCGCCTCGGAAAGGCGCACAGGACGCGGCGTCGAGCTTGCTGTATAGAATATCATTTCAGTCGATCCTTTCATATTGTCAAGGATTTGCCGGTATAGGCTTATTGCAAACCGGCACCATATACATTGTACCCTGCGGCGCAGGTTCTGTCAATCGCCATTTTCACTTTTTGACCTGAATGCAGACCTGTGCGCCGATATAAATATGCTTTTCAGTTTACGGAATTTAACAAATGATTGTACTCAACTGCGACAGTCTCACGCTGTCCTTTGCCGGCGAAACGGTGCTGGAGGACATCACCTTTTTTATAAACGAAGGTGACCGTCTCGGCATAGTCGGAGTGAACGGCGCGGGCAAAACCACCCTTTTCAAGCTTATAACCGGTGAATATTCACCCGATTCGGGCGCGGTATTCATCGCCAAGGGCCACAGTCTCGGCATCCTTGACCAGTATCTGGATTTCGACGATAACTCCACCCTTTTTGAGGAGATGCTGCGCTCCTATCCCGAACTTACCGCCATGGAGGAGCGGCTCAACAGCCTGCACGCCGCTCTCGACGCGGGTGACATCTCCCGGGCAGAAGCATACGCTTCCCTGCACGACCGCTTCACCCGTGAGGGCGGCTATGAATACAAAGGGCGCTGCCGGGGAACTCTGAAAAGCCTGGGTTTTGACGAGAGTTTTTTCGACCTGAAGATATCTGTGCTCAGCGGCGGACAGAAGACCCGTCTGGCGCTGGCGCGTCTGCTCACGGTGGAGCCGGATATTCTGATGCTGGACGAGCCGACAAACCATCTGGATATGGATGCCCTTTTCTGGCTCGAGAGCTTTCTTAAAAACTACCGTAAGACTGTCATAGTCATCTCCCATGACCGCTATTTTCTCGACAGTACCGTCACCAAGGTGCTGGAAATCGAGAACAAAAGCGCCCGGATGTATAACGGAAACTACACCCGATTTGTGGAGCAGAAGGCTTCCGACCGTGAGATACAGGAACGGCACTGGCGCAATCAGCAGAAAGAAATCGCCCGCATCGAGGCTTACATAGAGCAACAGCGGCGCTGGGGTCGCGAACGCAACATCATCGCCGCCGAGAGCCGCCAGAAGCAGCTTGACAAGCTGGAGCGTGTTGAGCGACCGGATGCCCTGCCAAAGTCAATACGCCTGCGGTTCAGGAAATCCCTGGAGAGCGGCGACGATGTACTGCACATCCGGCGTCTCACAAAGGGCTATCCGGGTAAGCCGCTTTTCAAGAATGAAAATCTGCTTGTTAAGAAGCGGGAACATGTCTTCATCCTCGGTCACAACGGCTGCGGCAAATCCACTCTCATAAAGCTGATTGCCGGCAAGCTTGAGCCGGACGGCGGTTCGGTTGAATACGGCTACAACGTCGACATCGGATACTATGACCAGGAAAATCAGGAACTGTGCGATTCAAACACTGTTCTTGATGAGTTGTGGAACGACTATCCCCACCTGACCGAGACCGAGATCCGCAACGCGCTGGCGCTGTTTCTGTTCCGAGGCGATGATATCGAAAAAACCGTATCGGTACTCAGCGGCGGCGAACGCGCGCGGCTCACTCTCTGTAAGCTGATACTCTCGAAGATGAATCTGCTCATACTCGACGAGCCGACAAACCATCTTGACATCAATTCACGGGAGGTTCTCGAGAAGGCGCTGTTGGATTTCGGCGGAACAATAATTGCCGTTTCCCACGACCGCTATTTCATAAGCAAGCTGGCGACCCGCATTCTCGACTTCAACTCGGGCGCCTCGCCCGATCGTGTGCCGCCGGGTCAGCTGTTCGATTTCAGGGGGACATATCCAGAGTATCTTGAATATAAGGAAAAATATCTTGTGTCCGATTCGGCCGACAGTTCATCCAAAGGCGCCGTCACAGAATCACGCGAGCAGTATGAGGCGCAGAAGAAAGCCCAGTCCGACCGCCGCCGTCACGAGGGCAGGCTCAGACGCAACGCCGACGAAATCGCCAAGCTTGAAGCTAAACTTGACGGCATCTCCGCCGAAATGCACGGCGAAGCGGCATCCGACGCCGAGCGTGTCGCAGAGCTGTATGAGAGCCAGCTTGCAGCCGAAGAACGACTTTTAGAGCTGTATGAGCTTCAGGAGGAGCTGGAGCAGCAGGGGGACGAGTTCGACTGATACGGACATTTTCTGAATATCCGGCTGACGCCGGCACCTGATAAAGTCTGGGTATTATTAACAGGTAATGAATTTAACATAATCTATATCGGCGCATCAATTACACAATCCGAAAAACAGAGCCGCAACGAATTTGTAGTCCACTGCGGCTCTGTTTTTATCTGTATCTTGATTTTGTAAACAATTCATGACGCTTCCTTAACGAAGCCGTCGCTATTCTGTTGCTTGTTTCACACAACTTTGGGTAAATTCCTTGACATCCTATATCACCTGTGATATAATCGCCCTGTTAATACAGCGCGGCAATGAATCCACGAAGTTCAACCGGAGGTGTATTTATGAAGAAAAGAGGAATTTCTCTTTTATTGCTCATTATTTTTATGCTTGGCACGGTTGCTGCAAACGGCTGTGGCAGAGGCGGCAACAGCGCAGTCACGACAGCGGCAGGCGGTGTTCCGCAGACAGAAGCCGAAACTGAATCGCAGTTTTCCGATTACGCGTCAAAATATCTCACCTTCGACGATCCGGTCGTCCCCGATGACAAATTTGACGGTCTCGAATTTGTGATTCTCAGTCCCGGTTCCAAGCCGCCAAGTGACGAGGAAACCGGAGATGTTGTCGAGGACGCGGTTACCTTGACCCGCAGATATGTTGAGGAGCGGCTTGATATCGACATTGTATACACGATGGTACCCAGTATAGTCGATATCGAACCGTCACTTTCCAAGGCTGTTATGGCAGGCGACAGTGCTTATGATCTGGCAATCAACCATAGCATCCATGCGCTGCCGGATATAATAAAAGCACGGCTCGTTCACGACTGGAACCGTGTTCCCAATGTGAATTTCGACCAGCCGTATTGGAACCAGAGCATGAACTCGACCCTTTCAATCAAGGGTGTTCTGCCCATAGCAAGCGGAAATTACTTTGTAACCTCGCCGATGTGCATATTGTTCAATAAGAAGATACATAATGACTATAATATTGAAGACCTGTATGCGCTTGTTGAGGACGGTAAGTGGACTCTGGACAAATTCTGTTCAATTGCGAAATCGGTATCGGCGGATTTGAACGGCGACGGCGAGTACGGAGTTGAAGACCTTTACGGCATGACGGGCATGGCGGATTACCAATTCATGGGCTTCCTTGCCGGCTGCAACCAGTTCGTCGTCGAAAAAGATGAAGAGGACTTCCCTACCGTTGCTCTCGATAATGAGAAGACTTACAATATTTTCTCGAAACTATACGATCTCATATACGGAACCACCGCTGCGAAAGTCTGGAAGTACGGCTCCGACCAGGCGACGTGGGTCTCCTTTACAGATAACCATTCGCTGTTTGAAGTCCAGGGTGGATTTGGTGAAGCTATTCGCTACCGCTCGATGGAGACCGATTTCGGGGTCATTCCCTACCCGAAATATGATGATAATCAGGCTGACTATATGTCAATTGAACTGGGCAGCTTCCTGATGGTTCCCGTGAATGCCGGTAACTTGGAACTTTGCGGTACTGTTTCCGAGCTGCTCTGCGCGGAAAGCCGCCGGAGGGTACTGCCCGAATATGTTGACAAGCTGCTTGTCTCAAAGACCGCCCGCGACAACGAGTCGGAGGGCATGATATATCTTATCCTTGACTCTGTTGTATATGATTTCGGTGTCAACCTCGGTTACTATGACGACCTGTCCTATATTCTTGGCTTTACCCTGCGAGAGGATACAAGTGACTTCACTTCATACGTAAACAGTCGTATTAAGAAATCCAATGCACACTACAAAACGGTTTACGAGTATTATCTTGCGTATGGGGATATGTATTAAGGGGTAAACCGCGCGGAACAGCATATTAAAACACCATATATAACCGAAAGAGCTGCGGCGAAACAAATGTTTCGCCGCAGCTCCATTTTTTATATCAGCATAACCGTCCGCTTCGTGATGCGTTATCAGAGGTTCGGCAGAACGAGAGCCTTGGATACCGACAGCTCCTCGATCTCCTGTGCGGTGACCTCGCGTCCCAGTTTCTGGGAGAAGTAGATGCCTTCCTGGACGCGCTGAGTTTCAAGACCGATCTTTGCGGTGGGCAGCAGCTCGCATTTGCCCAGCAGAGAGTGGATCCAGTGCTGCTGAGAGTTGTCGTAGTGGGCGGTATCGCTGTAAACCGTGTGGTCGAGATAGTCGCGGACGTTCATATCAACGGTGGTGTCGATCTCCATGTCGTGCAGCCGCGAGTGGATGGTGAGAGGGCTGAGGGTGATACCCGCCTCGGAGCCGTATATCGCGGAACCCGGGAAGGGTCTGCCGTGAATCGCCCAGGACTCAAGAATGTCCATCGACAGACCGTTCTCGTAGGTGGCGAGTCCGACGCCCAGTTCCTCGACGTTGAAGCCGGAAATCTCACGGCGTCCCTCGTCCATGGCGATCTCGGCGTAGGTGTGGCCGCAGACGCGCTCAAGCTTCGGAATACCGGTGAGGTAAATCAGCTGCGAGATATGATAAACGCCCATGTCAAAGAGCGCGCCGCCTCCCGCGGTGGTGGTGTTTACGAACTCCTTGCGGGCATATCCGTCAACATAGGGCCTGCCGCGGCGGCGGAAGCCGTAGGAGCGCATGTGGTAGATATTGCCGAGGTCGCCGGCATCGATGTAGCGTTTTGCGCACTTGGTCTCCTTTGAATAGAGCATTGACAGCTGAATATGCAGCTTTTTGCCTGTCTCCTCCATGGTCTTATACATCTCGCGGGCATCGAAGAAGGTGCCTGCCATGGGCTTCTCGCAGTAGCAGTCCTTGCCGGCTCTCATGACCGCTATGGATGCCGGCGAGTGCATGTTGTTGTGCAGACAGACGTCAACCGCCTGAATGTCGTCCTCTTTCAGCAGTTTGCCTATGTGGGTGAAGCGGCGGTCTATGCCGTAGCGGTCGCCGATTTCGTTGAGCCTTGCCTCATCGATGTCGCAGATGGCGACGACCTCAGCCTCGGGGATGTTATTGTAGGTCTGAATGTGGCTCTCGCCTATGATGCCGACGCCGATAATCGCAACTCTGATCTTTTCCATACTGTTATCTCCTTTTTAATGAATTTATTGTGGCTTCTTATGAGTGTCTTACTGTTTCTCTGTTCTTTATTTCATCGAGTATATTCTGCCGAAATAGTCGTCGCCTTCGATGCCCGCCTTAATCTCTGCGATGATGCCCCGGACGGTCGCCAGCTGCCATGCGGTGCGCTCGTATTCAAGCTGCCCCGAATGGTGCTCGACGCTGTAAGTGCCGTCATATCCGGCTGCCGCCAGACGCTCGAACACGCCCTTGGCGTACGGCACGGAACCTGCGTGCACATGGGTGTGCATGGCGTAGGATATGCAGAGCTCCTCGCCCTTCTCAATCTCGTCGAAGAAATTGCGGAAGTGGTAGAGATGTCCGTAGTTCGGGCAGTCAACGGCTTTCTTAACCTTTTCAAGGTACTCGGGCACGCGATCCCAGCCCCAGTGGTTCTCGGGACCTATCTTGATGCCGGAATCGGCGCAGGCGGCGCAGTATTCGCGGTAAGTATTGACGATGTATTCGAAAGCTTCCTCGGGCATTGTGTGTCCTTCGGTGCCGCCGAAGTCAACGCGTATCGACCTGGCGCCAAGCAGCTTTGCCGCCTCGATGTATTCGAACATCTTTTTCTTGTGTGCTGCCCGTTTGTCGGGGTCGTTCTCCCAAAGATGAGGCCCGTCTACGCAGAGGTTTGCCAATCCCAGCTCATTACGATCAAGCTCCCGGCGTACCTTGCGTATGAAATCCTCGTCAAGGGTAGGCAGGAAGCCTGTCCAGATATCCGCCCAATTGGTGCGGTAGCGATATTTCAGCATATTAAGATAGCCGAAAATATCGATTTTACCCTCTCCCAGCAGACCGTGGAATGAGTAAGATGCAACGGAAATTTTCATGTCAGACATTTTATTGTTCCTTTCTATATGTGTTAATTGACATAGTGTTTTTCAGCCGACAACCTCGTCGAATTTCCTGTTGATTTTGTCAAGGTCGTCAGCCAGGGCTGCTCTTGCTTCGATGTAGGACGCAGCATTGCCCGAGTTTGCATTCTGCAGCAGGAAGCAAAGCTGTGTGAGCCTTGAGGACTCGCCGCTGAAGGCGTAACCCAGGTCGACATACTGCACGTCACGGATTATCTCGAACATATCGGTATCGTCGGGCGAATCTGACAGCTTGCTGCCAAGCACCAGCTCCCACACCTTCGGCACGACGTTGTTGTAGTTGTAGCAGCTCATGGCGACCGCCAGTGTGGCGATCATCTCGGCGCGCCCGGCAGCCGGCACCAATATGCCCCAGTAAATATCGCAGCCGGAAGAGCGGTATTCCTCCTGCAGCTCATCGAACTTCGGGAAGGGCATGATGCCGTAGACTACATCCGAAGTCCGTACCTTTTCATAGAGCACGCGGGCTTCCGAGAAAGTAAAGAGTCCCTGATTGCGCATGAACAGATCGGCTCCGTATTCGTTTGAGGCGCCGTATTTGTTTGTGCCGTTCTCATACAGCCGTTCAACCGCTTCCATAATGGCGACAATGCGGTCAAGGTCATACTCAAACACCAGATAACCGTCGCCATCCTTGGATATGACGGTGCCGCCCAGGTCGGACTGCATTCCCATATCGCCGTAGTAGCTGGTGAGGAAGCCGTACATATCCTTATCGGTCATTACCCCGTCGCCGTCAATATCGCTGACTATGTCCGCGGTAAGCCCGATAAGATCTTCCAGATACCACTCGCCGGCGCGCACATCGTCATAGGGGATTTCGATGTTATGCGCAGCCGCGATATCCTTATTGTATGCCAGCATGTAGTTCATGTATATGCCGCTCAGCGCGAAATGGTTGGCGGTAAAGAGCAGCTTGCCGTTTACGGTAAATGTATCGGTGGAGCCTTTCCACCAGGGTTTGCCGAAATCAATGTTGTTGATGTTGAGTATGTTGATAAAGTCACCGCGAAGCGCATTGCCCACTGTCAGCAGATCGTGGTTGAATACCATGTCATAGGTGTCATCCCCGGCAAGCACCATTTTGTCCACATTTGACGCCACTATGTTCTGAGCGTCGTTTGAGGTCAGGTCTATGGCGACATTGAAGCGATCCGAGATTACCGAACGCTGCTCATACAGCGCATCGTTTATCACCTCGCCGTTAAGACTCTCGGCGTAGATGTAGGTCTTCGCCTGATACCATGTGGTGGTGAGGATATGCATCCTTGCGCCGTTGTAGTTGTTCTCCGGCAGTCCGTCGTAAACATATGTGTCCTCCGCGGTCGTGGTTACCTCGGCGGTGACGGCTGTCGTGATCTCAGCCGCATCATCGTCTCCCATGCCGCCGCATGCCGCAAGGGGCAGCAGCATGAGCGCCGCAAGCAGAACCGATAGAATTCGCTTCATCTGACCGTCCTCCTGTCAGTTTTACATTGACGTATATTGTCTGTATGACCTTATTATCTATCCTGACGCCGCCTTTGTCAACAGTTTGTTTTATTAAACCGACACAGGCAGATAAACACCCTCCCGAATATCGTTATTATTCAGCGGATGAGAAGAACTCGTTGATTTCCCTGATGCGATCCAGTTCCTGCGGCTCCTTTGAGGCGTAATATGAAGCGAATTCGTAGGTATCGGAGGGGACGACATCGTTTAGTATGCCCTGGAAGCCGGTTCCCTTGCCGTAGATGTAGGAGAAGCTCAACACACGGTTTTTGAAGATGATATCCAGCATCTCGGCGCTGTCGAGGTCGGTGGCATAGCGGTCTTTCAGCGTTATATCCTTGTAGGCGGGCACAATGCGCTTGTAACCCTCGGCGGACATGGCTTCGAGGATGATGCCGGTGCGCTCGGAATCGGTCAGCGAAACCGGTACCCACATTGGCGAATCGTAGCAGACACCGAAGTAGTCGTCCTGATTCTCATCGTATTTAGGCATGGGAAGTATGCCGTAGGTGACATCCGAGTTCTCCAGGTTGGCAATCAGCACATAAAGCGAGCCGTATGTGAAAAGGCATTTGCCGTCGGCGAACATGACCGAATAGGCATCGGGATTGTACAGTCCGGTGTGGGATTTCTTGTAGTAAACTCCCTCCCTGCCGCCCTGCAGCCAGTCGCGGATAATCTCGATGAGGTCGGCGGTACGCTGATTGTTTATGTTGAGATGCACTTCCTTATCATCGGGTTTGTGTGCATAGGCTTCGATTCCGAAGTTCTCAAGCCAGCCGTAAAACAGCCCGGTAAAGGCAAAGCCGTAGAAGTCGTCACGGGTGCGTGTCTGATCGCCGTCAAGGTCGGAATATATGCCGCTTGTCATGGAGATGACCTTTTCAAGCAGCCAGTCTCCGCTCCGCACCAGCTCATAGGGCGATTCTAAATCGTAGTTTTTGAGCTGGTCGAGATTGACATACATGTTCTTTGTGCCGCGCAGACCGTTGTAGCCGATGTAATTGGAGAAAACATACATGCGGTTGTTCAGCGTCAGTCCTTCGACGGTGAACCGCGGCCACCAGGGCTTGTCAAAGTCAAGGTATGGCAGCTTGTAGAGGTCGACGAACAGCCCTTCAAGCGAAAGGTTGCCGGAAGTGCAGTCGTGGCACACGCCCAGGTCAAAGGCGTCGCTGCCCGAGAGGATGTTGCTCTTTATGGTGCCGCTGTCGCTCCAGTTCGGAAGCTTCACCTGCACCAGCTCCACATTGAAGCGATCCTCGACCGCGGCGTTGGCTTCGAACACCGAGTCGTTCACCAGCGAACCGGTTATTTCTTCCGACAGCAGCATGGGGATATCCACATCCGCGCCGAGTATGCGGTACTCAAAGCCCGCGTAATCCTTATCCGGCAGATTGTCGTTCAGCGGATCCTCGGTCTCGGCGGCGGCTGTATCTTCGGATATGGCAGCCGTGCCTGTATCAGCCGCACCGCCGGTATTTCCGCCGCAGCTGACAGCCGTCAGAAGCAGGGATATGAGCAGAAGAATTGATATTATTCCTGAAATTTTCATATTCACATTCCCCTCACACCGTATGGGTGAGCTGCTTAAGCTCATCTATGTCAACGCCGCGGGTGCCCGTCCCGCCCTTTACTGCCAGAGAGGCGGCCGCGCCCGCAGCCTGTCCCATAGCCATACAGATATTCATGACGCGGTAGGAGGCATGGGCACGGTGGTCGCCCGAGATGCAGCGCCCGGCGGTGAGGAGATTGTCCACACCAAGCGGACGCAGCGAACGGTAGGGGATGTCATAGGGTTGTGCCAGATGAGGACAGCCATCGGTCTCCGCCTGACCAGCGCCGTCGGGGTTATGTATGTCTATACAGAAGCTGGCGTTGTGTACAACGGCATCCTCGAACTTGCGGCCTGCTATGAGGTCGTCTCCGGTGAGGATATAGTCGCCGATGACGCGCCGCGACTCGCGGGCGCCGAGTGTGGTGCTGCTGCCGTTCACATGTATATCGGCAAAGCCGGGGATATTGTTTTTCAGGAAGAACACCACCTGACGAATCTGCTGTCTCAGCTGATATTCCGCCTCGAAGACATGCTCGGGGTCGAGCGGGCGTATGTGGTTGAACTGGGTGGCGTTGACCATGCGCTCGCCCTGCCTGCCCGTTTCGTAGAGACGGACGATGTTTATGCTGGGAGGCAGTTCACCCGATTCGCAGGCTTTGTGGCAGAGGTCAAGATATTCCCTGCCGTCGCCCAGGTCCCTGTAGTCCTCCTCGTGGTGACAGAGCAGCTTCTGCTCCGGGTCGATGCCGTCTATGGTGAACATGATGCTGGCGGGCTGAACCAGACCGTCCTTCTCCCGGCCGTAGGCTATCTCACAGCCGGCATAGGCGGCAAGGTCGCCGTCGCCGGTAGCGTCGATAAATATGGGGGCAGTGAACTCAATCTCGCCTTGACGGGAATGTGCCATGGCAGCCTCGATAATGGCGCCCTTCCGTCTTACGCCGGTTACCTGGGTCTGGAGAAATACCCGAACTCCCGCCTCCCGGAGCATAATCGGCAGCACGCATTTCGCACTCTCGAGAGAGGTCATGAAATCGGTGAATTCGCCGATCCGCTGACGGATTTCCGTGCCGATGTTGGGGTTGCCCACCCCTCCGAGGAATGGGCGCACGAACATGGTTGTCAGTCCGCCGCCTATACAGCCGTAGCGCTCGATAAGGGCGGTTTTCATACCCTGCCGCGCGCTGACAAGTGCTGCCGCCACTCCCGCGGGTCCGGCGCCGGCTACTATAACGTCAAAAGCGTATGTTTTAATGTCAATCACTCTTTTCTGATGTATTTTATTGCTCGCCCAGCGCCAGGAAGGAGACGATCATATCGTCCCACTGCTTGAGGATTGCGGGGGATTTGCTTTCGTAGTAGGACATGTATTCACCCGGCGTCTTCTTACTCGAAACAACGCAGTTGAAGAAGAAGGAGCCGGTTCCCAGCAGCTTGTCGGCAATCATAATGAAGGAGGTATCAATGGTGTTGTAGATTATATCAACCATGTCCGAGTCGCGCTCGGTATCGGCATACTTTGCCTTGAGCGCTATATCGTAGAAAGCAGGTATAACCGTGCGGTAAGCCTCGATCGACAGCGATTCCAGCACCGCGCCGGATATTTCAAGACGGTCATCGGGCGTGGTAACCGGCAGTATGGCGGACATGCCGTTTACCGTACCAGCCGCCGACATGTATTCGAGATTCTCGTTCATGACCGGCATCGGAAGAATGCCGTAGGGCATGCTCATTGCGCGCAGCTTGGCATCTATGAAATCTGAGAGCATGCCGAGATAGAAAATTGCGTTGCCCGATACGAAGTGAGGCAGACCTTCATCATAATTCCCGGGGTAGGATATATTGTCCTCATACAGCATACGGTAGAGGATTTCCACCCATTCCAGCGCCTGTTCGCTGCCCAGCTCAAGAACCGGAAGTCCCTCGGAGTCGCGGCTCATGAAGGGCAGTCCGACCGACATCGAAGTGTAGTTGACGGTGGTCTGACCGCGGTTGTAGAAACCTACGATATCGCCTTTATCCATGGCGCCGTCGCCGTTTACGTCGGTGTAGGCTTCCATGCAGTATTTGATGAAGGCGTCATGGGTCCACTCGTTGTTCTCCACCTTGTCGTAAAGTTCGTTGTGGTCGCCGAAGTAGTTGTCGAAAAGCGACTTGTTGAAAATCGTGCAGGAGCCGCCGAGGAGCGTGGTTATCGAGAAGGCGCCGGTCACGAAGTAATAGCGCTCAGGTCTGATCGCGCCGCCGTCCATAAAGGTTTTATACCACCAGGGCTGCTCAATATCGATATAAGGCAGATCGGTCAGCTCGCGGAAATAGCCGTTGAGCATCAGACGGAAGCACTGTGAGCTCTCAAGCATGACGAAGTCATGGGTGTAGTCGCCGGCGAGGACCATTTTCTGGACCTCATTTGCAAATCCTCCCCAATCTTCGGTTCCGTTTGTGTATTCCAGCTTGACTTTCAGCCGTTCCTCGGTGGCAAGATTGCGGGCATATACCGCATCGTCAAGAATGTCGCCGGTCTCGCCTTCGCCCTTGCCGTCGTAGCGTACGACATCCTTATAACCGAAGGTATGGATTTTTACGGTGCTGCCCTTGTAGTCAAGGTCGGGCAGATTGTCATTTATGCCCGTCTCGGCGGTAGTTTCCTCCGCCGGCGCGGCATCGGCGTCGGTAACATCCGGACTGCCGCTGTCGCCACCCGAACCGCCGCAGGACACGGCGCCGATGATGACAATGGCGAGCACCAAAATCAGAGAGATTGCGCGTAAAAGCTTATCTTTCATAACAAAACCTCCCGGTTAATCGAAGCAGCGTTATCGCTGCATTTGTTTCTTTTATTATATCAGCAGAAGTGTTATCGGTCAAGAGGCAAACTCCGGATTTCGTGATTGACATCACCCTCCCGCCGATGATATAATCTAACCGGAAACTAAAACACATCACGGAGGGTACATACATGAGAGAGCTCAAGCTGCGCTACAAAGCTCCCGCGCCCGACACCGACGAGGGCTGGGAACGGCAGTCTCTGCCCATCGGCAACGGACGCTTCGGAGTCAATGTTTTCGGACTTGTCGACCGGGAGCGGCTGCAGATAACCGAGAATTCGGTGCTGACCCGCAATAACCTGACAAACGCCGCCGAACTGCGCATCTCCTTCCCCCACGCGCTGACTGAAGCCACCGATTATGAGCGCGATCTCATACTCGACAGCGCCGCTGCCCATGTCCGCTACGATATCGGCGGGGTTCATTTCGAGCGCGAATACTTTACGTCCTATCCCGACGCGATACTCGGCGCGAAGCTGACCGCATCGAAAGCGGGCGCCCTGTCATTCACAACCGAGCTGCAGATCCCTTTCATAGACGAATCGGGCGACCCTGACACCGCCCGAACCGGCGATGTGTCGTCCTCGGGGAACGCCATTGTCGCATCGTCACATCTCAGCTGTTACAAGATTAATCTCGCCTGCGGTCTGCGGGTGCTCACCGACGGCAGCGTGACGGCGGAAGACGGGAAACTCACCGTCTCGGGCGCGTCATCAGCGGTACTTTATTTCTCCTGCGACACAAACTACCGTCTCACGCCCGAGTGCTTCACCGCGCCCGACGACCAAAAGATACCCGATTATGACCCGGCTCCCGATGTGGCTGCCATACTCGACCGAGCCGAGGCGCTTGGCATTGATGGCTATGAAAAGCTGAAAGCCGCCCATATCGCCGACTTCTCGGAATATTTCAGCCGTGTCAAACTGGATATCGGCGGTGAGGAGGAGGATATCGGCGGCAAGACCACCGACGAACTGCTATATAATCACCGTCACGGCCGCCGCAGCCGCTACCTCGAACAGTTATATTACCAGTTCGGGCGCTACCTGCTTATCTGCTCATCCCGTGAGGGCGAGCTGCCGCCCAACCTTCAGGGCATCTGGAACTGTCATAAGATATCGCCCTGGGGCAGCGGCTACTGGCACAACATCAACGTGCAGATGAACTACTGGCCGGTATTCTCAACCAACCTTGCCGAGCTGTTCAAACCATACAGCGACTTCAACCATGCCTTCCGCCCAAAAGCCGAGCAGACGGCTGCCGAGTATGCCGAAAAGTTAGGGCTTGCCGAGGAGGGAGTGACCGATTACGGCTGGACGGTGGGCACCGCCGTATATCCCTACCGATTCAGCGGCATGCCGGGCGGACATTCGGGTCCGGGTACTGCTGCAATGACCTCGAAACTCTTCACCGACTGGTGGGAGTTCACCCGCGACCGTGAAATACTTGAAAAATACGTCTACCCCACCGTGCACGGCGTCAGCAAATCACTTGTGCGTTCGGTTGCCGAGTATGACGGCGAGTATCTGTCGGTTTTCTCGGCGTCTCCCGAACAGACGGTCAGCGTCCGTCCGCCAAAACCCGGTGAGGAGAACGTCTGGAACAACGGCACCTGGAAATATTATCAGACGGTGGGCTGCGCCTTCGACCAGCAGTTAATCCAGGAGAACGGCGCCGATGATATCCGTCTCGCCGCGGAGTTAGGCTATAAGGACGATGTTACCGAGACCATAGCCGGTCAGCTGGGGCATTATCATCCCGTGGAGATCGGACTTGACGGGCAGATAAAGGAGTACCGGGAGGAGAGTCACTACGGCGAAATCGGCGAAGCCGACCACCGCCACATATCCCACCTTGTAGGCCTTATGCCGGGTACCATAATCAACCGCGATACTCCCGCCTGGATCGACTCGGCGCGGCGAACCCTTGACTTCCGCACCGACCGCTCCACCGGCTGGGCGCTGGCGCACCGCCTCAACGCCTGGGCGAGAAGCTTCGACGGAACACGCGCCTACCGCCTGCTGTGCAATCTCATCGGTGAGCGCACCTTTGACAACCTTTGGGATTCGCATCCGCCCTTCCAGATCGACGGTAACTTCGGCGGCACATCGGGCGTCACCGAGATGCTGCTGCAGAGCCATAACGGCTGTATCGATATCCTTCCCGCATTGCCGCCCGACTGGTCTGACGGCTCCTTTACCGGTCTCTGCGCCCGGGGGAATTTCACAGTTGACGTCAAATGGAGCGGCTGCCGCGCAAAATATATCCGTATAACCTCCAACGGCGGCGAACTCCTGAAGCTCTATTATCCGGGAATTGCCGGGGCATCTGTCAGGAGCCGCGGTAAAGACATTGCATACGGCACTGACGGCAGAGACACGATAGTCTTTGACACCGATGTTGGCTGCGAGTATATAATTTCCGACATACCTGACATGCGCCGCACTGCCGCGCCGTCAAAGGCTTCGGTTTGCGGTACCGTTCCACACCTCGTATGGGAACCTTCTCCCGACGAAGGCGTGACCTACAATATATACGCCTCCACCGACAGCTCGCCCGACTATTTCCCGGTGGCTTCGGGGCTGCAGGCGACCGAGTTTATCGATTTCTCCTACAAGCCAACCGCCGGCGGCTACACCATGTACCGCATAACCGCCGCCGCGCCCGATGCGCTCGAGAGCGACGGTGTTACCTGCGTGATTGTCGACAGCTGACAGAGGAAGGCATTGCCGTTTATTGAGTTTATAATACAGGACACAAAATGCCGGGGCGCTTTAACAGCACTCCGGCATTTTCTTATTTCTGCATCCGTCAATCAGCGTGGTTTTATCTGTGTTCGGGTTTATCTGTCTTCGTTCAGCGTTTCTGCGGTGCGGCGGGCATATGCGAGGAAATGCGGCATCAGCGGGTCGGGATATCTGCCGTAGACCAGCTCCAGAGAGAGCTTTCCTGTGTAATCTGCGTCGCGCAGCACCTTCATCTGCGCCGTCCAGTCGGTGTTGCCCAAGTATGGCAGCAGATGCTGATCTTTTGTCCGGTCGTTGTCGTGCACATGAGTGCAGACAAGCCGGTCGGCGACTTTTGCAAGCTCCATGAAATCGTTTGCGCCGAATGCCACATGGGCGTGTCCGAAATCCCAACATACGCCTACCTTGTAGCCGTTAAACAGCTCAAGGGTGGCAAGCAGCTCGTCAACCGTGGAACAGCAGCGGGAGCGCTCGCCCGGGCGGGTTTTATAGCCGTCCTCGAAAAGATTTTCGAACGCCGTTGTCACGCCAAGCGAGGAGGCGTAGTCCACCAGCGGGGTCATATACTCTTTTGTATAGGCAACGGCGTCCTCGGAGGTGTAGGGTTTGTCGCCGCATTTGTATTCGTCGGCGTGTATAACGCAGTATTTCGCGCCCACCAGCGCAGTGGCGGTTATCATGTTCTTTATCAGCACCGCAAACTCGGCGGGATCGGCATTGCCGTAGCGTCCGAAGGGGGCGTGAGTCTGCTCCGCCGTCATGCCAAGGCTGTCAAGCTCCTCGCGCAGCCGTCTGCAGTCGTCCTCCCAGCCGGCGGTACCGGTGACGGGATTGATGTCGAGGTAACGGAAACCCGCGTCACGGCATAGTTTCACCGCCTCCGAAAGTGTGCGCTTTTCGGTGGTGCCGTATTTGTGGCAGGCGTAGTTTGCGTTAATGGCAAGTGGGAATTTTTCCATTTCGTTTGTCCTCCCGGGACTGTCGGCGCACATCATAACCGCAGGCGGTCATGATGATGTCGTGCAGCTCCGCTTCATATTCCGGAGTATAGGGGTTGACCGCCTCGCCGCGGACATAGGAGGCGAAGTTTTTAAGCAGCCGGTCGTAGCGGCGCTCGGGCGCGAAATCTAACTTCTGCGATCGGTCGCGCCATGGGTCCTGTCTGCCGATGGTTATCTTCGCCTCGGGGATGTTGGTATTCACCCCGGGCCGGGGCACCTCCATGCGGGAGATATGCAGCGTGGCGTCATAGCCCGAGATTATGACCGAACGGCGGAGAGCGGCGCCCGGCTCCGATGCGCAGGCGCGGACATAGGACACGCCGTTGTCATAGCGGAATGCCGCCATGCCCAGGTCTATGCTGCCCACATTGTCAAGCCCGGTGCTTACATTCAAGGGGATGATCTCCTTCGGCACGCCGCAGAAGGTCACTACCAGGTCAATCAGGTGGCAGCCTAAGTAGTAGAGCATACCGCCTTTGAAGCGCTTCAGCATCTCACGATAGCTTTTGCTGTCGCCGACGCCCATCTGACCCTCCACCGAGAATATATGCCCGAAGGTGCCGTTTTTCACCAGTTCACGGGCATAGCGGATCGCGGCGTTCTCGCGGTACATGTAACCGAGTTCAAGCGGCAGATTTTTCGAGGCGGCCAACTCGCACATGCGTCTGAACTGCCCCGCGTCCTCGCTTCCCGGTTTGTCCATGTATACGGGATAGCCGTATTCAAGAGCGCGTATAGCGTTTTCAACCAGTTTGTGTTCGTCGGTCTCGATAATGAAGGCGTCGGGCTTCGCCGCCAGCGCCCCCTCCCAGGTGATGAACTCATAACCTGCGTAGGCGGGTCGGGTCATCATGTCCGGGATGCGGGATTCGTCCTCCTCCACTATGCCGATGACCTCATAGATATCGGTCAGACCTTTCAGCGCCTCGGCAATATGCGCCGAATGCACCCATGTGCCCGTGCCGACCTGTACCACTCTCAGTTTATTCATATATTAACGCATTGTCAGTTTTTGAGCGACATCAGCGTTTCGAGGTAGGCTTCCAGCGCCGCGTCGTATGATGACTGGTTGGCGGCAAGCACCGTCGTCCAGTTTGATTTATTGCTTCCGCAGATAACCCCGCGCAGGGTCACGTTGAAGGCTTTGAGCATCTGGGCGCTGGTGAGACCGAAATCATACTCCACGCCGCCCTTGATTATGTCGAACATCTGGGCGCTTATTTCGTCCCGGGAATACTTGACCTTAAGGGCGCTCTCAAAGTATGCCGGCGAGACGGTACGGTAGCTCTCGGAGGCAAAGGCTTCGAGAACAGCCGAGGTTATCTCCTTGTCGGCGGTTATCGGAATCGAGAAGGCCGAGAAGGTGGAGCGCGGGGTGGTTATGTAGCGGTCCTGAGCTTCATCATATTTCGGGAAGGGGATGACTCCGAAATCGGTGTCGCTGTCGCGGAAGATAACCACGGAGGCGAACTCCGCAGTGATGAACATCGCCCTGCCGCTCGGGAAGGCTTCCGCATATTCGCGCTTGTTGTCAAAGTTAACGGCCGAGCTGTCCCACTCCACCATTTCCTTGCAGCGATCCATGACATCGACAAACTTTTCGGACGCCATGTCGAAGTGAGGAACTCCCTCCGAGTCGTAGCTCATGGGCGTCAGACCGCAGGCGGTTGTGAAGTTCACCGCGTGATTCTCGTTGTCGATAACGAGCCCGAAATTGTCGCCCACGTCAACGGCGCCGTCGCCGTTTAAATCCTGATATGCAACCGCCGACATCTCGCGGAGCGCGTCAAGCGTCCATTTGCCGTCGGTCACAAGTTTATAGGGATCGTCAAGTCCGAAATCGCTTATCTGCTTCTTGTTGAAGAGGAAGCACATCATGCCCTTGATAACGCCTAAAGACGCCTCGCCCGAGGCAAGGTAAAGCCGTCCGCCCACCGCCAGCTTGTCGATAAGCGAGGTCGACCACCAGGGACGGGTGAATTCGAGGTGTTCCATACCGTCGCCCAGCATATCGAAAAAGATGTCGTTCTGAATCATTATGGGATGCAGCACCGAAAGGCCGCCTGCGATGTCGATGGATTTATCCCCTGCCATCACCGCCGCGATGACGGTATTCATGTAAATTTCCCGCTGCCCCCAGAAATCGGTTGTGGTGTTGGCAAAGATGTTCAGGTCGACATTAAGCCGCTCCTCGACCTTCATGTTTCGGGTGTAGAGCGCGTCGTTGACGATGTCGCCGTCATTGTCCGCCGTGAACTCGGTGTCAATGGTGTCCCCGCGGACATAGATTGACACCCTTTTGCCTCCGAAATCAAGGTCGGGCAGTCCGTCCGCCTCGAAGGCGTCGGCGGTTGTCTCTTCTGTTTCGGTCTCGGTTTCGGCGGCTTCGGTTACGGTGGTTACCGCCGCATCATCCCCCGTATCGGAAGAACAGGCGGCAAGCGTCAGGAGCATAGACATAAGCAGAACAAGTGCTGTAATGCGTATTTTCATTGTATATCCTCCAATTATTTATGTTCAGAGTGTGATTTCGGTCTTTATGGTTTCTCCGCAGTTCCAGCAGTATGCCGTCAGGGTGAGCGCGGTCAGCGAGTCGTCCTTTATCCGTACCTCCGCTTCAAGTCTGCGGGATTTTCCTGCGCCGAGGAAGAAGAAATTGTCGTCGAACATCGACAGCGTTTTGAACTCCTCTATGCCAAGCGTCACCGGGAATGCGGGTTTGCTGCCGGTATTTTCAATCTCAAAGGCGATGCGGGCGCGTCTTTCGGTGCCGCTCCTGTATGTCCGGGAACTAAATGTTCTAAGCCGCAGTCCGGCGCCGCCGATTGCGGTTACCTGGGGCTTGAGCCAGGGACCGTTGACGAAATCGATGTTTTCGCAGGCGTCGGCGCGGCGTTTCGCGGCAAATTCGGTGTCGCGCATACATTCAAGCGCCTTGCACCAGTAGAAGCTCTGCTGCAGTTCGCCGCTCTCGTCCGCAGCGAAGGCTCGCAGGAAGAAGAAACGATCGCTCCACTCCTCTGGTATGTCAACAGGCGCGGCGTCAAAGCTTATAGAGCCCTCTCCGGCAGTAACTTCGGTGTCAAAGGTTTCTCTGCGCAGCAGCTCCAACGACGGCGACCAAAGCTCGTAACCCGCCCTTATCTTCTTCGGCTCTCCTATGGAGCAAAGCAGCCGCAGGTCGGGGGTAAAGCTCTCGCCGGGAGCGAATGTCACCTCGCGAAGCGCGATTTCCGCCACTAGCGGCGAATAGGAGTTCTTAGTCGCATAGTACATGGCGGTTGTGTCGCCGAGACCGTCGATTAGCTGGATAGCCACGGTCGTCCACTGGCGCTTGAACACCCAGGGCAGGATGCCTCCGGCGACCGGGTAATTCTCACGCAGGCTCTGCAGCATGATCTGATAGAATTCGTATGCCGAGATCTGGGTCGCCTCGCACATGCGCTCAAGATCCATTTCCCTCACATTGTCGATAATAGAAGCCCGTGACATCATGCGCGGTATGCGGGAGGGGATGAATTCGGTGAAGTGATTGTGCAGCTCGGGATTCGAGATCTTGAATTCCTCGGAGAATATGGTTGTCAGTTGTCCGCGGCATTCTTTCTCGCTTATCTGCTGACGCAGGCTTTTGAAGTTGGGGAAGGCGTGTATTCCCGACTCGGCAAGCAGGGGCAGCGCCGAATAGATTTTGCGGTACCAAACCGGCTCCATATCCCGGTAGACATGGGTAGAACCCTTGTCGGGCGATGTGCGCATGAACTCGCGGGAGTGGTCAAGGTCGGCTGTCTCCCGGGCTATCACCCACATAGAGGCGTCGTTGCCCAGCTCGTAGGGGTTGAATTCATTGCCGCCGTTGTGAATTACCAACGAAGGATGATTGCGTATACGGTAGAGATTCCGGCAGACCTGCGCCGACAGCACCTCTCGGTTCCATTCGGGCGTTGACTGGTTTGCGATGAAGTTGTCCTGCATCACCATTATACCCAACTCGTCGCAAAGCGAATAGAAGCGGTCGTCCTCCGGCATGCCGCCGCCGCTCCAGACACGGAGCATCTGTATTCCGGCATGCTTTGCCAGCTCCAGCGCCCAGCGGTAATCCTCGTCGGACGAGTCGAACATAAAGTCTATCGGCATCCAGTTCATACCCCGGATGAACATATCACGCCCGTTCACCGAGAAGAGGAACTTGTCCCAGCGTGTGCGCAGTCTCGGACCGGCGGTGCGTTTGCGCTCCACCGTGCGTATGCCGGTATCGAAACTGAGAATGTCGAGAGGGTTATTCCCTTCCTCCTCAAATAGTGCCAGGGTGGCGGTATACAGATTCGGATCGCCAAGACCGTTCGGCCACCAGAGCCGGGGGTTTTCAAGTTCTATTCCGCATTCGATAAACTGACACTCGCGGTATCTGTCGCGGCGGGTTACCCTCGATTTATCGAGTATCTCCACAATCTCGCGGCTATGATATACGGTTTTCCCGGTGTCCTTTTCTGCCAGCGAAACGGCAAGATTCAGCCGGCGGTCGGTGGGTACGGCCTCGACTCCGGCGTCATAAGCCCAGCAGTAGCCGTAATTCTTCGTGATGTCGCAGGACGGCACCTCGAGCTCCTTCACCTGTTCGTCGGCAAGTTCAACCTCAAGTCTGAGACAAGCCTTTTCGGCGTCCGCCGATATCGTGTATAAATAAGGACGGCTTATGTGGGTGGTCGGAACCGTCTCTATCCGCACGCTGCGCCATATGCCGAACTGGATGAAGTCGCCGTTGGAACAGCCCTTGTCGCGAACTATATTCCAGGGAACTATCTCGGCGGCATGTCCCGGGTTGTCCCGGGCGCAGGGCGGCGTCAGCTCAACTATCAGTTCGTTGTGCTCCCGCACCTGCCCGGCTATATTGACTATAGGCCCGCCGAACATGCCTTCATGGGCACATAGCAGCTCGCCGTTGAGCCAGACCCGGGAGCGATAGCCGCAGCCGTCAAAGCAAAGATATACATCTTTTCCTTCGTAACCGGTAAGTTCAAACTCACGGGCGAAGTACCAGATTTTCTTGTCGATCCAGTGGTAGAGCCTGGAGTTTACGCCGATATATGGATCGGGCAGCACTCCCGCTTCGCAAAGATTGCTGTATACCGACCCGGGCAGTGTCGCCTCGCACTCGAGTGTGAGAGACATCGGGTCATCGGTGCTTTCGTCAAACCATCCGAAACGCCACTTGCCGTCAAGGATGGTCTCGGTTCCGTCAGTACGCCGGTCGATGCAAAAAGTGTGGTATACGTTCACATGCTACCTCCTGTTTGCAGGTTACATTGGTTCATGTTGATTCCGTGAAAAAACATTGATCTATATCGAATTTATCGAAGCATCTTGCGGATTTACAGAAAATTTATCAGAGCTATAGCGGTGAGACAGCAGAGCAGCGCCGCGATGTTTGAGAGTTTCAGCTTCACCTCACGGTAGACAATCAGCGATATCAGCCAGGACATGATAACTGTAATACCGGCGGTGAAGGGATAAACTATCACCGAGGACAGCTGTTCAAGCGCCTTCATCTGGAAGAGGTTTCCGCCTATTGTGCCCACGGCACCGCCTATGCCGCAGATTATCGCCGGAATCAGAGCCTTTTCGATATTCTCCTTTATTCCCTCGCGCACGGGTTTGCGGAAGACGGCAATCACCGCGAATATCAGAGCCGAGAATGCGAATCCCCACATGAGAAAAACGTTGGCGCTGCAGTCGGGGAATAGCCGTACCGCGCTTCCCTTCACCGAGGATACCGCGCCGTTTGCGACACCGGCGCCGAGAGCGCAGATAAACCACTTCATGCCAGCTTTTTTGTTGTCGCCCCGTGGCGTGCACAGAATGACCGCCGCCAGCATGAACAGCGCACCCAGCGCCGTACCGAGCCGCAGCTCGTCGCCGAACGCCAAAACTCCGTATATGGAAGAGATGAACATACCGATATTGCATATCATCATAGTGGCACCCAGGGAACCGAGGGAGAAGGAGCGCACCAATAAAAAGATAGTGGTCAGATAGAGCACGCCGAACAGCCCCGCCAGCAGCATCAGCTCCACCGACATAAAGCCCGCTCCGCCGGCAAAAAGCAGCAGAAGCGCCGACAGAAACACACAGACTCCGTTCTGGATGAAGGAGCCGCCCGGACAGCGCCTGCCGTATTCCTTGTTCGACAGGTTCTGTATTGTGTAGGAAATCATTGAGAGAGCAAAGTATAGCATTGTTAACCTTCCGAGTTGGTTTTATGCCATTATAACAGTGCCATACCTCCAAGTCAAGCCGGTATATCGCAATTCGCGAAACGCCCGGTTGACTTTGACCGCACGGTGTGATACCATAACCCTATATTCAGAAAAGAAAGGTGTGTAAGCAAAATGCAATATACGAAAAAGATAGAGACCCGTCATAAGGTCGACGTGTTTGTGGCAGGCGCCGGGCCTGCCGGCATCGCGGCGGCAATAACGGCGGCGCGTCACGGCAAAACCGTCTTTCTCGCCGAGAACAACGGCTGTTTCGGAGGTCTGGGAACCGCCGGACTTGTGCCGGCTTTCTGCCAATTCACCGACGGTGAGCGCTTCCTTGTGGGCGGCGTCGGACGCGAAATCCGCGATCTGACACTGGGTCCGGCAGTCGATTACACCGCCCGCTTTGAAGCCGTCAATCCCGAACGGCTGAAACTGGTCTACGACAAGTTGGTGACCGATGAGCCTAATATAACCTTTTCGTTCTTCACCCGGCTAATCGATGTTGCGGTCAGCGACGGCAATGTAACCGCAGCCATTCTCGCAGCCAAGAGCGGAATCTTCGCGGTTGAGGCGGACATTTTCATCGATTGCACCGGCGACGGCGATCTCTGCGATTTTGCGGGAGCCGACAGCGAGTTCGGCGACGAGGAGGGCAATGCCATGCCCGTCACCCTCTGCAGCATCTGGGCGGATATCGACTCGAGCAAAAGGAGCAGCGTCAATTTCAGTCAGGCTCTCGAACAGGCATTCGCAGACGGCGTATTTTCCAAAGAGGATCGGCACATCTCGGGCTTCTTCAACCCCGCGCCCGGACACAGTGTGCGCAACGCCAACATAGGTCACTGCTACGAGGTGGACGGAAGAGACGAGCGCTCCCTGACCCGCGCCATGATGGAAGGACGCGCCTATATGGCGGAGTTCAAGCGTTTCTAC
>Ga0123335_1002390_pt1 | contig 28195 bp, 28 predicted proteins | sample BiotimSIPDNA_2_FD_89707 | JGI IMG/M metagenome (GOLD analysis project Ga0123335, IMG submission 89707) | Anaerobic biogas reactor microbial communites from Washington, USA - Biogas_R2 time_0 SIP DNA | ecosystem: Engineered > Bioreactor > Anaerobic > Unclassified | place: Washington, USA...
CCGTTATCCTGATCAGCCGGGGGCAGCAGGTCTTCCCTTTTCAGCAGCATCAGTTCGTCCCGGGTAACGGCGTCCTGCCCGGCGAGTCGGTTGGCCTGGCGCGAAACCGCCTGCTCAAACAGGTTGCGAACACCACGGGCATTGCCAAAACCGATATTGTCCTCGCTTTCCTCCTTCAGGATCGTTTTCAGTTCCTCCCGGGCGGAATCCTCCGGCCGGTAGCCGGCTTTCTGGCAGCGCATATCAAAGATGGCCAGCATCTCATCAACGCTGTAATCCGGGAAATAAAGGAAGCGGTTGAACCGGCTTTCCAGGCCGGGGTTGGAATGGACAAAGCTGTTCATCAGGTCCACATAACCCGCCACGATGACCACCAGGTTGTCCCGCTTGTCTTCCATCGCCTTCAGGAGCGTTTCCACCGCCTCCTGCCCATAGTCCTGGGAGCCGCGTGTGGTCAGGGCATAGGCTTCATCAATAAACAGCACGCCGCCCAGGGCTTTCTGGATGACCTCACCTGTTTTGATCGCTGTCTGGCCCACATAGCCCGCCACCAGGCCTCCCCGGTCCACCTCGATGAGGTGGCCTTTTTCCAGGATGCCCAGGCTGTGGTAGATGCGGCTCATCAGCCGGGCGATCATGGTTTTGCCGGTGCCGGGATTGCCGGAAAACACCATGTGCAGGGACAGCTCTTCCGTAGGAAGGTCATGCGTTTTGCGCAGCTTGTTTACCTTGACCAGGTTGATGAGGCTTTCCACTTCGGCCTTTACCACTGTCAGCCCAATATAGGAGTGCAGTTCTTCCTTGAGTTTTTCAATGTCCTCAGGCTCTCTGGCCGCTTCCGCCGTCTCTTCGGCAGCCTGGCGGGCTTCCCGGCCATCCTTGCCAAACACATCGGGTACCGCCGGATAGCCGGGCGGGGGAGAAGCATTTTCCCGGGGCGGTTTATCCAAAGGATGTCTGCCCCAGAGGTCTTCACCGATGCTTCTCAGGTTTGCGTCGGTCATCTGCCGGATAATCTGGTTTTGCAGGCGGATTATCTCTTCTTTGCGGTCTGCCATCCTGATGCTCTCCCCTTTGCTTGTTTCCTGGGGATTATAGCATTGGCGCTTGACAAGCACAAACTCCCGTGCTATCTTCATGCATGGCTTGAAAAAGCCTGTGCCAGAGACAGCAGGCCGCGCGAAGGCGCGTTAATGGCAAATGCCGCCAGCCGAGGTGCGAGAGCAAATGTATCAGTATTGCCCTTGTGCCGCCGCACAGGGGCTTTTTGAATCTAAGCCTCAAGGCAGGTGAACAAACAACGTGGAAGAGCAGAAGATGAACAAGAACATGCAGGGCAAGGTGCAAAAGGTGTCGGAAATCGCCGAACGCCTGAAGAACGCCAGGTCCATGGTCATGGTGGACTATAAAGGCATCACCGTGGAGGAGATCAACGCCCTGCGCGGCAAGTTCCGGGAAGCAGGGGTGGAATATGTGGTGCTGAAGAACACCCTGGTTCGCCGTGCCATGGATGATGCCGGTATCACAGAACTGGACCATCTGCTGGTTGGCCCCTCAGCCTTTGCCTTCGGCATGAAAGACGAGGTGGGCCCGGCCAAGGTGATCGCCGAGTTTATTGAGCAGAGCAAGGCCGACAAAATGACCATCAAAGCCGGCTTGGTGTCCGGCAAAGTGGTGGATGTGGACGCCGTCATGGCGCTGTCCAAACTCCCGCCCAAGGAGGTCCTCATCGCCAAAATGATGGGCAGCCTGAATGCCCCGGTGACCAACTTCGTAGGCGTACTCAGCGCCACCCTGCGCTCCCTGGTCTATGCCGTTGACGCGGTGCGCAAGCAGAAAGAGGGCGCTGAAGCCAGCGCCTAAGCCAAGAGCCCCGGCCTGAGGCAGGCCAAAAAAACCAAAATCAAGAAATAATCGGAGGATATAACCCATGAATCGCGAAGAAATCCTGAGCGCAATTGAGTCCATGACCGTGCTGGAACTGGCTGAGCTGGTCAAAGAGCTGGAAGAGAAGTTCGGCGTGTCCGCTGCTGCCCCCGTGGCCGTGGCCGCCGCCCCCGCCGCTGGCGCCGCCGCCGCTCCTGCTGAGGAGAAGACCGAGTTTGACGTCATCCTCACCGGTGCCGGCAGCGAGAAGATCAAGGTCATCAAGGTGGTCCGCGAAGTCGTGGCCGGCCTGGGCCTGAAGGAAGCCAAGGAGTTCGTCGAGTCCACGCCCAAGGCCATCAAGGAAGGCGTGCAGAAGGACGAAGCCGAAAAGATCAAGAAGCAGTTTGAAGAAGTCGGCGCGACCGTCGAAATTAAGTAAGCAACCGGAATCCTCAGGGCCGCGGGGCGATATGCTGCTTCGCGGCCTTTCTGTTTCCTGAAAAGGCAAAAACGCTTGACAAGGCGCGCAAATCGGATAGCATGGAAGCCAATAAACGGAGTGAGGCGGCTATGGCAGACAAACAGCGCATTGTGGTGAAGGTGGGCACCTCGACTTTAACCCATCCCACCGGGCGGACCAACTTCCGCCGGGTGGAGGCACTGGTCCGGGTGTTGTCGGACTTGCAGAATCAGGGCTTGGCCATGACTTTGGTAACATCCGGAGCCATCGGCGTGGGGGTGGGGAAGCTGGGCCTGGACGGCCGCCCTTCGGACACGCCTGGCAAGCAGGCTGCGGCCACTGTGGGGCAGTGCGAACTCATGTATATGTATGACAAATTTTTCGCCGAATACGGGCAGAAGGTTGGCCAGCTGCTGATTACCCGGGGAGACATGGAGGACCCGGCACGGCACCGGAACCTGCTGGCCGCCTTTGACCGGCTGTTTGACTGGGGGGTTATCCCCATCATCAATGAGAATGACGCGGTGGCGGTGGAAGAAATCGTCTACGGCGACAACGACGCCCTGTCCGCCCATGTGGCTGTGCTCGTGAGCGCTGAAAAACTCATCATCCTGACGGATATCGATGGCTTGTATGACAAGAACCCCGCCCTGCACCCGGATGCGAGGCTCATAGAGAGGGTGGAAACCATCACCCCGGAAATCCATGCCCTGGCCCGGGGCGCAGGAAGCGCCATGGGCACCGGCGGCATGGAGACAAAGCTCAAGGCGGCTCAGCTGGCTTGCCAGGAAGGCATTGATACCCACATCATCAACGGGAACACCCCCGAGAACATTCACCGGCTGCTGGCGGGGGAACAGGTAGGCAGCTGGTTTAAGGCGGGAAAAGTATGCTCAGAGATATAGGTTTAAGGGCGCGCCAGGCGGCGGTCTCCCTTGCCCAGACCACGGACGGGCAGCGCGCGGGTGCGCTGCTCACCATGGCCGGGCGGCTGATGGCGGAAACGCAAACCATTTTGGCGGCCAACCGGGAGGATCTGGACCATGCCATGGACGAGGGGCTCCCCCCGGCCATGCTGGACCGGCTTGCGCTCAACCCAGCCCGGGTGGCGGACATGGCAAGGGGGCTGGAGGAGGCGGCAGCGCTCAAAGACCCCCTGGGTGAAGTCCAGTGGAAGACCGTACGCCCCAATGGGCTGAAAATCCGCCGGATTTCGGTGCCCCTGGGGGTTGTCGCGGTGATATTTGAAGCCCGGCCCAATGTGGCCGCAGACGCGGCGGGCTTATGCCTCAGGGCTGGCAACGCCTGCATCCTCAGGGGAGGGAGGGAAGCCATCCGCAGCAACCTGGCTGTGGCCGCGGCGCTCCGGAAAGCGCTTGAAGCGTTTGGCCTTCCTGAGGATGCGGTGCAGCTGGTGGATGACACAAGCCGCGAGAGTGCCGATGAACTCATGTGCCTGGACGGCTTTGTGGATGTGCTGATTCCCAGGGGCGGCCAGGGGCTGATCAGGAGGGCAGTGGAATACGCCACCGTGCCTGTCATCCAGACAGGGGAAGGGGTCTGCCACATCTTTGTGGACAAGGATGCGGATATCACCATGGCGGCCGATATCATCCACAACGCCAAAACCTCCCGCTGCTCGGTCTGCAACGCCTGTGAGTGCATGCTGATCCATCAGGACATTGCCCCAGTGGCGCTGCCCGTGATTGCGGGAAAACTCATGGACGCGGGCGTCGCCATCCGGGGGGATACCCGCAGCCGTGAGATCTGCCCTGAAATTGCTGCCGCTACGGACCAGGACTGGGGGCGTGAGTTCCTTGACCTGATCATCGCTTGCAGGGTTGTCAGGGACATGGAGGAAGCACTGGACCATATCGCCCGCTATGGCACAGGCCACAGCGAGGCCATCATTACGGAGGACAAGGCCGCAGCGTCCCGGTTTCTGAGCCGTGTGGACGCAGCAGCGGTGTACCACAACGCCTCCACCCGGTTTACCGATGGCGGGGAGTTTGGCTTTGGCGCGGAGATCGGCATTTCCACCCAGAAGCTGCATGCCCGGGGGCCAGTGGGGGTCAAATCCCTGACCAGCTACAAATACATGATCGAGGGCACGGGACAGACGAGGTAAGGAAGATGATGATTATTGGATTTATCGGCCTTGGGAATATGGCGCAGGCCATTATCGCCGGGATGCGAAACAGCCCGGGTTTTTCGGACGGGCCTATCCTGGGCTGTGACCACAATGAAGGCAAGCGCCGGGAAATGGCGGAGCGTTTTGGCGTGACTGTCCTTTTTGATGACCTGGCGGTGGCACAACAGGCGGATGTGCTGGTTCTGGCCGTCAAGCCCCAGGCGCTGCCGGCGCTGTTCAAAAGGATTGTTCCCCGGCGCAAGGCTGGCCAGTGCGCCCTTTCCCTGGCCGCGGGCAAAACGATAGACTATCTTGGGAAGGCCCTGGGCGAGGGGTGCCCCGTCATCCGTGCCATGCCCAATGTGGCGGCCCGGGTGGGCGGCTCAGTCACGGCGCTGTGCGGGAACGAACAGGTAACAGAGGCGCAGCATGCCCTTGCCACCGAGGTATTTGAAGCGGTGGGGTTCGCCGTGTGGGTAAAAGAGGCGCACATGAGCGCTTTCTCCACCATCACGGGCGCGGCACCGGCGTTCACCTTCCTCTACCTGGACGCGCTTGCTTCCGCCGGCCTGAAAGCAGGGCTTCCAAAATCCATGGCCATGGAGGCGGCCTGCCGCATGGTGATGGGGGCTGCAAAGCTGGTGATGGAAACGGGCGAGCATCCTTTGGCCCTGATCGACCAGGTGACCTCCCCCGGCGGTACCACCATTGAAGGCATGCATGCCCTCAAAGCCCTGGGCTTTGAGCACGCGCTGCATGAGGCGGTCAAAGCGGTGAGGGAGAAGGAGAGCAGCCTGGGAGAAAATGTTTGACCAGGCTGGAAAGCCATGCTATAGTGCAACTATCCAGACAAGAAAGGAGCTGTGCGGCATGATGAAGAGAACGGTTGTTGGCATCGCGTTTGTCCGCATGGCTCCCGGCGTAGCGGCCAGCTAAACGCGCAGATTTTCCGCCCGGGAGAACCATCATTCTGCCGGGCGTTTTTTGTGCGCCAGGAAGGGAGCCGCATGACAGCATGCCAAGCTTATATCAGCGCGCAGCATCATGACGTGTACAACGTCTATCTGCCGCATACCGGAGCCTTTATGAACGTTGCCTTGAGCGGGAAACTCAGGCAGCAGCTGAAGCAGCAGCATATACAGTTGGTTGCCGGAGACCGGGTCACCCTGGAGGGAGAGCGCTTGACGGCGCTTCACCACCGGCGCAGCCTGCTCAGCCGGCTGGAAGCCGGCCAAAGCGGCTTTTCCCAGGCGCTTGCCGCGAATGTGGATTATCTGTTTGTCTGCACCTCCCCCAATGGGGAATTCAACATCAAGCGCGTGGACCGCTACCTGGCTATGGCGGACGGCGCTGGGGTGGAGGCTGTGCTGATCATTACCAAAGCGGATCTCGCTTCAGGACTTGGTGATGTGCTGTCCACAATCCAGGCGCTTCATCCAAAACGGCGCCATATCCTCTGCTCCACCCTGAACGGCATGGGAATTGATGCCCTGCGCGATCTGGTAACCGCAGGGAAAAGTGCCGTCCTCATGGGATCCTCCGGTGTGGGAAAATCCAGCCTCATCAATGCCCTGCTGGGAAAAGACCATCTGGAGACATCCGAAATCAGCGCTTATAAGGACAAAGGACGCCATACCACCACCAGCCGTGTGCTGATTCCCCTGATAAGCGGCGGTTTTCTCATCGACAGCCCGGGAATGCGGGAACTCGCGCTGGATAACAGCGATGCGGCTTCGGGCTTTGCGGATATCACGGAACTGGCGCTTGAATGCCGGTTTCGGGATTGCGCGCACCTGAAAGAACCGGGATGCGCGGTGCGTGAAGCGGTGGCGTCAGGCTTGCTCAGCGCCGCCCGGTTGGACCGTTTCCTGAAACTTATGGCCGAAGAAAAAAAGCGGGGGAAACACCGGTACTGACGGCTGTATTCCCCCCAGAGAGGCCCGGGATGCTGCCTTGATTAAGTATTGGTAAATAAAAACTTTGGTATGTTTTGGATTTCAGACCAGATTCTCTTCACCCAGCAAAGTGAGGAAGGCTTTTTCGTCCAGTGTGGGGATGCCCAGGGCCTGGGCTTTCTGCAGCTTGCTTCCAGGCTTTTCGCCCAGCAGGACAAAGCTGGTTTTACGGCTGACGGAACTTGCCACTGCGCCGCCGTGGCGCTGAATCATCTCCTCCGCCTGCTGGCGGCTCAGGTTCGCCAGGGTGCCTGTGAGCACAAAGGTCTGTCCGTTTAGCACGCCCTCTGGCTTTTCGGAGCTTGCCTCACTGGGCATAACACCCGCTGTGAGAAGCGCATCCACCATGGCGCTGTTCTTCTCCCCGGTGAAAAAATCCACCACCGATGCGCCCACAATATCACCCACTGAGGCAATGGCGGTGAGTTCCTCCAGCCTTGCCTGGCGAAGGGCTGCCAAGCTGCCGAAGCGCTCGGCCAGATCCCTGGCGGTCACCCGGCCGATGTTGGGGATGCCAATGCCCACCAGAAAAGCGTCCAATGGTGGCTTGCGGCTGGCGTCAATGCCTGCCAGCAGTTTTTCGGCTCTCTTTTCCTTGAAACCGGGAAGGGTGAGCAGCTGGTCAAGGTTTAGCGTGTAGAGATCCTGAGGTTCCCTGACGCCCAAATGGTCAAACAGCGCCTCCACCGTTTTTTCCGATAGCTGGTCGATGTCCATGGCTGCTTTTGAGGCGTAATGGGTAAGCCGGGCCACGATTTGGGGCTTGCAGCCGTCCCGGTTGGGACAAAAAAGGTGAGCGCCGATTTCCTGCAGTACCGTGCCGCAGGCGGGGCAGCGGGTGGGCTTGTCAATGGCTGTCCCGGTTATGCTGCCCTCCACATGGCCCAGGATCTCCGGAATGACATCGTTTGAACGGCGGACCCAGACCGTCGCACCAAGTGTAAGCTGCTTCCTTTGGATGTCGCCATAGTTGTTCAGCGTGGCCTTGCGAACGGTGACACCGGCGAACTCCACGGGGCTCAGGTGCCCCAGCGGGGTCAGTTTGCCGCTGCGGCCCGGATCCCAGGTGACCGACAGCAGGGTTGCCGTGGCCTCCTCAGCCGCGAATTTGAACGCCACCGCCCAACGGGGGAATTTATCCGTGTATCCAAGCGCCCGGCGGGTCCTGAGATCACTGACCTTGATCACTGCGCCGTCAATCAGGAAGTCAAGGCCCTCACGCCCTTCCTCGATCAGGCGGATGGCTTCCTCAACGGCGCTTTCGTCCGGCCCGGAATAAAGCATGGGGGAAACGGGAAAGCCGTTTTCCGCGATGAAGCGATACATACCGGATTGGTCGGCGTATGGCGGGTTTTCCACCGTGGGAACATCGTAAAAGCGGGCCTGAAGGCGGCGTTGCCGCGTAATCTCCGGATCCAGGCTCCTGAGTCCTCCCGCGGCCGCGTTGCGCGCGTTCTTCAGCGGTTCCGCGGCGGTCTCATTATAGTTCACCAGTTCAGAAAGCGGCATGAAGCATTCCCCGTGGATTTCCATGAAGCCTTTGTAGGGGATGGACAGGGGGACGGCAGAGATCGCCATGGCCTGGGGCAGCACTTCCTCGCCCGTTCTCCCGTTTCCCCGGGTGGCGGCGGTGACCAGGAGCCCCTGGTTATAGGTCAGCACCAGGGTGAGGCCGTCATATTTATATTCCACAGAATAACTTAGTGGGGGAAGGCCGGCCGCCTTTTTATGGGCTGCCCTGACCCGTTCAAACCACTGGGCCAGGGCTTCCACAGATTGGACCTTGTCCATGCTCCACAAGCGGCTTTTGTGCCGGTGTTGGCGGAAGGCGGGCAGGGGATCGCCTCCCACGCGCCGTGTGGGTGAGTCAGGAAACCGGGTTCCGGTTTCCTCCTCCAGCGCTTTCAGTTCATCATAAAGCCGATCCCACTCCCTGTCGGACATGATGGGCTTGTCCAGCACATAGTATTGCCGGCTGGCTTCGCTCAGGCGGTCAACCAGGCTGCGCATGGCATCCAGGGGATCCATTGGCTACTCCACCTTAACAATGGGAGCGATGGCCACAGAGAACTCTTTTTCACCATAGGCGGTGAACTGGATGCTGACACGGGCATCAGCACCCGCGCCGGTGGTTTCAACCACGGTGCCGGAACCGAACTTCTTATGCAGCACCCGGTCTCCTTTGCGGAAGATTTCCGTGGGCTCAGGCGGTGGGGCAAGGGAAGCGATAAAACCCTTGCGTACGCCGGGAATTTTTAAGGGGTCCTGTTCCATGCCTGGGGTGCCAAAGCCCATTTTGGGAGCGGGCTTGGTGGGTTTGGGCGGTTCAGGCGACTTTTTTTCATTGCCAAAGTGTTTGCGCATGGCGGTGCCCCATTCGTCGGAAATCAGTTCCTTTGGGATTTCGGCCAGAAAAGGGCTGGGCAGATTACGGGCAGCCTGGTTGTAGATGGCCCGATGCCGTGCGCGGGTCAGGTAGAGGTTGTCCCGGGCGCGGGTGATGCCGACATACAACAGCCGCCTCTCCTCCTCCAGGCGTGCCTCGCCTTCCTGCTTGGCCCTGCCGCTGGGGATAAGGCCATCCTCCAGCCCTGCGATGAATACTGCCCGGTATTCCAGGCCTTTGGCGGAGTGCAGGGTCATCAGCGTCACATACTGCGGTGAATCCTCCTGCATATCAAGATCAGTCACCAGGGCCACATTTTCGAGGTAAGCCTCAAGGCTGGGATCATCTGATTTGGTGGCGAACTCGTTCACAGCGCCCAGGAATTCCAGCAGGTTGTCCCGCTTTGAGAGCATGTCCTCATCGGCTGATTCAGCATATTCCTTAATCAGCCCCGTTTCGTCCAGCATCAGTTTGGTGAACTCACCCAAGGACAATTCATTGCGCTTCCTGTTCAGATTATCCATCATGTCGCGGAAGCTCTCAACACACTTGCGGGGCCGGGAACCCAGGGTGTCCGGCAGGTCCAGAAGGGCCTGGTACAGGGGGCTCCCGAGGTTATCCGCCTGAGCCTCCAGCATTGCCACCGTGGCGTCGCCGATGGCGCGTTTGGGCGTGTTGATGATACGCTTGAGCGCCACATCATCATCCGGGTTGATCATCAGGCGCAGATAGGCCAGGGCGTCCTTGATCTCCTTGCGGTCATAGAAGCGTGTGCCGCCATACACCCGGTAGGGGATGCCGGCGCGCATGATCATTTCTTCCAGAACACGGCTCTGGGCATGCATGCGGTAGAGCACGGCAATCTCCCCATAAGGCACCTTGCGCGCCCGTAGCCGCCTGATATGCTCACAAATCCACGCCGCTTCCTCCCGCTCGTCCCCGGCGGCCGCGAAGCGGATCTTGTCGCCCTTGCGTCCCTCGGTCCACAGTTCCTTGGGCATACGCTGGCCATTGTTCTCGATGAGGCTGTTGGCGGCAGACAGGATGGTCTGAGTGGAGCGGTAGTTCTGCTCCAGTTTCACCACCCTGGCTTCGGGAAAATCATTCTGAAACTCCAGGATATTGCGGATATCAGCACCCCGCCAGCCATAGATGGACTGGTCATCATCGCCCACCACGCAGAGATTGCGGCTCTCCTGGGTAATCAGTTTCACCAACTGATACTGGGCCAGGTTGGTATCCTGGTACTCGTCCACATGCACATAAAGGAAGCGCCTGCGGTAGTGAGAAAGCACCGGCGGGTGCTCCAGAAGGAGTTCCAGCGTTTTGTTGAGCAAATCGTCAAAGTCCAGGGCGCTTGCCTGGCGCAGCTTGTCATCATAAGCCACAAAGAGGTCATGGATAGTCTGCGCCCGGCGGTCCTTCCCGCTCTGGGCAAACCAGCCGTCAGCGTCCAGCAGCTTGTTTTTGGCATCGCCAATCGCGCGTTTCACTTCACGAATGGACATATTCTTTTCATCAATGTCAAAACGCTTGAACAGGTCCTTCAGCACGCGCTGCTGGTCGTCATCATCGTAAATGACGAACGAGCGCTTGTAGCCCAGTTTCTCAATGTCGCGCCTGAGGATGCGCACGCAGACTGAGTGGAAAGTGCCGATCCAGGCGTCCTCAGCCTCGCCCCTGGTCAGGTCTTCCACGCGGCGCTGCATTTCTTTGGCCGCCTTGTTGGTGAAAGTGAGGGCCAGAATATTGTAGGCGGGAACGCCGGAATCCATAAGGCTGGCGATCCGGTAGGTCATCGCCCTGGTCTTTCCGCTGCCCGCGCCCGCGACGATCAGCAGCGGACCATCATGCGTTATAACCGCCTCGCGCTGTTTTTCATTCAAGTCGTTCAGGTTCATTTTTCCCCCAATGTGGCCGGGGCAGACCCGGCCGCTTCACTCTCCGCCCGACACAGACGCGACAGCGCGCAAGATGGGCAGATACCACTTGAATTATATCAAAAAAACAGGCTATTGTACAATTCTGCTGCGTTTATTCTTCTTCTTGCATACTGACCGGCAGATCAGTCTGGGAAAAGGGGTCCTCCTGGGTGTAGGCGGAGAGGTCCACGCTGCCGCGCCGGAGGCCCGGTCGACCATGCCGGCCGGGAGAGGTGGAACGCACAGTGGGCAGGGCGCCTGTCAGGTCCACCAGCGCAGATTCCCGCGGCTGTGTGAGAGCGAAAATCACCGTACGCCGGGAGAGCGACCGCCGGGCGTATTCATTGGCAATTTCAGTACGGCCGTCAAAATGCATGGGAAAGAAGACCCTTGGCCTGATGGCCATGATGATGTGGTTGGCCCCTGCGTCATACAGCCCGCCCTGGTTTGGATCCAAAGGGAAAAAGCATATGTCCACCTTGTCCTTTGGGATGGCGGCAACCTTGTCGTAAAAGGATTCTTCTGCCCGGGTGATTTCCCGGAGGGTGTTCTCCTCCCGCCAGTGCCAAAGGTTCAGGTCCCCGGCATGGAAGACACACACATCCTCCGCTTCCACCAGATAGGAGACGCCCGTGTCCGTTGAGCCAAACACGCTGACTTTGGCCTGGGCGACAGAAAAACTATCACCCTCCCGGCATACCCTGATGTGGGGAAGGTCTGGCGTGTCCTTCATGGCGTCTTCCGAAAGGATATAGGTGATCGGGAAGGAGGGCTTCCAGCTGTAGATGGCCTTGCGGTCATGGTGCGTGAGAGAGTTGTTGGGCACAAATACCAGGATGTTGTTAAATCCCTGAAAGTCCTTTTCGCTCAGCTGCTGCTCGGGTGCCAGTTGTGAAAGGCCCGTCTGCCGGTAGCTGAAGACAATGAGCGTTTTCTTCAGCGATACGGTGAAGGCGGACTGGTAGAAATAAGTCACCAAAGCATGTCTGGACAACGGAAAGCGCTCCTTTCAGGGATAAATAATCAAATAAACAAATGCTCCAGTACCTGGCCCTGGGCTTGCGGAAGGTGCAGGTGGACGGCACTGGCAAGTGTCGGGGCGATGTCAACCAGACGGCAGGACTCGATCCGCGCGCCTTTTACAAACATGGGACCGGAAAGCCACATCAGGCAATCGGCGCCCTCATGATCTGTGCCAAAGCCGTGGGTGGCCTTGTGATCAGGTTCACAGTCCTCCTCAGCGACCGAAAACCCCTCCTCCGGCTCAACCGCCAGGAACACATCCTCAGGGGCATGCATGATGCGGAGTTCCTCACGCGTGTAGATGTGTTTGAGCCGGAGCTGCGCCATGTTGTCCTGAAGCGCCTTGAGCACCAGAGGGTAATCCCCGCGGTGAACGCGTATATAAGCGCCCATCCCCAGTGTCTGAACCTGGGCGGGAACCTTTTGCTCCTCAAACCATGCGTTAAGCGCCACACAGCCCTTGATATCCGCCTGGCCGTGGTCACTGACCACGGCGACCACCGTGTCTTCCAGCGCTCCGCGGGCCTTCAGCGCTCCTGTCACGCGCCCCACCCGCTCATCCAGACGGAGGAGAGCGTCCTGTGCTTCGGCGCTGAAGGTGCCATGGTGGTGCCGGGCGCTGTCGCAGTCAGTCAGGTGCAGGGCGAGCACATCAGGTATCCTTGCCTGGCGTTCTATCAGCGACAGCGCTGCCCGGGTGGCAAAATCGTCAAGGTTAGGCTGTGAAATGCCGTGGCGCAGGCTGCCATAGCGCAGTTCGGTTTTGATCAGCCACCAGGTGCTTCCAAAGCGCAGGGCTTTTAGCGCCTGGTTCTCTCCCGGGAGCGCTTTGACTTCGGGCAGGTTATACCGGATATCAGGGCTATGCCCGGTGGTGGGCCACAGGATGGTCGCCACCTCCCGGCCAGCCCGGCCGGCCTGTGAAAAGAGGGTGTCACACTGGATGTCTTTTGCTTCCCAGAACCAAGGGCGCCGTTCCTCAGGCAGGCCTGCGCCGAAAGGCTGATTGTGGGAGATGCCATGTCGCTCCGGGTAGCAGCCGGTAGTGAGGCTGGCGTGAATGGGATAGGTCAGGGTGGGATAGATGGTTTTTACCCTGTCACAAAAAACGCCCTGGCCAGCCAGCGCGCCCAAGGCGGGAAGGGATAAGAGAAACGCCGCGTCCCGCGAAAACACGGCATCCAGGCTGATGATAACCAGGCGCATTGCTATTTGCGCCAACCGAAGAACTTGCTGATGCCCCAGGTGCCGAATATCCATCCCAGGGGGCCGCAGCCGCGCTTCTGGCCCGTACGGCGATTCCTGCCGAAAATTTTGAAGAGAACAAAACCGATCAGGGCGATTTGCCAGATGCTCAGGCCCCTGTCCCCCCGCTGCGCTTCCTCTGTCTCTTCCTGGTAGCGCCGGGCATGGTCCATACTCTGGGCTGGCTCACGGAAAAAGCCGTCAAGCGGATCCGCGCTGGGAGAGGGAACCAGGGCTGCGCCGGCATAGAGCATGCTTGCGTCAATAACTTTACCGGAGGCGTTTTGCATCTGGCCTGCTAATTGCGCTGTGAACGCTGCCAGGGCTCCGCTATAGTCCCGGTTCAGGAAAAGAAGGCGAAAAGCGCTGGCCAGGAGGCTGTCCATCGCGTCCTGGCTTATAAGTGCCTGGGCGGCGGAGCCGATGGAAACGGCATAGCGCTCCTCGCCTATGACCATGACCAGCAGGATGATCTGGTCAGGGTTGGCGTAGCTTTCCCGGGTTTCCCTCGCGTAGGAGATGGCCTGGGCGCCTCCCAGGAAATGCTTGGTGATGACCCGGTAGCTGATGGCCAGCTCGCGCTCGGTCTGGCGGTTGATATCCGCAATGCCTTCGATGAGCGAGGCATCCAGTACATTGGCTGTGTCTGAAACGACCGGCGAAATCGTTGGCTGGGCCCAGGCTGTGCCTGCCAGCAGGAGGGCCGCCAGCAGGAATGCCGAAAATTTTGTTTTCACGCAGCCTCCTTTCATGGAATGAACAGCTGGGCTTCCGCCTCGCCGAATAATCGGGCCAGGAAGCCTGAAAAGGTACCGTTGAGCCGTTCGTTAAAGGCCATGGCAGCCTGGTTGTAACTGCCGGCGTCCGTCCACTGGGCGCTTTGATCCAGCGCCTGGGGGAGAAGTCCCGTGACATACGACAGGTCCCGGCTGTCAGCCTGCACACCGGGGGTGTTTTCAAGGGCGGCAAGCAGCGCCTTGGCGTTTTCCTCCAGGCGGGTGTTGGCCTGGGCCCTTAGGGGAAGGGGCCCTTGGGCTGAGAGTTCCTGCACATTCCGGGCTACAGCTTCCACGAGTGCATTCTCCGGGGGCAGGTGGCGGTGTGCCACAGTGAGGAGGTTGTTGCCCGTCTCCACCCGCGTGGCAAACAACGGGCCCAGGGAACCCAGGGCGCTGTCCACCTGGGCTTTTTCCTGGCGAAAGCCTTTCACGGCGCCGATTGTTACAGAAGCCGCTGTAAAAACAAACAGCAGCAGGATTGCCAGAAAGGTCAGGGATACTTTACGCATGGGATTTCCTTTATCCGTTGATCAGCCGCTTTTTCAGTTCGTTTTCCATCTGAGCCAGGGTCTTTTCGGCCTCCGCACGCTTTTGCCTGCCCTCGGTCTGGATGCGGACCACCTCGTTCATGGTGTCGATGAGGGACTTGTTGGTTTGCACCAAAGTCTCAATGTCAATGATGCCGCGCTCGGCCTCCTGGGCTGTCTCGATGGTGCCCTGTTTGAGGGTGTCGGCGTTTTTCTTAAGCAGTTCGTTGGTCATGTCCGTCACCGCCCGCTGGGCGCGCATGGCCTGTTGGGAGTGCTGCATGCCGATGGCCAGCACCATCTGGTTCTTCCACAGGGGGAGGGTGTTCACCAGTGTGGACTGGATGCGCTCAATAAGCAGGGAGTTGTTGTTTTGGAGCAACCTGATCTGCGGCGCCATCTGGAGGGATATCTGCCGGGTGAGTTTCAGGTCGTGGATCTTCTTTTCAAAACGGTCTGCTGCCTGCTCCAGGTCGCTTGCCTTCTGCGCGTCCAGCGTGTCCCCGCTTTTCTGTGCCTGGGCCTTGAGTTTAGGGATGTCATTGGCGCGCACATCAGCCAGCCTTTTTTCGCCGGCGATGATGTACATGGTGAGTTCCTTGAAGTAGGTCAGGTTCATCTCATAGAGGTGATTGAACATGGAGACATCCTTGAGCAGTTGTACCTGGTGCGTCTCAAGCGTCCCCGCGATGTTGGAGACGTTGCCTGCCACATCGTCAAAGCGGGCCTGCACCTGCGCGATATGTTTCTCAGCGGTGGAGAACAGGGCGCGCAGGCCTTTGGGTTTTTCAGCAGAGGCCTCAAAGGTCTTCAATTCACCGATGAGTTTGGTCAGGTTATCACCCACATCCCCGGCATCAGTGTTCTTGACCTCAGCCAGGATGGAATCGGCGAAAGTTGAAACCTTCTTTTGCGCTTCCGCGCCATAGAGCATCACATGCTGCGGGTTGCTCAGGTCGATCCTCCCGGAGAACGCATCCACGGCCGCGCGCTCCTCATCGGAGAGGGCGCTGTCCAGATCCTGGGCCAACTTGGCCTGAACATCCGGTGCCTGCGGGCTTTCTTTCTGGGCCTGTTCCAGTTGATTGATGACCGCCTCCACCTTTTCCCGGTCTGCTACTTCGGAGGTGAGCACCAGTTCAGGCAGCGGTTGGTTGGCGGCCTCTTCCACACTGCCCACTGCCTGGGCTGCTGCCTGGGCATTCTCCTGCGCGTCCTGCGCCCTGGAGATGGGTTTTTTGGTCTCTTCGGACATGGTTAACCCTCCTTTTTTTGTTGCGCCTGCGCAGCGCCCTGGCCATTCGCAGCGGGGTTGATATCAAAATCGTTTTTCAGCAGGCTGTCCTGCTTGAGCATGGCTTCAAGCACATCAATGTCAGTTGAAATATCCAGCATATCGTTTTGGTACAGGGTTTCCAGCTGCTTGCTAAAGGCACCCAACACCACATCCATGGCAGAGGTGATGCGCTCCTTCGTGCTGCTTGCATTTTGCCCTGAAACACCGCTTTGCTGAAGTTTCCGGTAACCGGTGAGCATTTTTAGCGTGGTGGGCAGGTAATAATCCATAAAGCGCCTGATCTGGGGCGCTTTTTCGGGCTGGTCGATGACTGCCTGGAAGATGCGTGTGGCAATTCTGTCCAGCTGAACGATTTTTTCGCTCAGAACAGGGTCCGGGATCATTTCGTCTTCCTGGCGGATGGTCTTGAGCATCTCCTGCCCCCGGGCTACCAGTTGGTCAACGGCCGTGTCGCCGGTGACGGGCAGGTCGTCTACAGACCTGGCCTTCCCTGATGTGTCAAGGCCCGAAAACATGATTTGGGCGACTCGCCCTATAAGCAGCGCCAGGGCCCCGCCAATCAGGTAATGATGCCAGCGATGGAAAGGAAACAGCAACGAATAAGCCAGCAAGGTTACCCCGCCGGCCAGCAGCCCTGAGAAAAAGCCCTTGACTGGGTTGGGGTTCCGCTTTCTTTTCTGGGCCATGCTGCTCCCCTTTCTCACAAAACGACCCGTGGGACGGGCTTTGCTTTCCAAATTATATCATACCCAATATTGGCGGACAAATTAAAATTCCTTCATCTTTCGTTGCGGCATATGTTATACTGCGTCCTGGCAATGGAATGAATGAATCCAGGGAGGACTCATGGTTAAGATCGGGCTAAGCACCAGCCAGGACACCCCTTTAAGCCGGGAGGGCATACCGCCGGACTATATCTCCGCTGTTTTGCGCGCAGGCGCGCTGCCGCTGATTTTTCCCATGCTGCCAGCTGAGCACGCGCAGTACGCTGAGTTTATTGACGCGTATGTCAACAGCGTGGACGCCGTTATTTTCACCGGAGGCCCGGACTTAGACCCTGCGCTTTATGGCCAGGAAAGGCTCCCTGGCTGCGGCAATGTTCACCCGGAAAGGGACAGGATTGACCTGGCACTGGCGAAGGCCGCCATCAAGGCCGGAAAACCTGTCCTTGGCATCTGCCGGGGCATTCAGCTGATTAATGTGGCGCTGGGAGGCACCTTATACCAGGATCTTCAGGCCCAACTGGATTTCCCTGCTGAGCGGCATCAAAGCAAGGAACGGAATGCCCACATCGTTCACCTTGCCGAGGATACCCTTTTGCGCCGCATCACGGGAGTGGATGCTTTTCCCGTCAACTCCCGCCACCACCAGGCCATAGACAAGGTGGGGGAGGGCCTGCGCGTTGCCGCAAGAAGCGAGGATGGGGTGATTGAGGCAGTGGCGTTTGAAGACGGTTACCCAGGCCTGGCACTCCAGTGGCATCCCGAGAACCTGGCTGAAGAACGAACTGATCAGCAGGCCCTGTTCCATTGGCTGGCAGGTATTGCGGAGCAGCGAAAGTGAAAATCGCCCTGGTGAGCGACCTGCATGGCAACATGACGGCTGTGCGCGCGCTGGAAAAAGACCTGGACCGTCGCCATGTGGACGCTGTCTGGTGCCTGGGGGATATCGTGGGAAAAGGTCCCAACTCCCATATGACGTTTGACTGGGCAATCAGGCACTGTGAGATGATCCTCAGGGGCAACTGGGATGAGGGCATTGGCCTGAGGCAGTTCAAGCGGGACGGTTTTTATTACCGGCAGTTGGGGGAAGCCCGGATGGCTGCGCTGCTTAATTTTCCGCTGGAAAAGCGGGTCATGTTATCCGGCCGCCGCGTCCGCCTCATTCACGGGCGCCCGGTTATGGACAGGCTGTACTACATCCAGGACTCCAGGGAGCTTTGGCTGCCTTTGCTTGGGGAGGATACAGACCTGCTGGTTTATGGCGATTGCCACCGCCAGGGAATGCGTACCCTGACAGCCCAGATTGCCAACATCGGCTCTGTGGGCAATGCCATGGGGGTCCCGTTGGTGCAATATGCCATTCTGGACGGGGTGCCCGGCAAGGGATCCGCCCCGCTGGATTTGGTCTTCGTTACCCTCCCCTATGACAGGGAGGAGGCGGTGGCTGAGGCGTTGGCACAGCCAGGCCTTCCGGACCTGGACGACTACATCCGGGAACTAAGAACAGGCGTTTACTCCCGGAAAAAAGGAAGTTTCGGCAAAAAGGAGGAGGTCTTATGAGCCAGACACCAACCCTGCACAACAGCGCCCAATTCGGCGCGTTCGCGCCCACCGTTTTGATGCCCGGAGATCCATTGCGCGCCCGGTTTATTGCCCAGACCTATCTGGACAACGCCAAACTGGTCAACGACGTCCGCGGTATCCAGGGCTATACGGGGCAGTATAAGGGCAAAAAGGTCTCTGTCATGGCAAGCGGCATGGGCATCCCCACCATGGGCATCTATTCGTATGAGCTGTTCAACTTTTATGGGGTGGAACAGATTATCCGGGTAGGAAGCGCCGGAGCCATCGACCAGACGCTCAAGTTGAGGACGCTGGTGGCTGGCATGAGCGCTTATAGCAACTCCAATTATGGCGCTCAGTTTGGCTTTGACGGCAACCTGGCGCCGTGCGCTGATTTCGGGATATTGCTCAAAGCCTATCTGGAAGCACAAAAAAAGGGCGTTCCCATGAGGGTGGGGCCGGTGTATTCGACGGACTCTTTTTACGACCAAAGCGAGAAAAGCCCCGCGGAAACGCTTGCAAAATTAGGTGTGCTGGCAGTGGAGATGGAAGCCTATGGGCTCTACCTCAATGCCGCCAGGGCAGGAAAGAAAGCGCTGGCTTTGCTCACCATTTCAGATAACCCCAGGACTGGGGAGAGTGTCAGCAGCCAGGAAGTCAGGGAGAGCTTTACCCAGATGATGGAGATCGCCCTGGAGATCGCCTGATGCGGCTGTTGGTGAGCGCATGCCTGATGGGGCTGTGTACCCGTTATGACGGGAACGCGAATGAGGACAGGGGTGTTTTGGCCCTTGCCCCGCAGCATGTGCTGTATCCTGTTTGCCCGGAGCAACTGGGCGGTCTTCCTACACCGAGGCCGCCTTGTGAAATCGTGGGTGAACGGGTTGTTAACAGGCTGGGAGAGGATTTGACACAAGCCTTTAGCAAAGGTGCGTTTGAGGCGCTGAAGGTTTGCCGCCTCTGTGGCTGTGAGGCGGCGGTGCTCAAGCGCAACAGCCCATCCTGCGGCAAGGGAATGATATATAACGGTACCTTTTCCGGAAAACTGAGTGCGGGAGACGGGGTATTCGCGGCCTTGCTTCAAGCCAGCAGTATTCCGGTTTATGGTGAGGACGAGATTCAGAACATCGAATAAAAAAACATAAACAAAGCATAGATATTGCCTGTTGGCCGACTACACCGGGGGCATTTGTGCTATTATGCGGCATCGGCACGCGCCGAAATACGGAAGAAAGAGGGTATGGTCATGAAACGGTGCCTGACACTCATCCTTGCCATGGTGATGTTATCAAGCCTGTTCCTTTCTGCCACTGCGCAAGAGGACACATCGCTCAAAGACATCCTGGACAACGGAAAACTCATCCTGGGGCTGGACGCGAGCTTCCCGCCCATGGGCTTCGTCGACGCTGACACCGGGGAGATCGTTGGATTTGATATCGATCTCGCCAGGGAAGTCTGCGCCCGCCTGGGCGTGGAACTTGTTACACAGCCAATCGACTGGGCTGCAAAAGAAATGGAACTGAATGCCCATCATATCGACTGTATCTGGAACGGCATGACCATCACCCCTGATCGGCTGGAGAACATGAGTATCTCGCTGCCGTATTTGAGAAACGACCAGGTATTGGTGACCCGCACGGAGGATGGTTACGGGAACCTGTCGGATCTGGCCGGTAAGAAACTGGGCATCCAGGCGGGATCCAGCGCCAATGATGCCCTGGACGCCGCCGAAGACTTTAAAGCAAGCCTTGGCGAGGTGGTGCCCTTTGACGAGAATCTGACGGCGCTGATGGACCTGAACCAGGGCGGCCTGGACATGGTACTGGTGGATGTGATTGTCGCCAACTACTATATGGCTGTTAACGACTATCCTTTTACAGTCCTTGACGAATCCCTGGCGCCGGAGGAATACGGCATCGGGTTCCGCAGAGGCGATACGGCTCTGTGCAACAAGGTGAACGAATTGCTGCTTGACATGCGGGAAGACGGCACCCTGGCCAAAATCAGTGAAGAGTGGTTTGGCAAGGACATCACGATTATTGGTGAAGCGGAGTAAAGCTTTGGAAACCGGGAGGGGGCGAAAGCGCTCCCTCCCGTTTTTTGGATATAAAGGGAATAAAGATGAAGTATTTCAATAACCCAGACCGCCTGGTGAGCCTCCTCTGGCAGCTTTGGCAGGGGCTGGGCGTGACCATGAGCCTGTTTGGTTTTACGCTGCTTTTCTCGCTGCCCTTGGGGCTGGCACTGGCGCTTTTAAGAATGAGCCGGCACAAAGCGCTACGGCTGCCCGTACAGCTGTTTATCCTGGTGATGCGGGGGACACCGCTCATCCTTCAGGTGTTCACGGTGTACTTTGTATTGCCCATGATCTTTGGCGCGGCTTTTGAGCGGTTGACGGCGGTGGTCATCGCCTTTGTGATGAACTATGCTGCCTACTTCGCCGAGATATACAGGGGCGGTGTGCAGGCGGTGCCTGTGGGGCAGCGGGAAGCTGCCCATGTGCTGGGCTTCACCCGAAGCCAGGCCTTCATGCGCATCATTCTGCCCCAGGTCATCAAGCGGATTGTGCTTCCTGTGAGCAACGAGGTGATTACCCTGGTGAAGGACACCGCTCTGGTGACTGCCGTAGGCATGGTCGAACTCTACCGGGTGGCCCGCAACGCAGCCAGCACGGTAGGCTCACTGGAACCCCTGTTCATCGCCGGGGCCGTATACCTGCTGATCAACGCGGTGGTTTCTTTCCTGTTCAACCGCGTGAACCGCTATTTTTCGTATTACCAGGGGTAGGGGCATGCTGCAAGCTGAAAATATCACTAAAAGGTATGCTGACAACAAGGTTTTGCGTGGTGTATCCCTCAGGGTGGACAGGGGGGAAGTGGTGGCGGTTATCGGTCCCTCCGGATCCGGCAAAAGCACCCTGCTCCGCTGCCTGATTGACCTGGAAAGGGTTGACGGCGGGCGAATCATGGTGGGCGGGGAAACGCTGGTTGACAGCCAAGCCGGCGGCTATGCCGGCAAAGCGGCGCTACGGCGTGTCATCCTGAAGATGGGCTTTGTGTTTCAGAGTTTCAATCTGTTTCCGCACTTGACCGTGCTCAGGAATGTGACCGAAGCCCAGGAGCGGGTGCTGAAGCGGAGCAAACGGGAAGCGCGGGAACGTGCCATAGAAGTGCTTGATAAAGTAGGGCTGAGCGATAAGGCGTCCGAATACCCCTACATGCTCTCAGGCGGCCAACAGCAGCGGGTGGCCATCGCCCGGGCTCTGGCGATGGATCCTCAAATGCTCTGCTTTGACGAGCCCACCAGTGCCCTGGACCCGCTGCTCACCATGGAGGTGCTGCGGGTAATCAAAGGGCTGGCGGAGGAAGACCGGACCATGCTGGTTGTTACCCATGAGATGGCTTTTGCCCGTGAGGTAGCCGACCGGGTGGTGTTTATGAAGGAGGGTACCGTGCGCTGTGAAGGGACGCCTGAGGAGGTGTTCGATCACCCTGAGGTGCGCGCTTTTTCAAGCCAGGCGCCTAAGCCGTAGCGGCTTCGGTTTTGCTGTCAATCAATTGGCTCAGGGCGTACCCCAGAAGGATGAGTGCCAGTACGACATATGGAATAATATCAAGAGAGATGGCCCGTACCAATACGCCGGTCAGCGGCGGGAGCAAGGTGGATCCGGTGTATGCGGCAGCCATCTGGAGGCCCATAGCCGCCTGGGAGACAGCCATACCAAAGCGTTGTGGGGTCAGGTGGATCATTGCAGGGTATATGGGTGCGTTGCCAAGGCCCAGAAGAATATAAGCCGCCAGTGAGAATGGACGCGGTAAAGGCAGGGCCAGAAGAACTGCGCCCAGGGTTGCCAGAAAGCAGCCCCAGCGGATCAGGCGCCGGCTGTCCACCTTTATCGCCACAAGTCCGCTAACCGCGCGGCCAAGGGTTGTTCCCAGGTAATAAAGCGATGCCAGAAAAGCGGCTGAGGCCGGGTCGAAGCCCTTGCGGCCTTCCAGGAAGGTGGCGGCCCATACCCCCGCGATGGCTTCAAAGCCTACAAAGCAGGCGAATGCCGCCATGGCGGTCATCAGCCCGGGCGTGCGCAGCGCGTTGCGGTTGCTGATATGCTTTTCCCCGGCTGAAGCCAGGGGGTCCTTTTTTTCGGCACGGCGCCACAAAGGAAGGGATATCAGAAGAATTACAAAAAGGATACCCTGAAGCAGTGCCACCATCCTGTAGCCGCCGGGCCAGCCCATGCTTCCCCTCAGATTGGCGCCCATGATGAGCGGGCTGATGGTTGCGCCCACGCCCCACATACAGTGCAGCCAGTTCATATGGCTGGCCTTGTAGTTGCGTGCCACAAATCCATTGAGCGCGGCGTCCACCGACCCGCCGCCAAGCCCAAGGGGCAGCGCCAGCAGGCAGAGTAACAGATAACTGCCCGCAAAGGAAAAAAAGAGCAAAACCACTGCTGTTACCAGCACCGAAAGTATCATCACACGCCCGGTCCCCACTGACCGGATGAGCCTGCCGGACATCAGTGAGGAGATGACTGTGCCCAGGGTAACAATCATACTGACCAGGCCCAGATCTGCGGCTTCCAGCCCCATATCCCTGGCGATGGCGGGCCAGGCGGCTCCCAGCATGGAATCGGGCAGCCCCAGGCTGATAAAGGACAGGTAAACGACAATGAGCAGCGTTATCATAAGAGCCCTCCCAGGATATTGTGCACAAGTATACGCACTAATTGCGCTGTAAACAAGTTTTTTGCAGCGCTTGCGCAAGGCGACCTTTCTTGATACAATGCAGAAAATTCCGACCCGGTTGAAAGGATGTACAAGATGTTCGATTGGTTGTTCTCCCTGCCCACTGCCCTTGCCGATGAAGTAGCCCCGGCCGCCGAAGGCGCCGCTGCCGCAGAGCCCGGCGGGCTTGCCGCCACCCTTCAGATGTTCCTGCCGATGATTCTCATCGTTGTGGTCTTCTATTTCCTGCTGATTCGGCCCCAGCGCAGGAAAGACAAGAAGGTCAAAGATATGCTGGCCAATCTCAAGGTGGGCGACCGCATTACCACCATTGGCGGTATCTACGGTACCATCAGAGCCCTCAGGGAGGACACAATCACCCTGGCTGTTGGCAAGGACAATGTGGAAATGATGTTTGCCCGCTGGGCAATCCGTGGGGTGGAAGAGGTTTCCATCGAGAACGAGGGCGAGCTTCTTAACTAAGCGTGCCGCCAGTGATCCGTGCGCCCGGGATATCCCCTGGGCGCTTTTTGATAGGAGGCAGAAATGGAAAGGATTGATGGACGGTCGCCGCAAGCGCTTCGCAGGGTTCAAATAACCCCCAACTTCGTGGGAACAGCCTTCGGCAGTTGCCTGATGGAAACCGGCGGGACCCGGGTCATCGCCACGGCGTCTGTTGAGAAGGGTGTCCCGGCATTTTTGAGGGGAAAAGGACAGGGCTGGCTTACGGCTGAGTATGCCATGCTGCCGGCATCCACCGGGAGGCGCAAGCAGCGTGACGGGCTAAAGAAGGACAGCCGGGGCGTTGAGATAAGCCGTCTGATTGGCCGAAGCCTGCGCCAGGCGGTGGACCTTCGCCGCTTGGGAGAACATACCGTTACCATTGACTGCGATGTTCTGGAGGCAGACGGCGGGACGCGCACTGCCGCCATCACCGGCGGATTTGTGGCACTGGCGCTGGCGGTGGACCAAATGATACAGCAGGGGATGCTGAAGGAATCACCCATCAACCACCAGGTGGCCGCGGTGAGTTGCGGGGTGGTGGAGGGGAAGGCCATTCTGGACCTGAACTATTCTGAGGACAGCCACGCTGAGGCGGACATGAACTTCGTCCTGAACGAAGCGGGCGATTTGGTCGAAATACAGGGCACCGGGGAAGGAAAAGCGTTCCCGGTGGCCCAGCTTCAGGAAATGCTGCGCCTGTCCGGGATTGGCATAAGGCAGTTGATGGAATGCCAGCTTGAGGCGCTGGGAAAAAAAGCCTGTGTGGTCATGCAGCCCCAGACGCTGGTCCTGGCCAGTAGCAACGCGCACAAGATTCGGGAGCTTTCCCAACTCCTTGGGTCCAGATTCCAAATCCTTTCCATGGGTGATGCCGGGTTTGAGGGGGAAGTTGAGGAGACTGGCGGGACTTATGCTGAAAACGCCGCGCTGAAGGCGGAAGCTGTGCGGGACGCGACCGGTTATATGGCTTTGGGAGATGACAGCGGACTTGAGGTTGCGGCCCTTCACGGCGCGCCTGGGCTCCGTTCCGCGCGTTATGCCGGGCAGCACGGGGATGATGACGCCAACAACAAGCTGCTTCTTAAGAACCTCGAAGGCGAGGCTGACCGCGCTGCACGCTTTGTGACCGTGCTGGCCCTGGCCTCCCCTTTTGGCCCCACCCGCTATTTTGAAGGGATTTGTGTGGGTTCCATTGCGCGTGAACCGCTGGGCGAGGGGGGATTTGGCTATGACCCAGTGTTCCTGTATGAGAACGATTTGACTTTTGCCCAGATGGGAGAAGTGGCAAAAAACCAAGTCAGCCACAGGGCCCGGGCGCTTGGAAAGCTAAAGGAAGCGCTGGGATGAGACTTCTTGTGTTCAGTGATTCCCACGGGAAAGCCCGGGCAGTGAACGACATGCTGCACCAAGCCGCCAGAGGCGGGCGGCCCGAGTTGATTCTCTTTGCCGGCGACGGCATCTATGATGCCCTGGACCTGCGCTTTGAAGGTTATCAGGTGATGGCCGTGCGCGGCAATTGCGATTTGAGCGTACCGCCTGATATCCCGGAGGAGATGACCTTTCCCGTCAATGGCGTTGCCATTTACCTTTGCCATGGACATCGGCTTAAAGTAAAGCAAAGCCTGGGCCCGCTGTTTGCCCGCGCGCGGGAAGTGGGCGCGGTGCTGGCCATCTTTGGCCATACGCACACGCAATTGCTGGAATACAAGGAAGGCATCTATCTCCTGAATCCCGGGGCAATGAGGGAAAATGAATACGCCCTGGTGACTGTGGACAGCCAGGGCGGGATCAACTGCCGACTACATGGGCAGAGTTGATTTCGATTACGGATCCAGCACTAAGGGACCATCACTGTTGGCCCTCATTGTTGTCTTCAGGAACGGAGCGGTATCGGTAATTTGCGGGGTAGTAGGGCTCATGATACGCCTCTTCCTGGGAGATGGGCGGCGCCAGGCTGTCCAGAGGCTCCGCGGGTTCCATCGGATCAAACAGGGTTTCCCGCAGGGACTTTAAAAGCCCTGATTGTCGCTGGCGCTTGGTTACGGTCCGCCGGCGCCGGCGGGAAACAGGCTTTTCTGTTGGAACTTCCATGGGCGTTTCATCATTTTCAAGGGATTCAACAAGCAGATAGTCGGTATTTGGCGATTGCCAGTCCGTTTCCTGCGCCACTGAAGGCTCCCAAGCCGTCCATGCCGCCGAAGGGAGGGAGGGTTCTGGCTCCTGATCAGGGAAATCGGGGGTTGGTGCCGGGGAATAAATATGGGCCGGGTCCTGCCAGGCTTCTTGCGGCATATCCGGCTGCTGACAAGGGTATTCCCAGGGGAAGCTGTTGCCCTCCAAGGAATTTTCCGCGCCACCATAAGCCAAGACGGGACTGATAGGCGTGTCCTCCAGCAGGCCATCATCCAGGTCCAGAGGAGATTGGTCCAGATCATTCATGTAGGCTTCGGTGGCGTTCATGCGTTTCTTTCGTTCCTGTCGCATAAACCAGCTGCGCCAGACATAATGAGGCCGCCATCGGATTATCCAGACCAGATAATCCGCTGCTGTTCCCGCTAGGAGAATAATGAGGATAATGGGCAGCCAAAAGCGCTCCAGGAACCCGGAGATGCCGGCGGAATGGTTGTTTACCAGGTTCCATATATTGTTGAACAGCCCCCGGGTCCAACCCAGGAGAAGATTAAAGAGCCAGTCAGCGACTACATTCATGGCACATCCTGATCCACCGGGGACACCGGGCGAATTTCAACGGTCACATAAACCGCGTTTTCATTGATATTGACAGCGTCAGCGGGTTTCATAACCTTGACGGCGCGTATGATGGTTTCCATCATGCCGTTCACATCGACCGGGGAGGCCAAATCCACCATGGAGATATTGTTCAGCGCTTCAGCGTTTCCAGCCACTCTGACAGATCCAGGGGACGCCACAACGCTGCTGACCTTATAGCCCGGCGCCACCTGGCCAATAAAAGCACCGGACAGGTTGACCGGCACGCTCTTCTGGGGATAAAAAGTCTGCTCCACCAATACGGTGTCCAACAGCACATTTTCGCTGGTGACACTGATAAGCGGGCTGGAAATCTCCCGGCCGTCTGTATCAGTGAGGATAAAGGGAACAGCGTTATACTGGGTGCCGAGGGTGGGGCTGAGCCGGGTAATGTCATAGGCCGCGACCACTCGCGCGATACCCTCCACCAGACTGCGGGGGCCCGAAATGACCACTGTGCTGGGATCAATCCCTGCGTTTTCGGCGTAGATGCTGTCTGGCAATGCTTCCGCGGGGGCAGGCTGGATGGGTTGCACAGGAATGCGCCGGCGGGTGATATAATCCTCCGCCTCAACCGTTACTTCAGTCACGGAGAGCCGGGTGACCGTGCCGTAGCTGATGGTATCGGTGCTTTGAACCGGCAGGGTGACTTCCCCGGGCGAGGTGATCCGGGAAAGGTCCAGCCTGATGTTGAAGTTGGCAGGCGTGACACTGTCATAAACCCTTTGGGGAACATCGGCGTGAACCGTGATGGAAGGCAGTGCCAAGAGGTCGGAGGTGACGATAAAGCCATTGCGCAGGAGAGCATCGTTATTGACGATATTGATCTGCACATCCTTGAACACCTTCTCCCGGGTGAGGGTGGCATCCTGGCTGATCAGGCCGCCCCAGATGGCGATGGCCGCAAGCAGGCTGATCACTTTCAGGCCCCAGTTGCTTTTGAGGGAAGCCCTCAGGCGGGCACGAAAGGCTTTCAGGTTTTCACGCCATCCCTTTTCCTCAGGATACCCGCTCATCCTCGCGCTCTCCTTTCCGTTTAAATCTACGGGCCAGGCTCTGAACCGATTCAAAAAGGTTGACCCGGTCGCTTTTATAAATTTCATTCAGCACTTCCAGCAAGGACTCCCCATCCAAATGGCGGGTAAGCCGGCCAGCCTGGGCTAGGGAAATAATGCCTGTTTCTTCTGATACGATCAAGACCACCGCATCCGTACTCTCTGTCACTCCCAAGCCCGCCCTGTGGCGGGTGCCCAGGTCACGGCCCAGGCTGCTGTTTTCGCTGAGGCTCAAAACGCAACCCGCGGCCATGATACGGTTGCCGCGGATGATGACAGCGCCATCATGAAGTGGCGTGTTGGGCTCGAACAGGTTGACCAGCAGAGGGCCGGAAATTCTTGAGTCAATCGTTGTTCCCGTCTCGATGAAGTCCCTGAGCCCGGTTTTCTGTTCAAAAACAACCAAAGCCCCCACACGCCTCTGGGACAGGGTTTGTACAGCCTGGGACAGTTCATAGACAATCCGGCCACCCTCATCCTGGCTGTCCACGATGTGGTCGATTTTGGCACCCCGGCCCAGTTGTTCAAGGGCACGGCGCAGTTCCGGCTGGAAGAGGATCATCAGTACAATGGCTCCGTTGTTGAGCACACTCATAAAAAGCCAGTTGAGGGCCTTGAGGCCCAGCAGGTCGGAAATCCAGGACACTACCAGCAACACGCCAAATCCCTTCAGGACTTGGCTGGCTCGGGTTTGCCGGGTAAGCATGAACACTTTGTAGAGTACAAACGCCAGGATGGCGATGTCAATCCAATCCTTGAGAACCGGGCGGTTCAGGATGTTCCAGAAAAAGGTTTCGACGCGTCCGGCGATATTCATGCGCTCCTCTTTCCTTTCATCCTTTATTATCAATCAGTATACAACAATTGCCCGCCCATATAAAGAACTTTTTCGACCAAATTCATCATTTCTTAACAAAAACGCAAGACTGCAAAAGCACAAATACAAAAAGAAAAGAGCCCGCGAGGGCCCTCTTCAAAAACCGGCTTGCGGTCAGACAGCTGCGTGTTCCTCAACCGGCATGACGCTCACCTGTTTGCGATACTTGCCCAGGTGCTGGAAACGCACCAGGCCATTCACCTTGGCAAACAGGGTGTCATCCTTGCCCCGGCCCACATTGAGCCCAGGATGGATGTGTGTGCCGCGCTGGCGGACCAGGATGTTGCCGGCCAGCACAAACTGCCCGTCAGCCCGCTTGGGCCCCAGGCGCTTGCTGGCGCTGTCACGGCCGTTACGGCTGGAGCCAACGCCCTTTTTATGGGC
>Ga0123335_1002394_pt1 | contig 28169 bp, 27 predicted proteins | sample BiotimSIPDNA_2_FD_89707 | JGI IMG/M metagenome (GOLD analysis project Ga0123335, IMG submission 89707) | Anaerobic biogas reactor microbial communites from Washington, USA - Biogas_R2 time_0 SIP DNA | ecosystem: Engineered > Bioreactor > Anaerobic > Unclassified | place: Washington, USA...
AAGCCTCCTATGAACTGGATATCATATTTAACTGTCGGTGCAAACGCAGCCAGACACCCGGTGTCCACTCTGAGGACTTCTCCTGCCTGCAGAGTCTTTTCAACCAACGTTCCGCCGGCGTGCATAAAGGCAAGGCCGTCACCCTCAAGCTTCTGGAGAATGAAACCTTCACCGCCGAACAGACCAGCACCTATTTTCTTATTAAATGCTATATCTATCTCGACTCCGCGAGCGGCGCAGAGGAATGAATCTTTTTGACACATGAAGCGTCCACCCAACCTGGCCAGGTCTAGTGGAATGACACGACCGGGATACGGGGCACCGAATGCTACTTTTTGTTTCTGACTGCCTTTGTTCAGAAAAGTAGTGATAAAGAAGCTCTCACCGGTAAGCATGCGTTTGAAACCTTTAAAGAGACCGCCGCCGGTTCCAGTCTGCATCTCGATGGCCTGCTCCATGTACATCATGGTTCCAGCTTCTGCCCTGACCCCTTCACCGGGATCGAGTTCGATCTCTACAATCTGCATATCATTTCCGATTATCTTATAATCGATCACATCCGCCACAGGTAAACCCTCCCCTTGATATGTTTCCATTATCATAACCTAAATTCACTATATGGTCGAAATTCTAATTACATAACCATCAGAATACTAAGGCATCAGTCTTTTAACAATACTTGTTCTTTCTCCGGGTACTCGATGGCACCAGTCCAACAGAACTGTGCGCACTGGGGGTCACCGTCACAGAGCTCACATTTAAAAGCGATGTCTTTTTCCTGATGAAAGTTCATATGGCCAAAGGGGCAAGAGACATTACACTGCCGACACCCAATACATTGTTCACTGTTTACCCGGGGCATTCCCAGAGACTCATCAAAATAAAGAGCACCGGCTACACAGGCTAGCAGGCACGACGCATTCTCACAAGCTGCGCAAGTTATGGGAGCATTTCTGGCTTCGCGGGGGAATCTTACCACGCGGATACGAGATAACCGGGTGGAACATATACCTTCATTAACCAGCGAACATATCATTTCACAGGTCCCGCAACCCACACACTTTTCCCGATTAAAAGTAATTACCTGACCTTCCAAGACAATTCCTCCTTTCAAAACCCGGCAAGATATCTCTGCGCTGCTTCCGCCGCCCAGGGACTGGTCATCTTTAATCCCGGATCTTTAAGGGTTTCCCTTAGCTCCTGCAATGAAGTCCGGTTACGAATCAAACCGCCAACTGTTCCGCATAACTTGAGGTCACCTATTGACTGCATACCTATTAGTGTTTGATCCGCCACCAGAATACGCCAATAATCATCACCATGTTCACCTTCAATAATACGGATCGGTCCCGCGTGAATGTCTTCCTTGTTACCCAGAGCAGCAAAAGGCCTGTCCTTGACCTCTCCAACTACGATATTGAAGGCTCCCTCATATTCAGTCTCTATACCGATACAATTCAGCGCTGCTACCTGGGCCTGACGTCTTGCGCTCGGCCAGAGCATACTATTTACAGGATGCCCGGTAATGATATCGAAGGCTTCTGCACAGTCACCGCAGGCATAAACACCTGCGGCGTTGGTTTGCATATGACGATCAACCTTTATTCCTCTGGTTGGACCTACTTCTATTCCAGACTCCCTGGCCAGACTGCACTCCGGTGAAAGTCCCACGGCCCAGATCAACATATCACATTCCAATATGCTACGGTCAGTTTCCACTACTTCTACCCTGGTACGGCCATCCATGGTTTGAACCTGTTCTCCGGTTATTACTCTGATGCCGGTCTGCTCCAGCATATTCTGGAGCATATGGGCAGGTTTCTTATCAAAGAGCCGCGGCATAACATGATCCTGCGCTTCTATCATTGTTACCCTGAAGCCCCTGTCCCGCATGGCCCCGGCAGCTTCCATTCCGATATTGCCCGAGCCTACGACTATTACCCTCTGGGGTTTGTAATTAAGCATACTGTCAAGGTCATCGAGCGACTTCAATGTGAAGGTTCCCGGCAGTCTTGCTCCCGGAATTGGCGGAATGACCGCCTTGCTGCCAGTAGCCATAATCACACGGTCATAATGATAAACCGCCTGATCGGTAATGACCAAGCGCTCTTTTACATCTATCTTTTCAACGGTTTGCCCGAAGATAGTTTCTATCCCATTAGAACGGTAATCTTCTGCTTTCTTTAAAAACAGCCGGGCTCGCTCCAAATCCCCGCCAAGACAGTCGGGCAGGGCACAGGGAGAATATAAGGGATAGGATTCGCGGGCGAACATCATTACTTCAGCTTCAGGTTTATGTCGTTTGATGGTTTCGGCGGCAACATAACCGGCAGCACCATTTCCAATGACGGCTATTATCATTGCAGATCCCCCTTCCCCTTGGTTCGTTTCATCGTTTAGCAAAGTCAAGATTTAACCGAAGTACAGTATCGGGATAAGGATTGCCAGACTGGTCCCAACCCCGGACTTCATAATAATCTTCCACCACTTTTTCCACCAATTCTTCATCCAGGACCTTGCCAGCAATAGCCTCTTTATAAAAGCGCCGCGGGAACCTGCTGTCAACGCTGGTCTCCCCTTCCCGCAGGTTGAAGAGTTTGATCAGGTTCCAGGTCCGCTCGGCTGACCAGATCAATCCCTGGGGAATGATGTCTATTCCGGTAAAAGCATTGATAGCGTCAGCCAGGATGGTGGGACCGATCGCTTCCAATACGGGAGGCCTGATGCAGACTCCGGATGCATTAAAAAGGTTAATGAGGTTTTCCGCCCATACTGCCATGCGGGCAATATCAACCGTATCTTTATCCAGGTCGATAGCGATAGCTTTAAGATCCTCTGGCATATCAAGTTTTTCATACACTGATAGTTTTAAGCCAAAGCGTTCCTGACTCAATGCCTCATCGTTTTCGTTGTAACGCAGGTTTTCAACGGGGTTGCGGCAGCGCAGGTGATCACCGCCGCGCACATTGGTGAGCATACCCAGGGTCCAGGTAGACCATCGTCCGCGCGGATCTATCATGGGTATCTCCAGCCCCTTTATATGCATCGCATATGGTTCGGAACCGGTTATGATTTCAGCAGCCCGTTTGACTCCCTCAGCCAGTACTGCTCCGAATCCACGTTTCCGCGCGATATCTTCTATTAGAGCAAACGCACTTTCTTCATTGCCGAATTCAAGTTCATACCCGATGTCGTCTTTGGTGATTACTCCCTTCTGATAAAGCTCCGTGGCGAAGGCTATCATGCTCCCGGTACTCACCATATCCATACCCAACCGCTGACATATCTCAGCTGCCTTAATGGTTGCTTCGGTACCCAGTCCGGCATTTCCGGAAAATGAAGTAGTTGGGGTGATCTCCAGCGCCTTGACCTGAGTGCCCGCATATTTCCCTTCATTTATTTCAGCCAGGTGCCCACAAGCTATGATACATGACTGACAAGCAATGTGACGGGTACCATATGTGTCAACGATCTGTCGCCCGGCAACTGCTTTCCAGTCGGGTAAGGTCTCACGTGAGAAATTGTGCGTAGAAACCGCATTGAAATTACCATATGGTATAGTAGCATTCATGGTTCCATAGCTGGAAAACGGAACATAGGAAGTTGTTGCCTTAATAAGATCCTGAGCCTTACGAACTGTTTTAAGCAGAGCCCGGGGACTCTCAGGCTGCAAGCCCATATCTCCGTTTACTACTACAGCTTTAAGGTTCTTGGAACCCATTACCGCTCCCAGGCCGGTTCTTCCCCAACCATCATAGTATCCATTCTCAATACTGGCGAAGCGTACCTGATTCTCTCCAGCCAGCCCTATAAGTGCTATTTCAGCACCATAGTGCCTGGCTCTTAAAATATCCAGGGCCTCCCAGGCGTCATTACCCCATATACCTTCGGCGTCCAGAACCTCTACCTGTCCGTTATTGATGTGGATGTACACCGGATCAGAAGCTCGTCCCTTAAGTATCACAGCATCATAGCCGGCATTTTTTAAGCTGATCCCAAAAAAGCCCCCCGAATTTGATGTTCCAAATCCCCCGGTCTGCGGCGATTTGGCCGAAGCCTCCGTGCGAGATGCAGTAGGAAAGGGGCTGCCTACCAAGGCTCCCACCCCAAAAACCAATACATTTTCCGGTGCTAAAGCATCGGTGCCAGGAGGGATATGATCATAGATAATGCGTGCATTAAAGCCGATTCCGCCAATACATTCACGAGCCATATCTTCATCTAGTACATAGATTGTTTGAGCATTTGTTGACAAATTGATTTCCAATATCTTTCCGGCATATCCTTGCATGATTACACCCTTTCAGCCGAAGCAATATATTTCCTTCTTAAATGAAACACTATTTTGAATAATTTGCAAAAGTATTTTTTACTTTTTCTTTGTTTATTTTACATTATTCCATATAAAAAACACCGGTGATTTCACCGGTGTCCGTCATTTTCTGCTGTTTTATCATTTACTTTATAAAAATCTTCTGACCGTCCTGCATAGATGATAGGTCGACCAGGCCCCTGACCCGGCAGAGTTTAGAAGTATTTCTGCAAAGCGGCCATAACCCTGTTGGGCTACCTTGGCATCTGAAAGATACATCGCCAAAAGACCCTTCACAACAATTCGATGAAAAGTTGCCTGAGGCATTTTTTCGGCACATATCATCGACTGCCTGGTAAACTTCTCTAGACGCTGCTGCATGAACTGGTCATTTTCATAGTAAAAGGTAAAATTAAGATCTCCACCTGCCCGATCCTCATCTCGATCAATAAAATAGTCCAACAGGATATGCAGGCCACAGATCCAAGGAAAATAGGAGCAATATATTAGCTGCACCTGGTTCTTGGTCATCTCACCGGGTATTACTGCCGCTTTCAATAAAGCAAAGATGGCGAGGGTGGATCCACATGCTGCGGCATATTCAGGCCATAAAATCTCTTGGAAGCCCTTGGCCTCGTGCTGGGCCCAAGTACAGAGTTCTTCATGTCTAAACTCAATTGCCAGATGCTTTTTAACCTGCAGCTCAGAATACGATTCAGCCAGAAGCGATGCTTGATCTTGAATCAAATGATAATCCGGTATATTTGCCAAACTAGCCTGACAGGTATTTACCAGCTTGTTTATATATCCGCCATCATCCTGTTTGGGGTAATACTTATAATAGTTGTCGAGTGGTCTTGACGGATGTAGTGCATCAAACAAAGATCGATGCAATTGGCTGAAGGCTTGCCCATCAGTACTGCCTGCGCGATCGCAGAGATTATCCAGGTAATCACAGAGGGTTTGATAGGCCACAATGAAATCGAGTAATTCTTGGGGCATTCTCCGCCAAGGGGATGCATATACCGCTCCACCCTGGCAGTGAAAGGCTTTCAGAGCCAGTGATTCAAGTGCCTGGGTTTTAAGTACCGGATCCGGGATGCACAGCGCTTCTAATTCCCAATACCTGAGCAATTTCTTTACCCGGGGCAGAACTCGGAAGATATAATCAGCCAGGATCATCTTATCGGAGGAAAAGTTCACTCGACCTTTCCGCTTGATATTGATTCTAATTGGCAGTTCCAGTTTCATCAATTCGGTCCTTATCCAGTTGTATCAGATTTGCATAATAACCATCTAGCAAATAGTGGCTCAAATCCAGCAGGGAGTTTCTTCCCTCCCCCGGCGGTATTTCTTCTAAAGCAGTCAGCGCAGATTGAACAAAAAAACGCGATGTGGCGATCGAATCCCGTAAAGCCCTGGTTTTCACCAGGATGTCCATTAGCTCAGCCATATTGTCTGCAATGCTGGTGCTATCCCTAAGCAGTTCCAACATCCGCGGGCCTTCCCGTTCATTTTGCATCGCCAATAAAACCGGCAATGTGAAATTACCGCTTATAAGGTCGCTCGCCGCAGGCTTGCCCAGCAGCTTGGGATCAGCCACAAAATCCAAAACATCATCTATTATCTGGTAAGCAAAACCCAAGCACAATCCGTACTGATTGAGCATCTGCAGTATTTGCGGGGACAAATCGGCAGCTCGTGCAGCTGATCGGCAGCAGCAAGCAAAAAGGCAAGCGGTCTTGGCAAAAATCCTTTGATAGTAGTCAGCTTCACTAATGTCTACATTATATAGCGATGCCATCTGCATGATCTCACCAGAACACATGGTCCGAATTGTACCGGTAACATCTTCCATTACTTCGGGGAGGTGGTGAAAGTTGATAAGCTGAAAGGCAGAAGCAAATAGATAGTCGCCGGCTAAAACGCTGACTTGATTACTATAACAAGAGTTGAGACTAGGACGCCCGCGGCGGGTGTTCGCCTGATCAATCACATCATCATGGACCAGCGAAGCCATGTGTATCATCTCCAGAGCGGCAGCTATATCTACTACAACCCCTTCCTGGTTTTCCTGCAGAGAAGCTACAGCATATACCAAACGGGGTCTAAGCATCTTACCGTCGGCCTGCAGCAGATAAGTCATAACCTGGTCAATCTCCTGGTTTCCAGTAACTAATAAGGAATGCAGACGTTCCTTAACTTCTTTTAGTTGTGGGACTGGAAGCGGGGCATAGTTCATGGCAAAATACCTCAATTTCCTTGGATATCACTGGTATTTTACCCGTTTTTATATATGCCTATACTGCTATGCTTTTCTGCCCTAACGTGATGATCCCAATAGTCTGTCCTTTACCTGATCGTGGGCATATTTCTCGATGCTGTCATCCAGCAGGGTATCTAATTCAACTCCCCGCCGTTTGGCCATGGCGGAAAGGATAAAGTCAGCAACCGCTGGATTTTTCGGCAAAAATGGTCCATGGAGATAAGTACCGATCAGGTTTTTGTAGATCAGACCCTCTCCGCCATCCTTTCCATTATTACCGAACCCTTTTATGACGTGGCCTAACGGCTGGAGTTTATGGTCAAGGAATATTGTACGTCCGCCGTGATTCTCAAACCCGACTACGCTCACCTTTTGTCCATCTATATTGGCTTCGATCAGAATATTGCCGATAAGGCGCGGGGATCCTGCCACGGTGCGAAAGTTGAAGAACCTCAGACCATCCATAACCTGACCATCGGCAGCAATATAAGATTGCCCTAATAATTGATAGGCACCACAAATGCATAGCATGGGCAGGCCTGCTTCAATTTGCTCCATAATACGACTGCCTTTGCGCAGCAGATCTTCATAAACAAGTCCTTGTTCCCGGTCAGATCCCCCACCCATAAAAACCATGTCATACCGACCCAATTCCATATCATCAGACAGACCAAGGTTTTCTATACTACATTGATGACCACGCCATTGCAGTCTCTTCTGCAGACATATCAGATTACCCCGATCACCATACAAATTCATAAGATCGGGGTAGAGATGAGCTATACTGAATTGAGCCATTTGCTTTCTCTCCCTGTAATGTTTCAATCAACAACCTGGCCACGGACCGGCTGTATTAGAGGATGCTGTCCGGATCGTTTCTGCAGTTTCAATAATATCTTGCGGCAGTCAAACAGCGCGGTGTATGTAGATAATACATAGATTACCGATACCGGGCAGTTCAAAGCGTCACAGATTCCAGCTTCCAAATCACTCTCTATCATGATTAGAGATGTATCGAACCCGGTATACTTGAAGCGGACTGCAATGTCCCCGCTTCTTATTCCTGAACAAACCACCTTTCTAATATTGTGTTCTTCAAGAGCCAGGTTCTCCAGATCCGCATCCCATATCCAAGAAATATCGCGGCCATCGGCTGCATTATCATTTAGAGCAAAAAACACACTCTTGGGGTTGATATCATCCTTTACAGCGGAAAGACTCTGATTAAGACCGATAGGGTTCTTGACCAGGATCAATACCACTCGTTTACTATCAATGCTGAACTCTTCCATCCTACCCGCCCGCGGGCGGTAATCATGAATCGCATTCCTTATAGCCTCGTCCGACATGCCCAGGCTCTTGGCCACAGCGGCTGCCGCAAGAATATTATAGGCATTATAGAAACCCTGATATGGGCTCTCCAGCCGCAAATCTTTAACTCGCAAAATGATTTTGTCCGTAAGCTCCAGGTCCTGACCTTTGAATTCTATTTCCGGGTTGCGATTGCCGCAGTTTTGGCAGGAGTATTCACCCAATTGAGCATAATGATAACGGGAATAATCCAGCTCACTGCCACAGCAGACACAAAAGCGGCCTTCCCTGCTTTCTCGATTATCCAATACATCATACCTGGTAGGTTCAAAACCGAAATAAGCAATAGATTGAGCTCCGGACGAAGTGAAGCAAAGCGAGAGAGGGTCATCCCCGTTCAGGATTAGTTTTATGATCTGGTCTTTCAATGACTCGTTAATAACCGTAATGATACGATCCAGCTCTCCGTAACGATCTAGTTGGTCTCGAAAGAAATTGGTGATAAGCATCATCCTTGGTTTTACTTCCCGAAGCAGGGCGGGAATTGTGGCTTCATCGGTTTCCAGTAGCGCATAGTCAAATTCCTTGAGTCCCAGTACGTTATTCTGTTCAATAAAAGCCGTAGCGATACCGGGCAGCATGTTGGCTCCAGCCCGGTTATGAATAACACTATATCCCTGTTCGCGAAGGACAGCCGCTATCATGTTGCTGGTAGTCGTCTTGCCATTGGTACCGGTGACAACGACGATTTCCCGGCGTATCCTGCTGGCCATCTCCCTGAGCAGACCAGGATATATTCTCAGTCCCCATGCACCAGGAAAATTGCTCCCCTGATTCCCCAGCAAACGGCTCAATCTGATAAGCAATTTGCCTAGCATTATTGCGAGTATTATCTTCAGCCTCTTCATACAGAAGCCTCCATCAGCTCATCCAGCGCAAAGGCTCACGCAGCCGTTTGGGCCGACGTTTATTTCTCACCAGACTTATTTCATACACAGTTTCCAATTTGCGAGCCATATTGGCTGCTGACAGTTTATTGGCTTTTAATAACGCGTTTTGCTTGTATTCAGCGTATAGGACAGGATCGCTGAGTAATTCCCCGACTGCGCGAGCAAATTCATCTACATCACAGGCAGTCAATTTGCCATTGATATCATGGTCCACCATATCATTTACTCCGTTAGCTCTTATTGCAACGACCGGCAGTCCAGCAGCCATGGCTTCTATCAATACCAGACCTTGAGTTTCCGTCACCGAAGAGAACACAAATAGATCAGCAGAGAAATAGACATTTACCAGTGTATCGAAAGGCAGAGCTCCGGTAAAAACAACATCCTTCTCTAAAGACAGCCCCAGGTTAATCACCTGCTTTTTCAGATCGTCTTCCAATGGGCCTTGTGCGGTCAGCACCAGGGTGGTCTCCGGGTGATACGCCTTGATTCGTGCAAATGCATCGATGAGGAACTCCAGATTCTTCTCCTTGGTCAGTCGCCCAACAAATAACAGAATCTTATTCTGTTTTGGAATATTATAGTGTTGGCGCAGCCATTCTGGATCGCCTTGTTTAAAACGATGTAGTGGAACCCCGGTAGGAATGACAGTTACTGGTGTCTTAACCCGATAATAGCGCAGACGGTTGGCTACCTCCGCCGAAGGCGCAATTATATGATTGCACTGGTTACAAAAATAATTGCTGTATTTGATGGTAACATCCCTGGCAAGATCCTGGGCTAGCGGTACATAATGGACATACTCGTCGTAGAGGGTATGATATGTAAACAGCAGTGGGAGCCCATAACGTTTGGCATAATGTAATCCCACCCGCCCCATGGTAAAAGGTGAATGCACATGAATAACATCCAGCTCCAACCGGCTGAGCAGGTTTCTCATGCCCGGGTATACCGGTATAGCCAGAGTGTAATCCGGGTTGGTTGGGGCTGGCAATGAATAATACCGGTAAACATGTCTTTCTTCTTCTTCATAATTGGGGTAGTTCGGTGCAAAAATGTATACCTTATGACCTAATCGGTCGAGTTCTTCTGTAAACGTGTTGATTGAAGTGACTACACCACTGGTATATGGTTTATAGCTATCTGTAAATATACCGATCTTCATAGGGTCTCCTCACTACTTGGTTCAATAGACTAAATATATACTGTATTTGCCAGTTAAGCAAATTAGGGTATTTGGCTAAATCTTTAGATGGACCAAGATTAAACCATTAGCCAAGCTTCAGAGTCCGGCTCATCGTAAATAATTTTATAGGTCCTTCATGAAGAAAAAATGAAGTGAAAATTAAAAATAGATTAAAAATGACATCTTGAAAATTCTGTGGTTCATTTGCCCCTATTCATCATAGATGTCATAGCCGGCTATGGTAAAGGCCTCTCCTCGATCAGCCATGGCATGGTCCGCCGTTATATCTTCTTCGGCGGGTCCGCGAAAATGATCCTGCCTTGCCTGAGCACACTTATAACAAAGGGTCGTGTTGATCATTCTTTCCAACCTTTTTGGATCTATGGGCTCCCCGCAAGTGTCGCAGATTCCGTATTTTCCATCTTGATATCTCTCCAGGGCATCATTTAGCTTTTCAAGTTCCAATTCATACAATTCCAACAGCCCATGGTCTTTTTCACGTTCATAAGTTTCACTGGCGGTATCAGCGGGATGCTGATCGTAGGCAGATAACTCATCACTTGTTTCCATCAAAGAATGCGACAACAATTCTTGTTTATGCTGGATTATTTTTTGAATCTCGGCCTTTTTATCGTTGAGTTTTGTTAAATAGTCCATAATAACACCCCATCCGTAATAATAATTCTATTATTCCCGGTGGGGAAACACTCCATACCATGCTAATTGTTAAGAGAATGTATAGGCGCGGGTATTCGTCCTTTACGATTGATAAAATTTGCGGGAGATTGAAGATTAACCTTCATCACTGGTGCCCTCCCCAATAAGCCACCAAATTCTACCCAATCTCCTTCTCGCTTGCCGGGGGCCGGTATCAATCTTACTGCAGTAGTTTTTCGATTTATCATGCCAATCGCAGCTTCATCAGCAATTATTCCTGAAATGATTTCTGCTGGAGTGTCGCCCGGGATCGCTATCATATCCAACCCCACAGAGCAAACACAGGTCATCGCTTCTAATTTCTCCAACGTCAACGCTCCCTGGTTGACCGCATTTATCATACCGGCATCTTCACTTACTGGTATGAATGCACCGGATAATCCCCCAACATATGAAGACGCCATTGCGCCGCCCTTCTTGATAGCATCATTCAACATCGCGAGGGCCGCAGTGCTGCCATGAGCACCTACCATCTGTAGTCCCATAGCCTCGAGAATATCAGCCACACTATCACCAATAGCAGGTGTTGGAGCCAGAGATAAGTCGATGATCCCAAAGGGAACTCCCAGTCTTTTAGAGGCAGTACGGCCGACCAGTTCGCCGGTTCTGGTTATCTTGAAAGCAGTGTTTTTAATGATATACGCCAATTCACCCAGATCAGCTCCGGGGTTTGATTTGACGATATTGGCTACTACTCCAGGACCACTGATCCCAATATTTAATGTACACTCAGGTTCCCCCGGTCCATGAAAGGCTCCGGCCATAAATGGATTGTCTTCGGCCGCATTGCTGAATACCACCAATTTAGCACAACCCAGGCCATCACGGTCTGCGGTTAAAGCGGCGGTCTTTTTTATTATTAAGCCCATATCATATACGGCGTCCATATTGATCCCGGCCTTGGTAGTCGCTAGATTTACTGATGAACATACGCGTTCGGTTAACGCCAAACTATCAGGTATAGATTCAATTAAAGCCTTATCACCCCGGGTGTACCCCTTATGAACCAGTGCGGAAAATCCGCCCAAAAAGTTGACACCCACCTCATCAGCCGCCCTATCCAGATAGTGAGCCACTGTTATCATATCTGCTGTTGAAAGGCCATCCGCTACCATAGCGATCGGCGTAACCGATACCCGTTTATTAATAATCGGTATACCATATTCTTTTTCTATGGTTTCCCCTACCCGAACCAGATCACGGGCTTGTTTCGCTATCTTATCAAATATCTTACGCCCGGTTGCTTCTCCGCTAGTTCCTCTGCAATCCAAAATGTTTATCCCCATAGTAATAGTCCGTATGTCCAGATTCTCCGCCTGTACCATACGAACAGTTTCTAAAATCTCATCCTTGCTTAAATTAAAAGGCATAAAAACCCACCTTTTTATATTAGCCACAGCGTCATTATTGGCACCCGTCAGGGTAAATGGGTTGTCCCCAGAGGGGGATCAACAATTTTCACAGTGTGTTAACTGCGATATTGACCAATCAACTATACACGTCGGTTATTCATTCGCCAATCCTATATCCGGTGCATGAAGTTGAAGATGTCTTCGTGTTGGGTGGTTATCTCCATCTCCATCTCCCGGCCCTTTTCAGCCAGGAGCCGTCTCAATTCAGCAACATCCACCGTTGCCTTGGCCATATCAACTACCATAACCATGGTGAAAAAACCCTGGAGAATAGTTTGATTGATATCAAGGATATTGACGCTGGTTTCCGCCAGAATCTTAGATATATTGTATATGATCCCGATTCGGTCATAGCCCAGGACAGTAATGATCACCCGGGTTCCTTCTTCCATGTCCTACCTCCTTGATTACCGTTCTAATTCTGCGACTCCAGTTTAGCTATTACCTCTCCGCAGCGGTTACATAATGACGGATGGTCAGGATTGCTTCCCACCGAAGGTTCAATAATCCAGCATCTTTCACATTTTCCGCCCAGAGCCGCGCTGACCGTTACCCAGACTCCATCTACTCCATCAAGTGTTAAAGCGTCAGTGGGGCGATCAGCCGCATCGAGTACCTCTGCTGATGACACTATAAGTAGCTTTTCCAGATTTGATGTACGTCCCAGGAGTTCCTTCCAATCATTTTCCGCGTAAATCTGAATGTGAGCTCCCAGCGAATGTCCAATGGTTTTCTTGGCTCTTGCTTCCTCCATGGCCTTGGTGGCCACCTCGCGCAAACTTAGAATCTTACTCATGTTGGCTTCAATCGTTGGATTTTGATACTCGTCCTTAGCTTGCGGCCAGTTCATAAGTTGTATGCTAATGGGATCTGATTCCTTGCGCAGGAATGTCCATATTTCCTCAGTGGTAAAAGCCAGTACCGGTGCCAACATGACCACTAGTGCATGTATGATCTCATTGAGCACAGTTTGGGCTGCTCTTCGTTCATGGTCATCCGGATTTGAGCAATACAGTTTATCCTTGAGTACATCGAAATAGATGCTGGAAAGGTCAACCGTACAGAAGTAATTGATCGAGTGAAAAACCACGTGGAATTCATATTCTTCATAAGCTTTGGAAACTCGTCTTACCAACTGGTCCAGCCGAAGCAGCGCCCATTTATCCAGTTCTTCGAGTTTCTCATATGGCACCGTATCACGGGCAGCATCAAAATCATAAAGGTTGCCTAACAGGAATCGGCAGGTGTTACGGATTTTACGATAAGCCTCAGCGCTCTGCCGAATGATGTTTGCAGATACCGATACATCATTGCGATAATCAGAGGAAGCCACCCAGAGCCTCAAGATATCGGCACCCAGTTCCTGAATCATCTGCAGGGGATCCACTACGTTCCCCAGTGACTTGGACATCTTATAGCCTTGTTCATCTACTACAAATCCGTGGGTCAATACTTTACGGTAAGGAGCTGTGCCTCGAACCGCTACTGAAGTTGAAAGGGATGAATTAAACCAGCCTCGGTGCTGGTCACTACCCTCGAGATACAGATCGGCCGGCCATGAGAGTTCATCATAGGTTTCCAATACCGCCATGTGGCTGGAACCAGAATCAAACCACACATCCATAATGTCAGTTTCTTTACGGAAGCTGGTGCCGCCGCACTCACAAGTAGCTCCCGGTGGTAACAGGAAAGCAGCATCCTTTTCAAACCAAATATCGGAGCCATGTTCGGCAAAAAGAGTGCTGATTCGCTCAATAGTATTCTGGTTGATCATAGTCTTTCCACAGGACTCACAATAGAATATTGGGATAGGGACGCCCCAGGTGCGCTGACGGGATATACACCAATCGCCGCGGTCTCTTACCATATTATAAATACGGTCACGACCCCAGGCCGGTATCCATTCTACTTCATCGATGGACTGCAAGGCCTTCTCGCGGAACCCTTCGATAGAGGCGAACCATTGTTCAGTTGCCCGGTAAATGATCGGGTGCTTGCAGCGCCAGCAATAAGGATACTGATGCTCCAGCTTGCTGGCTTTGAGAAGCATGTTCCGTTTCTTCAACTCGGCTATCACTGCATCATTGGCATCATGAACGTAAAGCCCCTGGAATTGGCCTGCTTCACTGGTAAAGCGGCCGCTATTATCAACCGGCGAAATTACCTCCAGGCCATATTCACGACCTACATAGAAGTCGTCCTCGCCATGCCCGGGAGCGGTATGAACACAACCAGTTCCAGCTTCCAGAGTAACGTGTTCGCCCAGCACCACCAACGAATCACGATTAATAATGGGATGTGAACAAATTGCTCTTTCGATAGCCTTGCCTTTGAATTCCTTGACGATCTGATATTCTTCCCAACCCAGGGTCGTCGATACATTTTCTAATAGCCCCTTGGCTACAACATACTGCTCATTACCCGCCTTGACTACCGCATAATCATAATCCGGATGGACACTAATGCCGGTATTAGCGGGAAGTGTCCATGGAGTAGTAGTCCAGATAATTACGAAGGAATCAGCGGGAATCGCTCCCTTACCGTCTTTGACCGGGAATTTTACATATATAGATGGTGAAGTCTTGTTATCATATTCAACTTCGGCCTCAGCCAGAGCAGTTTCACAATCACCGCACCAGTAGACCGGCTTAAGACCTTTATAGATATAACCCTTATTCGCCATGTCCCCAAAAACCTTGATCTGCATTGCTTCAAACTGCGGATTAAGAGTTAAATAGGGGTGATCCCAATCACCTCTTACGCCCAAACGCTTGAATTGATCTCTCTGAATACCCATATAGCGCAGCGCATATTCCTTGCAGTGCCGCCTGAACTCAACTACATCAGTACGATGACGGTCGATGCCCAGAGCCTTGATGGCCTGTTGCTCAATCGGCAGTCCGTGCGTGTCCCAGCCAGGTACATAAGGCGAATCGTACCCCATCATAGAACGCTGTTTAACAATTATATCCTTTAAAACTTTATTTAAGCTATGCCCCAGGTGTATGTTTCCATTTGCATAAGGAGGTCCATCGTGTAAGACAAACTTTTCATTACCTGCATTCTTTTTCTGAATCTCCTGATATATATCAATGCCATCCCAGAAACCCAGAATATCAGGTTCCTTGGTCGGTAGATTCGCCCGCATAGGAAAATCAGTTTTCGGTAGATTAAGCGTTGCATCATACTTGCTTTTGGCCATTTCATTTACCACCTTTTGTTAGTTTATCCTGATGATTATCAGGGAGGAATTCATATAAATAGCATACTTGAATTGATCGATTCTACCCAGAATTATATTAACATATACTTTATGCAGGAAGGAGATTTAATTATTCTCTCAATCAAGAAGGAATATACCATTTTTTTGGCGAAGTCACATAATATAAGTATAGACAGAGCGATAAATAATATGGGGGGATTATTAGGTGGCTAGCAACAATTCAGAGAAAAAAAGGAGCATGACCATCAAAGTTGTGATTCGTTCCGGAATCGGAGCAGCACTATTAGGTCTATTTGTTGGCCTCGGATTGGATCATATCGGTGATTTCAATGTACTCGCTTACTGCGCATTCTTTTCCTGTATAGGCGGTTGCCTCATCGGCCTCTTTTCGGCCCAAAAAAATGTCAAAGAATTTGTTGATCCTGCCGTTATCATCGCTGACTTCGCCAGTGAAGTATCAAAAGGAGATCTTACCAAACAATTAACTGGTATAGATGAAGGGTTTATGAAGTTGATCGAAAAAAACCTCAACGAGATGGCTGCGCGTTTACGCGAGCTGATCGGTCAAACCAACCATGTTTCCAATCAGATCGTTGAGTCATCAGAAAACCTGGTAGCTGTCACTCAGCAGAGCAGCGATGCAGCTCAAGAGATCGCTGCCGCTATGATGCAGATCGCTTCTGGCGCAGATTCCCAAGCCCAGTCATCCAACAATATAACCGATATGATTATTGACCTGGCTGATGCCATCAACAATGTTGCCTTGAATACTCAGAAGAGTGTAGAACTTTCAGTGACAACCCAAAACGCTATCAAAGACGGTGTTGATGCAGTTGAAACCCAGAATCATAAAATGGAAGCCAGCTATACGGCAATAGAAGCAGTAGGCAGTGCTGTAGAATTGCTAAATCATAATTCATCAAAGATTGAACAAATAGTGGAAGTTATCAGCAGCATAGCCGATCAGACCAATCTGTTAGCTTTGAATGCTGCTATCGAAGCGGCTCGTGCTGGTGAGCATGGACGGGGGTTCGCGGTGGTTGCCGAGGAAGTAAGAAAACTGGCTGAACAATCTGCTTTATCTGCGCAAGAAATCGGTGCCCTTATTAAGCAAATGCAGACCAATACCACTCAACTGGTCACTGACATGGGAAGCACTAAAAATGCCTACCAGGAACAGGCAGATGCTATCAATGCCACCAGCAATATCTTCGGAATAATAGTAAGCTCAGTCACCAAGATTAATGATGAGATCCAGGAAATATCTGCGGCTACCGAAGAAATGTCCGCCTCTACCGAGCAACTGGTCCACCAGGTCAAAACCGTTGCTGCCATCGCACAGGAGACTGCAATTGCCTCGGGTCAAGTCAGTGCCTTATCCGAGCAGCAGGAGATTGCTCTTAAAACTATCTCTGGTCAGATCAGCAGTCTTCACGGTGAGGTTGAAGGTATCCAAACTAATCTTAAGTCCTTTAAGATATAGATTAGTTGCGATTACTTCCATTAGTCAATCCGTTTTAAACAATCATCGGCCAATTCACAGTTTGCACAGGCCGGCTTGCGGGCCTTACAAACATAACGACCGTGGTATATCAATAGATGATGCGCTTCCCCCCATCTTTCTGGGGGGATTTGTTTTTTCAGTTCCATTTCAGTGGTTTCGTTGCGTTTACCGCTTGCCAACCCGGTCCGATAGGATACCCGTTGAACATGGGTATCTACCCCCAATCCGGGTAGATGGAAACCCACCGACATAACAACATTGGCACTTTTACGGCCAACACCAGGCAGCTTCAGCAACTCCTCAAAGCTATTCGGCACCTCTCCGCCGTAATGCTCCTGTAACATGATTGCCAGCTCATGCAAATGGCGGGCCTTATTTTTGTAGATGCCCACTCCCCTGATCAATTCCTCCAGTTCTGCTATAGCCAGTCCAGCCATTTTTACTGGCGTATCGGCCACTCTAAACAGGTTAGCGGTAACTCGGTTTACCTGCTCATCGGTACTCTGAGCTGACAAGACAACCGCCACCAGCAGCTCAAATGTGTTATGAAATATCAACCTGGTCCCGGCTTCCGGATATAGCAGCGATAAATGGTCTAGCATTCTCGTAACTTTATTCTTTTTGTCTTCATCATAAATAATATTCATGTTTTTAATATAAGCTATCTTAACAGGCAAAGATAGCGGGGACATAAAGTGGCCGGTTCTATAAAACGATCTTCAGCAGAATTGAGCATGGTAGTGGTTTCATTTATCTGGGGGGCAGTATTTGTTGTCACCAAGGATGCTCTGCGCGATATTGGTCCATTTATGTTTCTTACCCTGCGTTTTACCCTGGCCTTTATCCTTCTGGTCACTATGGCATGGAAGAGCATTCAGACTATTCGTTTTTCTACGGTTTGGTATGGAGCCCTGCTTGGTCTCTTTCTTTTCATTGGCTACTCGGGGCAGACGGTGGGCCTCAAATATACTACCGCATCCAATGCCGCTTTTATAACCGGAACAAGTGTGGTATTGGTTCCCATTCTCTATGCCTTAATCAACCGTAAAATACCGGAACTGCGTACTTTCCTGACCGTAGCCGGTGCGCTAGCTGGCCTGTTTCTTATGTCTTTTCCCGACAATAATCTTTCCCTTTCCCGAGGTGATATCCTGGTATTTATAGGTGCCTTCGGCTTCGCACTTCACATAATCCTGGTAGATCGTTATTCACATCAGCATAATGCAGTGGCTATAACTTCAATACAAATCATATTTGTAGGCATCGTTTCTTTAATCATTGGCAGCATGGTGGAGCCCTGGCCAACACGATTGAGTATGACAGTTGCCAGCGCAGTCCTGATTACCTCGCTATTTGCCACATCCCTGGCCTTTTTGCTAATGAATGCTCTGCAAAAATACAGTACACCGACCCGCTTTGCCATTGTGTTAACTAGCGAACCGGTTTTTGCGGCTATCGCCGCATATCTCTGGACGGGAGAAACCCTGACCTCTCGTGCCTACATCGGTGCAGCAATTATCCTTCTCTCCATGTTGATTTCGGTGATAACCCGTAAGCACCGGGAACCCGCAGTACAGTCATTGGGTTAGTAAGCTTCAGAAAATAGTTAAGGAAACCGGTTATATTTCCCTGTTTCCTTATTTATTGCCCGATCTTATGCAAAAATGTATCCCGTGACATCCCTTTGATGGAGATGATCTTATTGCGTGAGGTTTCTCCCTTTATCAGCATAATATTTCGCCGCGGGGTATCTAAGACCGAGGCCAGGTAGTTCACCAGGGCTTGGTTAGCTTCCCCCTCGACTGGCGGAGCAGTGAGTTTGACCTTCAGAAGCCCATCCTGTTCCCCTACTATCTGATTGCGGGAAGCCCGCGGCTGGACTTTTATTTCCACCGTAATCGCTTCAGCGTTCTCTTTTATATTCAGCATATTATTCTTCCTTAAGGCTTACAGCCTCCAATCTCTCCAATATCTCTTTTAGGTCTCGACCGAAAAAGAAATCGCTGAGTTCGTCTATGCGCTTCTGGTTCTTCTCCATCATCTCCATCTGAGCAGCTATCTGCCCCTTCATCTCTGAGCTGTAGATGCCCATACGCTTGATAAGTTCCTGATAGACCATAAATACCTCGGCGATTTTACCCTTGGATTGCTGCAGTATGAGTGCAGACTCCTGCCGCGCATTGGCTTTTAATTCATCAGCGGTTTGCTGGGCCAGGATCAGGCTGTTGTTCATGGTTTCTTCTATCCTGCGGTATTTTTGGAGTTCATATTCCAGACGCTGAACTGTTTCCCGGAGTGTGGCATGGTCGCTGTAGATTTTTTCATAGTCATTGGCCACTTGCAGCAAATAGGCATTAACCTGTGCCGTATCATAACCCCGCAAAGACTTGTCAAATTGCTGATTCCTGATTTCACCGGCTGTAATCATGAAATAGCCCCCCATACAAAGATATTTAGTAACCCAATATACGGAATGAAATTTCTTTTATCTGTTCTCTGTGCCATTATTAGCGGACAAGCCACCAGGAAAAAGGTCCAGAAGTTCTTTATAGTATTTCTGCAAATCTCCTTTGCCGTGATTAATTGAAGCCAACGCAGCCTGGTAAATCCGCACTACTTCCAGCAGCAGTTCATCACTATAAAACTGTCCATCAATACGAAAATGCCGGATGCCCTTCTGAATTAGTCCGGGCAAATCATTAATCATGCAAAGATCATAGGGATAATAGATATAGTTTCGGCAGCTCTCATCACTGCGGATGCGGTAACTTTGCTCATATTCATCGACCAGCTTGTACTCTTCAAACATGCAATAGCTAGCACAGAATCCGGGTTCTTCTCCGTGACTGTAACGGGCAATACAGTGATCAGTTATCATTCCGCAAAGCGTTCCGTGTATCATAATCTCAAGGTCATCATTATTGGCTTCGAGCACTTGTCTGAGGCTTTCCTGGCTCAGTTCGAGGGATAAGGTGACCCTTTTCAGACCAATATCCCGGGCAAAATCAATAGCCTTGGTATTGGTAATATTTAAACCATATCCGCCAAAAACATTAAATCCCAGTTCTTTGGCGATTCTGAGACTCCCATAGTCATTCACCATAACATTTACATTAGTCGAATCTTTGAAACCCTCTAACCGCTCCCTAAGCGCGGCAATGTCTTCCTCGGTAACGATACGGGGAGTCTCTATCATCACCTGGGTGTTTCCTTCTCCAAGCGTATCTATAGCCGCTTTAATTAAATTATTGGTCCAAACCGCAGTATCCTGGCGCATATCATCCAAGCCGAGAATGATTGTCTCGACACCGGCTGCCACTAACCCAGGAATAACCTCGAGACTGCCCGTTTTGACAGTAAGACCAGCCATCTGACCAATTGGCCTAGTTTGAACATCAATATAATCCTGAGCTGTTAACTTATTTAATTTAAATGGTTTGCTGATAAATAATGGTTCCTTGGTGCCAGTGGGGTCGATGCCCTCCAAACCCGTCCGGGAAAACAAGTTGCCAGCTGTGAATTCTCTGATGCGAAGATCATATAATCTCTTATACGCTTCGTCATACTCTTCCTTATTAGCCTTACCCGCCAAGCTATCCAGCGCAATCCGGTAACATGACACCAGATGAGACAAATAGTCAGTACTCCTCATGCGCCCTTCCAGTTTGAAAGAGGCTACCCCCGAATCTCGCAGGACTTCTACAAAATGAAAGAGGCATAGATCATTATGAGCAAGATAGTACTGCGGTTCATCATAGTAACCGCCTCCCTCAAGACGGTAAGGCCAGCGGCAGGGTTTCACACATAAACCGCGATTGGCGCCCTTATCAGCAGCAAAGCTGCTCATATAGCACTGCCCGGTATGGGATACACATAAATCTCCATGTGCGAAATATTCCAGGTCCATACCCGTAGACCGGTAAATGCTTCTTATTTCTTCCAGGGATACATTTTTAGAGAGTATGACTCGTTCTAGACCCCAGGTTTGCAGCAGTTTGACCGCTTCCCCACTGCCAATTCCCATCTGAACACTGCCATGTAACGGTATTTTTAACCCGAGTTCACGGTGCAACTTGATCACAGCAACATCTTGTATTATCAGGGCATCGGCCCCGATATCCTGTAAAAAATTCAAATAGTCTCCCAGCTGACTTATTTCTGACTCGCAGTACAAATTATTTATCGTAACATATAGCTTCTTGCCCTGCTGATGCAGCAAATCTGCAGCATCCTTCAATTCCTGATCGGAGAAATTAAAATCGGGCTTCAGCATCCTCATATTGAAAAGCTTTCCGCCCAAATATACTGCATCTGCTCCTGCGCGGACTACTGCTTCCAGTACCTCCCATTTGCCTGCAGGGGCGAGTAGTTCTATTTCGTTATTTTTCATGACCTATCTCCTGTTTATTGCCATAATCAAAAGCTTATATATCTCATAAAGAAACTCTGCAATATCTGTATCGCAAAGAAAAGTACTATGGGAGAAAAGTCCATCCCGCCGGCTGCCGGCAGCAGGCGGCGAAAAGGAGCCATTACGGGTTCAGTTATATCATATATAAACTTTATCACTGGTTGATAGGGATCATGTCTTACAAAGGACAGGATGCACCTGGCAATAACCAACCATTTCAAAACTTCCAGGGCCATATATATTATATTACGAACAGAAATAGTATTCAGCCTCCTCGGTTATTTATCCGCACCCAATTCAATAGAACGTTGCCAAGCTGCCTCAATCGCATTAAAAAAGGCCTTGCGTATACCGTTTTCTTCGAGTTTTCTTACCGCTGTAATAGTAGATCCTCCAGGTGAACACACATCGTCACGCAGTTCTACCGGATGGCGACCTGTTATCTGCATGGCGGAAACACTGCCCTGCATGGTCTCTAAAACCAGTTGGCGGCTAGTATTGCCATCAAGACCTATATTCACAGCAGCATTAATCATGGCCTCCGCTATCAGATAAAAATATGCAGGACCGCAACCCGATATGGCAGTGACGGCATCCATGTGTTTCTCCTCAACCACCACGACATGGCCTATTGCTTCAAAGAGTTCGCATACTTTTTGGACTTGTTCAACCCCAGCCCGTTTTCCCGCACACACTGCGGTCATTCCCTTACCTACCAGAGCTGGAGTATTAGGCATGACCCTGATTACCGGACAATGCGCTTTTAAACTTCTTTCTATGGTTGCCGTTTTTACACCGGCTGCAATGGATACTACCAACTTATCAACTGTGACAGCATCAGCTACATCATTTAGTAAGGCTTCCATCTGGGCAGGCTTTACCGCCAGGATAACCAGGTCGCTTCCAGTTATAACTTCTCTGGAACCAACAATCTCCGCCCGGAATTCCTTTTGGAACAATTGTGTCCGGCTGTTATCAACATCGTTGACCAGTATCCTGCCGTATTTATCGCGACAATTATTCAGACCAGCGAGAATAGCATACGCCATCTTTCCACAGCCGATAACTCCAATGTTTTGTGACAACCCTATTCACCCCCGGCTTGATGACCGAAATGTGATTTACGCATGAGGGTGCGGTGATCCCTAGCTACCTCAACATTACTAGGTGCAAACACACATATGCTCTTACCCAATTGATGATAACTGCCCTCCAAGGCATAGGTAGTGCCGCTGATAAAATCAATAATCCTGCGGACCACTTCGGGTTCAGTATTCTCGAAGTTGATAATAACCTGTTTTCTGGCTTTCAAATGATCGGCCAGCGCTTGCGCTTCTTCAAAACTGGTAGGTTCACAAACTACTACTTTTACTGATTTGTTGCTGTGTAAACTAACTATATTCGAATTTATCTTTCTGCCTGCATCCTCCATCTGCCCGGACGGCAACGAAAGGAGTTCCTGTCTGACCTCATCATCGGCCTCCATTCCCATCCAGCGCCACACTTTGGCGAACCAGCTCATTATGAACCCTCCTATCCTACTTATAAAATTTATATAAAACACACCTAATGAAGGTCTGTCTGTTCTTTAATGAAAAATCGCTGTCCCAACTCTTATGATGTTAGCACCCTCCTGTATAGCTACCTCATAATCTTGTGACATTCCCATCGACAGCCATCGGAGATCAACATTCTTGTACCTGCAAGCTTTCAGTCGTTGATGCCAGGCTTTCAACTCATTAAAAACCGGTCTGGCTTGTTCTGGATCTTCTGACAATGGTGCCATGGTCATAAAACCCTGTACTTGAATATTCCGTAATTGCCCGATAGCATCCAGAAAAGATTCGACATCAACTGGCTCTATTCCTGCCTTTTGTTCCTCACCAGCAATGTTTATTTCCATTAGCACCGGCATTCGGATACCTTTCAATCTCGCCTGTCGATCAATTTCTTCAGCCAGGTTCCAGCGATCCAGCGAATGAATAAGGCAGGCGCTTCCGACTACATCACGTACTTTGTTTGTTTGCAACTGGCCTATCATATGCCATCTCGCCTCCGGCAGGGCTTCACTTTTCGGTTTCAATGCTTGCACCCGATTTTCCCCAAAGTCAACCTGCCCCAGAGCATAAACCTCTCTTATAGCATCGATCTCGACCGTCTTGCTGACTGCTACCAGGGTAATCTCCGCCGGATCCCGGTTAACTTTAAAGGCCGCTCTTTCTATATTTCGTTTTACATATGCCAGATTATCTTTCAATGACATATACTTAACCTCTGACGTTATTTCAACCCCGCGACTAAACCGCCAGGAAAGAAACCCCGAAAGTAGAGCCTTTCCCGATCTCGCTTTCGACAAAGACCTCGCCGCCATGGGATTCCACAATATGTTTGACGATAGAAAGACCTAATCCGGTTCCGCCCTGATTACGCGATCTGGCCTTATCTACGCGATAAAATCGTTCAAAAACACGGGGCAAACTGTCCGGAGGTATACCTACTCCGGTGTCGCTTATGGTAGTAATTACGCGGCTGTCACGCATCCGGCTGCGGACAAATATAGATCCTCCCGGGGGGGTATACTTGATAGCATTATCCAAAAGATTTATCAACACCTGACCTAACAAGTCTTCATCTGCTAATACCAGGGACAGACCGTCGGGGTAAACAAATTCTACATGAAGCTTCTTATCGCTAATCTGTGGGCCGAGCATGTTCATCACCCCGCGCATGGAACGAATAATGCAGACTGGCTGAGGATGAACGATCCTCTCTTTTGATTCTATTGAGGAAAGGGTCAACAAGTCTTCTATAAGGCGACTAAGACGGTCGGTCTCTGAGTCAATTATACTTAGGAATCTTCGACATATTGCACTGTTTTCCATCGCCCCATCAAGTAAAGTCTCCACAAATCCCTTAATTGATGTGAGCGGCGTTCTTAACTCATGGGACACATTGCCAACAAAATCAGACCGCATCTGGGCAAAATTTCGGGCATCAGTTACGTCATGAAATACAGCCACCGCACCCTCGATATCTTTGTTCTCGCCTTTAATGGCTGCCACGTGTACACGGTAGACCTGAGTAGAAGAATGGAGCGTTGTTTCTGAAAATACTTCATTCCCTTTCAGCAATACCTCCTGAATCATCATGCCGATCTCATCATCTGCCATTAGATCAGTGATCCTTTTGCCCAGCAACCCTCCATCACGAACCAGAAACAGGTTCTCGGCAGCTTGATTGCTTAGTGCAACTTCACCATGCAAATCGCAAATAATAACTCCATCGATCATGCTGGACATAATAGCCTGCATCTGGCGGTATTCTCTGGTCACGGACAGCATACTATTCACCTCTTAGTTAACTCGTCCCTCAACAAAGCGATAACCTACACCTCTAACTGTTTCTATATAATTAGGATAGGTAGAATCATCCTTCAGCTTCTGCCTCAAATGCCTGATATGGACATCAACCGTACGTGTATCACCAGAGAATTCATAGCCCCATATCTTTTCCAATAAGGCTTCACGTGTAAAAACTTTCCCCTGATGCGAGGACATCAGAGTGAGCAGTTCGAATTCTTTGGGAGTGAGTTCCAGTTTCTCCTCACCTAGAAATGCTTCATACTTGTCAGGTATTACGATCAGGTCCTTGACCACAAATATCTTCTTGCCTACGGCTTTTTCCGCCTCAAGTATCTTCAATGCCCTAAGCCTGGCCTTAACCCGAGCTACCATTTCACGGGGACTGAAAGGTTTCTTAATATAGTCATCAGCACCCATCTCCAGACCCAAAACAGTGTCAAACTCTTCCCCTTTGGCGGTAAGCATAATGATAGGAATTGCATTGGTCTCGGCATCCTGCTTAAGATTACGGCATACCTCGAGGCCATCCATACCTGGCAGCATTATGTCTAGAAGTATCAGATTGGGCGTTTCCGATTTGACAGTCTGCAGGGCACTTACCCCATCATAAGCTACCAGTACCTGATAACCCTCTTTTTCCAGATTGAATTTGACGAGTTCAACAATATACGTTTCGTCATCTACGACCAGTATTTTAGGAATTGGCACTCAATCACCTCAATCAAGATAAGCTTTATAAGCAAGCTACTTCCAACAAGCATTATATCACCAAAATAGTCAATTGAGCTGCACCTCTTCTATCAGCGATTTTTGAGCTGTTCGATGGTCTTGATAAAGCTGTTCAAATCACCAAATTGTCTATAAACCGAAGCAAATCTTACGTAAGCCACCTCATCCAGAGCCTGCAGCTTGTCCATGACCTTTTCCCCCACTGCCACACTGCTCACCTCGCGATCGTAGTTATCGCGAAGCTCACGTTCGATCTGGGCTACCACATTTTCAATATCCTCGAATTTGACCGGCCGTTTTTCACATGCTCGCATTATCCCGGAAAAAATCTTGTCACGATCGAATTGTTCGCTATTGCCGTTCTTTTTTATGACCACAAGCGGTCGCTCTTCCACCCGCTCATAAGTGGTGAAGCGCCTTTTGCAGGCATTACATTCTCGCCTGCGTCTGATGGTTGTCCCATCCTCACTTGACCTGCTATCCACCACGCGGCTTTCAAAATCCTGACAGTATGGGCAGCGCACTACTATCACTCCTGTGTTTGTTCGTATTGTCTGCCTCTATTATGAACTAAAATACCGGGATTTCCAACAATTTGACTATTCAATACCTAGAAATGTTCACTATCCAAAATAAAATTCCTTCTATATTCGTCCATCTCTTTGACAACTGGAACCTCCACCAGGATAACATCCCGACCTATCCTGATGATTTTGTTCCAAGGTACGCTTACCTCTTCCCTTTTTGAAAAGATACTAAAACCTTTGAGTCGTCCAGGTAGTACCAGAGCCAGCACTTTGCCGTTCTCCAGATCCAGATCGATATCTATGATATTGCCCAGCTTCTTTCCGTCTAGTATGTTTACTACATCCCTTGCTCGCAGTTCGGAAATCTTTATCACTCGTAACACCTCCTCTGCCTTTCGACGTTGTATATCCGCCTGTTCAATAAACATATGAGAAATAGACCAAAATGTTTCCATAATTATTAGTGTAAGAAAATTTTAAAAAAATCCTAAAGAATTCTCTCAGTTAGTCGATATTAATAATGATAAACTATGGAATAAGTTGGGCTGGTCTCCGGATGGAGGGGCCCAGGCGGCATTGACTGATTGATATGCCGCTGAATTCATCTCTATTTGGGGAGGAAAACAATTATGATGAGAGCACTCTATTCCGCTGCCCTGGGAATGTACGGTCAGCAACTCAATGTTGACACGATTGCTAACAATTTGGCCAACGTCAATACCAGCGGTTACAAAAAAGAGCGCGTTGAGTTCCAGGATCTTCTCTACCAAACCATCAAGCGTCCTGCTTCCGGGCCGGATATTAATGTCCCGGTTAGAATGGATGTAGGCCTTGGCGTTAAACCAGTAGCCATCACCAGTCTTTTTACCCAGGGCAATATGCAAAATACAGAGATACCCACCGATGTGGCCATTATTGGCGACGCCTTTTTCAAGGTGGACGTGCCCGGTTATGACGAACCTATCTTTACGCGGGATGGAGCAATTAAGATCGATGCCACTGGCCAGCTGGTAACAGCCGATGGCTATAAGTACACTGATATGGGAGCCCTGCCGGAAGGTGCACATGATATCGCAATTGCAAGAGATGGTACGGTAACCTATATAGAACAGGGTGCTACCGAGCCTACCGAACTGGGTAGACTCCAACTGGTTAAATTCATTAATTCAGCCGGCCTCGCTAAACTGGGCGAAAACCTTTACCAGAATACCCCAAATTCCGGTGACCCCATTGACTGGGACCCGACTGCCGATGCCACCGTTAAACTAGAATCAGGTTACCTGGAAATGTCCAATGTGAGAATTGCTGAAGAGATGGTATCGCTAATAACTGCGCAAAGAGCTTATGAAATAAACTCGAAAGTCATCCAGGCTTCTGATGAGATGCTGCAGACGGCAGCTAATTTGCGCCGTTAGTTTTCGAAACTCCACTAAATAATTAAACGAGGGGGAAAAGAGTTGAAGATCGATAATAATGTTCCTGCACTAAAATCTAATATTGCATCCGACCCCTCACTGAGTGTAGAAGAAGCTAAAAATAATAAATTTCAGTCTATCATTCAGAATAAATTAGATGAAAAGGACCAAAAGAAGCTTTTTGCGGCCTGTCAGGAACTAGAAGCCGTTTGGCTCTCGAAGGTAATGGAGACTATGCGTAACAGCATTGACCGCAGCGACTTTATTCCCCGCTCCTTTGCCGACGAGACCTTTGAGTCCATGCTTTATGATGAATATGCCAAATCAATGAGCCAAACCGGGCAGATCGGTATTGCCGAAATGCTGTACAACCAATTAAGCAATCCCGGGATAAAACCTGATCCAAATGTTGAAGAAGAATAGGTAAGCCATTGAAATACCCGTTGTAACAGCGGGTATTTTTTGTTGGGATGGACTATTTCGACGATTGTTTCCAATTAGTTTGACAAGTAGCGATATTTGTTTTATAAAACAAGATACCTGGCAATAATGTATTCAAGGTGGTTTTTTGATGAGCCTGAACCAAAATATCTCAGCTATTCTTGAACAAATGGCTGATTTCTTCAAGAGCGATACGGTAGTGGGTAAACCGATTAAAGTCGGTGATATTACCCTTATTCCTTTGATAACTGTGAGTTTTGGCATAGGAAATGGTTCAGGTGTTACTCCAAAAGATAAGAAAGGCCACTGGTCCACCAGTGGCACTGCTTCCGGCGGAAAAATATCGCCGTCAGCTATCGTGGTTATAAAGAATAATGAAGTTAGTGTCTTGCCTCTTGCCGGT
>Ga0123335_1002398_pt1 | contig 28138 bp, 17 predicted proteins | sample BiotimSIPDNA_2_FD_89707 | JGI IMG/M metagenome (GOLD analysis project Ga0123335, IMG submission 89707) | Anaerobic biogas reactor microbial communites from Washington, USA - Biogas_R2 time_0 SIP DNA | ecosystem: Engineered > Bioreactor > Anaerobic > Unclassified | place: Washington, USA...
CTCTTTCTATGCAGGCCAAGCTGCTCAGGGTCCTGCAGGAAAAGGAAGTTGAGAGGGTCGGTGGTGTCAGCACCACCAAGGTCGATGTCCGGGTCATTGCCGCCACCAATCAGGACCTTTTCAAACTAGCCCAGGAGAACAAGTTCCGGGAAGATCTTTATTATCGCTTGAATGTAATAATAATGGAGATCCCCCCGCTGCGGGAGCGGCTTGATGACATACCATTGATAAGCAAGACGCTGCTGCAGAGGCTCAACACCCAACTGGGAACCAGGGTAAACACCATCAGTCCCGAAGTACTGACCCATTTTGGCAATTACACTTGGCCGGGCAATATCCGCGAATTAGAGAATACCATCGAGCGGGCTATTAACTTTTGTGACGGGAATACCATAGCCCTGGCGAATATTCCGGAACATATCATATCCTTAGCTTCTGCCCCGCCCCTGCACTCACCAGGAGGGTTCCTGGAGAATCTGCTGGAGGCACACGAGAAAGAAGTCATTGTCAAGGCTTTGGAAAAATGCGGCGGCAATCGGACAAAAACCGCCGAGACACTCAACATACATCGTTCGGTACTTTATCGAAAAATGAATAAATACAAAATAAGCTCCAATTAGTTGTCTCATTTTTGCAACACTGTAGCTCTATTGTATCACCATCGGGAATTCGGTTTTCTGGCATTCTCTTAGTTGGTGTCTCTCTAGCGATACAAACGAGAGGCGTAACAGAAAATCAGTATGCCAGTGGCAATCCGCATAGAAATGAGGGACTTGCTTAAGCTCTGGCTGGTTTTATGCGAGGTGGTACAGTTATTGCATAAATCCTATGCAAGAGTCAGAGTGATCATTAATTAATACAAGGGGGTGGTTGCGAGAAGTCTTAAGGTTTAACCTATGTTGATCAAGTACAGATACAAAAAGATAATTAAAAGATATAAGGGGGTTTATTTTTAATGGCAGAAATCAACAAAATTGCTGTCCTGGGTGCAGGCACCATGGGAATGGGCATTGCTTGGGCAGTAGCCGGAGCAGGCAAAAAGGTCGTTCTTTACGATCTGAAGCAGGAAATCGTTGACAAGACCATCGCCAGAATCGGCAAAGGTCTGGCCAAGGCCGAAGAAAAGGGACAGGCTCCTGCTGGCGCCAAAGATTTTGTCACCGGCAACATCACTGGCACCGCTGTTTTAGAAGACATCAAAGACTGCGACTTCATTATTGAATCCGTTTATGAGAGCATGCCGGTCAAGAAGGACGTTTATAGCAAACTGTCCGCCATCGTTCCCGACGATGTTATCGTAGCCACCAACACTTCTTCACTTTCCATCACTGAGATCGCCGCTATCTACAAGAAACCTGAAAAGGTCGTAGGTATGCATTTCTTCAATCCGGCAATGGTTATGCCTCTGATCGAGGTCATCCCCTGTCTGCAGACCTCTGAGGAGACCGTGGGCGTTGTTATGGAACTGTCCAAAGCCATTGGCAAAAAACCGATCAAGGTTAAAGAGGGTCCTGGCTTCGTAGTCAACAGAATCCTGCTCCCCGGCATGAACGAGGCTGCTTTCATTCTGCAGGAAGGCCTGGCCACGGTAGAAGATATCGACAAAGCTATGAAGATGGGTGCAGGCTGGCCGATGGGTCCCTTTACTCTCTGCGATATGGTCGGAATTGATATCGCTCTGGAAGTATGCAACACCCTGTACAGCGAGACCGGCGACAGCAAATATCGCCCCGCATTAGTGCTGAAACAATACGTACGGGCTGGCTGGTTAGGAAGAAAGACCGGCAGAGGCTGGTACGATTACAGCGCAAAAAAATAGTATTACTCAATAATTAAAACAGCTTAAGGGAGGTTAATTCATGTCATATAGAGATAAAGAATATAAGACTATGCTTTTGAGCTTTGAGGATCCGGGTATTGCTATTGTTCAGTTTAACCGGCCCAAGGCTTTCAATGCGGTTAATGACACATTCCTGGACGAGATTTGGGAGATCACCGTAGCCCTGGAAGAAGATCCCGAAGTCCGTTGCCTCATTTACACCGGTAATACTCAAGCCTTTGCCGCTGGAGCAGACCTGAAAGCAGTTGTTAATTTCAATGCTTTCGAGGCCCGCAATTACCTGGATAAAGTGCACAGAGCTATATTCGCCGTAGAAGACAACCAGAAACCGGTAATAACTGCCGTAAACGGTTTGGCACTGGGCGGCGGTTTAGAAATCGTGCTGGCTAGTGATATTCGCATCGTGGCTGATAATGCGACCCTGGGACTGCCCGAAATTAGTCTGGGCATCTTCCCCGGTGCTGGCGCTACTCAGAGAATGCCGCGCAATACTTCCATCTGCCTGGCCAAGCAGTATATCTTCACTGGCGATTTCTTCGATGCTAATACCGCTCTTAATATGGGCTTAATTAACATGGTAGTTCCTGCTGATGAAGTTATGGATCAGGCTAAGAAGATGGCAAGAAAGCTGTCTCGCAAGGGCCCGTTGGCTTTGAGAGCGGCCAAGCAGTCTGTAAACAACTCCATGAACATGGATATCAAGTCCGGCTGCCGTTTTGAACAAACCAGCTGGTCCATGCTGTTCTCTTCTGAAGATCAGAAGGAAGGCATGGGAGCATTCCTGGAGAGCAGAAAAGCTGAGTTCAAAGGAAAATAATAGGTAAATAATCTATCGAAAAATGATCTTTCAATTTCATGGTCATAAACCTATTTCTCTTTCCGGAAACTATGACGGAGAGCAAACCACTCACACCGTTTTGTTCTACACTGTTAAGTGTCCGTCGAGGTGGCTGGAAAGGTGAGATGGGAAAATGATATAGTTCGGAATCCACCGGGGGCTAAACCCCCGGTTTTTTCTTGGTGTTGGCATTGGTTTAACCACTGATTTACACAGATTCAAACAGATGTACACAGATGGGTTTGCCAGATTTAGCGATAGCAGCTGTTTCACTGTCTTGAGATCAAATCACCCGGGCGATTCCCTGATAGACTCGTCCGCGCGGGGTGTCCATGGTAATGATCATGTCGTTCTCCACTTCACGGGTAGCATCGGCAGCACCAACGATCACCGGGATGTTGGCATTGAGTCCGATGATGGCGGCATTGGAGGTCAGCCCTCCCTCTTCGGCTATGAGACCGGCAATCTTATCCAGGTAGGGAGCCAGATCACTATGAGCACTGGGGGTAACTACGATATCTCCAGGCTGTATCCCTGCCAGATCAGCTGCATTGATAACCAGGCGCGCCTTGCCCGACACTGATTTGTATCCGATACCCATGCCCTGAACCAGAATTTTGCCTACAACATGTACCTTCAGCATATTAGTCCCGCCAGCAACATCACTGGGTACCCCGGCAGTAAGTATAACCAGATCTCCGTCCTGGATATAGCCGGCTCCCAGACTGCGTTCGATCGACTCGTCCAGCAGTTCATCGGTGCCAGTGGTTTCCTTGATTAAAACCGGTTTTACTCCCCAAACCAGGCATAGCTTATTGAGAACCTCCCGGTGCCGGGTTGACGCGATTATGGTGGCCTGGGGCCGATACTTGGAAACCATGCGGGCGGTATGCCCGCCGCGGGTAGCACTAATAATGGCCGAGGCCTTGAGGTTCATCGCCACAGTACAGGTGGCATAGCTGATCGCATCGGTTACGGACAGAGTCCCCCGCAGACGGCGCTGCCTTAGTATATCGGCATATGGCAGTGCCTCCTCGGTACGCGCGGCAATGCGGGCCATGGTCTCCACTACCTCCACCGGATACTTGCCAGCGGCAGTCTCGCCTGAGAGCATAATGGCATCGGCTCCTTCAAAAATCGCATTGGCCACATCGGAAACCTCAGCCCGAGTAGGCCGCGGATTTACTATCATGGAGTCCAGCATCTGGGTGGCAATAATAACGATCTTTCCAGCCATACTGCACTGCTCTACTATGTTTTTCTGTACCAAAGGCACCTCTTCCGCTGGTATCTCCACGCCCAGATCCCCGCGGGCAACCATAACGCCGTTGGCTACCTTGATGATGTCGCCTAGATTATCAACTCCGCCTTGACTCTCTATCTTGGCAATTATATCAATGTCTGCACCATGTCTTTCCAGAATACGCCGGATCTCCAGGACATCTTCGGAGCTCCTAACGAAAGACGCAGCGATAAAGTCCACCTTCTGCTGAATCCCAAATTCGATATCCTGGCAATCTTTTTCACTCAAGAAGGGCATATTTATCCGAACCCCTGGTACATTTACGCCCTTTTTCTCGCCCAGGGCGCCGCCATTCAATACTGTACAAACTATATCAGTTTCCGTTGTGCTTTCCACTAACAAGTTAATGAGACCATCAGAAAGTAGTATATGTGCTCCCGGCGAAACCTCCCGGGGCAGGTTCTCATATGATATCTGCACCTCGTTTCCATCACCGGCAACTGCCCGGCTGGTAAGGACAAATCTCTGCCCGGCCTTCAGTTGCACCTTGCCGGACTGCAGCGATCCGGTCCTGATCTCCGGTCCTTTGGTATCCAGCATGATAGCCACCGGCTGCCCGAATTGGTCTGCCGCCTGCCGCACATTATTGATCCGGTGTTGGTGTTCCTGGTGACTGCCATGGGAAAAGTTTAGCCGAGCTACATTCATGCCGGCCTCCATCATGCGGATCAGAACCGGAACCTCTTCACTAGCCGGCCCTATGGTACAAATAATCTTGGTCCTGCGCATTACATACACCTCTACTCAAAAAAATAACCTCTTCAGGGGAACGAAATCAACACAGCGTCATTAATAGCACCCGTTAGGGTGCATGGGTTGCACTCTGGAGTGATGAACACGGGATATTTTTAGATAATTTGCCACAGATTAACACAGATTAACACAGATTATTCACTGTGATTGCTCCACAAAACTCAAGGCATACTATCGACGTTCTTGCAATTATGAAGTATTACAGGTTTCATAAATATATCAAACCCTCTAAAAAACAAAACTCCGGAGGGGTCTCTTCGCAGAATTGAAGGATAGCCTTAGTGTTTCCCAAAATAAAATCTGTGTTAATCCGTGTGCCGCAGGCATCTGTGTGTATCTGTGTAAAATTCGTAACCCCTAATCTCTATGTCGATAATATCCTGGCGATTTCAAGGATGTTGAGTTCGGGGGTATGGGTTCCTTTGACCACTTCGCCCAGCGGGATAGCATGGGTTTTCTCTTCTACGCCGGAAATCATCATATTCACTCTGCCATCCAGAATACAATCAACGGCTGCTTTACCCATACAAGAAGCCATGATGCGATCCACCGCAGTCGGTGTTCCACCGCGCTGTACATGACCCAGGATGGTTATCCTGGTATCCTGACCAGTCTTCTCTTGGATTATAGTTTGTAACTCCATTACCGGGTAGGCCCCCTCGGCCACTACCAGTATGCTGTGCAACTTTCCTCTTTTTAGCCCGTTCTCTATTTTAAGAGCAATCTGATCAAAATCAGGTTCGATCTCTGGGATTAGTATGGATTCTGCTCCCCCCGCCACCCCGGCAAAAAGCGCCAGTTCTCCACAGCTATGACCCATGACCTGGATAATAAAAACCCGCCCATGACTGGATGCCGTATCCCGAATGCGGTTAATAGCATCCAGGGCAGTGTTTACTGCGGAATCAAATCCAATGGAGCGGGTATATACTACATCGTTATCGATGCTAGCGGGTATTCCAATCGTATTGATGCCCAGTCGGGAGATCTCCAGTGCTCCCTTCAGGCTGCCGTTGCCGCCGATGATCACCAGATTGCCTATGCCTGCCGCATCAAGATTGGCCTTGGCTTTTTCCCGTCCCTCTGGCGTCATAAATGCCTGGGAACGTGAGGTACGCAGGATGGTGCCGCCTCGATGTATAATATCTGCCACCGACCCGAGAGACATCTCCTTCAGCTGGCCCGCGATCAGGCCTTCGAAACCCTGATAGACCCCATAAACCTTGCATCCATTATAGATGCCGGCCCGGACCACAGCACGAATGGCAGCATTCATGCCAGGCGCATCACCGCCGCTGGTAAGTACAGCAATACTGTGCACAGGATCCCTCCCTGTTTATTTGTGTGGCCAGAGCTGGAAAAGACTATTTGCTGGACCCATCGCTGGTCACCGTTCCATAACGGTTATACACCTCGGCCTTGCCCCTGATCTTTACCGCTGAGGTATGCTCGGTAAACTGCAGAACCATAATTTCACCTTTGTCCAACTTTTCGGTGTGGTGAAACTTGGTGTCTCTGCCTCGGGTCAAGCCCATAATAGTAACCCCATTTTCGAGAGCCTTGATCACAATATAGTCATCTCCCGAATAGCCTTCGTTCATGCACTAATCCCCCTTTATGATTCCCAAATTACTAAGGAAACCGATTTTTTTAGCCACAGATTAACATAGATGGACACAGATAAAATTTCCATTGGTGTTGTAGGGGCGGATTCCATATCCGCCCGTTTGTCAGACATCCGGGCGGATATGGAATCCGCCCCTACAAGGGTATGCCTTAGTATTTTCCTAATACTAATCTGTGTAAATCTGTGGTAAAAAATCGTTGTCCATCCGTGGTGATCGTTACTTCCCCTAACTGTACCATACGTTGTTTGTACCGCAAAGATCGACCAAGCGGTCTTTTAAGTCTGGATCGGCGGCTACCATATAGTTATGCTGCAGGGCTATAACCCGCCGATCGGGGAGGTGCAAGAACACCTCAATATCCCCGGGATGCTCCTGCAGAATGGATAGTAGGCCCTGTTTAGTTTCGCCATTGCCGTTATTGTCTCCAGAAATCCTGATATGTAATTCCTGCAAACTCGAAGGTATAGATTGCACCCGCCTCAGCGATATCTTAGGCTGCTCATCGCGGGTATCCAAGAATCCTTCCACCACGACCGCCTGCTCAAGTCCTAAGCGGTCGAAGTTGCTGCGAAAAGCCGAAGGGAAAACCATGATTTCCATTCGTCCGGAGAGATCTTCCAGGTCGAAACGGGCATAGCTGTCTCCTTTGCGGCTGACTTTGCGTTGCAAATTTAATACCGTCCCCGCCACCCGTACATAGATATCTTCATTGATGTGTATTAGATCGGCCAATTGATGTGTACTGATAAATGGTATAATATGACTATACTCATCTAATGGATTGGAAGAAACATAGAAACCCAGTACTTCTTTTTCCCTCCGAAGTTTTTCCTTAGGTTCAAATTCGTCTTTGAACAGCGGTTGCGGTTCCTCGATGCTTTCCTGGCTATCGCCGAAGAGCGACATCTGATGGCTGGACTCACTCTGCTTGATCTGCATAGCTAAATTCACGCATTCTTCCATCATGGAAAGGTTCTGCTTGCGGGTCTTGCCCAGTGAATCGAAACAACCGGCCACAATCAGGTTTTCCAGCATTCGTTTGTTGATCAGCCCGGCATCGATCCGACGGCAGAACTCAAACAATGATTGATAGTTCCCATTTTTCCTCTCTGCCGCTACCTGCTTTACCGCGTTCAAGCCGACATTCTTGATGGCCCCTAACCCAAAACGAATACTGCCGCCGGTTACTGTAAAGTTTTCAAAACTCTCATTGATATCAGGCGGCAATACACTGATGCCCATGCGCTGGCATTCTTTCAAGTAATAGACCACCCGGTCCTGGTTATCGATCACGCTGGAAAGGAAGGCACACATATATTCGACCGGGTAAAAAGTCTTTAAATAAGCGGTTTGGTAAGATATCATAGCATAGGCGGCCGAATGGCTCTTGTTAAAACCATAACCGGCAAAACTCTCCATCAGGTCAAATAGATGCCCGGAAACCTTCTCATCTATTTGATGATGTATAGCCGCACCGTTCACAAATTTATCACGCTGTGCCATAAGTTCTGAAACCTTTTTCTTCCCCATGGCGCGTCTAAGTACGTCGGCTTCGCCCATGGAAAACCCGGCCAGATCACTGGCCACACGCATTACCTGCTCCTGATACAAGATAACTCCGTAGGTCTCTTTCAGTATGTCCTCCAGTAAGGGGTGGACATATTCCATAGCCTGCCGGCCATGTTTGCGGTTGATGAAATCCTCCACCATCCCGCTGCCCAGCGGCCCCGGGCGATAGAGCGCGATCACTGCAATAAGATCTTCAAATCGGTTGGGTTTCATTTCGGTAAGCAGTCGCCGCAGACCGTCACTTTCCAGTTGGAACACCCCAATGGTTTTCCCTGATGATAAAAGCTCATATACCTTAACATCATCCAGCGGCAAGGCATTAAGATCTATCTCAATATTCCGGGTGCGGCGGATAATACCCACCGCCCGGTCCAGAACAGTCAGGGTCCTCAGCCCTAATATATCCATCTTGAGCAGACCGATATCTTCCACCGTCTCTTTGGTGAACTGAGTGACAACATGCCCTTCTGCTGTCTTCTGCAGCGGCAATAGAGTGGAAAGCGCCTCTTTCCCGATAACCACTCCGGCGGCATGGATAGAGGCATGGCGGGGCATTCCCTCGATCCCCCGGGCCAGATCGATTAAACGATGCGCGGTATTATCACTTTCATATACCCTGATCAATTCCGGCGAAATATCCAAGGCCCGGTCCAGGGTAACCCCCAATTCTCCCGGTACCATCTTAGCGATGCGGTCTACATCAGCATAGGGTATTTCCATGACCCGTCCCACATCGCGGATAGCGGCCTTGGCGGCCATGGTCCCGAAGGTAATGATCTGGGCCACCCGGTCTGCGCCATATTTTCTAATTATGTATTCTATCACCTGATCGCGTTTCTCGAAGCAAAAGTCGATGTCGATATCGGGCATACTTACCCGCTCGGGATTGAGGAAGCGTTCGAAGAGTAGATCGTATTTCAGCGGATCGATGGTGGTGATGCCCAGCACGTAAGAAACCAGGCTGCCGGCCGCCGAGCCTCTGCCCGGTCCCACCGGGATAGCATTGTCTTTAGACCAGTTGACCAGGTCCTGTACGATGAGAAAATAGGCGGCAAAGCCCATGGCATTTATCATTCTAATCTCGAAATCCAGACGTTCTACTACTTCCGGCGAAGGATCCTGGTACATTAGTTTGAATTTCTCCCGGACCAATTCCTCCAGATAGCTTTCAGCAGTGTAACCTGGCGGCAATGCGTAGTGAGGAAGATGGAATTCGCCGAAAGTGAAGTCAACATTACAGCGCTCGGCAATCAAAAGCGTGTTTTCCAGAGCTTCAGGATAGTCGGGAAATAGTTGGCCCATCTCATCGGAACTCTTCATATAGAATTCACTGCCGGAAAATCGCATGCGGTTAGGATCGCTCACGGCGCTGCTAGTCTGGATGCAAAGCAAAACGTCTTGCAGGGTATAATCCTCACGCTTCAGGTAGTGCAGGTCATTAGTAGCAACCAACGGTATACCGGTTTCCCGGCTGATTCTTACCAACTCGGGTATGACCTGTTTTTCTTCGGAGAGACCATGATCCTGCAGTTCTATATAGAAATTACCGGATCCAAAAATGCCTTCGAAATAGCGGGCAGTTTCCCGAGCCTGTTCATAACGGCCGGTAAGCAGGAGTCGGGGCAATTCACCGGCTACACAGCCTGACAGTGCAATTAGACCCCCGCTGTATTCTTCCAGTAGTTCCCGATCTACCCGCGGCTTATAGTAGAAGCCCTCCAGATAAGCCCGGCTGACTAATTGGACCAGGTTGTTGTATCCCTGCTGATCCCGGCAAAGCAGAGTCAGGTGACAGGGATTGTCATCAAAAGCCTTTTCCTTGTCCAACCTGCTGCGCGGGGCTACATATACCTCACAGCCGATAATGGGTTTGATCCCCTGCTTTTTGGCTTCCCGGTAAAAATCGATTACCCCGTACAAAACACCATGATCGGTAATCGCTACTGCCGGCATGTCCAATTCGACAGCCCTTTTCACCATATCCCGCACCCGGCAGGCCCCATCGAGCAAGCTGTATTCCGAGTGATTATGTAAATGCACAAAACCCGGCATCTAAATTCTCCTTACAAAGTTTGTAGATTAACCACAGATAGACACTGAGTAACGAATTTTTGCCACAGACTATCACAGATTAACACAGATATACGGCATAGAAACGCAAGCTTTTGTATGTCGTTGCGAGCGTAGCGCGGCAATCTATAAATGTATGACGCGGGAAAGATTGCTTCGCTGCGCTCGCAATGAAAATTTAGATAATATCAAAATTACAACAGCCTGCTTATTGACTGCAATTTAATAAATACAACTTAAAATAATCTGTGTACATCTGTGTTAATCTGTGGCTAATTAAAAAGCCCCAGTTTTCCCCTACTTCTGGGCCAGGTCACAGGGGCTGCCTCCGGTGATATCATACAGTTCATCATAGGTAATCGGCAGCGCGGTGTTACCTGCCCCGGCTGCTGCATAGACCACATCATAGCGTTTCAGGCTCTCATCCAGATAGATCGCCACGGGTTGAGGGAGGGCAAAGGGGCATACACCCCCCACCGGGAAGCCAGTAACCGTCAGCACTTCATCGCTATTCGCCATGCGGACTCTGGAGCCAGCCAGTTCCTTTACTGCCTTGTTGTCGATCCTAATGTCACCGGCGGCCACTATCATGAAATAGTCTGTCTTGCTTTTAAATAGAATAGATTTCGCTATCTGCCCTACCTCGGTGCCCAAAGCAGCTGCAGCCAAAGCTGCCGTGCTGGTATCAGCATCCAGTTCAATGATCTGTAAGCGAGGATTTCTTAGCTGTAAATAGTCGCGAACTCTTTGGATCTCTTGCATCGACTCATGCTCCCAACAAAATATTTCAGTAATAATTATACCGCAAAAGTGTCAGGCTGGATTTCTTGGTGCAACTTATTAATAAATTTTTTTCCTTTTAGCAGGATTTTTTGGTAATATATAGAAATAGATATTCAAGTGTATTATATTGAGGGGGATGAAACGGTGTTTTTTAGTTTTCTGCAAAAAGATGAACCGCATTTTCCGGATCTATCATTGGTGGTCAATTATGAGCCCCGACAGATTATTTTTTATTACTACAACTCGTATCTTAAGATACCTCTGGAGCTTTGCCAGGATATAAAGGAAATCGCTGGAGAGGAAATGAATCCTAATGCACCGATCCGCAAATGGTCTGAGTTTCTTTTTGATGACCTTAAGGTCGGAAGTGATCTGGAGACCCTGCAAAACAATGAATACCTGGAAGGTGTCGGGCCCTACTATTATCCGCTGACCAACACTAGATTGTACTTTGTTAAGACCAGTATCGGTGAGAGCGGAGCCCTTACCGCTCATGACCTGGATATCATGCAAACATTGAACGCCGAACACCCACTGAATAATGATCTGGCATCCTATCAGAAGACTCGAAAAAACGGTAAAAGGGTGGCCCGCAGTGAAGCCGAACTAATCAGAGATATTAATATGTGCCTGGCCTCGCTTCGCGAAATTGAGAAGATCAATCGTCATATCAATTATCTGAACAAACTCCTGCAAAATCGCTACGCCCTGGTGGAAACCATAGAGCTTCTACCCGGTGAACCGGATATACTTCCTGATAAACCAAGAAAAGAGGAGGCAGATACGCCAACACAGGGCAATCTAATCTCCTTGAGCGGACTCTTGAATCGTAGGCGTAAGGTCGGTGAGCGTGAAGGAAGCTTCAACCACGAAATGAAAGTATACATCATTAGATACCGTGAATATGAAAAGGCCTGCGACCGATACAAGGCAGTATTGGAGAACTGGGGAACCTTCTATCAGCAATTTCTGGATTTATGCTATGAAGATATCGACAGCGCAGAGGAAAAACTGCGGCAAGCCCAGAGCAATCTGCAGATCTATAACTCAATAATAGTAAAATCATTTGTTAATTCTATCTACCAGGATTCTAAAACCCTGTCCACCTTCCGCTACTATCTGGAAACCGGTCGGGGTCACAGCATTCAGGACTGCATGAACCTTTTTGAAGAGGAATCCCGCTGGTCAGAGATCAAGGCCAGCCAGGAACGGATCGAAAACACTATCTACTTCCTGCAGCATGGCACCGACAATCAGCGCGCCGCCGGCGAACAAGTCGACCAACTCCTGAAACGCAGCAAGGCCTATGAGGAAGCAGCCGCAACCAAGGGGTAAGAGGAAAAAGGGGGAAACGAATAGACGCAGACGGACGCGGACCGTTTTGACGCAGATTTACGCAGATTATTTATGATAGACGCAGATTTTTAATAATAACTGTAAATACAAAATTACAGAAAATAATGACCAGCACTGCTATTGAAGTGTGGTCATTTAATCCTTTTATTGTATTCCTCATAGAATATCTGCGTTAATCATATCGATCTGCGAGAATCTGCGTCTATTAATCCCCTTCTATTCGTAACTCTCCTCATAATTCCGATCGAGGAACAGCTTGTAGAGAATCATGCCACCGATGAAACCGCCGATGTGAGCCCAAAATGCTATATTGCTGGTGGCCCCGGCCAGACTGCCAGCTCCGCCGTACAGTTGGGAAAGAGCCCAAAAACCCAGGTATACCCAGGCGGGAATGGTCACCAGGAAGATAGGCGGAATGTAGGTAAAGACCCTGGCCTGCCGAAACATTAAGAAGTAAGCTCCCATCACCCCGGCCACCGCACCCGAAGCACCAACTACAGGAGAGGTGGATACAGGATTCATCAGGTAATGGGTAGTGCCAGCAATGCCGCCCATCAATAGATAGAATATAAGGAATTTGAAATGTCCCATATGGTCCTCTACGTTGTCGCCAAACAACCACAAAACCCACATGTTGCCGATTACATGCATCCAACCGCCATGCAGAAAAATGGAAGACAGCAGATTGAAAGGCCTGAAGTCAGCGGGGATCATGCCATAGTAGCTGATGAATAGATCCAGGTAGGGGCCCATTAATATCTCCTGATAGAAGATATATAAGTTAAGCATGATAATCAACACAGTCACAATCGGAAAGGATCTGCTCGGGGTACTGTCGCGCAGTGGTATCATAGCGAAAACTCCTTTAAATTAACCACTGATACTCACAGATGAATTTGTCATCGCAGGGTTATTTGCCCTTGAAATTCAGTTTGGATAATCCGCGAAACTCATGGGTAACCATAATGCTAACTGCTTTCAGGGTCGCCAGGCGAACTGCCTCCAGATCATCCATATCCTCCAACCCCAAAGGCAGGTTTTTCAGAGGATGTATGTACTTATTTCTAATTGAGTGAATCGCCAGCATTAATCCTACCAATAGATATATCTCTTCCTCATAATTATCATTGCGGGTAATCTCCAGGAATACTGACCAGGCTGCCTGATTCAGGTTATCCGGTTTTTGTTTGACATAGGGATAGCTACTATAAGCATAAAAAGTACGCGGGTAAACATCCTTTAGATAAGGTGCTGCCTCCGGGCACTGTTCATTCACAACTGATTTAACCCGATCAAATAAAGCTTGATATTCGCCAGATCTTATATCATTTTTCATACTTTTTAAAGTTCTTATACCGTCTTCAGTAAGTCTGACGCTTCTGCCGGCAACGGCTTCAACCGGCCGGACGAATTGCAGTAGCGAATAAATACCGTCTTCTATAATATCGTCTAGTTTATTGCCTTTATACAACTCGTATATCACTTCAGCGTCGATCAACGCTTTATAAAGAACCGAGTTTTCTATATTACCAGCCATGGCGCTGAAACCCTTATAATCTGCATTGAGTCGGTTGCTGATAAAACCTGCCACATATTCTTCTAAATTAGCCTTGGCTCGTTCTCTGACAATAAATAAACGCTCACTCATTTCCTGCCAGCGCTTTTCTACCAGGATATCTTGCCAGGCCAGGGTAAGCATGATCTCGCTGGATTTTTCCCGTAGTCCGTCACTTTGGTACAGACACTCATTCAGCTGTCTCAGTGACAGATTAGTAGCATCCCAGTTTTCCTGTTTCATATGTTCAAGGACTTCGACTATATCCTGGAAGGTATTGAACATATGATTGGCATTTTTTTGCATCTGGCCTACTATATCTCCGGAGAAATTCTCCAGTTCCCGGATAACCGAATCATAAAAGGACATCTGGAAGGCTTGCAAAGCCTTCTCCAGCATAACGCGAAATTGCTGGGCCAGCTTATCCATATCAAAATATTCATCTATGTCTATATCATCCTTGTTCTTGGCCATACGCGTTAACATGCGGTTGACATAATCATAGAAGACTTCCTTTTCCTTGGCCATTTCGTTTTTCAGAACAAAGACCTGGTTTTCCAGGAATTCTTCCAGGTCCATAAAACTGTTCTCTTTACTATGATGCATATTCCGCACGTTGTTGCTTAAAAGCTCGCAATCAGCCAGCAACTGCTCTACCAGGCTAGTCCTGGTCTCATTAAGAGAATCCAGCGGAGTAGTGAGCAGTTTAAGACGGGTGACGGTCCCTTCGATCTGAGACACATAGTCATCAGTCTCTTCCCATAACCACGCCAAACTGGTACTGAAATCATTCCTGATGGCTTCTATGATCGGACGGGTAAGTTCTGTGATCTCTTCCTCAAAAATCTTTTCACAAAGAGGCCTGACATCATGTATGAAGTCTTGTATTTTATAGTCATATTCGTTAGCCGGGCCTTCATTGACTAGCGACTGCACCGAAAAACGCTTTATCCCCCATAATCCGCCAGCAGCTAACAAGGCACATCCCAGCAGGACTAAAAAGCTAAAGTGATCTCCTTTAAGAAAAATAAGAAACCAGAGGTTAATAACGATCAGCAACCACACAGCCATCCAGAGATAATCATTTTTTCTTATGCTCTCTCTTAATCCATCGATGAAACCCAACTTAAATTCTCCTCCAAATAAACGCTCATCTTCCAATTATATCGGAAAAAAATTAAAATACTTGACTAAACTATAACTTTTGCACCAAAACGTTTACACTTTTAACCGTTCAGACTGTAAGATATTCTTTTCACAATTAAATATTAATAATTTATTTGTCGAATTAGGTCTTAATTTCCCACCCCGTTAATGCTTCTACGCATTACTTAGTATTTATTTGGCATTATTCTGAAAATTCTGACTATTAAATGCCGATTAAACGCCCTTTCTCGTGATGCTCTATTGCATTATCATGCGATGTCATTTTGCATCGCACCTGCTAATTAATGCTATTATTAATCGCTGGTATTTTATGTCAATGCCGATATTATGGGAATATTAAATTTATGATTTATTAGAAATGTTGGCACACTAATTGCAGTTGTAATTGGCAAGGAATAAAACAAGCTATTTAACTCTACCCTGATGGTTTAATAATACACTATCTTCGTAACCCCCTTAAATGTTTTAATTATATATTTTGCTACTATTCATGAGGTTGATGTGATTGTGATTCCAGTCTAGTAGTACCCAATAATTTTGCTTCCTCATGAATAGTAGCCTCCCCTCTTTTTAAATTCAAAACAGTTAACATATAACAGCCCTTCATTATCGCATTGAATCCGCCAGACTTCGCACCACTTGCATTCAACTGGGGCTATAGGTCAGGGGGATTCTATTTTGGTCTGGAAGTTATTAGAAAACTTACTACATATTTACCTATTAATTGCTCCGGTTGGCTTATTAACGCCAGGTAAGCTGGCAACTAATAGTAATTCTTAATCACTTTGGGATAAGGAGGGTGATGTCTAAAGCATATATAAGAAAAGGCTTACACAGACTAAACAATGATTGGAGAGAGAGCAAATGACTTATCAAAATATTTTACTGGAAAAAGAAGGCAGGATCGCAATACTTATCATCAATCGCCCCAAAGCTCTCAATGCTCTTAACCAGGATACCCTATTAGAAATTAAAGCTGCCGCTATGGAAGTAGAAGCAGATCCAGAAGTAGATGTCCTGATTATCACCGGGGCAGGTGATAAATCCTTTGTAGCAGGTGCAGATATTGCCTATATGCAAAATCTGACAGCAGTAGAAGGCAGAATCTTTGGAGCAGTAGGACAGGCTGCATTCCGTTTTATCGAGGCTATGGAAAAACCATCTATTGCAGCAGTTAATGGTTTTGCCCTCGGTGGCGGTTGTGAACTGGCTATGTGCTGTGACTTCAGAATCGCTTCAGTCAATGCTAGATTTGGCCAACCCGAAGTAGGCTTAGGAATCACTCCTGGGTTTGGCGGCACTCAACGTCTTCCCCGCATAGTAGGTCCTGGAATGGCCAAACAATTGTTATATACCGCCGAAGTTATTGATGCTAGCGAAGCCCTGCGAATTGGTTTGGTGAACAAGATAGTTGCTTCAGAAGACTTGATGGATACAGTAAAGAAAATCGCCCGCAAGATTGCCAGCAATGGGCAGATCGCCGTCAGGTATAGCAAGGTAGCTGCTAACGAGGGAGCCCAAACTGATATTGACCGGGCTATGACTATAGAAGCAGATTTATTCGGATTATGCTTCTCAACAAATGATCAGAAGGAGGGGATGACAGCTTTCTTAGAAAAACGCAAACCTACTTTTACCGGAAAATAATCCTCGGGAAATTTGATTAAACGCTGTAGGAGGTAATTAGTTATGAAGATTATGGTACTTGGCGCAGGTACTATGGGAGCAGGAATCGTACAAACAGCAGCTCAGGCTGGCTTCGAAGTAATAGTACGCGATATCAAACAGGAATTTGTCGACAAGGGTATTGCCGGCATAGATAAACTACTGGGCAAGAACGTCGATAAAGGCAAGATGAGTGCTGAAGACAAGGCAGCTGTAATGGGTAGAATCTCCGGCACGGTAGATATGGCTGCTGCCGCCGATTGTGATCTCATTATCGAGGCTGCTCTGGAAGTAATGGATATCAAGAAGAGCATCTTCAAAGAACTGGACGGCATCTGCAAACCCAGCTGTATCTTAGCCTCCAACACTTCCGCACTGAGCGTCACCGAAATCGCCGCCGCAACTAATAGAGCTGACAAGGTTATCGGAATGCATTTCTTCAATCCGGTACCGGCTATGAAACTGGTCGAAGTTATCCGTGGTGCCAACACCAGCCAGGAAACCTTTGATGCTATAAAAGGTATTTGCGAAAAGATGGGCAAGGCTCCGGTAGAAATCAACGAAGCCCCCGGGTTTGTTGTCAATCGTCTGCTCATCCCGATGCTGAACGAAGGTATGTACTGCGTAATGGAAGGCGTTGCCAGCCCGGCTGATGTAGACACCTCTATGAAGTTCGGTGCCGGACATCCCATGGGCCCCCTGGCTCTGGCTGATATGATCGGACTCGATATCTGCCTGGCCATCATGAACACCCTTTACAAAGAATTTGGCGATCCCAAGTATCGCCCCTGCCCTTTGCTGGCTAAACTGGTCCGCGCTAACAAGCTGGGCCGCAAAACCGGCGAAGGTTTCTTTAAATACTAAAAATGATGCTGTATAACAGCTAAGAGGAGGATGAACACATGTCAAGAGAAGTAGTAATAGTAGCAGCATGCCGTACCCCAGTAGGTAGTTTTGGCGGAACCTTAAAAGATACCCCATCCAGAAAATTAGGTGCCATCGTAATGGAAGAAGTTCTGAAGAGAGCCGGGATCAAAGGCGAACAGGTCGACGAAGTCGTATTTGGTTGCGTCCTGCAGGCCGGACTGGGCCAGAACATTGCCCGCCAGTGCATGATCGATGCCGGAATTCCCAAAGAAGTTACTGCTTTCACCCTTAACAAGGTTTGCGGATCTGGCTTAAGAACAGTCAGCCTGGCTGCCCAGATCATTAAAGCCGGCGATGCCGATGTCATCGTAGCCGGTGGAGTTGAGAACATGAGCGCTGCTCCCTATGTTATTCCCAAGGCTCGTTATGGCTACAGAATGGGCAACGGCACCATGATCGATGAAATGGTATTCGGCGGCCTGACCGACATCTTCAACGGCTACCACATGGGTATCACCGCTGAGAATGTTAATGAAATGTACGGAATCACCAGAGAAGAACAGGATGCCTTTGGTCTGCGCAGCCAGCAGTTGGCTTCTGCCGCGCAAAAAGCCGGCAAGTTCAAGGACCAAATCGTACCGGTGGTCATCCCTGGCAAGAAGGGCGACACGGTGTTTGACCAGGATGAATTTATCAAACACAATGCCACCATCGAAGCAATGGCCAAACTGAAACCTGCTTTCAAGAAAGACGGCAGTGTAACCGCTGCCAATGCATCCGGTATCAATGATGCCGCTGCTGCAGTAGTTGTCATGTCTGCTGACAAGGCCAAGGAACTCGGGATCACCCCCATGGCCAAAATCTTAAGCTATGCTTCCGGCGGCGTAGATCCCAAGATCATGGGTATTGGCCCGGTACCGGCGGTTAAGAAAGCCCTGGCCAAAATAAACAAGACGGTTGATGACATCGATCTGATCGAAGCCAACGAAGCATTTGCCGCTCAGTCCATCGCTGTTGCCAGAGATCTGGGCTGGGATAAGACCATGGATAAAGTCAATGTCAACGGCGGCGCCATTGCCATCGGCCATCCGATTGGATCCTCCGGCACTCGCATCCTGGTAGACCTGCTCTATGAAATGAAGAGACGCGGATCCAAGACTGGTCTGGCCACCCTCTGCATCGGCGGCGGCCAGGGAACTGCTCTGATCGTAGAAATGTAAATATGATTCTTGCGCAACCCCGGTACCGTTTCGCAGCTAAAACTTACGCAGGTACAGGGTTTGCGCAGAATATTAAATGAAGTAAGGGTTACTGTTGGGAAGGAGGGTTTCAATATGGCAAACTTCATGGACCAGTATAAGAGCAAACTAATCAGCGCCGAAGGAGCTGCAAAATTAGTTAAATCCGGTGACTGGGTAGACTACGGCTGGTGTGTATGTGCCAGTTATGCAGTCGATCAGGCTATAGCCGCCCGGGCGGAAGAACTGACCGATGTTAAAATCAGAGGCGGAGTAACCATGTGGATGCCGGCTATCGCCAAAGTGGAGAATGCTGGTGATCATTTTGTCTGGAATTCCTGGCACTGCAGCGGAGTTGACCGTAAAATCAATGATATGGGTTTTGGTTTCTATATACCCATACGTTATTCTGAGGTTCCCCGTTATTATCGAGAAAATGTTGATCAGATAAACGTTGCCATATGCCAGGTATCACCCATGGATGAACATGGCTTCTTTAACTTCAGCTGCTCGCCGTCACATCAAGCGGCAACTTTCGAAAAAGCTGATTATGTAATAGTAGAAGTCAATAAAAACATGCCCCGGGTCCACGGCGGCAGTGAGGTTAGTATTCATATCTCCCAGGTGGATTATGTCGTAGAGGGTCCCAATCCTATGCCTGCTCAGTTGGGTTCCGGTGGTGAGCCTACAGAAGTCGACAAAAAGGTGGCTCAGTTGATCGTGGAAGAAATCCCCAACGGAGCCTGCTTGCAGTTAGGTATAGGCGGAATGCCAAATACGGTGGGTTCACTGATTGCCGGGTCTGACCTTAAGGATCTGGGTGTGCATACTGAAATGTATGTTGATGGATTCGTAGATATCTCCGCAGCTGGCAAGATCAACGGCATGAGAAAGAGTATCGATAAAGGCCGCCAGGCTTATGCCTTTGCTGCCGGCACCCAGAAGCTTTATGATTTCATCCATGATAATCCGGAAATTATGGCTGCCACGGTCGATTACACCAATGACCCGCGGGTTATCGGCCAAATCGACGATTTTATGTCTATCAACAACGCAGTGGAAATCGATCTCTTCGGCCAGATTAGTGCCGAAACCTCCGGAGTAAGGCAGATTAGCGGCACCGGCGGACAGCTGGATTTCGTTATGGGAGCTTACTATTCCAAGGGCGGTAAGAGCTTCATCTGCTTGTCTTCCACTTACGGTAAAGCCGGATCAGTCAAATCCCGTATTGTTCCCACTCTGCAGCCCGGTTCTATCGCCACTGACCCCCGTACTACTACCATGTATGTCGTAACCGAGCATGGTAAGGTAAATCTGAAAGGCATGAGCACCTGGCAGAGAGCTGAAGCCCTGATCAGCGTATCAGATCCCCAATTCCGGGATGAACTGATCAAACAGGCTCAAGAAATGAAGATCTGGACCAAATCCAACAAAATCGACGCCAAAAAATTGGCTTTATAATAACATTGGCAGGGGTGCTCTCACAGCACCCCCTGCCGAATATTAAAGCACAAAAAAATTAAAGGGAGGTATAGAAATGTCACATAATAATTATCTATTGAATACCCGTGACATCAAGTTTGTCGTCAAAGAATGGCTCCCCATGGACAAGTTGTTATCCCTGCCAGCTTACAATGAGTATTATGGTATCGACGACATCGATAATTTCCTCGATGTCAACTACAAGATCTGCCGTGACGTTATCTGCCCGACTAATAAAGATGCAGATGAAATTGGCTGCACCTATGTAGGCGGCGACGAGCATGCCGTCATCACCCCCGATTCCTATAAACCTATGTACAAAACCGTTATGGAAGCCGAGTTAGGACCCCAGTTCGGATACCGCGGCGATGGTAAGATACCCCTTTCCTGGTATGCTCCGATTCTGGAAATGCAGTCTGCTGCATCCGCCGGTATCGTAATGTTCTGGTGCCTGACCCAGGGTGCTACCACTGTGTTGCAGGAATTTGGCACACAGAAACAACAGGATTTGTTCCTGCCCAAGATGTATACCGGTGAATGGGGCGGTACCATGGGTCTGACTGAACCGGGCGCCGGTTCCGAAGTTGGCGCATGCGCCAGCAAGGCATTCCCCACCGATACTCCTCACCTGTATAAACTGAAAGGTACCAAGTGCTTCATCACCTCTGGTGACCATGATCTCGCGGAAAATATCATCCATCTGATGCTGGCCAAGACTCCGGGTGCTCAGGAAGGTACCGCTGGTATTTCCCTCTTCATCGTGCCCAAGTTCTGGGTCAATGATGATGGCTCTCTGGGCAAGTGGAATGACGTAACCTCCGTAGGTATCGAGCACAAGCTAGGTATCCACGGTTCTTCGACCCTGACCCTGTCCATGGGTGAGAACGACAACTGCTACGGCTGGATGGTCGGTGATGTAGAAGTCAAAGATGGCCGCGGCAAGGGTATGTCACAGATGTTTGCCTATATGAACGAAGAACGTCTGAACACCGGTCTGTTTACCCTGGGCTGCATCAGTTCAGGTTATTACGCAGCTCTTGAGTATACCAAAGTCCGCGTACAGAGCAAAAAATCGACCGATCCCAAAGGCCCCAGCGTCCGGATCATCGAACACGAAGACGTCCGCCGCATGCTGATGTATCAGAAGGCAGGCATGGAAGCCATTCGTGCTCTGATCTACACCTCTTATCTCTACCGCGATCTGGCCGTTGATGCGGCTACCCCGGAAGAGAGAGCCTACTATGATGACATGTTTGCGATCAACAATCCGCTGTGTAAGGCTTATTCATCCGACATGGCCCGGATTTTGACCGGCGAATGTATCCAGTGCCACGGCGGTTACGGCTTCATGGAAGAGTACGCCGGAGCTCAGTTATACAGAGACTGCGTTATCCATGGCATCTGGGAAGGCACCAACTTCATCCAATCCCAGGACTATACCGGACGCAAGTTCACCATGAAAGGCAGTGAACCGTTCAAGAAATGGGTTGCTGAAATCGATGAATTCGTATCCACTCAAAAGACTGACGAATTTGCCGCAGAATTTGCCATGATGGCAGAGGCTATGACTGCTTTCAAAAATATTGTTGATATGAATGCGGCGTGGACAGCCGGCGATAAGCAAATGAAACAGCTCTTTGCTACCCGGACCATGCATTCCGGCGCCAGAGTATACTGCGGCATGCTGCTGCTGTCCCAGGCTCTCTTGGCTTCCAAGAAACTGGCCGAACTGGGCGAGGACCACTTTGACGCTAACTTCTATAAGGGCAAAATCGCCAGTGCCAAGTTCTATGTTATGAACCATGTTACCGATGTCTTTGGATTCGAAAAGGCCATGAAGGCCGGCGACAAGAGTGCCATCGACATTCCTGAAGACTGCTTCATCTAAGCAGCCATAGTTTTAGCGACCAGAGGCCCGATGCAATTGCATCGGGCCTCTTTTTTATTATCAGCAGCAATCTATACAATAAGGAAGCGATTCGAGGCAGCGTCATTAATAGCATCCGTTAGGGTACATGGGTTGCACTCTGCAGTGATGGACACAGCCTTCGGTAGCACAGATGAAACGGTAAATTTATAACTCCACCATATAGATTGCCGCGCTGCGCTCGCAATGACAGTTTGGGAGACAGTTTGTGAGTTCTCTGATTATGCAATCTTGTTCTGTATTACGCATTTAATTATCTGTGTTCATCTGTGTTTAATCTGTGTCTATCTGTGTTAAATCGTTTCTCCGTTCCGGTTAGTGTTCGAACTTCAATCCGTATTTGGCCGCTTTACGGACTATGGTCGATTGGTTTACCTCCAGCGCCCTGGCCACCTGATAGGTAGATTTATATTGGTGATACGCTGTCTCCAACAGGTTTCGTTCCGTTTTTTCCAGGGCCGCTTTTAAGGGGAGTATCCGAGCGGGTTCCTTTTCTGCAAAACTGCCGGTTATCATATTTATCGGCAGGTCCCCGATGGTGATAACATTATTGATACTGGTTATTGCCAGACGCTCTACCAGGTTCTCCAGTTCCCGCACATTGCCCGGCCATGAGTAGTCCATAAAACGTTCGATGACGCGCTGATCCAAATGTTTTTCCATCTGATACTTATTATTTATATTATTAATGAAGAGTTTTGCCAGAATCGGGATGTCTTCCTGGCGCTCCCTTAGCGGTGGAACAAAGATAGGTATTACATTCAAGCGATAGAAGAGGTCCAGGCGAAATTCCTTCTTATCAACCATCTCAGTGAGATTGCGGTTGGTGCCAGTCAGGACACGAATATCCACCTTGATCGGCTCAACCCCTCCCACCCTGACTATCTCATGATCCTGCAGTACCCGCAACAGTTTGACCTGAAGATTGAGCGGCAATTCTGCTATCTCATCCAAAAACAGCACTCCGCCTTCGGCTAATTCAAAATAGCCAACCTTACCCTTACGATTTGCTCCGGTGAAGGCTCCGGCCTCATAACCGAACAGCTCACTTTCCAGAAGATTATCCGGGATCGCTCCGCAGTTGACCTTGATAAAAGGTCCGTCCTTACGGTTACTGTTGGAATGGATGATCCCGGCGATTACTTCTTTACCTACACCGGATTCGCCTTGAATAAGCACCGTGGAATCCACCTGAGCCACCCGCAGAACCAGTTTTACTACCTCTTTCATCTTGGCCGAATTTATTACTAATTGATGAGAGCTAGCCATTTTCAATTGCTGTAATTCGGTTTCATACCATTCACGGAGACCTTCCATATGTTCCAATCGGCGCTGCAAGTCATTCAATTCGGTTATATCGCGGACATTAGTCACCACCATGACTACCTTGCCCTCTTCGTCAAATATTGGATTACTGGTAACCAGCGCCTCTTTACCGGTTTTGGAGGTCAGAGTTATGGTGACCGGTTCCTTTTTCTCCAGAGCCAACAGCGTACCCGATCTGGAGAATATGCCGTGCTCAACTAGTTCCTCCATATTACGTCCGACACATTCGGCAGCACTTACCCCCATAATCCGTTCAAAGCCCTGGTTAAGGCGCAGGGTGTTGGCCTTCCCGTCAGTAACATACAAGCCGTCAAAGGATGATTCAATGACCGCTTCCATTTCCCGCTCGCGCAAGCCCTGGACCAGATCCAGCTTGCGCTGCAGCTGGTTCAGTTCGGTCATATCGCGGACATTGGTTACTACCCTGATTATCTTTCCATTTTCGTCAAAAATCGGCGTACTGGTTACCAACGCTTCCTTGCCGGTACTGGCCACCAGATCGATAGTTACCCGGCCTCCCTTTTCGATGGCCAGCAGGGTGCCGGAGCGAGAGAAAACTCCCTCCTTAACCAATTCGGCCATATTGCGGCCTACACATTGTTCCTTGGAGACGCCCATTATGCGCTCAAAGCCTTTGCTTACCCGGAGGGTATTGGCCTCGCCATCGGTGACATAAAGTCCGTCAAAGGATGAATCAATGATAGCCTCCAGCTCTTTATTGATATCCTTCATAAACTCCGATTCTTGCAGAACCTGCTCCAGCTCCGAAACATCACGAAGTACCAGTACCCGGCCAATGACTTCTTGATTGTTGATAACGTTCTTGGAAAAAGGTACAAAACTGTGGGTACCCACGCGGATTTTTCCGCCACTAAGTAGTTCCGGGCGGCTTAACAAATCGATTATTGTTTCATCGCTGATGACTTCATTTAAAGGCCGCCCTTCAGCCTGCCGGGCATCGATCCCCAGGACTTTGCCCGCTTGTTTGGAAATCAGTGTGACTTGTTTCTTCTTATTGATAACAATGATAGGAGTGACCACCGCATCTATAGCGGCCTCCAATTCAGTCTTTATCCGTCTCGCCTGCCGGGCATATTTGCTGCTGACTTCTCCATCGATTATCCCGACCACCCGGCCATCCTTCATCACTGCCAGCACAGCTCTGGTCTCTTCTGGCAGGTTCACTTCCATGTTATAATCGATCATTTCCAAAGGCAGCCAATTCAAGGTACCCAGGTCGGTTTCCGGGCTTACGCCTTGGCCGATGGCTTCAAGCAGCATATCCTTGGTAATAACTCCTATAATGGTAGATTGCTCATCTATAAGCAATGCCACCCGGGTTCCCCGTTTGACCATGATGCCGGCAGCATGACACATACTATCGTTCTCATTGAAAAAGAGAGGTTCATTCATTGCTTCGTATGCCTTCATCGCGTATCAACTCACTTGTGTTTTTTTTAATTTTAACATAAATTGTCACACAATTGCGACGATTCCCCCTGTAAAAAATGGCCTGGGTTACAGGCCGTTTTTTACTCAATATTATTAATCTACGGGATCGAACATATCCTTGGCTGCTCCACATACCGGACACTCATCGGGTGGTTCCGGCCCTTCATGAACATAACCGCATATCCGGCACTTCCAGCGTTTGTAATGTTTCTTACCGCTCTTGTCCCGGCCCAGATTGCGGATGGACTCACTGCTGTCCACTTGGGGCGCAATGATGATCTCACCAACCAGCACTCCGTCCTTAATGTAGCTGCGCTTGAAGTAGTTCTCCACCGGATCATTTACCTCGACCACCCGGCACTGATCAACCGGAAGGTTTACCTCACCAATAGAAAAGATTTCTAAATCGAAGGCTACCAGCATGGTAGAAATAATTGGTGGTTTGTATTCGACCCAATCACCGGCGGCAGCCGCACCGGCTACCCTGCCCATTTCCAGAGAAACCGGCCAGAGACCTATCAATCTCTCTCCGAATTGGGCTCCATCGCCGGCAGCATAGATGTCTCCTGCGCTAGTGCGCATCCTGCCATCCACCACTACTCCCTGGGCTATCTCCAGCCCAGCCGCCTGAGCCAGTTCTGTATTGGGTTTGACCCCGGTTGATAAGAGGACCAGATCGGCGGGGAGCAGTTGACCGTCTGAAAGCTTCACTCCGGTCACCCGTCCGTCCCCAAGTATCTCTTCTGTATCCAGGCCCAAGTACAGTTTTATCCCTTTATCGATCATGGCCTGCTGCAGCTTCAGAGACGATGGCTCATCCAACTGACGCGGCATGAGCCGAGTGTTGTGCTCGATTACTGAGACTTCTACCCCGCTGGATACCATCTCCCAGACGGCCTCCAGGCCCAGTACCCCGCCGCCGATAACAACAGCTGTCTTAGCTGACTTGATGGCTTCTTTCAGGACCAGTGCATCGCCCAGGCTGCGCAGGGCAAATACGCCAGCCTGTTCCACACCCTTGAACGGCGGTATATTACTGCGGGCACCGGTCGCCACGATCAGCTTAGTATAGGGATAGGATTCTCCTTTTTCGCTTACTACCTGTTTACCGGCGCTATCAATCTTTTCTACCCGGGTTTCCGTTAAAAGCTTGATATTGTTTTCCCCATACCATGCTTCATCAAAAACATAGAGTCGTTTGTCCGGCAAATCCTCACTGAGCAGATCAGATAACGAAGGCCGGTAATAGGGGCGGTAGGCTTCTTCGCTGAGCATAACTATCTCAGCGGTTCGATTGCGCTTGCGGATGGACTGGGCTGCCGACAGGGCTGCTATACCTCCGCCGATAATCACAAAACGATCATTGGTATCATTGATAAATTCATCTTCCATGGTCTCACGCACAAAATTATCCGCCCCAACGCCACAGGCGGGACAAACGGCGGGTGGTTCCGACCCGACATGGATGTGACCGCATACTAAACAACGCCAGCGCGTCTGATTTTTGTCCTGCTTCTTTTCAAGAACAGCGCGGCCCAAGTCCATACCCATATTGAAGGCATCCTCCAGGCTGCGTTCGCTGGGCTTGAAATTAACTCTAAGTCCGGGCAGGACCTGCATCCGCAAAGCCTGCAAACGGTTTTCGATCGACGGCACGGCTTCTCCACTCCAACCGTAGGCCCCGAAGGCCATAGCCACCTTATCGCCATGACTGATAGGAGATAGCCGGGATAAGAGCCTCCAGACCGGGGGCAGCGCATCGCCGTTTACGGTATTGGAACCAATTAGAAAAGCACTGGCATCCACCAGGTCCTCCGCGACCCGGTCGAGCAGTTCAGGATCATCCAGCTTGTCCTCCACCAAGCGGTAGGTGTGGATATCAAAATCCCCGATACTGGATATCCCATCGATAATGGCATCTGCCAGCATCTTGGTAAAACCATAAATGCTCAGGTAAGCCAGTACAATCTTAGGTTTATCCCCGCTGACCGGTGCTGGACGGCTCGACCACTGGCGGTAAAGATCTAGATAACGGTCAATATCCTTACGCAGTATTGGGCCGTGCCCGGGTGCCACCATCTCCAGCGGCAGGTCCTTTATCTTATCCAGCGCCTCCAGCACATAAGGCTTGAAAGGACCGATAATGGCATCAAAATAGTCTTTATAAGGAGTAAGAAAATTGCTCTCCATTAAATCATTGAAAAGGCGTTCATCCGGCCAATGACTGCCAAATGAATCGCAAGGGAAGAGTATACGATCTTCCTCCAGATAGGTATAGATAGTATCCGGCCAGTGCAGAAATGGCGCTGAGATAAACTTCAGGGTTTTTCCGCCCAAATCAAGGCAGTCTTCATCCTTGATCTCCTGTGAATTGAACTTTTTATTGGTAATCTCCTTGAGAAACCCTAAGGCAGTTGGACTGGCCATTACTGTAATGCCCGGTATCAGGTCGAGCAATTTGGCCACCGCCTGCGAATGATCCGGTTCAGTATGATTCATAATTAGATAATCAATCGATTCCAGGCTAACGAGGCTCCGCACCTTTTCCAGGTATTCATCGAAGAACTTGTCTTCACAAACCTCAATTAATGCTGTTTTACTACTGCCTTTGATCAAGTAGGCATTGTAGCTGGTACCAACGTCAGTGGTCATGACCAGATCGAATATTCTTAGCTCGGGATCACGGACCCCTACCCAGTAGACTCCGTCTTTCATCGCAATTGCAGGCATAGAATCCCTCCTTTTCTAAAAAATTATCAAGAGACCTTTTCTTCCCCCTTTCCGGCGAAAGATCCTTAATCAAATCATATGTCAAGGGTTGCGAAGGGGCAATAGGCAAAACATCGACAAGAACAAAATTTGTCTTGATTTAAAGGCATACTAGGCGCGCAGTGAATATAAGATGCGCAGCAAGGATTTTATAATTAGCCACAGATGAACACAGATGGACACAGATTATATGTACAATGGCGTTTATAGTGTTTTATTTTTAATCGAGCGAAGTAAAATAATGGCATGTGGGGGAAGATTGCTTCGCTGCGCTCGCAATGACACCTTGGGGGTTTCCACAAAACGAGTCAACTGCGAACGTTAAGTTAATAAGCATTGACCATAAAATCTGTGTGAATCTGTGTTAATCCGTGGCAATTAATCGTATTCCTGACCCAGCTCTGCTACGTTCGTCTATGTCGCAACAGATATATGATGCGTAATAATTGTGAATTATGAATTCTTAATTTTTAATTAAGGTGTGCACCCTCGGGGTGCAATTACAGTTGTCGTTTGCTTTTGCTAAGAAATGCGAAGCATTTCCACAGTA
>Ga0123335_1002401_pt1 | contig 28125 bp, 33 predicted proteins | sample BiotimSIPDNA_2_FD_89707 | JGI IMG/M metagenome (GOLD analysis project Ga0123335, IMG submission 89707) | Anaerobic biogas reactor microbial communites from Washington, USA - Biogas_R2 time_0 SIP DNA | ecosystem: Engineered > Bioreactor > Anaerobic > Unclassified | place: Washington, USA...
GCCCAAGCGCACTATACGGCATGATGCGGTTCAGCGTTAGCCCCTAAAAAAGTTGATATTGCCAGAACAGCAGAATCTATTGTGGATTTTGGTGGTTTGTTTTGTCAGAAAACCTTCTTGTTAGAGATATTATGAATACACCCGTGAAAGCTGTCCGCGAAGATACGAGTCTGCATGAGGTAATCGCTACGTTAAGCAATTTTGACATCAACGCATTGGTCGTTGTTCAGGGCGAAAAACCTGTTGGAATTGTTACCACAAAAGACGCTCTGACCCGCGGATATGAGTACGGCTTGCCAGTCAGCGCCGTTAAAGCCGGCATGGTTGCATCTTCCCCTGTTACGACGATTGATGAGCAGGCAAGCGTTCAAGAAGCAGCCCAAATAATGCGGCGAAAACACGTTAAGCATCTGCCTGTAATGCGTGAAGACTGCCTTGTTGGCATGGTAAGCGACACAGACATCATTTTCGCGATGCCGTCGATGATGCAGATGATGGAGGAAGTATGCAGGCCTCAAAAACAGCAAACGGCTGAAGCAAGCTAATCAGGGGTTAATCTTAAAATCAAAAGGAAATGAAGGGAAAAATAGTCCCTTTAGTGGCCGTTAGATTCAGGCAGAATCTTGAGGGTGCGGAGGACTTTCTTAAATTCGTCCTCTTTTAGTGATGCTCTGCGTCCGCTTGCATAGATACCTTTGATAACCTCGACTGCTGCTGCAACTGTGTCATCGTCTGGCTCGCTGCCTGTAAGCTCGGTGATTTTGTGCTTTATGATGCCTTTGCCTGACTGTTTGCCGATGGTTAATCTACGTTCGTTACCGACTAGTTCTGGCGGGTAAGGCTCGTATGTCCATGGATTGTTTAGGACGCCGTGGGTGTGGATGCCTGATTCATGAGCGAATCCGTAGTCTCCGACGATTGCCTTGTTAGGTGGAACCACGTAGCCTGTGGCTTTACCGATGAATTCGGCTGTAGCTTTTAGGTTATGTGTTTTGCCTTCGAATTTGTTGACGCCGCGTTGTAGGTAGAGGTTAAGCATTACCTTTTCGGTTTCTGCGTTTCCCGCGCGTTCGCCGATGCCTAGGAAAGTTGTGCTGGCGTAGACTTTATCGTATAGACCGTCTGCCGCTTGGATTGCAGCCATTGTGTTGCCTATGGCGTTACCAAAGTCGTCGTGTGCGTGGATTTCTATTGTTGGAATCTTGGTTTCTTTCTTGACTGCTTTGACTTTAGCGGGGATACCGTTTGGCATTGGTGCGTCTATATCGGGTAAGCCGATGCCGACGGTGTCACATATACGGTAGCATTCTGCGCCTGCATCTGCAACTGCGTTGATGAATTTTTTCTCAAATTCCCAGTCTGCACGTGTGCTGTCTTCGCCGTGGACGAAGGTACGTAAGCCGCAGGTTTTTGCTGCATATTCAGTCACGTCGACGACGTTGGCTAAGATTTGGTCGTAGGTTTTCTCTGGCCATTTAGCGTTAAAGTGGATGAATGATACCGGATGTGAAATACCTACTTCTTTGAAGCCGCATTTTACGGCGCTGTCGATGTCTTCTTTAACAGCTCTGCACCAGCCTGCTACACGCATAGACAGGTTTTGTTCAAGGATGAGTTTTGCGGCGTGCTTGTCGGGTTCTTGATAGTGGAATACTTCTATTCGCTCTACTCCGATTTCGCTGAGTAAATGAGCGATTCTTGCTGCATCTTTTGGTCCAGCTGCTAAGCCGGGCATTTGGATGCCGTCTCTAAGTGTTGTATCGTCTATCAGTACATCGGTTTTAAGGGGTTGCATTTTAAAGAAGAAATCGTTTATGTCCATTTTTATGCTCTACTCGGTACATTTTTTCGTTTACACATACGATAGTTTCGAATGCTAACTATCGCTGGTTTGGAATTGATAAATGTTCTGCATACTTTTTGTAAGATTGTCCAAAAGAATACATGACTTAAAACTAAATGAACTTTACACAATAATATGAAAAACTTTACATAGCAACAAGCTAAATGTTGGAATACAGCGCCTTAAGAGTACCGGAAACAGCTAAAACATTAACAGAAGCCGCTGCCCCAGCAACACTTGTAACGCAAGCAACAGACGCACGAACCTCAGGAAGCACAGCCAGCAGGCATTTGACAACATAGACCTTGCGCTCAGCATCCAAGTTAATCAACGACAAACCAGTCGAGCTTGCCCCAACCTCACCATAAAGTTTAGTAACAGAAGCCCACAAGGCATCCACAAATTCACGTTCGCTGGGCAAACCCTCGCATTCAAGCTGCAGCGCCAAATACCTACGCTTAACCCGCTTCAATCAGCTTTGCCCTCCCTGATAATAGTGATTCCCGGAGCCACAAACCTTTGACTAAGCTTCTCACGGTTTGTCGCAACAATACGGGTCGGGTTGGTTGACACTGCATCCAACGCTTCAGACTCGCCAAGTCCCAAAAGGTAAGCAATGCTTGCTAAATCACGGGGCATACGCATCAAACGCTCCTCTGAGACACCGCTTGAAAGCACAATAGGAACATGGAACTCTTTAGCTAACGCAACCTCACGGCGCAGACTCGAAAGTAATCTAACGCGCGGAGGGCCCTCTAAAACCAGAAGCGATTTTACGTCAATCTCTAGAGCGGTTTGGTTGCGGAATGATAGTTCCGCTTCCGCACGATCAAAGAAACGCTTATGGTAGTCAAGACTTGGGAAATTTATTAAATCGACTCTGTGGTCTTTAGCTGCGCTACGTGCGATTTCTTTATCGTCGCAGACTATACAGATGATTTCCGCCTTGCGCCTAAATTTGCGTAAGAAACGCATTAGGTCTTCTTGGTTGCGTGGCTTAAAATCCGCGCGGACTACGAAGTCTAAGCCGACTTGCACACAAGCCGCTCTCAGACTGCTTATTTGGGCGTCGTCGATCTGGCTGGTGAAGGGTATGCTGATTTGGCTATAGCCATATCTGGCGGCCTTTGCGATAATTTGCTGGGTAATCTGTGTTTCTTTTGGGTTTATTCGTAAGTGTAAGTCAGCGAAGTAGCGTTTCATGGCAGCAACCCATACTGCTTAGCCAACTCGGCAACCTCATCGTTTGTTTTATCTTTGAAATGAACTTTGACGTGAATCGGGTCATTCTGGGCAAGTTTAGGCTGACCCATAAAAGCCGCTTGCTTATCGAAACGTAGATACAAGTTACCCTTTTCTAGATGTAGCTTGATCTCTTCGTTTAGCTGCTCTTTGTCCAGAGTGCTTAGGTTGGCTCCGAGTTTCTGGAGTGCGCTGGGGAGGAGTTTGCGTTCTTTTAGCTGGGCTGTTAGCATGATAATTGGGTTTGAGTGGTGTCCAGAGAGCGCGTTTTTTTGGAAAACGAGTTCTTCTGTTAATTCCGCGGGGAAGAGGTTTTTGGTCGCGGTTTCTACTTTGGTCTGGTTCTCGGTTGCATGTGAGAATACTCGTATGTCTATGTATCCGATGGGTTTGCTGTTTTCGGTGCTTTTCTGCATAGTAGTCCCTTATGGGTGTTTATTTCGGTGTGCAGTCATTTAGAAGTTTTGTTTTATAGAAGCATACTTCAAGTTAATACATGACAAAATAATGGCCAAAAAGGAGAAACAAAATTTGGGGCACTCAAAAAAGAGTGCAGGTTTTGGGCTGTTTATACTTTCTTTACGTGTGCCTTGATTGCGGCAACGTTTTCTTCATGCTCACTTTTGCGGCGTTCGTCAACTGGTAGACCAGCCTGCCAAGCTTGCTGTTTGCTTACGCCTGCAGCTTTAAGCTCGTTTGGGCTAAAGCCCTTGCCAGTTTTCTTTTTGCCGTTTGGAGCGGTGATGGTTGGTTTAACGTGGTGCATTAGTATGGTCCGTCTCCTTTACGTTGGCGTTTTACACCGTTGTGTTTCTTTGCGCCTCTTCTGTGCGCTGGACGTACTTTTTCTGCGCCTGCACCGCGGTGGTGTAAGCCTCTAACGTTCTTGCCTGCACTTGTCATGCTGCGGAATACACGGCTTGTGTGCTGTGGCTCACAGATCCAGCTGACGTCTTTGTCAGTTACGATAGTCGGCGCCTTTGGATCAACCATGATAACTTCAAACCACTTGTGTCTGCCGTCTTCGCCAACCCAGTAGCTGTTAAGAACTTCAAGGTTCGGGAAGTGCTTTGCGGTTCTTTCCTCAGCGATTAAACGGATGCTTTTTGCGGCTTTAAATTTGTTAACACCCATACGTTTTGGGCGTCTGCCTGATCTTGGACGAAGCTTTCTTAGGCCACCTCTGCGGACTTTGGTTCTCGCCACTACGAAGCCCTGTTTGGCTTTGTATCCAAGTCCTCTGGCTTTGTCGAGTCTTGTGGGGTTTTCGATTCTTACTGTTGAAGGTTGTTTACGCCATAGTACTAGACGCTGGCGGTTTAGATCTTCGACGAAGCTCTTCTCTGGGTGAGCCCATTCTTCGGCGATGTATTTGTATGCCATAGTTTTTCACTTTTTTGTGTTTTTTGCTTATGGTTCAGCCTTTCGGCCACATCCCAACGGACAAGGTTGTCCGTCTGCAGTTCCCAAGAAAACAGCATGCAGTGAAATAAACCTTTGCCAATAACAGCGTGTTTTACCAGCCGCGTTTAAACGGACGCTTAGCATCATCAAGCCTGCAGCCGACTACTTCGACGCCGTCAATGCATCCTATGCCCTTCTGTGCTGCTGTGCGTATGTGACTAACGCTGTGTGGATCGATATCCATGATACGAGCGCATGTGGCGTCAGTTGCAACCGCATCCCTGCCTGCGACAATCAAATCCAGTTTCACCGGCGTACCACTCGATGGACCTTTACCCTCCATCCCAACAAAGCCATCCACCACAACCAACTGAGGCTTCAAAACAGTGTTGATATCCACAATTACTTTGCTGATGCCCTTTGCATGGTACGCGAACTTCATCTTGTCCGGCAGCAGACCAAACATGTTCTTCATGCTCAACGTGACTTTAGTGGAAGTGTGAGTCTTCATTTTTGCGGCGCTAATAACCGCTGATTCCGCCACGATTCTCGGCACAGTTACATCTCTCAACGCTTCGCCGCCGGGGATAGGTATCTTTACTTTGTCTTTTTCATGCCGCAGGTTGAGAAATTCTACGCCTTGACGTCGGCACATCTCAGCCATCCCTGTAGCTTCAAACGCTTTGTCAGCGTTAGTCATGGACGCATCAGATTCAACCACTAGAACTTCGATTGGGAGTTCTTTTAAGCGGTTTATTATCGCTTCGACTACGATGGGGTCAGTTGTGGCACCTGTATCCCAAGTCATGGTTGTGATAAAATTAACCTTAATTAGCACTCGACTGTAACCGGTGAAGGCGGATTTATAGTCGATTAAATCAAGCGCCCTATAGACTGGGTCATGGCCACGTTCGCCTTTAACGATAGCTACCTGAGGTGAAACCAAAGAAGGCACCACCTCTCTATTGGAGGAAGCGGGGCTTTAAACATTTAGAGCAAGAAGCCTGCTGCTAAACCCAACGCCAAACCCAATATTATGGGGAACGGAAGCCCCGGGAAGACTCCGCGTTTTTCCAGCATATAGAAGGTGATTACTGCACCAATCATAATGCCCAGGATTGAGGCAACGACTGGGAGGATGCTGTAGGCGAACTGGAAATAAACTGCACCTGTTAAAACGGAGTAGAATACTAAATCGCCTAGCCCCATCTGTATGTCCTTAAATGAGAAGCTGAGTCCGCTGAGTTGGTCTAACCCGTTTTCAGCGATTTTTCCGACTGGACCACGGTAGACGGCGATGATGTCGTAGATGGATAGGAAGATCAGGATCACGATTACGCTGAGCAGTCCAGCGTATTGGAGGAATGAGCTGCCCAAGTAGATGCCGAGTGCGCCTCCTATGCAGATTACAGCTGCGTTTCTTGCTTGTCCGCCGAATTTGAAGATGGCTAAGTCAAATAATGCGGTGATTAGGATTGCGAGTGGGATTATTATCCAGTCTGCGTACGGTACGGAGTATAGGGCGGCGGTTAAGTAGACAAACGATACGAGCAGCGCCGCTGTAGTCATCGCGATAGTGATCAGTATGGTGATAAGTTTTTTGCTTTTACGTTTAAGCAATATGTAGAAGACTGTGGCGCTTATGGCGAGTAGAATGACGAAGTAAGCTGCGTTGTATAGTGGTGCGCCGGGTGTGTCTTCGCCTGCGGGCGCGGATGGATAAACTAGTTCGGTTTGGTGTGGTGCTAGTATTAGTGCGCAGATGAGTCCGAAGGCTAAGCTGGCGAGTATGGGTAGCAGGTAGATTGCTTCGAATTTGAAGCTGCTGTGCTCAGCTGGCTTCGGCGGAGTTTGGGGTTGTGGTTGGGTCATGTTAGTGGCTCTAGTTGGTTTATGGCTACTGCAGCATTTAGATAGCATTGGTCGCAGAATAAGCTTTGTTTTTTGTCTACTTCAAAAATGCTGTTGGAGAAATGCATTACGCAGTAGCTTCTTGGGCAATGTTGGAGTCCGAGTGTGTGGCCTACTTCGTGTATGGCTTCTTTTACAATGCGGAGTTCTAATGCGCCTCTGTCTGGTTCTTCAGCGTAGTATTGGGGTTTTAGGCGCCAGGTGGAGATTAATGCGGCTTTGCCTTGAATGTAGGCTTCACCGAATACGTAGTTTAAGCCTGTTACGTAGATGTCAGCGTCGATTATGCCTAAGATGCGGTTGTATTCTTGTCTGTCTTGGGCGTATGCTTGGATATCGCTTAGGATTTGGGTGGAGTTGTACTGGCGGCGTTTTTTATCGTATGCATGTTCGGGGGCAGCTATCGCGGTTGAGGTGACTTCGCATGTGGTGTCTGGCAGCACTTCACTAAGTCCATGTGCGGCTGCCGCGAGGAACCGCTGCGGGACTTGTGCGATTGCTAAAACACCGATTTTCATAGCGGATACCTATATCGCGATTTTTTCGCCCGTTCGTGGGGCAGATGCATCAAGTCCAAGTTCGGTTTTAGCCCAGTCGGCGAAGCGTTCGCAGTTTCCTTCTGCGCCGTGAACCATGAAGACTTTGGGTTTGCCGCCGAGTTTTGTAAGGGCAGCTTTGAGTTGTGAGGCGCCGCAATGGCTTGAGAAGTCGAAGTGTCGGTATGCAGCTTTAATTTTTCTGACTTTACCATCTATTGTGCAGACGCCTTTTTCCATTAATTCTCTACCGGGTGTGCCGGGGATTTGGTAGCTAACGAGATAGACTGCGTTTATGGCTTTTTTGCCGAGTTTGGAGAGGTAGAATGCGGATGGTCCGCCTTTTAGCATACCGGCAGTTGTGATGATGACGCTGGGGGTTTTGAGGGCTTTTCTGCGGTCTCGCCAGCCGTCTACCCAGTCGCAGCTGTGCATGGCGTTTATGAATAGTTTAGGGTCCCGTAGGAACTCTTTGTAGTTCATGATTACGCGGCTTGCTTCCCGTGCCATGCCGTCGAGCACGATTGGGTGATCGAAGTGGTGTGCTGCTAGTATTGTTGCCATTTCCTGTGATCTGCCGACGCCGAATGCTGGGACAAGCACGGTTCCGCCGACTTCGACGACTGCTGTGCATGCTTCGACGAATTGGCGTTCTAGTTCTTTGCGTTCTGTGTGGTCGCTGTCGGCGTATGTGGATTCGATGACGACTGCGTCTAGGTCGCCGTAGTCCATGGTTGCGCCGGGGAGGAGCTGTGATTGTTCGGTGTTAAAGTCGCCGGTGTAGAGGAAGCGTTTGCCGTCTGCTTCGATTAGGACTGATGCTGATCCTGGTGTGTGGCCGGCGTTGAGGAGCGTGATTTTCTGGTCGCCGACCTGTGTGGATTGGTCGAAGTCGATGTGGAGGTTGCTTCTCATCATCGACTTGAGTTCGAGGTACTCGAATGGTAGGTAGTAGCTTGAGAGGTGTATGAAGTCCTGGATGAGCAGCTGGCTTAGTTCGAGGTTGAGTTTGTTTGTGATGAGTGGTTTCTTGTCGTTGATGTAGAATATGGGTAGTGCGCCTGAGTGGTCAAGGTGGCTATGCGTGAGCACCAATGCGTCTACGTCTTTGGGCGGTACATGCATCGGGAAACCCGGCTCGTTATCCAGCATCACACCGTAATCAACGATGCTCTGAGCTTTTTCCGACTTAACGCTTATCCCTAATCTGCCTACTTCTCTTGCGCCGCCTAAAAATCCAACCTGCAAACAAACCAGTCCTGCGATTTATGTCGATTAAAGAGGTAGATTGACCTGTCCTAAAAATGTATCTTCTATAGACTTGGATGAGTGTATTGTTTGCATAAGAGCGGTTGATGGTTTGTGTTTTTGTGATTTAGAAAGTTGTGGCGCCAGTTTTTTCTTGCCGCAGATTTGCTGGAGGCGTTAGTTTTAGGCAGATGAGTGTTTGGCATGGCGGTTGTAATCAACTGCGATTTTTCTCTAGACCCCCCTTATATAAAGGGTCCCTTTGGGACCTACCTATCTCAGTGTGACCTCTCCATCCCTTATTTAAAGGCTGCAAGGGCAGGTTGAATCCGTAGTTTCGGGAAGCGTTTGTTGGCAGTGAATGGCTGAAATGCGGTTCGGGCACTTGCATGGCCCATTAAGCTCGGTTCGCCCGTCACCGATGTAATGCAGCCTGAACAGTTAATGCGAATTGTACCATCCGTGGCCCAACACAGTAGCTTATAAATACTAAAAAAATAAAAATGCAAGAAAAATGAAAGCGTGCCCAGCGCAGCCCTACTTTTTACCGCCCTTCTTCGCGCAGGCACTACCACAATACTTCGACTTAGCATCAAACGTAGTATAAGTTTTCTTACAGACAGAACATTTCTTCTCCATAGTTAGTCCCTTCCCGATAATTTAGTTTAAAGTGATTAAAAAGTTTACTCAAATAACCTACCTACCCGTCTTACAGCTACCTCCCCCTCCCTACCTAACGAAAAAAGGAGCCCTCAAGAGACCGCCCGCTAAAGTTTCTGCATAGAACCGCTAATAGAGCAAATAGGCAAATAGCTATAGATACTCGGCGACGTCGAAAGCTTACAAGGTGCATCACCTGCACAAATTATATAAATTTGTATAACTAATAATGAATTGATCAAAACAACCGCCACACGGGAGGAAAGAAAAACGACCAAAATAATACACGAACCCAACCTACAAACCATACTAATGGTAGAAAACGCAATCAAAACAAGCGGCACATACCCCACCAAAAAGCAACTCTTGAAAGCCCTGCCAAAACAGATACAGTACCAAACATTCAACCGCATACTACAATACCTAGAAAGCTCCAACAAAATAGCCTTCAACACAAAAAAGATAATCTGGATATTCCCAGACAACCCAAAACTAGAACAACTACTAGAAACAAGCACCCAACTCTAAGTACCATACCCAAACCGTTCGCTGTACGCTTTATGCGACTCAAAATATCAAATAACCGCAACCAATCTACAACCATCAGCAACTATTGTATAAGCAAGCCTGCAATCGCCAACTTGTAGCCTGTACAAGTTATTGATGCCATACTTTTCCACGTAATAATCGGGAAATTTGTCTCTTCCGACCTTATCGCCAACCTGCCAGTTCTCTTTTATAGATTCGATACAAGCAGTCATCCGCCTATACGCTTCACCATTTCTGTTCAATCCAGCGTAGTATGCATTAAATTCCTTTGAAGCCCTAACTTCATCAGGCGCCTTCTTGGCCAAGTAAGTAAACGCACCTCCCTGTACTGAAGCAACTTACCAAGCGATTGGCATATAAGCTATTGGTATAGTTCAGGTACCGTGTAAAGCAGCTCATTGCTTCTCAAATTTGTTCAGAAACAGTCTCCTATTAGCGTTAATTTTATCAAGAGAAACGGATTATCAGACTATCTTATAGTTCTCTTTTGAAGTAGTGTTCCAGTAGCCTTCTTGTGCCTCTTCTCATAATCTCAGACAGCGTCGCAGGGGATATTCCCAGTTTCCCCGCCAATTCAGCAAGTCCAACCTGACGTGGGTAATCAAAGAAACCGCTTTTAAGTGCCAGCCAGAAGATACGTTCTTGGTTCTCTGTTAAGACGTCGAGTTGCTGCTCGAACTTTCCCACTTTACGCACGTTAACTTTGTAACCGGCTTTCTCTAGGTCTTCGATGATGCCGCGGTAGGCGTCGCGCGTGGGCACCATGAAACTGTATGAGATGACGCCGTCCTGCATGCTTTTGCCGTTGACCAGAAAGGCGTTGTGTTTTAGGATGGTGTTGCATACGTTGCAGCCTTTGGATTCGAGCCAGACCGCGGATTTGCCTTCTACGTGCCCGGGTGCGCTGAGTTCTTTGGGGACTTTTTTGGCTTGTTCCTCGCCGAGGTCCATGAGGTGGCGGACGCTGCCGGTGGTGCTGCTTCGCACATCCACAACTTTCATGTGCTTAAACCCTAAACCTGAGAGTTTTTCAACCATTTTGCAGTCTTTGTTAACTAGTTCTATTACTACGTGGTAGGGTTCACGCCATGTGTCAACCAAATTGGGTCAGCCTTTTAATTGTAAATGGCGGCTCCTGCTGTTAAAGGTAATCACAGAAAAGCTGTGCCTGACGGGGCATGGCGCGGTGTCTTTTGGGGATAAATATTAAAACCGCCGAATCCTTCACAAAACCCCACAGCAGTCGGAGTCAGGGTACTTGAAGCGCTCAACAAAAAACATTATACTCGCATTAGTCGTGATAGCCGGAGTCATCGGCGTCTCCGTAGCAGCAGCTATACACAACGCGTTGGCTCCGCCCGAGCAGCGGGAGGACACCTCATACTTCACACCCAACGAGAATGTAGCCATCAAAGCCTTCACGTTCAACGGCGATATACAAGTAGAACCAATCGAAGGCAGCCAAATCATAGTCACCTACCAAGCCCAAGCGCCATACGGCTACCTAAAGGACATACAAACCTCCGCGAAGGAAACGGTGAACGGCAGCCTCACCACCATAGTAGCAGCCGCCTCGCGACCCACCAATGTTGACGTAGAGTACCACGCGAGCTTAATCATCAAGTTGCCTAAAAGCGCCACATACAACCTCACTCTTACAACCAGCAGCGGCGACGTAAACATCCAAACCGACAAAGCACGCGAAGTTGGCGTCATAACCGACAACGGAGACGTCACAGTCAGCCTACCGCAGAGCACGCAATTTCAGGTTACCGCAAGTGTCGCCAACGGTGTAATCAGCCACCAAGGCATCACACTAGATACAAGCGTTGACAGTGCAACGCGGCTAAAAGGCGCCACCGCCACCGGAGAAAGCAACCTTGTAATGACACTCATGTCAGGCTACGGCGACATAACAATAAAGTACACTGCGCAGAGGGCAGAAGTTACTTAGCTTTGCTTCGCCGCTGCACCTGCTTATTTTCTCGCCCCGAGAGGAAAATCTGCACAGCCACAATGCCACTGTAGAAGCCATAGCTAAGCATCAACTTCGGTCGCCAAATCGCATATTTGAGGTCGCTGACAGCGAATCCAATGTGCTTCTCAAGCGTCCAAACATGCTCGGGCCGATAATGCATACAGTACGGCTCATACGCGCCCACCACGCGGTAACCGTTTTTCTCTATCCACCGCTTGATGTAGCCATCCTCATACGTGTGCAACTCAAACGGAATATGGATCCCCTCAACGGCTTTTGTACGAACCAGCAGATCATGAGTTCCGCCTCGTTCCTCAAAAATCTGCAGTGTAATGCGCTCAAAAATCGGCAGCACCGGCGAATTGCGCAGTACCGACCAGATCTCGATACCCCACACCGCGCCAACCTTCTCATCGACAAGCGCCCAAGCTTTCTCGAACCAGCAGTCAGAGAGCACGACGTCGCTGTCCACATACATGAACCACTCCGTCTCAACAAGCTCAATCGCCCTCTGGCGTGCGCTGCCGCGGGTGCCCTTCTCCTGCACAACCACCACGTTACCGTAGCGGCGGTTATACTCCTCTAAAATCGCAAGGGTGCCATCCGTAGAGAAGCCATCGACTACGAGTAGGCGGTTAACGGGCACGTTTCGGTAGATTCCATCTATGCACTCCCGCAGTTTGCGTTCACTATTAAAGGTTAAAAGTGCAACGTCGATCGGCTCGGGCTTCAAAGCATTCTTCACCACAATTCACACAGCCATAGCAGTTTAATAGCCCATGAGTCCACAGCATCGTGAACATGCAGGGAACACTCCGTTTTCGCAGCTTCGCAGCGCCCTTCGGAACTTACGGTGCCGCTCGCCATTATAGATTTCCTCAACTGTGGAATCTATGATGTTGCCTGTGATGCAGTCGGGGAAGTCCCGGCAGGTTACGGCGTCGCCGTTGGGCATAATGTCAAGCTGGAACCATGGCGAGATACATTTTTTGTAGCCAAAGAGGTCCTCGGGGTGAGTGTAGTACTGCTTGATGTCTTCGACTTTGAGGTCTGGGACAAACACGATGGGTGTTTTGAATTTGGAGGATTTGATTTCCTGCACTTGCTGGGCGATCTTTTCAATATCAAGCGTTTCAGTGTCGCGGACGTAACCCTTCCACGCAAATGGAGTGATGCCCAGTTTCTCTTTATAGATTTCAGTGTGTCTCTGACCGATCGATTCGTTAGTGAACCATGAATAGTAGATTATCATGCCGTCAGGCTGGATTTTCTCTGCTTCCCTAACCGTCTCAACCAATGTGTGCTGGTTGTTTTTGGAAATCGTGGTTAAAACGAAAATAGCGGGCTTAGAGGTTTTCTTCTCAGCTTTTAGCTCCTGGATTCTCTTGATGCCACTGACTGCTGTATCCATAGCGCCAGCGACGCCGCGGCATTTATCATGCACCTCAGGAGGTCCGTCGAAGGAGACACAGATCATATCCCAACCGTTATTTACAATATCCTCAGCGTTATTCTCTAAACCAACCCCGTTAGTGACGATTTGGACTGTGAGGCCCTTCTCTTTCATATAGTTAACGAGCGGCACAAGATTCTGGTAGAGGAAAGGTTCACCGCCGGTTATGTACACATGGACTTTTTTCGGTGCAACCTCGTCGATTACCCGTTTATAGACAGCGAAAGGCACTTCCCCTTTAACTTGCGGGGTATCGCTTCGGGTATTGTAGCCGTGTTCGCCTAGCTGCGCACAGATAGCGCATCGGTGGTTACAGCGATGTGTAATGCGGAGGCTTAGAAGCCACAGTGAAGAGCTGCTGCCGTCTTCTTTTCGGTAATCAAGCTTGGATTTCACAAACTGCCGATAGGCGCCTCTACTGAAACTCGTCAGTAACGCGGGGTTTCGGCATACTGGTCCGATTAGCTGTTTTGGGTTGCGTCTCATGTTAGCCTTACCGCTTGCCGCTGATGATTAATAAACTAATTCCCACATTGAAGACTTTTATCTATAAATACATATGCTAAACCGATGGCAGCAAAAGCAGGTTAGAATCAACATTTTCAGCCTGCACCAAAATAGAAAAGCACTGCATCGCAAGAGTAAAGAGGGAAAACCGTCTTTTCAGTGCCGCCGCCGGTATCCGCTGATGGCGTATAAACCGCTTCTTGCAGACACGCGCCGTTTTGCTTAGAAATCTAAAATAAGGGGTTTGCTATGAGTGTTACGAAGCTACAGTTTAGAGGGCTTAAAAAAGAAGTATCCGCAGGCAAAAAGTTGTTTTGCGGCCGGGGTGATGTAGCTTGGTAGCATCCAGGCCTGTGGAGCCTTTCGCCCGAGTTCAAATCTCGGCCCCGGCCCCATCCAACCATTAATAATGCTTCTGTATGCCCCCGAACCCAAACTGCTTATTAGCGGCGGTCATAGCGACAAAGTGATTTAAGCGCCTTTTGAATTCTTCCGGGCGATCTCTAGCCGCATCTATGTAGCTGACTCGAATTCGCTTATAAGAGTCAGAGTAACTCTGAAAGTTTTCCCAGGCCAGTTTATTTGCTTTTATTACGTTTAAAATGTCGCTGGGCACCTCGAACGCTTCATCTATCCAGCATCTGATTGATTCCTTAACTGACGGAATAACTTTGTCTTCAGCAACCAGCTTTCTAAGTCTCTGCTTATTAGCTTCTGAATATGGCGTTTTTGGATTTCGCGGCGAAAACCTTTGGGCATAACTGAATTCGTCAATTCTTTTGGCAGTGCTGTCAATCCAGCCGAAACAGAGGGCTTCCTCCACTGCATCGTTGTAGAGTATGCGGGGTCTACCGCTGCCTTTTTTGGGGTAGATTAACCAGATTTCTTTCTCTTTAGCATAATTCTCTTGGAGCCACTTACGCCATTCCGCTTTGTCTGCGAAGTAAACAGTTTTGCTAATATTCATATAGTAAAATATCGTGATGGCAGCTTAATTAAGGGAATGTGGGGATAGGAATGCTTAATTTCCAAGTTTTATTCTATTACACACTCCCACTGGCTAATTTCACCCTTGACGACGGACCCAACCGAGTTGCAAGACTCTTACGCTTGCATAGCAGTGACGAAGGGTTCACCCAAACAAGGGACACGGTGGGCACGGGCACAAATTCCTGCGCCGAGAGAGCTTCACCAAGCTTAAAGCGACGCTCAGCTATGAGGTGAAGTGTTAGGTTACGTCGGGAGACAAAACCCGCCCGCGAATTAACCGCCAATATGAATATTTTTTATGGCTCTAATAAAAAGTGCTGAAATTATGATAAGAGCAAAAAAAGCTAAACCTATAATCGAAAATAGTTCCGGTTGCATTTCAACGGCGCTTGCTAAAGACGCATACGCAACGGCATAGGTAGTTGTACCGTGCCCATGATAAAAACTCTGATGACAGGCGATACGTGGGTTACCAGCGTAATCTAAGACGAGCTGAGGAAAACTGGTTGAACGATTTATATCAACGCGCTGAACATTCCAATGAGACCCAGATACAACAGCATACATCAACCCTTCATCGGTTTCATAGCTAACGTGTGTGTTACCATTTGCATCTAAAGTCATGGAGGGTTGACCGCTGTATTGTTCGCGCACTTGGATTTTCCACTCCGAACCAGTCCATTCTGCATACCTTAAAGTGGATGAGGTTCGGTCGATGTAGGCTATATGTGGATTATCCTCTGCATCAAGAACAAGACAAGGAGTAACGCTAGAAATATTGGAGTCGATTATTTGAGTATGCCATTGAGAATCCAAATATTCTGCATAAATGAGGTTCCCACCATATGTTTGACTGCCGTTAACGAATGCGATCTGAGGATTTCCTTTTGAGCCGAATTCAATAGACCCGCTAACAATGTTACGATCGATAGACGTTAAATTTAAAAATGTTAAGTCCATAGTTCCATTAAAGCTTGGAATTAATTTCGGCAACAGATTTGTATTGTCAATTGTTTTGATTGTCCAATTACAACCCGTGAGAGTAGCTAATTCTGTAAAATAGGTTGAATTTCGATATTCGGTGTAGACGATGTATGGATTGTCTTTCGAATCTAAAGAAATTCGCGGATTCAAACAGATCCCAGACGACTGTATTGTTTCAATACTCCAATTAGAACCAATTAACGTAGCGTATTTCATGTTATAATTTGAGAGATTGACAAAGTCGTTATAGCACATGTGAGGGTTCCCTTTTGAGTCTATAGCCAATGATGGATAACCGCTTTGTGGACCAACCGAATCTACGGTTTTGATATGCCAGGTTTTTGCTGTTAAACTATGGAGAAGAATCAGCAGCAATAAAATACAAAGTATCATGAGAAAGAATGGTAGGATTCTTCGCATTTTTCGCATACAAGGGCTTATTCGTAAGCTTTCGTTATAAAATTTTACAATGTAAGGCGAACGCCAACGACTTCGAACCCTAAATTCTTAAGTTCAACACTACACATTAACAGCTAACAATCACACTAAAGCTGGAATCAAAGTGGACATCGAAAAGAAAATCGAACTCATCTGCAGACCACCAACCGAAGAAGTCGTAACAGTAGAAGACCTACGAGCACTACTGGAAGCTGAGGAGCACCCAATCGCCTACAACGGCTGGGAACCCTCAGGACTCGCGCACCTCGGAACAGGCGTAATCTGCGCTTACAAAATGAAGGACTTCGCCGAAGCAGGCATACACTACAAAGCGTTTCTCGCCACCTGGCACGCTTGGCTAAACAACAAACTCGGCGGCGACCGCGAACTCATCCGCAAAGCAGCCGACCTATTCCGCCACAGCTGGCTAGCACTAGGCGTACCCGGCGATAAAGTAGAATTCATCTACAGCGACGAACTCTACAATGACATCAAGTACTGGGAAAAAACCGTTAAAATCGCGAAGGAACTCACCATTGCACGCACCACCCGCACACTGGAAATCGCGGGCCGAAAAGAAGGAGAAGCCCACTACGTCGGCGACTACCTCTACACCCCCATGCAAGTCGCAGATATCTTTGAAATGAACGTGAAAATGTGTCAGCTTGGCTTAGACCAACGCAAAGCCAACATGGTAGCGCGTGAAATCGGCGAAAAAATCGATTACTGGAAACCCGTCTGCATCCACCATCACCTGCTTCAGGGCCTCGCTAAACCAGCTATCTGGCCTATTCCGGAGGGCCAAGAGCGCGAAGCAATCGCCTCAGCCAAGATGTCTAAGAGCAAACCGGACACATGCATATTCATCTACGACACGCCCGAGGAGATCAAGCAGAAAATGTCCAAAGCCTTCTGCCCCGAGCGAACCATCAAACATAACCCCATAATCGATATATGCAAATACATCGTCTTCCGAGAAAAACCAGTATTTACCATCGAGCGCCCTGCAAAATTCGGGGGAAACATCACCTTCGAAAGCTTCCAGCAACTAGAAACAGCATACACCGAAGGTAAACTGCATCCGATGGACCTCAAGAACGGCGTCGCTGCGGAACTCGGTGTAATCCTTGAGCCAGTGCGATGCTACTTCGCCAATAACAAAGAAGCCGCTGACTGCCTCGAAACCGTGCGTAAAGCAAAGGTTACAAGGTAGCAAATTGTCTACGCGTCAAAGAGAACGTTTAGAAAAAATTCAGCAGATCATATCTAAACTCGCAGAGGAAGCCGCTAAAGGTAAATCCGTCGTGGTTGAGGGCAAGAAGGATGCGCAGGCCCTCGCCGAGTTGGGCGTAGCCGGAGAGGTTGTGACGCTTAAAACAGGCGGCAAATCCTACCTTCAAACCCTTAGCATAATAGAAGCTTCTGGGGTGGGCGAGGTTATTCTTTTCTTTGATTTTGACCGACGTGGCGAAGAGGCTACGGGATTATTTAAGCGGGAGCTGGAGAGGTTGAGGATTAAGGTGAATACGCGGTTTTGGTTTGATTTGAGGGCGCTGGTTAGTCGGGATGTGCAGTGTATTGAGAGTTTGCCGGGGTATCTTGTTACTGTTCGACAGAAGTCGGAGTCTATGTAAGTTTTGATGGGATATTGATTTTGGATATGTTTGTTTGATCTGTTTTTGTTGGTTTGTTCTACAGTTCTATTTCCGTAACTTCATACCTATATTGTTTATTAAGATGTAATATACACTTCTTGTTTGGGTATAGTCAATGAAATTCAACAAGAAAATCATACTACCACTCGCCGCACTAGCAGCAGTAGCCATAATCCTAACAGCAGTCACAGCCGCATTACTCACCACACAAACACAAATCCCCGCAACAGGAACAATCGAACCCACACACTCACCATCACCCACAACCCTGCCGCAGCCCATAACAAGCATAAACGTAGAAATATACACAGACGCAGCAACCACCACACCGCTCACAAGTCTCTCATGGGGAACCCTAAGCGCAGGCGCCACAGTCAGCCGAACAATCTACATCAAAAACTCCGGCACCACTGCCGAAACACTAAACATGACTACAACACAGTGGAATCCTGCGGCTGCAAGTTCAGTCTTAACATTAACTTGGAACAAGGAAGCAAGCACACTTGACGCAGGCGCCGTAGTACCGGCCACGTTAACGCTTCAGGTTGCCGCTAATCCAGATTCGGTAACGAATTTCAGCATGAACATCGTTATCACGGGCACTGCATAAACCGAATAAAAGCCACATTTTTTGATACTATGTAATTGGTAATAAGTTAAATATAGCTGATAATCGAATAGTGGTTTTCGAGAAAGGGAAACAGGGCATTGCAGGTATCAAGCGATCAAGCTAAAGACTCTGGGCCTCAGACCGCCGATGAGAGAGTGGAAGCTCAAAAGAAGATGGTTGAAGAACTCAGGGTCCAGTGGAAGCAGCTCTGGAGCGACCGCTTAAACGATAAAGTCCGAGCGGAAGACATCTCCTCATCCACTTACGATTCACTCCGCGTTGAGCGCGGAACAATCATTCATGCCTCGCGGGATTATAAGCCGCTGAATTTTAAAGAGATACTTGAAGAGCATAAAGTTGAGAACCCGCAGAATTTTATTGCGCCAAACGTTAACGTGGGCGGCTGGACTAAATTCGTTAAAACAGAAATCGCCCCGCAGAACTCGCAGAAGAGGCGGCAGCGGGAGTATGTTGCGGCGAAGAAGGTTTGCCAGCAGCCTAAAAAGGGCGGACGCGGCTGGCTACACAAAGCATAAGCCTGTTTGCTCTCATGTGAAACTTTTTTTTCGGGATGTGGAATTTTCTAAAACTGCACATGACGGCTTGAGAAGCAGATACTGTTTTAGGGTTGCATTGTTATTCTACGCATGTTTACATGTGCAGGGTTCGATTTTCTCCACATACACTATGTTGGGCATGTTGATTTCTTGTGGATGTGCATGTGGCACCATGCATGAAGATTCTATTTTACTCACATAAAGCTGGTGTAGGCAAGGTCTTTTGCTCTGCCGAGACCTCCCTCCCCTCATATAAAGGGCAAAATTGGGTTCTGTTACCTTGTCGGCACCTAACTGTCCATGTTACTTTTCAGTTGCTCTCCATTCTTTAACAAATGTTATATCGCAATAATTCTAACTATACAGCACAAAGGAAATACACGACAATGGATAGTTGCCAAGTCTGCGGAAAAGCAAAAGAACCATCACTACTTTTAAAACTATACATATGCCCCTTTTGTTCACATACTTTTTGTGATAAGCATCGGCAACCTGAAAAACACAACTGTGCATTAGCACCACCATCAAGCACTTAAAATACGGCTAGGAAAAACTTGGACTTTACTCTGTTTTTAGGTTAACAAAATCTTTCTTCTGTGCGGCGTTCTGAATCAGAGTTAACCACTTATTTTTCCCCTCAACTGTTATGCCGCACATATCAGCGGGGGTTTTACCGTCTAAGCTTCCGTGTGGTCGAATGTAGTTGTGGAATAGCTGATAACCTATTAGGATGGGGGTTTCGTTGACTTTTAAGCCCCGCATCGTCTTTTCTCGGTCACGGATTTCACCGCTGGTCTTTCATTTTATTGTTGCAAATTGAGCGCCAGCTAGCTGTATTTCCCTAACATGCTGTTTTTTAGCGCCAACTCTTCACTTTGTAGGACTGTAAGTGCACCATGGGTCGGCTGCTAGAAAGTCGCCCTCCACAGCAGCCTTAGTTGATTGCACGCTTGCGCCGCTGCAGTAGCTTGTTAAACCGTACGCCCTGGCCCTGCATCCACCGCAGACGCTGTTGTAGTCGCATTTTCCGCATTTTCCTTTAAGTTTACTTGAGTCTCTTAATGTATTGAGTACTTCCGAATTAGCCCAAATATGGCTGAGAGGCGTCGCCATCATGTTTCCGACACTAACTGGAAGATATGGACAGGGCGTAACCTGCCCGTCGGGGAGGATACGGCAGTAGCTTACCCCGGCGATACAGCCACGACTCCACCTGCTTACGTCGGCACCCATCTGTTTAGCTACTCGCATAAACTGTGGAGCACATGTGGGTTTAACTTCAAAGTCGATGGTGTTTCTGCTGAGCGCATCGCGTAGTAACTGTTCGTAGGTTTCCGGCGAGAGGTCAAGCAGGTTTCTGCCCCGGCCAGTGGGTACCAAGAAGAAGAGATGCATGCTCTTTACGCCCAAACCTTTTGCCATCTCGATAATTTTGTCAAGGTCAGTGTAGTTCTGCTTTGTCATAGTGACGTTTAGTTGCACTTCTACGTCGCTGTCAATGCAGGCTTTGATCCCGGCCACGGCTTTATCCCATGCACCTTCTACTCCTCGGAAGCTGTCATGAACTGGAGGCGTGCTTGAGTCAAGGCTTATGGCAACTTTTTGTATGCCAACACCGCGTATCCGCTCTGCCACAGATTTGTCGATTAGTGTACCGTTGGTTCCCAATGTTGGGATAAGGTTCTTCTGTAGCGCATATTCTGCTAGCTCAAAAATGTCGCTTCGAAGAAGGGGTTCGCCACCGCTTAAAACCAAGACACACCTGCCAAGTTCAGCTATTTGATCTATAACTTGCTTGCCCTGCACTGTCGTTAATTCCGTTTTAAGTGGTTTGTCCTGGGCGTTTATGTAGCAGTGGCTGCATCTGAGGTTGCATTTCAGGGTTGTATTCCAAGAGATAATTCTTGGACCACGGGGCTGATTCAGGTTTTTCTGCAAGCGGCAATCCTCGGCTAAGGCTTTGTTAGCATGCAGGTTTTGTCTTCGCCAAAGATGTCCCCTTCAAGATACGCTTTTGCTCGGCAGCCGCCACAGAGCATCTTATACTGGCAAGCGCCGCAGGCACCCTTTAGGCCATTCTTCTGGGCTATCGCCTGTACGGTTGGGTGGAAAGCGGCAGTTCGTAAATCGTCCTTGAGTACGTTACCAACGGAGAACTGTTGCAGGAATATACATGGCAAAATATCCCCCTTCGCAGAGATTCCCATTGGCCCTCGACCGATTGGACAAGCACTTAGATGTCCAAGTCGCTCTATCGCGTGTGTCACGTCTCGTGTTTTTTGGAAATGCTCCAGAGCTAAGGTTGCCATCGAGGGGCAAGCGCCTAGATCGATTTCGGCGTCGCCGTCAACGATTACTTTGCTGAATAGGTACTGGGCTAATTCGCGCCATTTTTCTTTGGGTACTGCCCAGTTGTCTGCGCCTTTTGCTCTGCCGGTTTCGAGTAGGTCACAGAGGTAGAAGGATTTGACGCCGAGTTCCATGCCTTTGTCGACGATTTTGGGGATCATGTCGTAGGTGTAGCTGCTTACGACTGTTTTGAAGCAGATGTTTATGTCGTTGTCTATGCATTCCTTGACGTTCTTCATGAGTTTATTGTAGGCACCTTCGATTCCGACGGTTTCGTCGTGACGGGCCTGTGAACCGTATAGTGAGACGGCGAGGAAGTGCACGTTGTAGCGTTTGAGTTCAGCGATTTTTTCTGAGTCCAGGAGTAGGCCGTTGCTGCTCAACACGGTTGTAATGCCGTATTCTTTGCATAAAGCCAGAAGGTTCAGGGTGTCCTTACGCATTAGTGGCTCGCCGCCGGTCATGAAGAGCAGGGGAACGCCCATGTCGCCGATTTGCTTTACAAGTGTTTTTGCTTGGTCAGTGTTAAGTTCGTTCTGTTTCTTGGTTGTTTCGCCGATGTAGCAATGTTTGCATTTTAAGCCGCACTCATAGGTAACGTTCCATAGTATGGAGCTTACTCCATATGCATCAAATGCTTTTCTGCATCGGCTTTCGACTTTATCCATTTGGGCTGTTTGGAATAATGAACGTAGATGAACCATTTAGATCACCAAAATAGGAGGGGTTTTACTCGTTTGAACAGATACTTTGTGGTTAGATAGGAAACGATGGCAGTTGAAGTTACAGCTATGGCTATTGCTGTTTCAGTTGCGATAAGCATGGCAGTGGTATCGGGGAGTACTTGCAGGATTTTTACAAGCCAAAAGTATTGCGAGGTGCCTGTGAGTAAGCTTGCGACAGTCATTGCAATTGTTACTTTCCAAGCTGGGGGTTGAGCGGTGTTGAATGCACCTGTTCCTTTTAGGATGCCGGCGCTGACGATGCCGCGGACAAGCCAAGGGATAAGCATGAGGAAACCGAAGCGGGGGGATACAAAGGAGTATGCGAATCCACCTATGCCGCTTATGAGTAGCGCTGAGCTTGAGGAGCCTACGCATAGGACGCCGAGGGTGAAGATTGCAGCGAATAGGGGTTGCGTGGCCTGGTTTAGGAAAGAGGCGAAGTAGGAGACGACGACTAGTAATGCAGCTATTGTTACAGATAGGGAGAATTTTGCTGCTTTTCCAATTTTTGGGTTGTAGCGTTTACTCATCGTTTTACCAACCGTTTGAGTTGTTGCTACTGCAAACGGTTTAGCCCCTAAAGTACTTTTCGGATTTCGAGGCAAATAGCACTTTTTTTATCGAATTTCGCAAACTTCTTTAGAGGTCAAACGATGTCTTAATCTTAATTATACGAGTGGCAGCGGACACCGTTACATCTCGCACGCCAGCAATAGCCTGCACCCTCTTACGCAACTCTGACAGATGCTCCAAATCACGCGTATGAACAACAGACACAACATCATACTCGCCAGTATTCTGGAAAACATGATACGTCTCAGGTTGTGCACCGATTTGATCTGCCGCTGAGTCGAATTTTTCGGGGTCAATTTTCACCATCATAATACCAGTGGTGGAAAAACCTACCTTTGCTGGACTGAGCAATGTGGTGTAGTTTTTGATCACTTTAGTTTTTTCTAGCTGTTTTACTCTGTATCTAATGGTGGCTTCGCTGACGCTAAGTTTTTGGGCGATTGTAGAGAAGGGCACCCGTGCATCCTGTTGAAGCATGTTTAGTATTGTTCTGTCAATGACGTCTAGCTCTTCAACCAAATAGTTACACCCACTGGAATTCAACGCCTGATTATTATATAAACTGTTTATTCCTAAATAGAAAAAGTCCAATGAACGAAAAATAAAAATCAAAAAAGGAAAAAGGGTTGGTTTAGTTTGTGGCTGTTTCGCATTGCTTTAGCAATTTAGCCCAGCGGGCGTCAGTTAAGCTCTGTATTTGGTCAATGACGTGGCTGTTCTTTGGTAAAAAGAGGTGGCGGAATCTGCCCTGTCCTTCAAGGTAAGCTTTAACAGGCTTCTTTTTCTGTGGTGCAAGCTGAAGGATTTTGCTAGGTGTTGATAGTTGGCGTATGCCATTGACTGCTTCCCAGATTGGGAATATGCATGATTCAACTGCGAGTTTTGAGTACTCCATCGATTTTGACGGTTCGCTTCTCCAGCCTCTTGGACAGGGTGCGAATACGTGTAGGAATGCGGGGCCTTCAACTTCTAGGCCTTTTCGGACCTTAGTGAGCAGGTCTTTCCAGTAGTATGGTGTAGCGGTCGCGACATATTCCATGCCGTGTGCAAGCATGATTTCGGTGATTGGCTTCTTTGTTTCCAACTTGCCTGGAATCACGGAGCCTGCTGGTGAAGTGGTTGTTGATGCACCAAGCGGGGTGGAGCTGCTACGCTGGATACCCGTGTTCATGTAGCCTTCGTTGTCGTAGAGTACAAATAAGAAGTCGTGTCCGCGTTCAACTGCGCCAGAAAGTGCTTGGAGACCTATATCTAATGTGCCGCCGTCACCTGCAAGGGCGATGATGTCTATGTGCTCTTTGCTCATTTTGCCTTTTTTCTGCATGATCTTAATTGCGGCGTCGATGCCTGCGGCGTTAGCTGCTGCATTCTCAAATGCAGTGTGTAGCCAAGGCAGGTTCCAGGAGGTATATGGATAGATTGAACCGACGATTTCCATGCAGCCTGTCGCTTGTGTAACGATTGTTGGTCCGCGTGTTGCCTTCATGACGAGGCGTAGTACCGCTGCTGGTGCGCAGCCTGCGCATGCGCGGTGGCCAGACGTGAATAGGTCTGGTTTAATAGCCATGTCTTTTGCTGTGAATTTCCATTCTTGAGTGGTCATTTTGTTTTCCTCCTTACTCCTTTAAGCCTAAGTAGCGTACGAGCGAATCGACTTGGCCGACTCTTGCTGCTTTCATAAGGTCCTCGTAGATTTTTCGCAGGTCGCGTGGAGCTGTATCTCTTCCGCCTAAGCCGAAGATGATGCTTGTTGTTAGTGGACGCTGCTTTAGGTCAAAGAGTGCGTTGCGGACTTCTGAGAAGACTGTGCCGGTTTGTGCTCCCGGAGCCATGCTTTTATCCATAACAGCTACGACTTTCACATTCTTTAGCGCGTTCTTGATCTCTTCTGCTGGGAACGGCCTGAATGTACGAATACGTAGAAGACCTGCTTTAATGCCTTCAGAGCGAAGTTCGTCAACGATTACTTTAAGAGTTCCAGCTGTTGAGCCAACAACAACTATAGCGACTTCTGCGTCGTCTAACTTGTGTGCGTCAATTAAGCCGTTGCCATAGCTTCTTCCGCTGATTTTTGCGTATTCAGCGTTGATCTCCCGGATTTTTATTAGGGCATTTCTCATGGCTTCTTCTTGTTGTCGTTTGAATTCGAAGTAGAAGGCTGGTGCAACGTTGGGTCCCATCGTCATTGGGTTAGCTGGATCCAGCTTGAAGGGCACTTGTTTGCCTTCATGTGTGGTTACCATTGGGTATTTGCGTTCGCCGACGAATGCCTTTACGGCGTCATCTGAGAGGGTATTGACGTTTTCTAGTGTGTGGCTGATTGTGAAGCCGTCTAAGCCGACTAGTGCCGGTAAGGAGACGTCGAGTTCTTCAGCGATTTTGAAGGCTTGGATAGTTGTGTCGTAGGCTTCCTGTGCGTTTTCAACGTACATCTGTATCCAGCCGCTGTCGCGTTCAGCCATGCTGTCTGATTGGTCACCGTGAATGTTGAGCGGTGAAGATAATGCACGGTTCGCTACAGCCATAACGACGGGGGTTCTGGAGCCTGAAGTAACGAATAGCATTTCGTGCATAAGTGCTAAGCCGGCAGATGCACTTGCTGTAAAGACGCGTGCGCCGGTTGCGGAAGCGGCTAAGCTAGCAGTCATTGCGCTGTGCTCTGATTCTGTGCAGACAAATTCAGTTTGTACTTCGCCGTTTGCGACGTATTCACTGAATTTTTCCACTATGATAGTTTGCGGGGTGATTGGGTATGCTGCGACAACATCAACGTCACATTGTTTAACTGCGAAAGCGATTGCTTCGTCACCGTTCATGCCGGTTGTTTCTTGTTTGATAACTTTAGCGGTCAAAGTTTATTCCTCGTCCTCTGGCAGTTTCATTGTTATTGCTTTAGTTGGACACTCGTTTGCGCATATGCCGCAGCCTTTGCAGAAGCCCAAATCAAACTCGATTTTTCCATGTTCGGGTCTGAAGCGTATGGCGTCTTCCGGGCAGAGCATAACGCATGTGAGGCAGGTGGTGCATTTCTCTAAGTCGCGTATTGGCATGTAGGTTTTCCAGTCGCCAGTCATGAAGCCGACGCTTGGCCTATAGCATACGGCGGCTATTCCTAGTTCCTTCCAAGTTTTGTCTTTACTGCTCAACTCAATTTTGCCTCCTTGAATGCTTCCTGTATAACTGCATAATTTTTCTCAGCTAAGTCAGGGCGGAATTTGTTCTGTAACGTTTTATGTATACCCTCAAGGCTTACGATGTTTGTCGCTTTAGCCACGACACCTAACAGTGCAGTGTTAGTGATAGGCGAACCCAAGATTCTAATAGCGATCTCTGTCGCTGGCACCGTCCAAACCTTGCCCTTTACTACGTTTAGGTTCTTCTTCAGTACAGCGGGTTCCTCGTTTGAGTTGACAATCAAACAGTCTTCGTCACGGTTTAATCCAGCAGTCACGGGGACAGTTTTCAGTAACGTGTTATCTAAAACTATCACGACGTCTGGGTCATAGATTGCGCAATGTAACCTTATCGGTTCAGTGCTTATTCTAGTAAAAGCAGTAACTGGGGCACCCATCCTTTCCGGCCCGAATTCTGGGAAAGATTGAATGAATTTACCTTCGTCTAGCGCTGTTCGAGCTAAAAGTTCACTGGCTGTCCAAGCGCCTTGACCACCTCTACCATGCCATCTAAACTCTACCATAGTTTTCAATGTGCGGTCCCTTCACTAAGTATAGGTTTTCTCAGTAAAAACAATGCTTACCTTGATATACATTTTTCTCGCCCATACGCAAATTTCACGGATTTTATGTAAAAATTATCATTTGCGGCGTTGACATAAGTGCTTATCTGCGGTCGCTAATTTGACTAATTAATCAAAAGTTGAAGACAATTAAAAGCTTTCTATTCAGCAGGCGAGCAATAAAGTTATATTTCGCTTCATAATGACTCCATTTTACTTCAAAATGTCAGTTTTAAGGCGAAGGCTAATGCAGAGAAAAGAGAATGAAGTTCTTTTAACAGCGGATAGAACGTTAATGAGTGATTATCATCATAACGAGTTTTTAGGTTTTGGAACCTGTGCACCACCCAATTTTATTCCAGAATGGCTGTATAGCTACCTGTTTTTTCCACAACTGGAGACAAAGAAGGGCCTGCCCCCAACCGCGCCATACGGACTACGGAAAACAGAAGCGCAGCTAATAAAAGAAGGCTTCAGAGTGAACACTATCAGCCCGAAAAGTCTAAAGAAAAGTCTAAAAGACGCAAAAGTTTTGGGCATCCACACGATGGATCCGTTCGGTTTGGGTCCCGCTTCAACTACGCTTGCCGCATTGTTCAAGAAGGAACCATACCTTTCCAAGCACTTTCACAACCTTCTTCAAAGCCCAGAAATCCTCAGAGCTAAACAGAACGGCTTAAAAATAATCGTAGGCGGACCCGGCGCTTGGCAGTTCCAGTACCGCGAAGACCAACAGAAGCAGATGGGAATCGACTGCGTAGTAGAAGGCGAAGGCGAAAACGTCCTCGGCAAACTATTCAGAGCTGCCCTTGAAGGCCAAGAACTGCCAAGCCACTACGAGGTAGGGATGGTCGAAGTACCCACAATAAACGAGATTCCAGACATACAAGGCCCCTCAATTAACGGTTTACAGGAGATAGGCAGGGGCTGCTGCCGTGGCTGCCAATTCTGCAACGTTACCATGCGTCCGCTAAGGTGGTATCCACTGGAGAAGATAGAGAGAGAGCTAAATGTAAACTTGGATTCAGGTAAATGTGGCGGCGCCTGTCTCCACTCCGAGGATGTGATGCTTTATGGCTCAAAAAACACTATACCAAATGACGAGAAACTACTAAAGCTCCATGAGATGGTGGTTAAGCGTTGTGACGGGATAAGCTGGAGCCACTGTTCACTTGCTGCTATAGCGGCGGCTCCGAAGCTTTTCCATGAGGTGTCAGAGATTATTCTCACCAAACAGTCGTGGTGGGGTGCGGAAATCGGTATAGAGACTGGTTCGTCGGCGATTGCAAAGAAGATTATGCCGGCTAAGGCGCATCCGTTTAGCGCTGATAACTGGCATGACGTGGTAGTTGATGGTATGGGGTTGGCGCATGACAGCATGCTGGCTCCCGCGTGTACAATTATAGTGGGTTTGCCAGAGGAAACTGAAGAAGATATAACTAAAACAATGGACCTCATCGACGACCTCAAAGACATGCGCAGCCTTATCGTACCGCTGTTTTTTGTACCGCTTGGCCACTTAACGAGCAAAGATTGGTTTACGCGTACAAATTTGAACAGTCGGCATCGGGAGCTGCTGATTAAGTGTGCGGAGCATGATTTCCGCTGGACAGATAACCTGCTGGATTTGTCGTTTCTGGGTAAATGGTATTCACCCTTTATGAAGAATTTTTATAGAGCATTTACGGGGATTATGAAGCGTAAAGTCCAAGAAGTAAAATAAGCGCGCTACTATGAGCTAAGCTTATATACTTTTGTAGAACCTAATGTGCAAGAAGTACCGGTGGAATGCCGCCGTTGCACAGCCCGGTAGTGCAACTGACTGTTAATCAGTAGGTCAAAGGTTCGAGTCCTTTCGGCGGCGCCACAATACTCTTCAACTTGTACTAGATTTTTGGATTTTACCACTTCTAAGTTACCTCCCTGCGAATAATCTGCTTAAGTTCCTCAGCAAGAATAGAGAGCTGATGACTCTGGGTCTGATCTGCCGTTTGGCTTTGATTGCCTCTAATTAGAGCATCCTTGGAAAGGAGCTCTTCGGGGTTCTCTCCCCAGGCTCTAATGATTTCTTTAAGTTGATCTATTCTGTTTGCCTGGGTTTTGGGGCGAATTACGAGGTTGGCAGCGGAATACATGTTTCTTAGAACTTCTATGCCTAAGCTTTGCACGTCTGCATA
>Ga0123335_1002410_pt1 | contig 28056 bp, 31 predicted proteins | sample BiotimSIPDNA_2_FD_89707 | JGI IMG/M metagenome (GOLD analysis project Ga0123335, IMG submission 89707) | Anaerobic biogas reactor microbial communites from Washington, USA - Biogas_R2 time_0 SIP DNA | ecosystem: Engineered > Bioreactor > Anaerobic > Unclassified | place: Washington, USA...
GAATACTTCACAATGGTTCCGGACCAGAAGGGGCTCATCGTCATCGTCAATGGGGATGTGGCGGGTCTCGATATGGTTTCTCAGGCTGATACCTTCAAGGTCCTCTATTCCAAGCTCATCAAGAGCTATATCATGGATGCCATTCTGGAAAGGCCGGCGAAAGGCAAGGCGCCCGGCTTGGACAAGGCAAAGGCATTCCTGGATGAGATAATAACGGCTGGCGAGCAGACTTACGATTCCGTGGGATATGGCCGTGACTTCCGTTACGAGGGGAAGAAACTGGTCGGCTCTGCTCTGGTCCACGAAGATGCAGTCATCCACATGGCCTTCTTCAGGACGACGCAGGCGGAAAAGTCGGGCTTTATGGCAGGGACATCCCGACGCAGGAATTTCCGGCAGTGAGCCTATGGGCGTGAATGAAATAGTGTGGTGTCGGCATGAAAAAGATTTGTGACCAGTGCTATCGGGAATATTTTGAGGAAGATGATCCGATCAGTCCAGCGGACGAACTTGGGCGCATTTTTCTCGAAAGCATAGAAGATACCCGAAACGCCAAAAACATTTGCCCCGAATGCCGGGAGAGACTCGGAATTCTGTTTCTCCTGGGATTCGGGGAATAGGCGTCATGCGCTATGTGCACAATACGGAACTGCAAAAAGTTTGGCAGACCGTCATGTCTCTTTAAGGGAAGACAAATAAGGAGGCGTTATTATGAAAAAAAAGGATATTAAAGAAGCCTTCAGGAGGGCGGCATCCAATATGATCGTGGATCTTTACGATTTCAGTGGATGTAAATGCTTTGATCATTGCAAGCATCTCCAGGAGAACATAGGACCCGATGGATGGTGCGCGGCGTTTCCTGATGGACCTGTACCGGATGACATATTCATGGGTGAATTTGATCATTCGAAAAGACATCCCGATCAGAAGAATGACATTGTTTATGAGAGAGAAACAAATGATGACATCAAATGAAATGCAGGAAAAATTAATGATGGAAAATTGGAATTACTGGATCGTTATGGGTCATTGCTGCGATCCCAAAGCACACTGGCTATTTCCGGAGATGGCCTCTCAAATTGCCATGGTTCTTTCATGGGAGAAAGGGGAATAAAACAGAATGGATATGCCTTTGGATAAACTGACCCGTTATCGTGGCTGCCTTCTCGGACTGGCCGTGGGTGACGCCCTGGGAACAACCCTGGAATTTAAACCGCCGGGAAGTTTCAAACCCATCACCGACATGGTCGGCGGCGGTCCTTTCGATTTGCAGCCTGGTCAATGGACGGACGATACCTCCATGGCCCTCTGTCTGGCTGAAAGCCTGATAAAATGTCGGGGATTCGACCCGAAAGATCAAATGGAGCGGTACGTCCGCTGGTGGAAGAAGGGTTGTCTGAGCAGCACCGGGTCATGCTTTGATATCGGAAACACGACGAGAGCGGCACTCTCCAACTTTTTGAGAACGGGGAATCCCATCAGTGGTCCGACCGATTCTCACAGCGCAGGGAACGGCTCCCTTATGCGCCTGGCCCCCGTGCCGATGTTCTATGCCGGCAATCCCGGGGAAGCCATCGAGAAGTCGGGTGAAAGTTCCAGGACAACACATGGCGCAACGGCTGCCGTAGATGCCTGCCGGTATTTTGGGGCCTTGATTGTCGGGGCATTGAACGGCGAGGACAAAGAAACCATCCTTGCCGATCATTACTGCCCAAGTCCCGGCTATTGGCAGGAAAAAGTTCTTGCTTCTGAGATTGCAGAAATCGCAGCCGGTTCATTCAAGCATAAAAAACCTCCAGAAATCAGAGGAACAGGTTATGTCGTCCAATCCTTGGAAGCGGCCCTCTGGGCCTTTTACAACAGCAGTTTCTTTGAAGAAGGTTGCCTTCTTGCCGTCAATCTCGGCGATGACGCGGATACCACAGGGGCGATTTATGGGCAATTGGCGGGAGCTTTTTATGGTGCCAATAGGATCAAAGGCGCCTGGAAAAATCAACTCGCTTGTAGGGCGAAGATCGTATTCATGGCTGAACACCTTATTTGAAAAAATATAGATTTTTATGAAAGTCCTACATTGCACAGGACAGATGGACTTTACGAAAATTTTAGTCAAACTATTTTTTTCAGCTCAACGACAACTAAAATTACCATTGCGTAGATTATCATCTGGAGATAACTATTATGGCCATGAAGGAAAAATGTTATTCCACGGAAGATGAAACCCTTGTCACCCTGCTGAATCTGGATGGCGAGATCTTTCCCATGGACAACGGCTAATGGACAAAGTTCGAGGCGTACCGGGTAAATCCGGAGCAGCAAATTCCTCATGGCGTCCGGTACTCCCTGACGTTGCACGACCGTTATAATCGTCGGATTCTGGGTTTCGACAACGCCCATGCCATACGACCGACAAGGAAAGGCTACGGAGGCAGGAAGATCACGTGGGATCACAAGCACAAATGCGACAAGATATCGCCTTATGAGTACGAATCGTCGAGCCAGTTGCTGCAGGATTTCTGGGAGGAGGTCGAGCGGATCATGGGCAAGGAATGAGAGGAAAAGAAATGGATCAGAAAGTTCTTCACATCGGCATCATATCCCGTGAGGACTATAAAAAGCGAACCCTGGCGATCGCCCGGGGAGAATACCGGCCGCAGCCCGATGAACCCAAGATCTGGTTTGAATCGCTGCAATCGATGGCTCAGGTCCTCAGCAACGAGAACCAGTTGCTGCTCAGAACCATTCTGGAGCGGAAACCGGAATCGCTGAAGGAACTGGAAGCGGCGACGGGACGGAGCTGCAGCAATCTTTCCCGTACTCTCAGAACGATGGCCCGGTACGGCATCGTGAAAATGGAGAGGGTGCGCCGGAAGATCAGACCCGTTGTTGAAGCAACCGATTTCACTGTGCAATTCAGCCTGTATGCAGACGCCCACAGGGAAGACGGTAGGGATGCTGCACGGATCTAAACGAGAGGAAAGATAGAAAGGCAACCCTGATATTGTCGGGTTGCCTTTCTATTGCATCAGAAGGAGATATTGTCGTTATCTTTCAGAAGGGCTGTTATTTCCCTCCTTGGCCACGATATCTTTAAATTGATTGATCTGAACGGATCCATCCGGGAATTTCGCGATGATTTCCAGATCTCCTCCCATCGCATGAATGAAATTTCTCAAGGTACTGATATACATATCAGTCCTTTGTTCCATCTTGGAAACGGCCGCCTGCTTAACGGACAACGTCTTCGCCAGCTGCTCCTGGCTTAAATTTCTTGCCCGGCGCAGCTCCTGCAAGGGCATTGCCGCAAGCAGAGCCTTTGTCTTTCCCGCCGCTTTTTTACGGGCCTCGGGTTTCATCTTTTCCCTCAGCGTAGAGTAAGGTTCGCTCATGATATGCTCCCTTGTTCATCTTTTAATGTCTGTAAATGGTTCTCATAGATCTTTTCGGCGATAGGGACATACTTGTCGTACCAGCGACGTTCTTCTGTCTTCTTGCCTCCAATGAGAAGAATGGCGGTTCTGCGCGGATCAAAGATGTAAAGGATTCGATGTGGTTTTCCTTCGTGTTGAATTCGCAGTTCCCTCATTGAACCATATTTGGCGCCTTTAACATCCGCAGAATAGGGATAAGGTAGATGCGGTCCTTTTTCTTCCAACAAACCGACTCTACAGCGTCGATTTCTATCTGTTCGTCTTCATTCAGACAGACCCTCCATGCCTCAAATTCGTCCGTATATTCAACGTCCCATGCCATGGAAGGAATATAAAACCTCTACGGAATATTTGGTCAATGAAATTTATAGAGCTTCTGAGCGAATACCGGGACAATATCGTGCTCATTGGCGGCTGGGTGCCGGAACTCCTGATACCCTATGAACCAGGGTCCCATGTGGGAAGCATGGATATCAATCTCGCCCTGAATCATGAGAAAATCCAGAAAGAACGTTACAAATTGATCATGGAATTGCTGGCTTTCGGCGCAGCCCTGACCATCGAAGAATATCTTAAGCATCCTTTATTAGCGTCTCACGGACGTTATGCGTTTCAGGAACTTTCTTAATCTGAGCAAGAAGGCTTGTTTTTTCGATTCCCGTTCGGTAATATATGGAGGCATGAAAACATGCATTTCTTTAATTATTCCCAACCGGGAATATATTTCTTGACGATTCCTCTATAAACGATTATTATTCCCGAAAGGGAATGACGGAGAAAAGAATATTGAAAAACAAAGCAGCGACGGCGGCGGATATTGGCGTCGCTATCAGAAAAAAGCGCAAGGAAGACGGTTTGACCCTGGCTGATGCAGCAGCCTTATGCGGTGTCGGGTACAGATTCATGTCCGATCTGGAAAACGGCAAAGCGACGGCGCAGGTTGGGAAGGTTCTGCAGGTTCTGACGGCGCTGGGGCTTGATGTTTACATCGAATCAAGGAGCTGGCCGAATGAATAAAGAGGTCGGCATGGATAATCCTGGTCTGGATGTCTATCTCCGGGATCAAAAAATCGGACGGCTCTGGCTGGATGATAAAAGACGCTTTGTGTTTCAATATGACAGCGAATGGATACATCAGAAGGGTGCCGTTCCCTTGTCGCTGCACCTCCCTTTGAGAGAGGAGATATACCCTGATGATCTTGCCCGCCCTTTTTTTTCCAATCTCCTGCCGGAGGCTGAAGTCAAACGGGCTATTGCCCAACGCCTGAGAATTTCTGAAAGTAATGACTTTGCCCTGTTGAACAGTATCGGCGGGGAGTGCGCGGGGGCGGTATCCGTACTGCCCGCGGGCGTCGCTCCCGCCATGAAACCGGGCTATCGGGAACTCAGCGAGGAAGAACTGCACCGGATTATCATCGAGCTTCCCCGAAGGCCGCTGCTTGCCGGTGTAGAAGGAATGAGACTTTCGCTGGCCGGGGCGCAGAACAAGTTGCCTGTTTACATGGAAGACCACCGCATCTTCATCGCCACGGGAAATGCACCGAGCAGCCATATCCTGAAACCGCCGATCAGGGATCTGGAGGATACGGTGGGGAATGAAGCATTCTGCATGATACTCGCGCAGAGACTGGGGTTGCAGGTTCCGGTGGTTACGATCCGCCGGGGTCTTGATCGGATTTTCATCATTGCGCGTTATGACCGCAGCCGAGACACGGATGGCCACATCGTGCGTCTGCACCAGGAAGACTTCTGCCAGGCCCTGGGGTTTCTCCCCGAACAGAAATACGAAAATGAAGGCGGCCCGTCTTTAAAACAGTGTTTTACCCTGCTGCAGGAAAAAAGCATTCGTCCCGCCGCCGATCGCATGGCCCTTTTGCGATGGACGATCTTTAATTTACTGATCGGCAATGCCGACGCTCATGCTAAGAATCTGGCCATGATTTTTACGGACCGGGGGCCGCGACTCGCGCCTTTTTACGATCTGATCTGCACTCAGGTCTATCCGGATTTGACGGAAAAACAAGCCATGAGGATAGGCGGTGAGAACCGGCCGTCCTGGATTCTGCAGAAACACTGGGACAGATTCAGCGAATCAACCGCGATCAAGCCAAATCTTGTTTTGAAGACGTTAAAAGAAATGTCTGCCGCCATTGCCCCGGCGGCGCAAACACTGTCGAGCGAGTTCATAAAAAAATACGGAACGTGCACGATTATTGAGAAGATACTGGCTGTCATTGAGAAAAGGGCAGAGTCCGTCTGAAAAGATCACTTTGCATGCACGCACCGAAGCGATTTTTTGTCATCCTTGACCTTAAGCGTCACCTGATTGATCATATTCCCGTATGCAATCAGTATGACGAGTAACAGCCTGAGCCGATTGTCTTCTAAAAAATCCCCGTTTTAAGGGTCTTAACGGATCGAAGGACAGAGTTCTGCGCGGCGCCTGACAGCAGCCGCATCCTTACGAGCTGTTCCTGCAACTCAATGACACAGATCATTCCAATAAGAAAGTCAGGAGTCCTCAAAATAATGGGATCTGCGAGAGAGTGCATCAGACCATTCCGCATGAATTTAAAAGGTTGCCTTTAGAAAGAGGCTCTATACGGATCTGGAATCCTTGTAAGCCGATCTGGATGCGTATATGGATGAGTACAATGAAAAAAGAACCCGCCAAGGAAAATGCTGCCAGGAAAGAACTACCATGGATACGTTTCGAGATGGAATTAAGCTCTTTAGAGAGAAAAATTTGAGCGAAATGGCAGCAGCCTAAACGCCGTCAACAATCCGGAAGCATCGGGCCACTGTCAACTCAAGTCTTGTTCAGGACAAATAATATGAATTGATTTCTCTGTGAAGGACCATGGTAATTCCGCAACTGCGGGGCCACGGTAATTCCCAATGTTTGCCGCAAGAGGACACACTATCTGGTTTATCCTGAAAACGTCACCAGGGTTTGAATCGCCTTCGCGACGTTTGTGGCGAACACTGCTGAAAATGACAACTTTAACCTCCGACCTGGACAGATTCTCTTCAAACCCTCCTTTGGAGGGATTCAATTTTTCTGTAAGAATCTCCTTCTTCACTGATAAAGCAGGGTATGGAAATTCAGGGGATTTTGAAAACTCCGGCCGCGGATGCCTGGAAAAGATAAACTCAGGTTGAAAAATGTAAAAAGTACTTATAATTGATGAACATCAGCTATTTTTCCACATAATGACAATTATCGGAATTGGAATTCAGTTTACTCTGGATTTTGTGTGAAATTCTTTTTGTTGGAAGATCAGCCGCTGTTGCCGTGCAACCGAAGAAGCTTTCCTGATTATTCTTACACATAGCACTGAAAAGCTAAGGGCCCGCCATATTGACAGGCCCTTCTTCAATAAATCCGCTGCTCCGCCCGCATGCCCCTGCCTGATGATTGCGATTTCTCATCAGGAATTGAGTCGGGCCATGGAATTACTTCAATTTTTCTCTTGATTCAACCTTGAAAGCACCCCCGACAAAGACTCTGCGCCAGGCTACCGTCTATCCTGATTGTCGTACCTGCCTCTTTCACGGTTCCCCTGTTGCTGAACATTCTGCGAACGTTGCTGGTGAGATTGCAGCTTCATCTCTCGTTGTAGCTGGACATTCCCTGGATGCGACTGAGGATGCTGAGCCTGTCTCTGTTGTTGGGGTTGCTGCTGGGGCTTCTGAGGTCTCACCATTTCCCGTTGTTGCGGCTGAGTGCGCTGTGTCCGTATCTGTCGAGGCTGCTGTTCTTGCCCCTGTTGTGGGGATTGCTGCCGAGTCTGCTGTGGCGGCCTGAACACCTCACGGGATTGAGGCAGTGTGTGTTGAGGCTGCAACTGACGAGGTTGCTGCCGAGGCTGACCCTGTTGAGGTTGCACCTGGGGTGGGCGCTGCTGAGGCTGAGGTATCTGTTGATGTTCACGTCTCTGTCCTTGATGTTGTGGCTGCTGCGGTCTCATAACCTCTCGTGATTTCGGCTGACTAAGCTGCGGCTGCACCTGTCGAGGCTGTTGCTGACCCCAGGGCGTCTGCCGCTGCTCCTGTACCTGGCCCCATTGCTGGGCTGGCGCCTGTCGAGGTAGCTGCTGTGGATTCTGCCGTCTCATCACCTCTCGTGATTGTGGTTGAGTTTGCCGTGGCTGAATCTGACGAGGCTGCTGACTCCAAGGTGTCTGCTGATGCTGCTCTCGCTCCGGCTGCCGAGGTTGATAGCCCTGGATACCCCAGCTTCTTTCCCTTTCCCAATATCGATTACTCTTCCAGCCCTTCCAGTTCTGCTGAAGTCGTTGGTAAGGAATCCGTTCATAGTTCCAGCGATACCCTTGCCAATTATGGTTTCTGTAGTATCCCCTCCAATCCGGGTCTACTTTAGAATAGAAACTTGGCACACCGCTATAATAAACCCAGTTCTGGTTATAATAGGGTGAGCGATACCAGCGACCTTCCCAGGGACGCCACCACCAGCCATCGTAGAAGAACAAGTCAATATTTATGTCTGGAACAACGTAAACATCGCTCGTATAAGGCATCACTATCAAATCCGGAGGTGCCTCAAGTCCGATAGGCGGTGGTTCGTAGCCTGCGTCTCCATCATAGCCATAATAACCCGGCCCGACATAGCAGCCCTGGAGAGATAGTAACATCACCAATGCGGCTACTGTTGTTACGAACATCATTTTTTTCATAGTCATCCTCTTGCTCTCAGCAGAGTGTTATTGATCTTATAACTTTTACCCTGTTTCCAAAGGGCTTTGGTCTGAATTTTTTTCTCAGTTTCCCATTCTCTTTATAATCTTAAATGGCAAAGAGCGTACCAATTGCACATTAAGCAATGATTATCAATTAAAACAGTAAGTTACTATATTGCGCTATAAACTGAGATATCCTCTTCGAAGGGGATGCGGATAATAAGTATGCAGCGTGGATATTAAGTATGCACTCTGAAGTCATCCTGCGGGGTAAGTTTTGTTAATGCGTGTGGCTCAGCCTTGCTGGGCTATGATATTGTTCCTTCGAATACCATCTCCAGCAAGTGCATCGTGGAGTTATAGATCGCCGGATCTTTACTTGCTCCTGGTCCAGCAATATTCAGCACTCGAATGTCATGTTGGTTCGTCCACCGGAAATAGTTTTAGTAACCGATACCTTCCTCTTCTTCATTTTATCGATCTGCATTTGTCCTGGTTCAGCGTGAATAGGCCTTTTGACCCGGCGGGGTGTCACTTTCCCTTGACGATTCCCACGGAATGGTCCAAAAGTACATCACGCACTACTACATCGCGCATTACAATGAGACCAGGCTGCACAGTGTCTCGGATATTTTGCCCTGCGGATAAACTCGAAGGTAGAGATGTAAAAATCTTCAAAGAACGAGACCGAAAACTGTAAGCAGCCAGAGAGCCGCGAAAACAAAAACGACAGAGGAACTATTCTGAAGTCATTCCTTCAAGAGCAGCCTTTGTATGCTAAAAAAACGAGGCGAAAGTCCATTTCCGACTGAGGCGTGACAGTTATCTATGCTGATAAAAAGCCTGTTTATGAATTTTTCTGCTACCCTGTGAAACTTAATAAGAATTAAAACGTAGCGTGTGATTTGGATAATCTGTAACTGCATTTTTAATGAGGGAAAAAATGAAGCGTTGCTTATTCTTTCTGTGTGTTTTGGGTTTTATATTTTCACCGTGCGTTTCTATTGCGGGTTCGGAAAGTAAGGTTATTAAAAGTCATGAGAATAAAATTTTGCATGATTTGAACGATCAGCGATCTGAAAATAAAATACAGAACAAATTTCATCTCTTATATTCCAATCCATTTGCTCTGTCTTATATTCTAAAGTATCAATCTTTTCATTTAAATCAGAACCTGCTTATCATAGGTTCTCGGCCTGCTTACGATAAACCCGAGAACGCTTCAACAGTTTTTGGAAAGCAGGAAAACGACAATGATTGGTTGTTGGAGGAAGGGTCATCGGCAATATGGGTCAAAAGCATCCCGGGTCCCGTAAGTCATGAACAGATTATCGTTCTTGGCAGTCTTGAAGAAAAAGGCGGAAACATTTATTTAAATGGCCAATATTTGATTAATATCGGCAATGAAAAGGAGAAAAAAATAGTTCTGCATAAGGGTGAATATATTTTTTATGCCTTGCCAGGCTCAAGGAGCAATACCTGCCCGGTTGAATTATACGGTGTTTCCGTTGCAATAGCCTACTATGATCCATTTGATGCCATTATCTTGGAGGCAGTTAAAGCCGGACCGGCAAAGCTGAAGGTTTTCAGCCTTTGGTGGCGTGATTCTCAACCTGAATTCATAGGCGAATATGAAATTTTGGTAAACTGACTGAATATTGGAAATTGAAAGGATTAAACGATGAGTGAAATCAAATTGAAGCCCAGCAAACCCATTTCCGCGGGAACGTTGATTATACTGATTTTCATGCTTTTGTTTGGGATTGCCTTTGCAGTGCTCATCGGAGAAGAAATTTATGAGTATGGCGACGAGCCTGTATTGAAAATTCTATTTTCTCTTTTTATGTTCATATGGATAGGAGGCATCCTGTTCATGGTGATTTATCATGTTCTGAATATCAAACGTTCAAAAGGATTGTCTTTGATAGATATCGATGCAGAAACAGGGTTTTCCTCGGGACGGACAGATAAAGACCCGATGCAAAGGCTGCGTGATTTGGAAGCGTTAAGAAAAGATAAATTAATAGCCAAGGATGAATTTGACCGGAAACGTAAAGAGATAATGGCCGAAAAATGGTGAACTGTCAGCTTAACCATTGGAAAAGATTAAAGTTCAATCCAGGCTTTTGAACCGATTTTGGCATGAAGGGAACGGTATTTGCTCATCCTTCCATTGCTAACGTGGTGGCCGGCGAGCCTCGCGGAACCAGAGGCGGTACTCTTCCATGCGCGCGCGTTGTTCCGCCGGCGCCTGGCGGTTGCAGGTGGTGAACTCCGGCGTGCCGGGTGTGGCAGCCCAGCGGCGTTCCATACAGTCATTGGGATTATAGGCCATCTCGAGTCCGGAACGGCGCTTGTAGATTTCTGCCAGACTCAGGCGCCAGGAACTCCCGTTACTGCGGGTATAGGTGATGAAACACTCCCTGATACGCTTGGTATGGAGGTCTTCGATGCGTGCTGCTGCCGCCGCCGGGCGCTCTCTGCCCAGTAGAAAGAGCTCAGGATGGCGACGGATACGCTCAGGCAGGTCGGCAAGCACTTTAAGGGCGATCAAAATACGCATATCCCTCGAGGGAGTGGCGTAGTCCTCCCAAAGGCCGGTTGTTTCGAAAATGGCAGAGCCTCGCGGCATCGGGGCAATGATTCCGGGATGGGTGCGCATGAAGTTCTCGCCGATATCGACGGAGCGAACGCGCGTTTCGAGTTGCTCCATCAGTGCATCCAGAGTGGCTGCGTAAGCTGCTTCCGGATCGAGCCCATGGGGGTTGATAAGCTTCTCCATACGGGCATAAAACGCTTCCGGGGCGAGATCAGCCTGCGACGCCGAATAAGGTGGAAGTCCGGAGTGCCGGGCAATTGCGCTGTTGGTTACAGGACGCCAATCCCTCTTTCCGGGGTCAGCTACCGGCACACGGTAGACTTTGAAACCAGGGCCTGCGCTCGGTGTCTGGGCAAAGAGGAAATTTCCTTCCCAGAAGCGCTTGCGGCTGACCGAGTTGTCAGGCTGGGCATCGACAGTGAGCAGAAGACCGCCGCTCTGGCCGGTTTGTGGCAACCATTTAACAATGATCAGTGTATGGCCATAAGGGTCGGCATAGACAGTTCCCGGCCAAAGGCTGGCGCGGTCCAGTACGGTCGGGTAGAAGTCGCTCGCCTCATCGCTCAGCGCTGTGCGGCCATTGCCAGAGCTCACCTGGTCCATAAGACGGCGGCTGACCTGTTGAAAGGTGGCAGGTGTGGCAACAGTTCCCACGAAGCCGCGGACAATTTTCGCAGAACCGCAACGCGGCGCGCTGTGGCTGTTGCCGCGGTCACAGGAGCGATAGCTTATAGGAAGACCGAGTTTCCATGCAAAGTAGCCGCGCAGGAAATAGGGGAGGTCTGCGCAGTCCGGCCTGGCAGAAAACTGGGTGTCTTCCCCCTTGCGCAGAAAATCATGAAGGAAGTTGCGGTTCGGATCGCGAAGCACCGGCTCGAGGGACGGGTAACTTAACGACATCTCGGGTGCGGCGTCAAAGAGGTGTTCGACCCAGGCAGCATAGAGCGCCTGGGTTGACAGATTCCACTCGCCTGTGCCGCGCTGGCCTGCTTTACCACCCACTTCGACCTCACTGCAGGCTGCCACCTTTCCTGCGCGTTGCGCCTCAATGCGATAGCGACCGGCTGCCGGTGCGGTAAGCGCGCCGCGCAGACTCCACGGAGGTCCTCCAGCCTTTACTGTCGGCAGAGTGCTGCGGCGACCCGCGGGATCAGTGATCAACATCTCGGACAGCTCTCCATTGGTGGCCACTGCCACGATCTCCAGCTTCTCTCCAGGCCGCGCTACCAGAGGCGCGGTCCAGATCCGGACCGAGTTACCCTGAATGCAGGCGGGCAAAGTCCATGGGTTGTCGGCGAAAACCGCACTTCCTGGAAAAAACAGGAAGTTACACACCACAAGAATCGTAAGGATTGTTATTTTCTTGTTCATCTAGTTGTTATTATTCCCTTGTTTTTTAGGGTTCATATAAAAACAGTCACTTTGCCCATAACTCAATAAACTTTAATCAGACAGGATCATCAGTTCATGAGGATCTGCATTGGCATTGAACAGAATGAGGTCACTTGCACTTTAATATTTGAAGATAAATTTCGTTTCGCGGTTCATCGGCTAAGTCAAGAAAAGGCCATAATTGTTCAAAATTAATTTCTATCTGTTACAGAGGGCTTAAGGGAAGGATCTTGCGATCTCTCAACCGGACATATCCTTCATGGGTAATCCGCAGATGGGGAATTGAAGCAGTCGTGAGAGTATCCAAAGTCAACACAGGCTTTTCCCACCGCACACCATTATTTTTCAAGGCTTCTTCCAGCTTTTTCATCTGTCCGTACAAAGTTCTCATGGGTGCAAGGGAAACAACTCCGCATAACGGCGCAGGAAATTCCGCAATTACAGTTTCCCCGATCGCAAACACTGCGCCCCCACCGATTTCCCGCAGCCGCTCGATCACGGTGCGGATGGAAATCATGTCAGCGCCAACGCAAATCATGTCAACCGTATCCCAGCACATTGTGGTTCCGCAAGCCCCCTGCTGCAACCCGAAGCCCTTCAGAAATCCTGTAAAAGATTGCATTCCACCGGTCCGATCCAATGCTACCGTCAGAACGACGTCGGCCGCATCTTCTGAGCTGTCAAAATCGAGAATCTTTTCCTGGGTCACCAGCCGGGACACAAGCTCAATGGCACGCATCTGCCCTTTCCTCTGAGGTTCATGCAGCTGACAGCCCTGAATCTTGATTGTGGAGAACAGAGCTTCCGGATAGGCTGTCTGCCTCGGCTCGACGAGCGTCTTTCCCTCTTGAAAAACCGTCTGGCCTTGAATCAGGATTCTCCGGGGCTCATACTCCGTCGGGGATGGAATAAAGACGACATCTGCCGCTTTTCCCGGAGAAAGTGAGCCGATGTGATGGTCCAGCCGGAAATGCTCCGCTACATTGATTGTTACCATCTGATAGGCTAATGCGGGAGGAATCCCGAGTTTCAGTGCCGAGCGAAGCGATCCATCCAGGTACCCCCGTTCCAGAAGCCCTTCCGGATCCACAGAATCGGTGCAAAGAGCCATGCGCCGGAAGTCTATATTTTCCCGGAATATCCTGGCAATTTCCGGCAATTCTTCCCGGATGGAGCCTTGCCGGATCATAACCCAGTATCCCAGTCTCAGTCGTTCCAGTGCCTCATCTGCAGTAATGGGTTCATGATCGGATGAGATGCCGAAGGCTGTATAGGCCTGCAGGCTTCTTGCGGGCGCCCCTGCTGTATGGCCCTCGACACGCTTTCCCAGGCGGAGGGCCATGGTTGCCAATTCCTGCACCCTTTTCCCCTGCACTCCTTCCAGAAACAGGTTGCTCCAGTATATCTCTCCAACTCCCATACATTCCGGCTCCTGCAGGTAAGGAAGATATGCCTTGTTATCCGGGGCTTGAATCTCCTGTGCCGGTGTCAGACCGCAGAGGGGCGGGAGGGTGTAGTAAAAGCGGACAGGCTGATTTTTCATCCCCTCGATAACCGGTTTGATCCCCATCATACCGGCAACGGATGCAAACTCGATAAGTTCAGTAATGACTGTGGTCGTTCCGCCGGGAAGAACATGGCGGATGAATTCCTCCATGCCGGAGCGGATCATGACGTGGGTGTGACCGTCAATCAGTCCGGGCAGAAGAGTCATCCCTTCAGCATTGATTACCTCCGTCTTGCCGTCCTCTGTATAGTAATCTGTATCTGGACCCACATAGGCAATCCTCCCGTCGGCAATCCAGATAGACTGTTCCGGGAGAAATTCACCGGTAAAGACATTAAAAACTTTTCCTCGTTGGATAACGGTATCAGGAGGTGACTTCAACGCGGCGACGTCGCTCGGTCTCTTGGAGCGTACAATTTCTTCTGACAGGCTGCTCATTCTGTATCCTCCTTTTTTCTTTAGAATGATTTGTAAATCCTCGCACTGAGTTTTGATTCGAAATATTGCCGCACCTTACTTTCGTTATATGAAACGTTGAACTCATTATAAATGCCATATATTTCAAACAGTCCGTTGAAATATCCATGGCGTGAAGAGAATTTATACAATAGATCTCGCTGGATTTCCATGCCGCGAATTGGATCGACTCCTGCTGCAAACCGCACTCAATTCCAAATGGATGTGCGTTTATCAAAGAAAATATCATCTTATTTTTTTCCATGTCTTTTTATCTCAGATCTTCACATGAATGTGAAATGTCGAAATCGGCATACAAGTCGGTTCAGGTTCTCTGTGGCGCATAATTAAACGAAAACCACTGGAACAACGGACACCCCAAACGAATTGCATTCAAGAACGCCATCATGTTGCTGACAGTGAACCGTCAAGTCAGTCGGAATTATGTCGGAGAGGTTTGTCATGCAAGGCGGAGCGTCAGCTATCAATCAGAAGCAGCTCGGTTAATCTTTATGTGAGGTAAATCACATTTTTTCTTTCGAATCTTTGTGAAACATATCACTTTCGCTTTATTGATTGTTATCGGTACTGAGAATAAAGTGTTTCCTGAAAGATAGGTCTTTATATAGGCGTAGAAGTTGCCCCCAAAGAAATGCATCGGTATAACTTTTCATTCCATGAGAACTGGGAACGGGTAAAAAAGAGCGGGATAATGGAAACATGCCTGAATGAAGGTCAAAAATGGAATTTGGATACTGATTATCTGAACCTCCAACAGAAGGATCTCGAAGAAAAGTTAAAAGGTGTTCCGCCGGAAGATGTACTGCTTGTTTTACTGGACGCCGGCAACGAAACGCTTCGGGAAATTGCCCGGAGCATCAGGTCCGTGTTCCGATAAATCAAAGTATGCAATTTGTCTGCAAAAGCCGAAATCAAGATCGGCAAAAGCTGATTGATCAATAGGTGATCGGCTGTGCGGAATGCCATTTTGTTGAAGAGAGATGATTTTGTGGTTATTTGCCGCGACCTGTGGGGTGTTTAAAATAAATTTACACAAATAGCTGTTTCACTGAAACATTTCCTCTTTTCTCACGTCAAGTATATCCTGTCAGCAATTCTGACGATCCCCCATTAAATCCCAGCACAGCAAAAAGTATCTATAAGTGAAACATATCACTGTTTAACTATTCGATATCAGTGATTTTTATCACTTTGTCCCTATTGAACATGATAACTGACTGGAATAGAATGGTTGTTAATAAGATTATCTGTAAACGAAACAGAATTTATTCCTGAGGCCATGAAGGAAGAATGATCGATCCTGTCATGCTTTTCACTGCGACCAGCCGGATGCTGCCCCCATGAAAGGCGTATCTTATTGATGTTCAGGGCGATTTTGACAGACATTACGGAGCACCAATAGATGGAAAAAGAATCACGGGATATGCTGACTTTCTTGAAGACCCTTATAGATGCCATTCCAAGTCCAATATTTTATCAGGATATCAGTGGCCTCTATCTGGGCTGCAACAGGGCGTTCGAGGAATTCCTCGGCCTCAAAAAGGAAAAGTTGGTTGGAAAGTCCGTCTATGACGTCTTTCCGAAAGATTTGGCTGAAAAATATTACACAATGGATTCGTTATTGGCTCATCAAGGGGGGCAACAGACATATGAAGATCAGATCATTGATGCCAACGGAAAAACGCACGATGTCATCTTCATCAAAGTTACCTACCTGAATACTGACGGCGTCCCCGCAGGGTTGGTTGGCGTCATGGTAGACATTACAGAACGAAAGCGGATGGAGGCTGAATTATTGTCAATGTCGCTCCGTGATCAGCTCACGGGAATATATAACCGTCGGGGGTTCATCAATCTTGCGGAGCAGTGGATCAAGACGGCAGACAGAGCGAAACGCCAGATGCTGCTTTCCTTTATTGATGTTGATGATTTGAAAAAAATCAACGATACGCTGGGACATGAGGGAGGGGATAAGGCGCTGGTCGAGACGGCAAACATTCTCAGGCAGACGTTTCGGGAATCTGATATCGTTGCCCGCATAGGAGGTGATGAATTTGCTGTTCTGGTTCTTGATATGACAGACTTGAATCCTGAGATCCTGTCAAGACGCCTCCAGCATAACATTGATGAATGGAACGCAAAAGTGTCTCGACAATACAAGCTCGCGATGAGTTGGGGCATGACCCTGTATGATCCTGAGTCTCCCATGTCCCTGAACCAGCTGATGTCGCTATCGGACAAATTGATGTACGCCCGGAAAAAGGCCAAAATGAACAAAAGCATCTGAACCTGTAAGTGAGCAGCCGTTGACTGTCGACTGAACAAAAGCAACACTGAATGAATTATTATTCCTTTTAGGAATTAAAATCTGCGTTATAGAATGGTTCAAAGCCAAATTATAATAATAGTTCATTATTTCATTGACACACAAACCTGCTTATCCTAATATTTTCCACATCTGGAAGCAAGGCTCTGTCAATTTCAACATATATCTCTGAAATACCTTGCTCAAAGTCTTCCATACCTCCGGGTGGTTTATCCGTAAATAATAGAAATCATGCATCTACATTTTAAATCCGTTTTCCTTCATTCGATGATGCCTTTCCTTCGACGGTCCGGTAGATTAATACATGCCGCACTCAACCAGGCAAAAGGAAGATTCCGTTCGGCAAGCCTGCGGTTTAAGATCGCCTTATTTGTTGTCCTCCTTTTGACCGCCACCTCCTTTATCCTGTGCATCACTACCGTAACCATCATGAACAATTACATATTGAACGAGATCACCAAACGGGGGGAATCGATAAGCAAGAGTATCGCTGCCTCCGCGGGCTACAACTTTCTCTCGAAAGACATTTTAGGCATGGATAACCTCGTCTTCAAGGCTCAGTCTTCAAACAACGATGTGGAGTACGCCGCCATCGTTGCTCCCGACGGAAAGGTGGTTGTTCACAGCGATCTGGCGATGCGTGGACAAACTTTACGAGATGATGAAGGTCGGTGGATCAGGTCGGGTGAGGAGGGGACGACCGTGAGAGACTTGACGAATTCTGCTGGCTCCATTTTCGAAATAACATGTCCAATCATTTTTATGAATAAAGTATTGGGGACAGTGCTGATCGGCATAAACAAATCAGTATTCCAGGAAGCACAGGCACAGGTTTATCGCAGAATAGTAACTGTTTTCGGCATTGTTCTCGTATTCGGCGTTGTAGCCAGTACTTTTCTTGTATCTTTCTTGATCAAACCGATCCGGGAACTTTCAGCCGGGGTGGATGAGCTCAAACAGGGTATATCAAAAAAGCCTCTCAAAATTTACTCCCATGATGAGCTCGGAAAACTGACGGCAAATTTCAATGAGATGTCAAAGGTGATAGCGGATCAACAGGGTCAGATGAACCGATACACACGGGATCTTGAGAAGGCATACATATCAATAGTCAAGGTAGCATCTGCAGCTATTGACGCCAGAGACTCGTATACCCGTGGACATTCGGACAGGGTCTCTGATTTTTCTCTTCTTATCGGAAGGAAAATCGGACTGCCCGGGGAAGAACTTGAAAATCTGAGAGTAGCCTGCTTGTTCCATGATATAGGCAAAATCAAGACGCCCGACTCGATACTGCTCAAACCAGGCAAACTAACCGCGTCAGAACACAAGGAGATGATGCGCCATCCCGATTATGGCGTAGCCATTCTGGATAAGGCCCCGACTCTTAGAAAGTACATTCCCGCCATCCGACATCACCATGAAAGGCATGATGGGAAAGGGTATCCCGATCGACTCCCGGGAGAGCATATTCCTCTCCTCGCGTCTATTATTGCAGTTGCTGACACATTTGACGCGATGACCACAGACAGGCCATATCGGAAAGCGTTATCACACAAAGAGGCTTTACAGGAGATTATGCGGGTAGCCGGAACACAATTGCACCCGGACCTGGTCGAAATATTTGTCGGAATCATGGAGAAAAGGGTGCGTGATACAGTGTGGTTTATCGGGAGGACCGGATGATGCCTTGCCTTCGCGCCGTCCTCAATTTTGTTGTTCTTGCTTTCCTCTTCGCCTCGATAGCTTCCTGTTCTCACTTTATGTATCCCCCGACTCCATCCGAACAGAAGACCACGACTTCGCCCGCGGATAAAACCCCAACTCCACCGGCCCAAAAGACAACGGCTTCGCCCGCAGATAAGATCTCAACTTTACCCGCCCAGAAGACTGCGACTTCGTCAGCAGATAAGACCAAAAGGCATATCGTGATATCAGCCCAGAACCCTCAGAAAGGCATAGACAGCTTCAGGATTCAATGTGCCAGGAACCCTCAGGATCAGGCTCTCATCAAGGAATACATAAAAGGTCTGGAGGATCTGAGATCGTCGGCAGACAGTGCGTCAGCCAAAGGAGACTTTACGTCGGCAGGAAGACTTTATAAAGTGCTCTTTGTTAATTACCAGGAGTTCCGGCCTTTCACAACAATGCTTTCTTTCGACCGGGACTACCTGCATGCAAAACTTTCTTACTGTAAAACGATCCTTTCAGGAAAGGGGTTCGAGGAGTACAGAAAAGGCCGCCTCAGCGAGGCGATTAGTTATTGGCAGGATTACCTTTCCATTGATCCATCTGATGAAGGTATTAGAAAGGCAGTGAATACAGCATCCGACCAGCGGAAGAATCTCAAGCAGACTAATTAATTCATATGATTTTCTGTTTCTTCATCTGTCATGCCTGGGCAACCTCCTGATCGTTTATGTAATAATGGATCAAGTCAGCTCCCCCTGATATCCGGAAAAGTAAATACGATCTTATATTAACAGGTTATAAGTCGAGAGATATTATGTCCGCAGCGGGTGAGTGTCAGCCTGTTAAAAACCGCGCGGCTCAGGGATGCAGGGAGTTCAGGAATTTTGAACCTGAACTCCCTGCATCCACAGATGGAAAATGGGTGTAACTAATTAAATTTTCTGTTGACAAGGGCAGTCTCTTTTTTGAGGGTAATATTTCTGTCCATGCATTTTATGCCAGTTGCTTGCCAGCGTCAGGTCCCGGCGCAACGTCATAAATCTTTTCAATTTTGAGAATAATTGTTCCCTTGGATTTAAGGGGGGCTCCTATCTTGGTACTTAGTTCATCAATCCATCGAACCGTTTCTTCAAAACGTGGCCCGCTGGTTTCGATCGACGCTGAGCCTTTCAACTGGTAACCTTCCCGCCCTTCCCAATAGGTCACGGACGCCTGCGGATTTGTCTTCATGTTTTCCAATGTTTTCTTGAAGAACTGATCGGATATGAGAATAGTTTCCGCATCGATAATTTTTTTTGCACCAACCGGTACCGCGTTAGGTGTGCCATCGCTAGTTGCCGTGGAAAGAACTACGATATGCACTTTGTTGAACAGTTCCTGCATTCTTTCTGTCATTTTAGCCATCTTCATTACCTCCTTTATTTTAGGTTTGGTGAAAAATGATATCTTAATCACTGTGTCTGAAGATACCCCTATGATCCGGACGATGTCGACGTGTCAATTTGACAATCAACTTCTGAATATACACCTCACTGATGAACTGGCATCCTCTCATGTCTGATATCGCAATAAAACGCTGTGCTTCTGGAGAGAGTCGAACGCCTGTCCATCCGATCAAAGCAGATACCAAAATGATTGATGTCATTTTTTCATCTTTTCCTTCCTTTGTTTCGGATTACAGGTATGAGTACGATTCCATTGATAATCCAGACCGGCATTGAGGCAATGCGACATTCCATCATTATCGACTGAATGCTCATCCTTATGTCATTTGCGCGTGGCTTGGCTGTCTGTTCCGCGGTTAAATTCGCTTCAATGCTCTCAATGATAACTCCATCAATGAGCACAGCTTCCAAAACTCTTTGAACGGCTCACTACCGAGTTCAGACAATCTCGGCATATTGAGAATAATCCGCCATCCTTTAATTCAGAGCTTTGCTTTGAGAAAAGATATAAGTTTGCAATAAACTTGTTCAATTTCTTCTGTTCCCGGCAGTGTATCCCTGATTTTCCTGAGATAATTCCGTTCATAGATCATCCGGAAAGTTGGCAGATAATTGATGTCATAGACCCACGCCATCTGAAGAAGCTTAAAGTCATTCAGAGACTTTAGCTGGTGCAGGCTGATCATTTTTTCTTCAATGAGGCTGATCAAAATTTCACCGGATACTTCCGGTGTATCCGGCAGATCAAGTTCAACAGCTGCTTTCCTTTCTGTCCCGTTACTGTTGTAACAGGTTGTAACAACGTAGTAGATGTCCAGTTTATCGGCATCCCGCAGCAGTCTGCTGAAATAGGTGCAGATGGGGGACTCATTTTCAGGGATGGTCAAGCGATTATGATAGGAGATGGCTTTCAGTATCAGTTCCCGGGCATCCCTATCCAATGCTGCCAGCGCCTTTTCCTGTTTAAGGATCCTGACGCCCAACTCTCCATGGTTTTCTGATTTCTGATCCACGAAGGTCTGGTAGCGGACGAATTGCTGAAAACGGCCAATATCATGAAACAGGGCCATGACTTCCGCAAGTCTAAGGGCGTTATGACTCAGGTCCAGCTTTTTTCCGATATTCAGGATTTCATTACAAACCCTTAATGAGTGCTTCTCCTTCAGCAATATGGCCTGCTGGATAATCGAGTCAGAGGAATAGAAAGATCGGACATACCTGTAGAACCAGTCTTTCAGATTTTTCAAATCGGATTCGTTTATTTGACAGGAATTCTGGGATATCATGATGGGTCTTTTAACAGTTCATTGTTCAGAAAAAAGAAAAGAGGCCTATACTGCATTCAATTCGCAATTTGTTGCTTGTGGCAATCAGCGGTGACCATCATGGCTGCTGAAGTGAAGCGACACACCTTTTGCCTCTGGGATTGACATCCTCATTTATCTTTAAATATAAACACACATTATTTTGTTTTTACAGGAGAAAATTCCATTTCAAGGAATTTCCCAGCAACGACGGTTCATTAAGGTCTGTAAGAACAATCCTGAGATCTTTCGGATATTCCGTGTGTTGACTCAGTCAATGGGGGGGCGTGATTCTTCCGGAACACTACGCTTCCTGTCAACAAGGATGAAATCATCCGGAAAGTAGAGTGCAAGTTCATATTCGATTTCATTGCTGTCACGAATACAGATATTGAACATCAACATGGCATCATGGATCGTATGAACGACGATGGGAATCCTTGTTGAGGCAGTGATGTTGTTAAGAGAAAGGTATAGGGGCACTCCACGCCACGTCTTGTGGCAACTTGAATTGGAAGGCAATGAAGGCTTTTCAGCAGTTTCTTCATTGGAAAGAAGGTTTTTACCAGGCGGTAGATTCAAGCTGATGACATAAACATTTTTAGTTTCAGGATAATGTTATTTAAACCAATCGTTAAAAAATATTTGGGAAAGATTGTAACTGAACAGAGGCGGCCACTTCCTCATTTCATGGGCAGGGATGCATGAACAGTCGGCCGATATGGGCCGGTATTTTTTCCGGGAATGGTAAAGGTCAAATTGTGATAGTGAAAGAACCAAGGAATCATTTTCCGCCTTTGCGTAATGGTCTGAGGACCTATGATGAAAAGGCTCTTTACGAGATCTGCCGGACAATTTATCCCGCAAGATTGTAGTCTGCCAGGATTTCAGCTGTGAGACCTTCTGCTTCCCGCTTAAACACCTGATGATGTACAAGGCTGATGCCAATAAGTTCTTCAAGGAACTGTCGAAAATCGGGGGCTGAAACCAATGGCACAGAAGACTTGTATCTGGCAGCATACAATCTCAGAATATTGGCTTTGGTAACATCTTCCAGCCTTTCACGCTCCGCGGTATAAATTGCCTGCCACAAACGTCCGGTTGCTTCCTCCATCCCCCTGTCTCCCTGAGCCCGCTGTGTCCTCTCCACACTGGAAAGTTCCGCCCGGGCCGCTTCCACTTCGCCGTGAGCAATCCCGAACTTGTCCCGTGCTGACATGGCCTCGGATTTCGCAGTTTCGAACGCCTCTCTTTGTGCGGGGCCTTCTTCATAAAATTTGCGGCGAACGCTTTCGTAAACATTCATTGCAGAGTAAAGCAGGCGTTGAGCTTCTTTTTCTTGTGCAATCAGCACGTTGATTCTGTCTCTCCGAGCTTGAAGAGAAGAATCCTGAGCCTTTTCCTTCTCTTTCAATCGTTCCAGGTCAAGCTTTGCCTTCTTGATTGCGGACAAAGTCTCTGTTGAAATTTGTTTTTTCTGCATGTTCAATGATTTCTCCTTTTTTGATTTATCCCACAGTCACTCGCTTCCTGAGAAAAACGAACGTATCATGATCCACTGTATCCGGCTGAAGAAAAAATGCGTGATAATCATTTCTCTATTTTGAGGGTTTCCCGATTGGTTTTTTGTATCTGCTGCATATATTATTTAATTTAAGTCCGAAATCAAAGGCTTTGCTGAAAACTTTATATCAAGACTCATAAATGCCATTCTTGTCAAACCAAAATTTACTTAAAACATCGACCAGTTTGCGCCTGATTGTGCAGATAATAACTTTTTCATTCCTGCCTTTACCATATACAAATCGGTCATGACCGGATTACATCAAATGAACAAATGCATATCCTGACAATCAGGGCATGAACCCAAAAGAAGTGTGGGCATCTATGCTTATTTAATGAAAACAGAGAGTCAAATGGCCGTTTGTATATTCGGAAACACGATTTTTGAGGGAATTGGGCACAATTCAGGCACCATAAAATCAAGGGATTAGCCGTGCATGGCTAATCCCTTGATTTTATGGTGCCCCTGCGGCGATTCGAACGCCGGGCACACGGATTAGGAATCCGTTGCTCTATCCTGCTGAGCTACAGGGGCCTGATAGGGAATTGAAAGATGCAGCCGTGTAACACTCTTTTTCCCGGGTGTCAATATGCTTTGCTGATCGCGATTCATATAGATGCTATTGATGAAGTAGATAATTCATGTTGCCTGATCCTTGCATACAAGTCAACGAAAATGGGGTTGCACCGGCGTTCTAATCCTGTTAGAAGCTTACTGAAATATTTTTTTGTGATGTAAAATTCCATTCTGAGAGGAATGGGATCTCACGTGCTGGACCTGTTCAGGTTTTCAGGCGAAGAAGATTCAATGCAAAGTGAAGTAACAATTCATGAAAAACAAGATTTTAGTTTTATTAATTATTACAATTTTTCTGCTGCTTTTCCCACTTTTTTATAATCATTATGCGATTGATTACAGTGAAATAAAAATCAGGGATGTTCTGGTGACGAATGACAACACGAACGTCCTTGTTTATGCGCGGGTATCTCACTTCACTCCGGATCTCGAAAAGGCCATTCTTGCCGGAGTTCCCACGACATTCTCTTTCAAAATAGAGTTCTATCAAGATGAGGAATTCTGGTTCGATAAAAGACTGGCGCAAGTCGAAGTAAAAAAGAACATCAAGTATGACCAGATCAAGAAAACTTTTTATCTGACGTCGGATTTCGAGAGAGCGCCCGCTGTATTTCAGGGATTTGATGTGGCCTGGCCGGCCATAGCCGAGATCAACGGAATCCCCATCATAAATACGAAGCATCTTAATCAGGATCAGAAATATTATGCCCGAATTAAAATGGAATGGGAGAATTACCGTTTACCTTTTTATGCGAAGTTGATTCGGATTTTTTTATCATTCCGGGATTTTGAAACAGACTGGCAAAGTCAGCCTTTTCATTTTCAGCAATGAACAGGAACAGCCAAATCAAGAATAATATCGACGAAGTGCAGAGGAGGCGCCGTGATCTGATCCTGATTGTCGTGACGGTGTTGTGCATCCTTGCTTTTTCATTCATCGAACATCACCTTTTTCAAGAGGAATATCTTCTTCCCGAGTCGAATAACATCCTTATTTTCGGTCTGATCAATATCAATATCATCTTGATCATCCTGCTGATTTTCTTGATTGTCAGGAATGTGGTCAAGCTGGTCTTTGAAAGACGCCAGGGTGTTATCGGGTCAAAAATGAGAACGAAACTGGTGGCCGCCTTCGTTTCTCTTTCCCTCATTCCAACCATCCTGCTCTTTCTGGTATCGATTAACTTTTTATCCTACAGCATCGACAACTGGTTTAATGTCCGGGTGGGTGACGCATTGAATAAAACGATGGAAGTCACCCAGATTTATTACAAGCAATATGAAAAGAATGCGAAGTATCATGCAGGCCAGTTGAGTGCCGATATCATGGAAAATCAGCTTTATGAAAAAGAAAGAGTCGATTATCTGAAGACGCTGGTTGAACAAAGGCAGAAACAGATTAAAACTACAGTCATCGAAATATACGTGGATAACCGGAAGAAAGGGATGGTGTTTCCCGGTCCGGAGCACGCTGATATCAAAACCATATCTCCTACCCCCCAGGTTATGGAGGAGGTTTTTGCCGGGAATGAGATTTCAATCATCCAGCCTTCGGAGGATGGGGAATTCATCAGCGGATTGTCCCCCATTTATTCCACTGCAGAGCCTTCTGAAGCTATCGGCGCCGTTGTAGTCAGTTATTATATCCCGAAAGAAATCGTCGACAAAGTTTCGGTGATATCCAGGGCTTCAGAACAATACAGCCAACTTCATCTCATGAAGAATCCCATCAAAATCAGTTACATCATCACTTTGTCCATTGTTACGCTCCTGATTATTTTTTCCGCTACCTGGTTTGGCTTGTACATGGCCAAAGGGATTACGGTGCCGATCCTGAATCTTGCCGATGCGACAAGGCGTATTGCTCGGGGGGATCTGAATCACCAGATTGACATTGTCGCTGATGATGAAATCGGAGTTCTTGTTGAAGCCTTCAATTCAATGACCAGAGATTTGAAGCAGAGCAACGAAAATCTCGAACAGGCCAACATGGATCTTGAGCAGAGACGCAAATATATGGCGACGGTTCTTCATAACGTTTCTGCCGGTGTGATTTCCGTTGATGAAGAAGGGTTTATTACGACGATCAACAGAGCAGCGGAAAGAATGCTCGACATTCGACTGGAAAAGGTAATCAATCGACGATATGAAGACATTCTGTCGACTGAGCATATGAATCTTGCCGAAGATCTTTTACAAGAACTGGCGAAAAGCGGAAAGAACCAGATCGAAAAACAGATTGAACTGATGCTCAAGGACCGAGTCTTGACCATTCTCATGACCATGACGCTTGTGAGGGATGGCGAGGGTCATGAGAGAGGGATGGTTGTCGTCTTTGAGGATCTTACTCAGCTGCAGCAAGCCGAGCGGGCTGCGGCGTGGCGTGAAGTGGCTCGACGGATGGCTCATGAAATCAAGAACCCATTGACGCCGATTCAGTTGTCTGCCCAGAGGCTCCAGCGCAAGTATGGCGAGCGGTTGGCTGAGGATGGGGCTGTTTTTTATGAATGCACCCGGACCATTATTGATCAGGTCGAGATTCTGAAAAATCTGGTGAATGAATTTTTCCGTTATGCCCGGATGCCGGTGACGCGTCCCATGCCCAGCAACCTGAATGAAACTGTAACCGATGCCGTTGCTCTTTTCCAGGATGCCCATAAGGACATCAGGTTCGAGTTTAATTTGAGCGAAGAAATGCCGAAGGTGATTCTGGATACAGAGCAGATTAAAAGGGTCATCGTCAACCTGCTGGATAATGCCGTGGCTGCTGTCAGTAAAAATGACGGATGTATAAAAATCAGGACCTTTTACGACAGGATCAACAACCGGGCGATCACGGAGGTTGCCGATAACGGCTGCGGCGTTCCTGCGGGGAATAAGGTAAAGGTGTTTGAACCGTATTTTTCCACGAAAAAAACCGGAACAGGTCTTGGATTAGCGATTGTCAGCTCCATCATTTCCGATCACAATGGACATATAAAGATCTCCAATAATGCTCCCAGTGGCACGGTTGTCAGGTTTGATCTGCCCGTCCTGGAAAACCTGACATAATGAGGTAACGGGAGAAATATCATTTTGGCTGGTGTTAATGACACCCATAATCTGAGAGAATGTGTTAGAATATAAAAAATGTTCTACTCATCAAATATTTAAAAAGTTGGTTTATGCAAAAATCAATACTGATTGTCGATGATGAAGAGAGTATCTGCAAGTCCCTGGGAGATATTCTTGTTGATGAAGGGTATGAGGTCCAGACTGTGCAGAGCGGCGAAGAGGCCATAAGACTCCTTGACGAGGATCTTCCCGGCATTGTGCTTCTGGATATTTGGCTGCCCGGGATAGACGGGATGGAAGTCCTGAAAACGATTAAAAGCCTGCATCCCAAACTGCCGGTGGTCATGATGTCCGGCCACGGAACGATAGAAACCGCTGTGAAGGCGACTAAACTGGGCGCCTTCGACTTCATTGAGAAGCCTCTTTCTCTGGAGAAGATCATCCTGACGCTGAAACATGCTCTGGATTTGTCCCGCCTTGAAGAAGAAAATGTTTTACTGAAACAGAAAATTAACCGGGATTATGAGCTGACCGGTAAAAGTCCCCCGATTATCGAGCTGATGGAAATGATCAGCATTGTGGCTCCCACTAATGCCTGGATTCTCATCATGGGGGAAAATGGAACGGGTAAGGAACTGGTAGCCCGTGCGATTCACCGTCAGAGCAAGCGGGCGGACAAGCCAATGGTTGAAGTGAATTGCGCGGCCATTCCCGAAGAACTTATCGAGAGCGAACTTTTTGGTCATGAGAAGGGCGCTTTTACCGGGGCCACGGAGAAGAAAAGGGGAAAATTCGATATCGCCCATGAAGGAACCATATTCCTTGACGAAGTGGCGGACATGAGTTTGAAGGCCCAAGCCAAGATTCTGAGAATCCTGCAGGAAAAAAAGTTTGAACGGGTTGGAGGGAACAAGGTGATCCAGCTCGACGTACGCGTCCTTGCCGCTACGAACAAAGATCTTGAAAAAGAAATGGAAGAAGGCCGATTCAGGCAGGACCTGTTTTATCGGCTTAATGTCATTCCGCTGAAAGTTCCTCCCCTGAGAAGCAGAAAAGAAGATATCCCTCTGCTGGCGGAACGGTTTCTGAGCGATTTTGCCCTGAAAGAGGGAGAGCCCGGAAAAACAATTCAGGATGATGCCATGGCTCTTTTAATGGAGCATTCATGGCCGGGTAATGTGCGGGAGCTCAAGAATTTCATTGAACGACTGGCGATCATGACGACCTCGAATGTGATCACCGTTCATGACATTCCACCTCTTCCAAGGGATGGCCATAAAGTCGAGCCATTCAGAGAACCCGGATTTGAGCTCTTGGCCGGCTCGTTCCGGGAGGCCAAGATGGATTTTGAAAAACAGTATATTTCCAGAAAACTCCGTGAATTTGACGGAAACATCTCAAAAACAGCCGAGTCCATTGGCCTGGAGCGAAGCAATCTGCACAAGAAAATCAAGGCCTATGGTCTGGAGAGCAAAAACGATTAAGAGTGCCGGCTTGGATTTAAAGGAATTTCAGAAAGCATGAAAGGAAAATCCACGGAGGGAGAGGAAAATAGTTCAGGAACGACGGCAATTCAACCTGCAGTTTAAATTGAACATCGGAAATATCCGGTTGCATCCGCTTCTGCCTGCATCCATGCTGAGATGAGATTTCCGAAAATCCTACCACCGGGAAATGTTATCTTTGATCTTGCCATGGAGGAGCTTTGAAGCCTTCTCATCGCCTATGATACCCACGCGAATCCCCACAGTGGTCAAATTTTTATCTTTAAATGTGACGGTGAATTTAACCATTTCGTTGTTGATTTTGGTGGAAATCGTTCCCTGACTGATTTCCTTTACAGGCTCGACAGCGGTGCCGCGCATGTCCGCGACAGTCCTTTCGCATGCAGTCCAGACTTTTTCGAAAGGGTAGGGATAGTCCGTTTTCAGTTCGCCGTTGACAAACAAATAGGTTCCCGTTCCCGCGCCGACGGCCGCGCCGCCTACC
>Ga0123335_1002419_pt1 | contig 27990 bp, 23 predicted proteins | sample BiotimSIPDNA_2_FD_89707 | JGI IMG/M metagenome (GOLD analysis project Ga0123335, IMG submission 89707) | Anaerobic biogas reactor microbial communites from Washington, USA - Biogas_R2 time_0 SIP DNA | ecosystem: Engineered > Bioreactor > Anaerobic > Unclassified | place: Washington, USA...
AAAGCCCTGATGGAAGCGAGGACCTGGTTCAATCACTTCCAGTGGAATGTAGACAAACCAATCGACCCTAAGATGGAAACCAGGGCTTTCATGCTTTTCAATGGCGCTCCGAGCGGCGGGAACGTCCTGAACAACAGCCTGCCGCTTGAACCTGCGCGCGCAGCCGCCTGTGCCTCCTGCCCCAGGGCCTGTCGCATGCGGCTGGCCGGGGGAAAGAGCAACGAAGCGACCTGCGCTGCTACCGTTTCATTCATGAATCTCAACAGCCCGCGCATCGACAGGATGAGGGCAACCGATCTGCTGCACTCCTACGGCATCAATCACTGGCATGTCCACGGACCGGTCGACTATGTCTATGGACTGTATAAGCTGGGCGTGCTTGGACGCGGGAAGAAGATTGAGTGCGACCTCCCGTTTGAACAGCATGGAAAGTTGGAATTTGTCGAGGCCCTGATGCGCAGGATGGCCACACGCGAAGGGATCGGAGACGACTTGAGCGAAGGTCTCGCCAGGGCGGCAATCAAATGGGGCAGATATGAAGAGGATACCGCCAGCGGTCTTCTCCCCCTGGCCTACTGGGGTTCCTACGAACACTACGACCCGAGGGTCGAAGTGGAGTGGGGCTATGGTTCGCTTCTCGGCGAGCGGGATATCATGATGCACAGCTTCAACTATCCTTTGCACTGGATGCCGATGGCAATGATGAATGCCGGAGTGGAACCGTACCTCACGGCGGAGAAGGCCGTGGAGATGGTGGCCGCCACCATGATCCCGTACCAGGGAGACGTGTTTATGATGGACTACGGCGAAGGCCCGACGGGGATCTATTCAGAGCACAAGGTCAAACAGGTGGCATGGCACCGGCACTACGAGAGGTTCTGGATAGACTGCACCGGTTTCTGCGGCTGGCGATGGCCGATGTTCTTTACCAACAACACCGTCGACAGGAAAGGCGCCACTCCCGAAGCGGAACCGAAGTTCTATAACGCGGTGACCGGAAAGAACATGAGCTTTGCAGACGGTATGGAAACAGGACGCAAGATATGGAACCTCGACAAGTCAATCTGGGTCCTGCAGGGGAGGCACCGGAATCAGGAAGTCTTCCCCGACTACGTGCACAGCAAGCCGTCTGCAGCGCACGTAATGCCCGTCTACAGAAACGGCAAATGGGCATGGGAGACGAATGCAGGCCGGACGCTGGATAAAACCAGATTTGAGGAGTGGAAGACGAAGTTCTACGAGTTTGAGGGTTGGGACACCTCGAGCGGCTGGCCGAAAAGAAAGACGCTGGAAGAACTCGGACTCAGGAAAGTCGCCGACACGCTGCAGAAGAGCGGCAGACTCGGGTAGCGCCGTCAGGTCTGCGTAATACTGCATTGAACGGTGAGCCAGTGGGCCGCCCCTGTCAGCGCCTCCCTCGGAAGGATGTGGCCGGAGTCATACCAGAGAAGCTTCTTTGGTTCGCGCGCCGCATCGAAAAGGCGCTGTGCCAGGTCGGGAGTGATGATCGTATCCTGCCGGCCGTGAAGCATGAGGAGCGGACGCTTCAAGCGGCGCACCCATTGAATTGGATCCGCAACCATCCTTACCATTGCCAGAAAAGGGATGTAGTTCGGCAGATCTCCCCCTGCCGCGAGAATCACCGACCGTACCCGTACTTCGTCCGACGCGACTTTCAATCCCAGAAAGGCGCCAAGGGAGTAGCCTGCGAGAGACAGGCGCCTCTCATCAATCTCCGGATGTCCGGCGAGGAATTGCAGTGCAATGCTGCACTCCTGCTGCGCCGTCCGCCAGCGGTCCATAAGCTCAAAGGGAGAATTGGGCGGGACAAACCGCGCCGTATAACGCTCTCCGTGCAACGGCAGATCGATCGCCAGGCTCGCAATTCCACCCGACAGCAGTTCGGCCCCCACCGTCGACGCCATGTACTCTTTCTTGAGGCTGAAACCGTGCAGCAGCAGCGCCGCCGGAACGGGCGATTCTTGTCTGTGGGGAAGGAGGAATACGCCCGGAATCGGCTCTCCATTCCAGTTGAAAGTGAGGGAAAAGAATCTACCTTCAGCAGAAGTTTTTTCTTCGCGTATTGACGGTATGAAGCCGGGCGGAACTCCGATAGTCACGAACTCAGTATAGCAAACATGAGCTTTACAGAAAGCGCACGAGCTCGAGAAGCCTGCGGCGGCTCGTAACCCCGGGGTTCTCGGCGGCATAGCCGAGAGGCAGCATCGCAACGGGCCGGAGCCCCTCCGGTGAGCCGATAATGCGGTAGACGGCATCGTCATCGAAGGCGCCCACCCAGGTGGTCGCCAATCCCTCGTCCGCCGCCGCCAGCATCGCGTATGTGCACGCAATGGTGGCATCCTGGCAGGCATAGAGCTCTTCGCCACGCTCGCCATACCGGGTTGCTGACCTGATCTTATTCGCACAGAAGACCAGAACCACGGGTGCTGCAGCAAGGAACCCCTGCGAAAGGGCAGCCTCGGACAGCGCTTTGCGCCTCGCGGCATCACGCACGACACAGACTTCAAACGCCTGCAGATTCCCCGCAGAAGGGGCACTGTTCATCACTGCGAGAATCCTGCTCAGCTTCTCCTCTTCGACCGGCTGAGAGGAAAAACTCCGGACCGACCTACGGGTTGAAGCGATCTCACGAAATTCCATCTGGTGAACCTCCCTCCCCTTTCCTGGAACCATGCCCACCCAAAGCGTTTAACGGTCCGCCGAATGAATATAGGACACCACGCGGTCGCCGAGTTCACGAAGCGAAATGGATGCCTTTACAATGTAGCCGGCGGCCCCAAGCTCACTGGCTTTCTGGATGTTTGATTCCGCTGCCGAATTGGACAGGATAACAACGGGAATGCGCTGCGTCCTTTCATCATTCTTGAGTCTCTTCAGTGTATCGAGCCCTGACAGCTTCGGCATGAGCATATCCAGCAGGATGATATCCGGGGTCGCTGTCCTTGCCTGCTGCAATCCCTCCTCTCCGTCGACGGCGGTCATGACCGTGAATCCTCTTTTCTTCAGACTGACTTCGCACGCTCTGCGGAGGAACTGGTCATCCTCGATTAAGAGGACTCGGATGTCTTTCATGTTGACCTCTGATCAGAAATTGGAAGTGTGAATAGAAAAGTTGACCCTACTCCTTCTTCCGAGTCGCACCAGACTTTGCCTCCGAACCTCTCGACGATGAGGCGAACCAGATAGAGACCCAGCCCGGTGCCTTCGGTTTCGACGGCCAGGACATTTCCGGCGCGATAGAACTTTTCAAACAGCTTTCCCCGCTCGGTTGTCGGTATTCCGATTCCCGTGTCCCGTATCGACCAGACCGCCAAATCGTTCTTACGGTCTATCCGGATATCGATTTTTCCTCCCGACGGCGTGTACTTCATGGCATTGGATATCAGGTTAAGCATCACCTGACGGAGCATCTGGGAATCCACACGCACCGGCGGAAGGCCCGGCACCGATTCCGTCGACAGGTTCTGCCTCCTTTCGGTTATCAGCGGCATCATTTCGTTCACCACGTCAGCAGTCAGATCCGCGAGGTTGATGTTTGTGTAGTTGAGCTGCAGCTTGCCGCGCTCGAGTCTCGAGACGTCAAGGAGATCATTGACAAGCCTGATCAGGCGTTCCGTCGAAGTGCGGGCATCCTGGATCAGCGACTTCACTTCCTCGGGATCGTCGATAACGTCTGTTGCCAGTTCAAGCAGCCATTTGACCCCGGAAAGAGGTGTACGCAACTGGTGCGTGACAAATGAGACAAAATCCGACTTCATCTGTTCGGCCTGTTTGCGCGCGGTAATATCGCTGACGGCCCCGATCAGCCTGATAGGATGCCCTTTCTGGTTGCGGATAGCCGTCGCACGATCCGACACGTTGAAGTACGTCCCTTTGCCGATTCCGATCCGGTACTCTTGTGAAAACGGTTTGCCTGTCTCGAAATGCTCCCTGAGTGCATCCTGGACACGTTGCCGGTCTTCAGGATGCACAAGGTCCCAGTATTCCTTGCGGGTACGTGCGATGATCGTGTTGTTCGCACGAGAACGCTCAAACAGGACTCCGAAGTAGTCGACCCTGTCGGCGGTCAAATCCCAGTCATAGACGATGTCGCTGGCGCAGCCGGCGGCTATGCGAAACCGCTCCTCCGAGTTGTGAAGAGCATCGAGCAGCCTTGCATTATGAACAGCTCCCGCCGCGTTGTCGCCGAAGATGGACAACAATCGCGCATCGGCTTCGGTAAAGGTCCGGACTGTTCCGCCGACTTCGTGCACGCCGAGCACGCCGATGAGTTCACCGCCGCGCACCATCGGAACGCACACCACTGCCCGGATCGGAAGCTGCATAAGCGTTTTCGAGCGGAAAGGCCAGGTCTGGTAATCGTTGATGATCAGCGGCCCCAGGTTCTCCGCAACCCGTCCGGCGAGTCCTTCATACCGGGAAAGATGCGTCCCTATGGGCATCCCGACTCCGACCTCGACCGCAATCTGGAAATCGTCGTGCTCCTTGTCGTAAAGAAAAATCGCGCAGCCGGCGGCGCCCAGCAGCGTCTTGGCTCTTTCAAGGATCACTTCAAGCATTGCGGTCAGTTCATTTTTCACCGCTACGTCCTGGGACGTATCGTACAGCGCCGCAATTTCCATCGTACGCTGCTTCGCTTCCTGCAGCAGTTCTGCGTTGCGGGCGGCGTCCACTTTTGCCTGCCTGGCCATCCTGAAGCCGTAAATGATCGCACCCACAAGCATAATGAGCCCGACCCAGTTCAGGACAATGATGAAGCGACCGAAACCCGCGTTATCTCCCAGGGACGCCGAGTTGAAATAGAAGCAGACCGATATCAGGAGGGCGGCGCCGATCGCGAGCACGCAGTAGGCGCGGCTCAGTTTCAGAATAGGCGGTCGCGTCAGTTCCGCGGATTCGTACGATGTATGCAGATGTGCCATCATGAAAACATCTCCCGCTGCATCGGAATCCTCTCAGCCTGACTGCTCATGCACGAGCGTTTCGAACTCGGGAAGCATCGCCTCCAGTGCAGGTTCGATCTCCACCAGCAGCTGCAATGCTCCGCCGGGATCCTTCTCCCGTCCCATCCTTTCGAGTTCGAAGCACTGCTGCTGGAACTTCGTGATACCAAAGAAGGCCAGACGGCCTTTCAGGGTGTGGGCTGCCCGCTCCAGCACCTCACAGTCGCGTTCTCTGATCGAGGTGCGAATCTGCCCGATCAGGCGCGGATAATCCTGCAGAAAAAGAGCAGCCAGTTCCGAAAGCAGCTGAACATCGCCGTCGACATGGATCAGCGCGACAGCCCGATCCAAAGTCCTCACGGATTCCCCTGAACTCATACAATTCTCCACTCTGCAGTCTGCGCCCGTACGGAACCTCAGCCTACCACGCAGTACGATATTGAAGCAAAGCCATAGAGCCTATAACTTTCTTAAGGCGGGAGAGAGGGGATGGCTGTCGCATGAAGAGTCCGGAGCATCCGATTGAACTGTTGTTGAGGCAACGCATCCTGGTGATCGATGGTGCGATGGGAACCATGATCCAGAAGCACAACCTCGACGAAGCGGGCTACCGCGGCGCACGTTTTGCCGACTATCAGTTCGATTTGCGGGGGAACAACGATGTGCTCTCGCTTACGCAACCGCAGATCATTGGGGAGATTCACCGCCTTTATCTCGACGCGGGCGCAGACATTATCGAGACCAATACGTTCAACGCCAATGCCATCTCGATGTCTGACTATCACATGGAGGGACTGGTTCACGAACTGAACCTCGCGGCGGCGCGAATCGCGCGCGACGCTGCAGGGAGAGCGATGGCCGCTGACCCTTCCCGTCCACGATTCGTGGCTGGAGCGCTGGGGCCGACCAACAAGACGGCGTCTCTTTCGCCAAGGGTGCAGGAGCCTGCGTTCAGGGCCGTAACATTCGACCAGCTTGCAGCCGCCTATCACGATCAGGTACACGGCCTGATCGAAGGGGGAGTCGATCTTCTCCTGGTCGAAACGGTATTTGACACATTGAACTGCAAGGCCGCTCTGTTCGCGATCGAGAACTATTTCGCTCATCACGGCATCAGGCTGCCGGTGATGGTTTCGGTGACGATAACCGACGCCAGCGGCCGCACCCTCTCGGGCCAGACCCCGGAGGCTTTCTGGAACTCGATCTCCAACGCGAATCTGTTGAGCGTCGGTATCAACTGCGCTCTGGGTCCTGAGGAAATGAGGCCTTATATTCAGGAACTCTCCGGACTGACTCCCGTGTATCTCAGCTGCTACCCCAATGCGGGTCTGCCGAATGCCTTCGGCGAATACGACGAATCCCCGGAACATATGGCCTCGATCATGCAGGACTTCGCGAGAAGCGGGTGGATAAACATCGCCGGCGGCTGCTGTGGGACCACGCCCGATCATATACGGGCGTTAGCCGAAGCGGTCGCGAATCTGACTCCGCGAATTCCCCCGTCGCCGCCTCCGTTCACCCGCCTGAGCGGCCTCGAGCCGTTGACGATAAGGCCCGAGACGAATTTCGTGAACATAGGCGAACGCACCAATGTTACAGGGTCACCTCAGTTTGCCAAGCTGATTCTGAGCGGTGACTTCGAGGGAGCGCTTGCCGTGGCACGCCACCAGGTCGAAGGGGGCGCGCAGATTATCGACATCAACATGGACGAGGCGATGCTCGATTCGGAAAGGGCGATGACCGAATTCCTGAACTGGATCGCGTCGGAACCGGACATTGCCAGGCTGCCGGTCATGCTGGACAGCTCGAAGTGGTCGGTACTGGAAGCCGGACTCAAATCCCTTCAGGGAAAAGGAATCGTCAATTCGATAAGCCTCAAAGAGGGGGAAGAGATCTTCAGGGAACGTGCGCGCCTGATACGGCACTACGGCGCGGCCGTCATAGTAATGGCGTTCGACGAGGAAGGCCAGGCGGTGACTACCGCCCGGAGGGTTGACATCTGCGCGCGAGCCCACAGGATTCTTACCACCGAGATTGGATTCCGGTCCCAGGACATCATATTCGATCCCAACATCCTCACAATAGCCACCGGAATCGAAGAGCACAACAATTACGCAGTCAGTTTCATCGAAGCTGTCCGGATTCTCAAAGAGAGGTTTCCTCTGTGTAAAACGAGCGGAGGGGTGAGCAATATTTCATTCTCTTTCCGCGGCAACAATCGCGTGCGGGAAGCGATGCATTCGGTTTTCCTCTACCATGCGATCAAGGCCGGGCTTGATATGGGAATCGTCAATGCGGGTCAGCTCGCGGTGTACGAACAGATCCCGCGCGACCTCCTGGAACTGGTCGAGGACGTGGTTCTCAACCGCAGGCCGGATGCCACGGAACGGCTTATCAGGTTTGCCGAGTCAATGCAGCAGCATCCGGAGGAAGAGAAAGCCAGGCAGGACGAATGGCGTTCAGGTACCGTCGAGGAGCGGCTCACACACTCGCTCGTAAAAGGAATTGTCGACCATATCGAGGTCGATGCCGAGGAAGCGAGGTGCAAGCTCGGCGATCCCCTGCTCGTCATAGAAGGCCCGCTCATGGACGGCATGAACATCGTGGGAGATCTGTTTGGTTCCGGAAAAATGTTTCTCCCTCAGGTGGTCAAGAGCGCACGCGTAATGAAAAAGGCCGTGGCCTATCTGCTCCCGTTCATGCAGGCAGGTAAACACCGTAGTGCTCCACGCTCGTCGGGAAAGATTCTGATGGCGACGGTCAAAGGGGACGTGCATGACATCGGGAAAAACATCGTAGGAGTAGTGCTGGGGTGCAATGGCTACGACGTCGAGGATCTTGGAGTGATGGTACCGTGCGACAGGCTTCTCAAGACGGCCCGCGATAAAGGCGCGGACCTTATCGGACTCAGCGGCCTGATCACCCCGTCACTCGACGAGATGGTTCACGTGGCACGTGAGATGGAGCGGGAAGGGTTTGCAGTACCTCTTCTGATCGGCGGCGCTACCACCAGCAGTGTCCATACCGCAGTAAAGATCGCGCCGGCGTACAGCGGACCTGTGGTTCACGTTGCCGACGCTTCACGAGCGGCCGGCATCGTGCGCACGCTTGTCACAGGGAGCTCAACCTCCGGCTTCGTTCAGGACAACCGGGACGAACAGGAGCGCATCAGGATCGATCACAAATCCAGGCAGGCGCAGAAAACCCTGCTTTCTCTGGAGGAAGCGAGGAGGCGACGCCTGTCCATCGACTGGACCACGACCGGGATTGCCAGGCCATCCTTCCTTGGAGTCAGGGCCCTGGAGGGATTCCCGTTGGAGGAGATCGTTCCTTACATCGACTGGACCCCGTTCTTTCATGTGTGGGAGTTACGGGGCCGGTTCCCGCAGATTCTTGACGATGAGAGAAACAATCAGCGGGCGCGGGAGCTCTTCGATGACGCGCAGAGCCTTTTGACCCGGATCGTGGAAAAAAAACTCCTTACGGCGTCGGCGGTCTACGGATTCTTCCCTGCCAGATCCGCCGGAGACGACATAAAGCTGTTTGAAGACGAATCGTGCTCGAAGACGCTTGGCGTATTCCATACGCTGCGGCAGCAGAACGAAAGGGCTGAAGGCAAGTTCAACCTCGCTCTCGCCGATTTCGTCGCTCCCGAAGAAACCGGTATCGTCGATTACATAGGATGCTTTGCCGTCACTGCCGGGATAGGAACGGAAGAGTTGTGCCGAAGATTTCTCGAAGACAATGATGACTACAACGCCATAATGACCAGGGCACTCGCGGACAGGCTGGCGGAAGCTTTCGCCGAACTGCTTCACAAACAGGCACGCGCAGACTGCTCGTACGGGAAAGATGAAAACTTGAGCATGGAGGATCTGATTCACGTACGCTACAGAGGGATTCGACCGGCTCCCGGATATCCCGCGTGCCCCGATCACAGCGAGAAGCGCCTGATCTTCGATCTTCTGAATGCCGACGCGCGCGCCGGGATCGAACTGACGGAGAACTTCGCAATGCTCCCCGCGAGCTCCGTCAGCGGATTCTATTTCGCTCACCCCCAGTCGCAGTATTTCGCCGTCGGCAAAATCGGCCGGGATCAGGTCGCCGACTATGCAGCGCGCAAACAGATGGAAATTGCTACGGTGGAGCGCTGGTTGTCGGCAAACCTGGCCTATGAACGGGAAGTCACCGGGATGAGCTGAAGGACTGGACAAATGCCGAAATGGAAGCTGGTGATCGAGTACGAAGGGACGCGCTATCGAGGATGGCAGGAGCAGAAGAATGCCCGCAGCGTGCAGGGAGAGATCCGCAAAGCCGCAGAAGACTTCCTGGGAACCGAAGTGGAAATCGCCGGTTCGGGCCGGACGGATGCCGGGGTACATGCGCTCTACCAGGTGGCGCATTTGCGTTCGTCAGGTACCGTCAATGCCACGGTTCTGCGCCGGCAGATCAACGACCGGCTCCCTGCCGACATTTGCGTACGCAGAATTGATGAAGCCTCTCCCGGTTTCCACGCACGACATCATGCCGAGGAGCGCTTCTATCTGTATCAGATATCAACCCGTCGCACGGCATTCGGGAAGCGTTTTGTCTGGTGGGTAAAAGACCGGCTCAACATCGATGCGATGAAGGAGGCGGCAGCTTCTTTCCTCGGCAGGCACGACTTCAGCCCCTACCGTGACAACCGTGATAAAGCAGGCGATGGCACCGGCAGCATAGTCGAAGTGACAGACGTTGAGCTGGGAGCGTACGCCGATCTGATCCTGTTCCGTATCGGCGCGTCGCATTTCCTCTGGAAAATGGTCCGGCGCATCACCGGCGTCCTTGTTGAAGTCGGAAGGGGAAACCTCCGGCCGGACCAGGCAAGGAAACTGCCGGCGTCAGACATAGCGCGCATGACAGCTCCTCCTTCAGGACTCTTTCTGGAATATGTCAGGTATCCTGGAGAAGGAGCGCCGGGCCCGCTGATACCGGCAGTCATGTTTCGCCACGGAGGACCATCAAATGCAGGCGGACGTAGCGTCACCGGGCCTTGTGCGAGTCCTCGATCATCACGAGGCCGCTGCTTACCTGCTCGGGAAGGTTAACAAGAGAAGAGAGATTGTACCCATCCCTTATAGTTCCCTTCACGGTCACCCTGGCGCCCTCGCGCGGAACACCACGGCTGGAAATGATCCACAGCTTTCCGGTCCCGTCATCGATCTCGTAGCCGCCCCTCCCCATTATGGAGGCGCTCTCGGTGACGACCCCGGTAATGGCGATCTCCTTGTTGGCGTAACGGCCTGGATCGGCTTTTATCTCGTTTATGGTCTTATGCTCGCATCCCGTCATGACGAGCACTGCGAACATCGCACCCGCAAGCAATATGAAATGACGTAATCTTTCCAGTCGCATACAAAATTCTCCGTGCATTATTAGAATGCGCGCAGGTGCCGGATGTTTCAAAACTTTAAATCCCCTCCCGGCTGTACTATTACTTCATCCATGGAGGTGACAACGATGAATCCGACAACCCGCTCGATGATCAACGTCGGTTATGGATATGGCCGTATGATGGACATGCCCTTTGAATCAGCAGCTCAGCGCGCCCGCGAAGCGCTCAATGCCGAGGGGTTCGGCGTGCTGTGTGAGATCGACGTGAGGGAGAAATTAAGGGAGAAGCTCGGCGTCGACTTTACGAATTACCTCATACTCGGAGCCTGCAATCCGCCGCTGGCCCACATGGCCCTGCAGCAGGAGGTAAACCTGGGACTCCTGCTTCCCTGCAACGTCGTGGTATACGAGAAAGACGGAAAGACGTTTGTGGTCGCCATCGATGCGGCGAAGATGCTCTCGGTAGTCGGGAACGCTGCTCTCGAATCGGTCGCGCGCCAGGTAAATGAAAAGCTGCAGCGAGTGATCGCCGGCATTTGACATGGCCGGTCAGGGCTGGACGGGACGGATTGTTCGGCCGTCCCTGACGGGACTTGCCTCTCTCGCTTCCCCGGTTCCCCGGCACTTCCGTGCCGGGCTACGATCGGGACGCGTTGGCAGTGGTTCTCTCGCTACTCAGCTGCCAAGAACGTTCCGTATTGGTGCCACGGTCGGATGTGGTGTCAACCAACGGCGCAACACTCATAATCACGCGTGCCGTACAGACGCGATCATCCAAAGCTTCCGAAACGCAACTCGCATGTGCGACCGTTTCCAGAATGGGACACAAACCGTGGCTATCATCGACGGAATGAAAAAAGGCCGTGACCCGTAAGGGCTCACGGCCTTTACAACTCGATGGTGCCGAAGGGGGGACTCGAACCCCCACGAGTTTCCTCACCACCCCCTCAAGATGGCGTGTCTGCCAGTTCCACCACTTCGGCATTAAAGCATGTCAACTATGCTACCTGCTGGGCTGCTCCGCGGGAGCAGCTTTTCCCTGGTTCTGTTTCTGCAGTTCTTCGAGCTTGCGCTGAATCTCTTCCTGCGTCGGCATGGGCTGACTCGGTTCGCTGGCAGCCGGAGCCTGCCGGGCGGGCTGTGAGGTTCCGGTAGTCTCAAGGATCGACCGGGGCTGGGCTTTGGTTGAGATCAAGGCCAGTCCTATGCTGGTCAACATGAAAACGACGGCAGCTGCGGTCGTCATTCTGGAAAGGAATGAAGCGGGTCCTCTGCTTCCGAAGGCGGTCTGGGTGGCGCCACCACCGAAAGCTCCCGCCAGATCCGCACCCTTCCCTGATTGGAGGAGCACAACCAGAACCAGGATAACGCACACGAGCACGTGAAGCGTTGTCATGACATAAAAAAGCATAATATCTGAGACCTGACTTTCCGCCGGCTCACGGCCGGAAATGGATTATGCGAAGGAAGCTGTCGGGCTCCAGGCATGCACCACCAACCAGTGCGCCGTCTATGTCCGGCTGCCGCATCAAATCGTCGATATTATCGGGTTTGACGCTGCCGCCATAGAGTATTCTGACTTCCTGCGCCTCATCGCCGAACTCTCCTGAAAGCCAGCCGCGGACCATGCTGTGCATTTCCTGGGCTATTTCCGGCGATGCTGTACGACCCGTTCCAATTGCCCAAACCGGCTCGTAGGCGAGAATAATACGCAAGAGGCCGGGTCGTGTCAAGCCATCCAATCCGCCCGCAAGTTGTTGTTGCACTACAGTATGATGTTTGCCGGATTCACGCTGCTCCAGCGTTTCTCCTATACAGACGATCGGCTGAAGTCTCGAAGCCAGCACCGCGCGCAGCCGCCGGTTTACGGTCGCGTCGGTTTCGCCGAAATACTGCCTGCGTTCGGAATGCCCGATGATCACCATTCCGCATCCGGCATCTTCCAGCATCGGTACGCTGATTTCACCTGTAAAGGCACCCTTCTGCTCCCAATGCACGTTCTGGGCGGCCAGGATGAGCCGGCTCCCCCTGATTTCCTCGGCTACAGCCGCCAGGGCAGTAAACGGCGGTGCCATCGCGATCTGGCGGTCACTCACATCGACGGCACCCTCTTTCACGGCCCTGGCCAGTTCACGTGCGTCGCCTGCCGTCTTGTGCATCTTCCAGTTTCCGGCAATGAGCGGTATCCTCATAGAGCACTCCTCATTTATCGGTCAAGGCCGCCACACCCGGAAGAGTCCGTCCCGCGAGGAACTCCAGTGAAGCCCCTCCTCCGGTAGAAACGTGTGTTACACGCTCAGCCACTCCCGCCTTGGCGACCGCAGCTGCGGAATCCCCTCCGCCGATTATCGAGACGGCGCTTGAATCCGCGACAGCTTTGGCGACGGCGATCGTCCCTGAAGCGAAAGCATCCTTTTCGAAAACGCCCATCGGGCCGTTCCATACTATCGTTTTGGCTGAACTGATGATTTTCGCATATTCAGAACAGGTAGCGGGGCCTATATCCAGACCCAGCTCATCATCGGGAATCCGGTCGGAGGGGACGACGTGAGCCGCCGCCTCGTGCTCGATGCCGGTGCTTACAACCGCATCCACAGGGAGCAGAATGCGCGACGGCGAGCCGGCCCTTGCAAGAAGATCCCGCGCAAGGTCCAGCTTATCATCCTCGCACAACGATTTCCCGATCCCGATTCCCTGGCTCTTCTGGAACGTGAAGGTCATGGCTCCGCCGATGAGAAGACGGTCCACCTTTCCCAGCAGGTTCTCGATCACCTCGATTTTGTCGGAAATCTTCGCTCCTCCGAGTATCGCAATGAAGGGACGCTCAGGCGATTCCAGGGCTCCTCCAAGGTACCGCAGTTCTTTCTCCATAAGAAACCCGGCGGCGGACTGCTTCACGAACTGCGTGATTCCTTCGGTGGAAGCATGGGCGCGGTGCGCGCTTCCGAATGCATCGTTTACGTACAGCTCTGCCAGGGATGCCAGCTGCCGCGAGAAATCCGCGTCATTCTGCTCTTCCTCGGGATGGAAGCGCAGGTTCTCGAGCAGAATCACATCGCCCGGCTGACCGGCATCGGCTGCTTGTTCGGCCTCCGGACCGATGCAGTCATTTGCGAAAACCACCTTCCTCCCCAAAAGTTCTGACAGCCTTACGGCGACGGGAGCAAGGGAGAACTCAGGCTTTACCTTACCCTTCGGTCTCCCGAGATGGGAAGCGAGCAGGAGAATCGCGCCCTGCTCGATCCCGTGTCTTATCGTCGGAATTGCCTCTCTGATCCGGAGGTCGTTGGTCACTTTCCCGTCTTTGATCGGCACATTGAAGTCCACCCTGACAAAGACGCGTTTGCCTTTCAAATCCAAATCCTGAATTGTCAGTTTCGCCATATCTATTCACCAACGAACTTCACAATGTCGCGCAAGCGGCAGGAATACCCCCACTCGTTGTCGTACCAAGCCATGGTTTTGACCATATTTCCCATGACCTTGGTCTGCTCGGCATCCACAATTCCCGAAAAATCGCTCTGCATGTAGTCGGAGGAAACAAGCGGCTCTTCTGAGTACCCGAGGATTCCCTTGAGGGGACCTTCCGAAGCTTCTTTGAGAGCCTTATTCACTTCTTCCTTGGACGGCGCCGTTTTGACGTCGACAACCAGGTCCACCAGCGAGACATTCGGGGTGGGAACCCGTATCGCAAGTCCGTCCAGCTTCCCCGCCAGCCTGGGGAGAACCAGCCCGATCGCCTTTGCGGCACCCGTCGTGCTCGGAACCATGTTGATGGCCGCGGCCCGCGCCCTGCGCAGGTCACGGTGCGGCAGATCCAGGAGATTCTGATCGTTCGTGTAGCTGTGAATGGTGGTCATGAAGCCGCGCTCGATCTCGAAATTCTCATCAAGAACCTTGGCAAGCGGCGCAAGACAGTTGGTAGTGCACGAAGCGTTGGAGATTACGTGGTGGCGGGCAGCGTCATACCCGTCCATATTTACGCCGATGCAGAACGTTCCGTCGACATTCTTCCCAGGTGCTGAGATGATGACTTTCTTGACTGTCCCCTGCAGGTGAGCTTTTGCCTTTTCCATCTCGGTAAAGAGCCCCGTAGACTCGACGACGACTTTCGCGCCGAGCGAACTCCAGTCAAGCTTGACCGGTTCTCTTTCGCTGAACACCTTGATTGGTTTGCCGTTTATGACCAGGTCGCCATTCCTGACTTCCACGCTGCCATCAAATCGTCCTAGCACGGAATCATATTTCAGCAGATGCGCAAGAGTCTCCGGTTTGGTTATGTCGTTGATTGCTACGATCTCGAGTTTTGGATCCTGGATTGAACATCGGACCAGATTTCTGCCAATTCGTCCGAATCCGTTGATAGCGACTTTGATTGACATTGTAATTCCTCCGGATAGTTTATTTGAGAAGCTTTAGTATAGCCAATTACTGGGGCCTACTGGACGATTATCTGCGGGGAAGTGTCAGATCATTCCAAACGCTCCCGTTTGTTCCAGTATACCCCTCCCGCTGATGACCGGCCAGTTCCAGTGCGTCGCGCAAGGCACCGGACGTTCTTTGAAGAAAGAGGTGCGCACGAGGCGATTGCCTGCCGCATCGTCGATCTTCTATACTCGTGAGGAATGACCAGATTGCAGGATCCTCACTATATTGCATCACTGTTTGATGTGCCGGAACCGCTGGAGGTCTCCGTTTTCAGCGGCAGAGGCAACATAAACCGGCAGACTTACCTCGTGAAGGCAGGCCCGCCCGGCAGCCGGAATGAGTATCTCCTCCAGCTCCTCAACCCCGACGTTTTCAGGGACCCCGAGGCTGTCATGAGATCGATGATTTTGTGCATAAAGGCGCAGCGAAAGGCGCTGTCTGAAGGGGCCCTGCAGACTGTAGGGTGGGAACCACCCGGGCTTGTTCCGACTCGTGAGGGCGACGAGTATCTCCGGATTATCGAAGAGACCGGAATCAAATGCTGGCGCATGATGCCGAGGATAGCCGATTCGCTGAGCTTCAGAAGTCTGCAGGAAATTTCCCGGCCGGAATCGCGCGTCCGTATAGCGGAGCAGGCGGGTAGAGGCCTCGCCATCTTCGGGATCCTGACTTCGGGGATGGATCCGTCGTCGATCGTTCCTCCCCTTGCAGGCTATCGGGATACGCGACTTTATTATAATCAGCTTGCATCCGTTCTATCGGGGTGCCGGAGCGTGGCTGAAGCGGAACCGTATCTCCCGGAAGATCCGACCGTCCTGCGAAGCACGAAAGACTACTTCCTCATCCGGCTCGAACCCGAAGCTTACCACCGGCGCCTGAATGACCCGCAATTGCGGCGCTTCATCGACCTGGCGGGCGCATCGAAGGACTTTGGACTGACCTTGGCAAACGGGCTCGCCTCGGGAGAATTGAGACAAGTGGTGATCCACGGCGACACAAAACTGGAGAATTTCCTCTTCAGCGAGAAGACAGGGCACGTCAAAGCGCTGGTTGATCTGGACACCATAATGCCGCACACGTGGCTTTCGGACTGGGGCGATATGGTGCGTTCGCTGGTTAACATCGCCGGAGAGCGGGAAGAGGATCCTGACCGGATCTCGGTCGACATGGACATATTCGATGCGATTGCCCGGGGCTTTCTCAGCACGGTCCGCACCGTAGACGACCGAGAAATCGAACTGATGGCCGCAGCTCCACAGATGATCGCACTGGAACTGGGAGTGCGTTTCCTTGCGGACTACCTGCGCGGCGACAGCTATTTCCAGCTCGGCCACGACGACCCGCCGGAGCTGAACAGGACCCGTGCAATAGCGCAATTCTGTCTGTTCGAGCGCCTCCGTGGCAACGAGTCTGCCGCACGCCGGTGTATACAGTCGATGCGCGATCCGGGCAGATCGGTCTGAAGACCCTTTCCACGATTCCGCTGTCGTCGTTCGGTCTCGGCTGGAGTCGTTTTTTATGATCCTTCTTCGGGAAAAGGTGTACAAAAGGAATGGCAGCGGTATCACCCAATCACATCAGGGATCGGTTGTGGTTTATGCGTTTTTGGATTTGCGTGACCTTCGTGCTGGCGCTGGCGGCTACGGCAATCTCGAGTCCGGAAAGAGTCCGTTCCGAAATCCCGTACCATGACGGAACGGTCACGATCGTCTCCGACGTTCAGGAGCGGGTAACCAGGACCCGGTACAAGGCAACAGGGGACGTCGTTATCACATTCCAGGACACGGTGATTTCGGGGGATGAGGCCGAGTATGATGAGGAAAGTCGCGAAGGCTTCCTGACCGGAAATGTCCGGTTCAGCCAAAAGGAACAGTGGTTGTCCTGCTCACGCGTCGAGTTCGATTTCAGCAACCAGACAGGAGTGTTTTTCGATGCCACCGGATATACCGACCGGGAATTCTGGATTACAGGAAAGACGATCCGCAAGACAGGCCCCGAGACGTACAAGATCGAGGATTCACTGGTCACTTCATGTCAGCCCGAAAGCCCCAAATGGACTTTCTCTGCCTCGAGCGCGACGATCCGCCTCGACCGTACCGCGCGACTTCGCAACACCACGTTCAAGCTGAAGGGGATTCCCGTCTTCTATTCCCCCTACATGATCGTTCCGTTGGAAAAGAAGGTGCGCAGCAGCGGTTTCGTGCCTTTCAGGACCGGGACGTCTACTTCCAAAGGACGAGTTATCAGTGAAGGTTATTACCAGACGCTCGGGAAAAGTGCCGACGTGATGGTATACGGAGACTATTTCACACTCCGGGGCCTTGGAGTGGGGGGTGTCTTCAGGGCGAGGCCGAATCCGTCAACGCGTTTTCACCTTGAGGCATACGGCATCAAAGACAAATTCGAAAACGAGAAAGCGCGAGCGAGTGGCGTACATCTGGTGGTCGACGGCGAGTCACTGCTCAGGAACGACTGGCGTGCCGTCGCCCGGGCCAACATCAGCTCCAACTTCAGATTTCGGCAGGTCTTTTCGGACAATTTCAGATCCGCGACCGTCTCGCAGGAGAAAGCGATAGTCTTTTTGACGCGCAATCACGAAAGCGTCTCCACGAACATAGCTTTCGGCCGGGACGAAGTGTTTTTTTCGAGGCACCCTCTCGTTATCAGAAAGATCCCTTCGCTTGAGTTTCTCTCGCTCGGTACCCCTATCGGCCGTTCACCTTTCATAATGAATTTCCGTGCTTCGCTCGACGGTGTGTCACGGACCGACATCGCAATTCAGACACAGCAGCTTGTGCAACGGCTCGATTTTCAGCCGAGCCTCACCGTGAGGCTTCCGGAATTTGCGGGCTTCTCCCTCATACCGACCGCCGCGGTGCGGGAAACTTATTACGGGGCTCAACTGGCTCCCGATGAACCGTCCGGCGTCTCCAATACCGGACTGCACCGCCGCTATTTCGACCTCAGCGTCGAGTTGAGGACTCCTGGGCTGGAACGGGAGTTCGGAGAGATGCAGCACAGGATCGAACCTTATGCGACATATCGCAGAATCCATGGAATAGAGGATTTCGACAGGATCATCCGCTTCGACGAGGAGGATGTCATTGCAGACACAAACGAAGTCGAGTACGGAATCGTAAACCGCTTCTTCAGCAACAACAAAGCCGGTGAGAAGTACGAATTCATGTCTATCGGTCTGATCCAGAAGTATTATTTCGATCCGACTTTTGGCGGCGCGTTCAAGCCCGATCAGATCAATTCGTTTTATCCGCTGAATTCCGTCACGGGGCTTTATCAGACCGGCTTTCTGAGCACCGTCTCGCCCCTCAGCGCAATAGTCCAGGCGTCACCGGGACGAGGCATCCATAACGATCTCAGGCTCGATTACGATACAAGGCTCGGGCGCTGGCGCAATGCAAGCCTTTCGACAGTGTGGCGGCAGGGAAAGATCTCTCTCTCCGGTACTTATTTCAAAACCATGGCGATCGAAGATGGGGCACTCAACGGAAACAATGTGCAGGGACAGGTCAGTTACGGCTCCACGGCACGCGGGTTCTTCTCGAGCGTTACCCTCAGGTACAACCTTCGTACCTCTCAGCTCCTGAACAGCCGGTCGCGGGCGAACTATACGTGGGATTGCTGCGGCATAGCCGTGGAATTCGACCAGTTCGATCTTGGATACAGATCCGAGACGAGGTTCAGTTTCTCCTTCACGCTCAAGGGGATCGGAAGTTTCGGAAATATCCGGGGACAGGACAGCATCTTCTGACCGCATCCTGACGCGGTTTTTCGCATTGTGATTCGCTGTGATGAATTGCACATCTTTTTAGGACTGTGGTATTATTCGCGCGGCGTTGAAGTTCTCGAATGCTCTTGCCGATGATGTATTCGTAGTTATCAATGATCGAACAATCAACAGACAGGATTCGTGGTTTCAAGCTTGGGAGGCAGTGAGGCTTTGTCGACCTTTTTGCGCAAACCGTTGACGGTACTTGCACTCTTTACCCTTCTTCTATCTTCTCTTCCCCTTGACGCTCAGGCCGGACCGCTGGAAACAATCCAGGCGAAAATCACCCAGGCGATGAAGCGCCCCGGCGTCAGTTCCGCGCACTGGGGGATTCAGATCCTGGATCCTTCAGCCCGGCAGGTGCTGTTGGAGATAAACCCTGACCAGACTTTCCTGCCGGCATCGGTCCTGAAAGTGATCACGACGTCTGCCGCCCTGGAAAAGCTCGGCCCCGATTACAGGTACCGCACCGGGGTATACACCAGCGGCATCGTGGAACCTGACGGCACGGTAGAAGGGGACCTCATACTGGTTGGACGCGGAGATCCGAACCTCACGGACCCTAATGGCGAACTGCTCGAAAAGTCGGCTTTCGTGGAATTGGCCGAAAAGATCGAGGAAGCGGGGATCAAGGTTATTCAGGGCAACATCATCGGCGACGACAGCTACTTTGATGAGCAGCGATCGGGCAAAGGCTGGACTGCCAGGGATCTGAGGTCAGCCTACGGCGCTCCGATCAATGCACTAAGCGTCAACAACAACATTCTGTGGGTGCACGTACGCCCGACAAAATACAAGAAGGCAGCCCGGGTCGGCCTCGAGCCGAATACATCGTACTTCCAGATACGCAATCAGGCGGTGACCGGAACCAGACGTTCAAAACGTACCGTAAACGCTCGTCTGATAAAGGGGACGAACAGGATCGTCGTCTCCGGGACTGTCCGGTCCAACCAGACCCACAGTCAGTACATACTGCTTGAGAAGCCGGCGGAGGTCGCGGCGGACATGCTCAAACAGGAATTGCAGAAGCGCGGTATCAAGGTGCATGGCGGGATTTCCACCTATCACAGAGGAGACGTCTCCGGCGAAGAACGGGCGGAATGGCAACTGATCGCAGAGCATGTCTCGCCGCCGCTGATAAGGGCCCTCGAAATCATCAATAAGCGGAGTCAGAATCTGCATGCTGAAATGCTGCTGAGGACCCTTGGAGCTGAAATCAAGGGGAATGGAACGGACGAAGCGGGACTGCAGGTAGTAAAGGAATTCCTGGTCGAAGCAGGCATCGACAGTGAAAAGATCAAGCTGAACGACGGCTGCGGCCTTTCCCGGGATAACCTTCTGACTCCCCGGTTTCAGACTTCGCTTCTGGAATTTCTGTTGAAGCAGCCCTACTTTGAATTGTTCCTGAATACCCTTGCGGTCAGCGGCACGGACGGCACTCTGAAGAACCGCCTTGCGTCCAGCCACCTGAAGGGGTCCATCTATGCAAAGACCGGAACGCTTAACGGCGTAACGACCCTTTCGGGATATATGACGACGAAATCGGGAAAGAACCTGGTGTTCAGCATTTTCGCAAATCGTGTCAATGCAACCGCGCGCGTGAAAAAAACCATAGACGAAATCTGTTCGCTGTTTGTTAATCTCTACTGATGAGCATAAAAGTACTCTTTTTCGCTTCGCTCGCGGAGGCTGCGGGGACACGCGAGCTGATCCTGGAACCGGCATCTCTCACCGATTTGAATTCGGTATTCGAGAAATGTGCGAAGGAACGCCCTCTGCTCGAGTCGCACCGCGCTTCCGTCCTTTTTGCTTTGAATTCCGAATTCGCCCGTCCTGACTCCCCCGTTAGGGATGGCGATGAGATTGCTTTTTTCCCGCCAGTCAGTGGAGGCTGATGTGTTTGGTCTTGTACGCGAACCCATCGACATCAGAAAAACAGCCGAAGACATCCGGAAGCCGGAAGACGGTGCCATTGTCGTTTTCGAGGGCGTGGTGCGCAACCACTCCAATGACAAGCCGGTTCGGTTCCTGGAATACGAGGCGTATGAGCCGATGGCTCTGAAGAAGATCGAAGAGATCGGGCTGCGCGCAAAGAACGAGTTCGACATCAGGGACATTTCAATCGTGCACCGGCTGGGACACATGCAGATCGGAGAATGCAGCGCGGTGATCGTGGTGGCGTCGGCCCACCGGGGGGCGGCCTTTGACGCGTGCCGGTTCGCCATCGATACGATCAAGAAGATCGTTCCGATCTGGAAGAAGGAATTCTACGAAGACGGCGAGGTCTGGATCGAGGGAGCGCATTAGGCCCGTTCAACCTACAACTCGTGACGGTGCTCGAGAGCCTTTGACATGGTGACCTCGTCGGCAAACTCCAGGTCGCTCCCGACCGGCACCCCGAGAGCGATCCGGCTCACCTTAACCCCGATCGGCTTCAGGAGCCTGGCGAGGTAGATCGCGGTCGCCTCCCCTTCTACGTTCGGGTTGGTCGCCAGAATGATCTCCTTCACAGCACCTTCGCGCAATCGTTCCAGCAGGTTCTTGAGCATGAGCTCTTCCGGGCCCACTCCGTTTATCGGCGAAAGAACCCCGTGCAGGACATGGTACTGCCCATGGTATTCGCGGGTTTTCTCGATCGAGAGAATATCGTGCGGCTCCTCGACCACGCATATGGTGTCACTGCTGCGGGCGGCGTTACTGCAGTAGTGACATGGATCCCGGTCTGAGAAATTGTTGCAGCGCGAACAGTACAGGATCTTCTCCTTGACCTCGATGATCGCCCTGCTGAGGCGTTCCGCGTCTTCGCGGCTGCGCCGAAGAACGCTGTAGGCCAGCCGCTGGGCGCTTTTCGCCCCGATTCCGGGAAGCCTGCGGAATTCGTCGATCAGTCTTTCGATTGGCTCCGCATAATCGCTCATGAATCTATCTTTTTCGCTTCAACCGGTCCAGGGAAGACGTCGAGAAAGGATTTCACCACAGGTTCACTTTTCACCTTCTCGAGGAGATCGTTTTCCTGCGGTGGGGGTGGGGGAGTCTTCTCGCGCCTGGCACGCGCCTGATTCGGCTGGATTTCTCCCGCCACCGATACCGAGACGGCGGTACCAATGACGCTGGAAGCGGCCTCGGCGATGAGGGGGAGATTGGCACCGACCTGTTTCCGCACGAATTCGCTTGCGCCGCCGGCATCAAGGATCACTTTCCCGCCCTGCAGACGCGCTCCGGCAAGATTCTGAAGAACCGATTCCAGCGATTCCCTCCCGACGGCCGACGCTATCCTGAGAAGGAGAGCCTTCGGGTCAGCAGGAGTCTCTTCCGCCGACGGACTTGTTTTGGATAAGGCGGGCTTTTGAACGACCGGACGGGGCCGGGGTTCCTCACCTGAGCTCATCGCGGATAACTCCGCTATCACCTCCTCCAGCGGTCGCAGTCTTGTGATATGGGCCAGCTCTATCAATCCCATTTCGAGCTGGAAACGCACCTGGGTCGCGTATTTCATTCCCGCTTCGATACGCTGGAAGGCATCAAACAGGCGCATCAGGTCTTCCTTTGAAAACAGATTCGCCTGTTCTGTAAGATCCGGAAGCATGCTTTCCGCTATACCCAGGAGCGCCGGGTCCGATATTCCCGTCTTCAGGACCATCAGGTTTCTGAACTGCGCAGACAGACGGCGGCAGAAATTATTCAGGTCCTGACCCGATTCCACGAGGTCTGCCACAATCCTGAGCAGCGTCGGGAGATCGTTCGCGGCGATCGCCCGGACTGTCTGGCCGAGTATCCTGGGTTCCACGAGCCCCAGCAGCACCGTGACGTCTTCGTCACGCACCTCGGCACCACTGAAAGCGATCACCTGGTCGAGAGCCGACATGGCATCGCGCATGCTTCCACCGCTGGAGAAGACGACCTGGTCCAGCGCTGCAGCGCTGATCCGGATTCCCTCTTCTTGGGCAATCTCGCGCAGGCGAGCCATGATCAAAGGATACTTGATCAGTTTGAAGGTATACTGCTGGCAGCGTGAAAGAATGGTTGCCGGGATTTTGTGGTACTCGGTGGTTGCCAGGATAAAGACCACGTGTGGCGGCGGCTCTTCCAATGTCTTGAGCAGCGCATTGAAAGCCTCGGTAGTAAGCATGTGCACTTCATCAATGATGAAGACTTTATGTTTGTCCCGCGCGGGATTGTACCTGGCCTTTTCCTTCAGTTCCCGTATCTCGTCTATGCCGCGGTTGGATGCGGCGTCTATTTCCAGGACGTCCATGCAGTTTCCCGCCGCAATCTCGATGCATGCCGGGCAGTTGCTGCAGGGCTCGCCCGGACTGCCTGCATGACAGTTCAGGGCCTTTGCCAGAATCCTTGCGGTTGTGGTCTTTCCGCTCCCTCTGGGACCTGAGAAAAGAAAAGCATGGGCAAGGCGGCCGCTCTGCAGCGCATTCAAAAGGGTGCGTGAGACATGCTCCTGCCCGACGAGTTCATGGAAATTTCGAGGACGCCATTTGCGAGCAAGAACCTGATATTGCATAAGAAGATGGGTCGAGCCTCGGGATGCCTGTTGCACATACAGTGAACCTCTTAATGCTGCTTCCTTCCGGACCTGACATGGTTCGAGGGTTGTATTGCACAGGGCCCGAGGCCCGTCATGGCTCCCGGGGGAACCGAAAACGCCATGTTACGGCATGATATCTACAGACACAAGCAGCAAATAGCTCAACTTTTCCCGGTAAGCCGTCGCTTTCAAATTATTGTAGCCGCAAAAGGCGACGTGCGTATTAATATAGGAGCTCTCGCAGGGAAACCTCTGCCTTACATTACGACGTTTATTGAAAGATGGTGATCATGATAACAGCGAAGAAAAATGTGGCGACCCAGCGCCTATTCTGGTCTGCAACGGCTGCGCTGTTTTTGTTTGCAGCCCTCACCGCCGGATGCGGAACAGCCGGCAACTCCAACACGGATGCGAACAGCACTGTCGGACCAAAAGGGCCGGGAGGCAGGGGCGGACGAACTGCAGAAGTCACCATTCAGACTGCCGGCGTGCAAAGAATCTCCATCCAGCGGCAGATTGATCTCTCCGGATCATTGATTCCGCAGGACGAGGCCCAGGTGAGCAGCGAGGTCGCCGGAGTAGTACGACAGGTGTTCGTCGAAATGGGGCAGGAAGTCTCTGCAGGAGAGGTTTTGGTCAAACTTGACCCCCGCGAACTGGAACTTGCGCTGCAGCGGGCACAGAGCCAGTTGAGGCAGACCGAGGCACAGCTCGGCATCAACGGACTCGAATACGGAGAACCGCCGCCGGACGAACAGATTTCGTCAGTCCGGCTGGCCATGGCCAACCGCGACGATGCACTCGCCCAGCTGAAACGGGCCCAGAGGCTCAGAAGTCAGAATCTGTTGCCGCAGGCCGATCTTGATGCCGCCGAAACCAGGGTAAAGGTTATGGAGGCGAACTATCAGGCGGCGCTGGAATCGGTCCGGAGCCTCAAAGCCACATTGCAGGAAAGGCGCCATGCGGTCGAACTTGCGCAGAAGAAACTGAACGACACAGTCATCCGCGCTTCTATCTCCGGCCAGATCGCGGAGCGGCTGGTCCAGCAGGGAGAATACATCAGAGAGAACACGCCTGTGGTCAGGATAGTCCAGATAAACCCTCTCAAGATAAGGTCGGCAATTCAGGAACGCCATGCCGGCCTTGTGCGCACCGGGCTGTCGGTGGAATTTGCGGTCGAATCGGCCCCCGGCCAGACATTTCGCGGCAAAGTGGCATATATAAGCCCTTCGGTCGATCTGTCCACCAGAACTTTCCCGGTGGAAGTCATGGTGGACAATGCGTCCCGGAGGCTCAAGCCGGGCTTTTTTGCAAAAGGAGTAATCTTCACGCATCGAGATGAAAACGTCCTGGCGATCTCCGAGGACACGGTATCGACGCTTGCGGGCGTATCCAACGTCTACGTAGTCGAAGGGGGGAAAGTCCGGCAGCAGCAGGTTACAATTGGCACGAAGATCGACGGCATGTACGAGCTCCTCGAAGGGCTCAAAGGGGATGAAGTTCTGGCTGCCAGCAATCTGACATTGCTTGCCACGGGAGTCCCGGTAAAGATCTCCCGCGCCGCCAACACGGCTCCTTCGAGTGAAGGAGGGCAGCCATGAAGATTGCCGACGTAAGCATCAGGCGCCCCGTCTTCGCGTTTATGATGTCGGCGGCGATTGTCGTACTCGGCATCGCCTCCTACACCAGGCTCGGTCTGGATCTTATGCCGAAGACCGATCTCCCGGTAGTAGTAGTCAGGACGAGCCTTCCGGGAGCGAGTTCGGAAGAGATCGAGAGCCAGATCACCAAGCCGATCGAAGAGGTGGTAAACACAATTGCGGGAATTGATGAACTCCGTTCCGCTTCCGAGCAGGGGAGTTCCAGGGTCATGATCACGTTCGTCCTGGAAAGAGAAATCGAGTCGGCGGTCCAGGACGTTCGCGACAAGGTGGCTACCATAACCAACCGGTTTCCCCGCGAAACACTCCCGCCGGTAATCCAGAAAATAGACCCTGACGCGAGTCCGATCCTGACAGTCGCGGTGGCCGGGAACCGTTCCCAGAAAGAGATCAGCGAGATTGTCGACAAGCAGATCAAGCAGATCCTGGAAACGGTCCCCAACGTGGGAGAAGTGACATTCACGGGCGACAGGAAACGCGAGATACAGCTCCTGCTTGACCAGAACCGCATGAACGCCTACGGTCTGACGGTTGACCAGGTCCGCAGCGCCGTGCAGCGGCAGAATGTGGAAATTCCCGGCGGAAGTTTTCTTACCGGAGCGGCTGAAATCTCTCTGCGCACCATGGGTCGCATCCAGAACGTTGAGGATTTCAATAAGATCATCATAGCCTACAAGAACGGTTCGGTGATCACGTTCGGCGACATCGGCCGCGTACTGGATACGGTTGAAGAACCGCGCAGCGTATCACGGCTCGACGGCCGTGAAGCGGTTTCGCTCTCGATCAGGAAACAGTCGGGAACCAACACCGTCCAGGTGGTCGACGATGTAATGGCGCGGCTCGAGAGAATCAAGGCGACCCTCCCGCCCGATATCACGGTATACACCACCCGCGACCAGTCGCTTTTCATCCGCCGGTCGTTCAATGAAATCCAGCACCACCTCGTCCTGGGAGGCCTGCTGGCGAGCATCGTCGTGCTCCTCTTCATGCGCAGTTTCCGCACCACCGTGATAGCGGCGGTAGCGATCCCGACATCGATCATCGGCACCTTCACCGTCATGAATGCTTTCGGATTCACTCTGAACAACATGACGATGCTTGCGCTGTCGCTGGCGACCGGGATCGTGATCGACGATGCCATCGTCGTGCTGGAAAACATCTTCCGCTACATCGAAGAGAAAAAGGTTGCGCCTTTTGAAGCCGCATCCAAGGCTACAAACGAAATCGGACTGGCCGTGATGGCGACGACACTCTCGCTTGTCGTCATCTTCCTGCCCGTCGCGTTCATGACGGGACAGGTCGGAAGGTACTTCTTCAGTTTCGGAATTGTCTCGGCGGCTGCGTTTTTGCTGTCGATGTTCATCTCTTTCACCCTGACGCCGGCCCTTTGCAGCCGGTGGCTTAAGCCCACCGACGCGCACAGGAAGACGTCAAAGTCGCAAGGGTTCTATACCGCTATCGACTGGAGCTACGGCAAGATGCTGCTGTGGAGCATGCGCCACAGGGCAATCGTGGTCTCGATTGCCGCGGTGGTTGTGGTCTCAGCGGTTTTTCTCTTCCAGCGGGTCGGCAAGGAACTGGTTCCCGATGACGATCAGTCGGAATTCAGCGTCAACGTGCGGCTGCCTCAAGGGACAAGTTTCCGGCGCACCGATGAATACATAAAGCCGATAGAGGAGAGCCTGCGGAAGATGCGGGAAGTCCAGACCGTCTTCGCGACGGTCAATCCGGGGAGCGCCAACTTCTACATCGGCCTTACGCCGCTGGAAGAACGCGACGTCTCGCAGCAGGAACTGATGAGGGAGGCGCGTGCTTTCCTCAGTAAGTACAAGGAGGCGAGGATAAGCGTGTCGGGAGGCACGGATATTTCCGGCTCATCGACAGGAGGTCGTGGCGGAGGGGGAGCCAACCGCGTTCAGCTTCTGATTCAGGGCCCGGATATCGAGCAGCTCCAGGCTTACGTCGTCGAACTGCTTGAAAAGGTCCGTACTATTCCGGGAATCGTGGACGCTGACACCAATTTCGAGGCCACTGCTCCGGAACTGCGTGTCCGGATAGACCGTACCCGTGCCGCGGATCTCGGGGTCTCGATCGATTCCCTTGCATCCAGCCTGAGGCTCCTCGTTGGCGGCGACGAAGTTTCCAAGTACAGGGAAGGGGACGATCAGTTTTCCGTCAAGCTGAGGCTGGATGAGCAGTTCCGTAACGATCCTGCCAACATGGCCGGATTGCTGATTCCCGGGGCCGGGGGACGCCCGCTGAAAGTAAGCGACGTGGCGCATCTTTCGACAGAACCCGGGCCGGGAAGCATCGATCGCTATAACCGTCAGCGCCAGATCTCACTTAATGGCAACCTTGACGGGATTCCTCTGCAAACCGCAATTGACGAGGTCCAGAAGAAGGTAGACGAGATGCGTCTCAAGCCGGGTTATACGGTCGTCTTCGGCTTCGGCGCGAGAATGCTCAGCGAGGCGTCGAATGACTTCCTGATGGCGGTCATCCTCGCCGTCATCTTCATATACATGGTGCTGGCTTCGCAGTTCAACAGCTTCATCCACCCGCTCACGATCATGACGGCGATTCCGCTGAGCCTTCCCTGCGGCCTGTTCGCACTGATGATGATGGGGATGACGATCAATGTGTACAGCGCCATAGGATTGATGATGTTGTTCGGCATCGTCAAGAAGAACTCGATTCTTCAGGTCGACTACACCAACACACTCATTTCACAGGGCATGCCTCGGGATGAGGCGATCATCGCAGCCAATCACGTCCGACTGCGCCCGATTCTGATGACGACCATAGCCATCGTGGCGGGAATGCTCCCGATCGCTTTCGGCCGCGGATCAGGATCAGGATCCCGTGCATCCATGGCGGTCACTATCATCGGCGGTCAGGTAATATGCCTGCTGCTGACGCTTCTGGTCACTCCCGTCATCTATTCGCTCTTCGACGATGCCCGGGCATGGTCACGACGGGTTTTCCGCAGGACGCCGGCAGAGGCTGAGCCCGAGGAAACCGTAGCATAAAACCTGAGCGGTGCCTGCCGTGACGGTAAGTAAAGCGGCAGGCACCCGGGTGATCACCGTGAAAGACTTCGATAATCAAAGCAGCCGGCGGGTGTCCTGTCACAGGTGCCGCCATTACATCGTCACATGGGATGCGCAGCAGCCGTACGGTTGCCGCGCTCACGGATTCAAGACGCGCCGTTCTCCCGCATTGGTTGTGTACGAGAGT
>Ga0123335_1002420_pt1 | contig 27986 bp, 23 predicted proteins | sample BiotimSIPDNA_2_FD_89707 | JGI IMG/M metagenome (GOLD analysis project Ga0123335, IMG submission 89707) | Anaerobic biogas reactor microbial communites from Washington, USA - Biogas_R2 time_0 SIP DNA | ecosystem: Engineered > Bioreactor > Anaerobic > Unclassified | place: Washington, USA...
ATGAAAAAATGGACCATGCCGGTTCGAGACTGGGGAACCGTAATTAACCAAATGTCTATTATATTTGAAGGAAGAATGAATCAGAAATGAAAAGCCCATTTACACAAAATATCTTACAGGGCCATAGAGTTCGGCCTTGCTTTCTGAAAAGTTGCGCCTTCAGAAGAACCGCCTGTCATAGAATAGGCGGTTCTTTTATGTACGCCAGGCAATCACCTGTTTTACAGGTAATCATTAACCTGCGGCGTTTAATTATCTCTCCTGACCTTTTTTTAAAACATAGCTATTGATCTGATTTGAATAACTTCGGGTATTTCAAATCCTTTCAGATGTATATTTAAGGTATGATTCATCACGTGCTAAGTAAAATCCGCAAAATTAAAAAGAAGCGTATTCTGGTCATCTCTGCCAGTGGAATCCAGGGTGGGATTCAGAGTACCTATTTAAGTGTGAGCGGAAGCGCATGGGAGATTATCTCTCATACGTTTATGCCCTACCCCCAGAAGGTTGCTTCGCTTATTGAAAACCTCTCCGGGAGCGACAACAGGATAAATCTCTCTGAATTCGGGTGGCTGGATTATAAACTATCGGGGCTTTTCGTTGAGTGCGCCCGGACTGCGCTGGCCCAGGCACCAGCTGCATCAAGGATCCCTCATTATGCCATCCTGAATAAACCCGGGCTCTGGAGGGGTTCTACCGGTGAAAACCTGCAGCAATCGTACTGGGATATCCCGGCAGGTGATGCGCAGTTTGTTTCCAGTTCCCTGGGTGTGCCTGTCATCACCGATTTTGTCAGACATAACATTCTGGCCGGGGGGCCGGGTGTACTGCCCAGCAATCCAGGAAATCAGATAATTGCATCACGATGCACCGGGGTGGTGGTTTTAGTCAATATCGGTCTCACAAGCAGAGTTACCGCGATAGATACTGCAAACTCTTCGATCTTCGTTGATTCCGACTGCGGGCCGGGATCATGCCTTCTTAACAGGGCAGTGAAGCTGCTTAATACCGGGGAGAGTTTTGACCGTGATGGTTCATTCGCTGCCAATGGAAATGTGGAGGGTGATTGTCTCAGCAGGCTTGCAGAGGAGCAGTGGTTCCTGAAACCGGCACCTAAGCAGGCGTTTTCAGATCAGTTTGATCATATACTGGAAGACCCGTGCTTGAAAGGCATGTCACCGCCTGACCGAATCGCAACAGTGACTGCGCTTACCGCACGCACCATTTACGATTTTTTCCGAAGGGAAATACATTTGGACACCGCGCCAACAGCCGTTTACGTTTCCGGCGGAGGTTCAAACAATCTTACCCTGATGGAATATTTGTCAACTTACTTCGATCAGGTTCCTGTGAAGAACATCCAGGAGCTGGGGTGTCCCTCAGAAGCGCGTATTCCGCTTGCGCTGGGTCTTACTGTTGATTCTTTTCTCTCCGGAACCGCCGTTCCATGGGAAACTGGAAACAGCCCCAGAATCGAGCCGCTTGGAAGGTGGGTAGTTCCTGATAATTTCGGGAGCGGGAAAAGTGCCGGTTGATAATATCAGTGGCTTTCTTCTGCCTGTGGCTGCTCTGTCCTGAATCTGGTGTTGAGTAGCATCACCATCTCTCCTCTGGGCGGAGTGGTCTGGAAATGTTTAGAGAGCTGTTCTGGACTTCCTCTCAGGAATTCTTCATACATTTTAGTCAACTCCCTGGCGATCACAACTTTTACATTACCAAGAACCTCTTCCATCTCTTTGAGCACCTTAATTATCCGGTGCGGCGTTTCGTAAAAGATGACAGTTCTGGGCTCGTTTTTCAGCGATTCAAAGAGCCTTATGCGCTGAGAACTCTTATGAGGCAGAAAGTTTTCGAATATAAAACGATCTGTGGGCATTCCGCTTGCGACAAGAGCTGCAAGTATGGCAGAGGCACCGGGAACCGGCACTACTTTTATGCCGTTTTCGATAGCAGCCTTGACAAGATTGTAAGCCGGGTCTGCAACTCCAGGCGTACCGGCATCGGTTATAAGCGCCAGATCCTCGCCGGATTTCAGTTTTTCAAGAAGTGAGGGAGTGACTTTCTCTTTATTGAAATCGTGATAGGCCAGAACAGGCACATTGATATCATAATGATCCAGCAGTTTACGTGATACACGTGTGTCCTCGGCCAGGACATAATCTGCCTCTTTCAGGATGCTGACGGCTCTGAATGTCATATCGGCAAGATTACCGATAGGGGTAGATACAATGTAAAGTGCCAATTAATACCCTTCAAGTTTGGCTATTCTGATGATTTTCTTTACTTTCCTTTTTGCGTTACTTGCTGTGAGTTTGGCGTAGTAGGTCCCGTTGGCTATCCTGTAGCCGTCCATGTCTCTTCCGTCCCATTCGATCTCCTGGTAGCCGATCAGGCCATTCATTGACCAGGTACGGATTTTCCTGCCGCTCACTGTATAAATTGCCAGATCGATTTTATCCGCAACATCTGTAAGAAGGTAGGCAAAACGGATTTTCCTGATTGTGCCGTCCGGCTTTTTATATGCTGTAAATGGATTGGGGTGACATGCCAGGAACTTGATTGAAAGTTCTTCACCCGGCATGTAGGCGTATGCCCTGCTTGTACGATTGCCCGCCAGATCCTCAAGATTTATTACTAACGAATCAACAGACCCCTGCGGCTCAGGATAAGCTGTTATCTGGATATTCTTCAGATCCCCTGTGACAGGAACAGCGGAATGCTTATCTGAGGCGAGTGCTTTCTTATTGAGAATTATGGAAACAGATCCGGGATAGATTTCCGATGGATCGGAAAGCATGATGCTGAAGGGTTTACCTTTTGCAGCATAATCAAGGAAACTCAGAGTCCTTCCAAATACCGATAGCTCAATATCCGGTACACGGGTATCATTCAAGAATGAAAGCACGTGCGGGCCGCTTTCAACTGTTTTGATTCTGTACCTGGAGTTACCTGCTCCGGGGCTGCCACCTGCAAACCTCCATCTGGAAAGAACCGTATCGTATTTCATAACAGCCAGTTTGCCTGAACTTGCGGCAGTTTTTTTCAAAAGAGAATTAAGACCGGCGGTGTCGGGCCGGAAGATCCACTGGAGAGTATCTGATTTACTCAGTGCCGGGCGGCTTCCAATCGACATCTCCGCTGCTGTGTCATTCTTGAGGTTAACCCACCGCGAAGATGTTAGAAGCGGCTGCTCAGAGCTCAGCGTGTTATCAAACAAGAATACTCTGCTGCGTTGCTTGAGTTTCTGTACCGGTACTATCAGCAGACCGCCGGACGCTGAGCTGAGAGTATCCGTCTGGTCACGGAGGTTTGTATAAGTCAAATGGCTCCGGGCTGTCGCACTGTTGTTGCCATAAAGGATTTCAGTAACTTTGTTATCATTGTTGATTATCCCTGAAAACACAAGTGATCCCTGTGTGTCGGGTATTGCATAAGAAAAAGAACGGAACACCCCGGGAAAAAGAGAATCCCTGCACCTGATGACGGAAATAGTGTCTGAATTGCCGCTCGGGTAAATCCACTTCAGGAGAACCTTGAACGGGGGAGATGCGGCATTTCCGATATTCAGAACGGTAAATCTGATCCTCAGGGAGTCATCTGCCCAGTCAAGTTTGAGGCTGTTGCCTGTGAATGCCAGATCCGGACGGCCCCCGATCGGGAAACTGAAAAGAGAACTCTGTTTACTTTCACCCGCGGCGACAACACGGAAATAGAGCAGCAGCTTTTCTGTAACGTCCCCGGAACAATTCAGAGGAATTTTTTCTCTTGAAACATAGAGATCTTCACTATCCTGATCCATGAAAAGTTCCGACCATGAGACATCTTCTCTGTTGGCCCGGGCCATGGCATAGATACACTGCACGACTGGAGCTTCTTTTGACTGAAGCCGGCAGGAAATTCTTACGCTGTCTCCAAAAAAAGGCCTTTCCGGTGACAAATGTACGTCATTAACCATGATGGTGTCTTTAGCAAAATGAATCCATCCGAGCACTTCCGATGTATCGTTCCAGGCATATGCTCTGACAATTCCTGCTGATGTGCTGGCGTTTGGCTTGACTGCAACAGTTCTTGAAAAACGGCTGTTCTTTACGGAATCGATACTCTGGTTCCAGGTCTGGTATCCGGCTTTAATGCTCAGCTTTACATTACCCTTTTTAACCGGTTTTGTGCTGCCGGTTATCTTTAAACTGTCTCCTTTTTCCAGAAATGTATTAGACAGCGTAAGATTCAGTGTATCAGGTGTAAGTTTCCAGGGAAGGGCCGGATCTCCAAGCAGGTTGTACTGACGGATAAGAAAGATGAATTCCGGGCCGTAACGGACCAGCATGTTCAGTTCGCAGAAATCCATGAGCTCTCCGACGGTACTGAAATCACCACTGAGTGCCAGTTCAAGGAGAAGTTTATTCATGATCAGATTGCCGTTTTTCGAAGTATAGGCAGAGGCGCCATAGAAGCAGATGGCCCCGTTGTGGTTTGTTCTGATAAACTCTTCTCCAAGAGAACGGTAGAAATTACTTTCAAAGAATCCGGTGAGGCATGTAAAGCTGAATACAATCGGCAGTCTGCCTCCCGTACCCCATTGTCCGTTGTAGAGCTTCGGGAGGTCATTGTAACCGAAAAATTTGTTGTCAGACCAGATATTACCTCCGCCATGGCCATTGAAATTTATGAGGAAAGTGCCGGAATTTATGTTGTTTGCTACAAAAGATGAAGCAGTGAAACCATCGCGGTAAAATTGTGACCCGGAGTCGGCATCCATACGTATAATGTTCATTCTGTGTCCGATTGCCTCATCGACAGCCTCATCATTGAACAGTGTAAAATCAGGTTCACCGCCCCCTAACAGCAGCAGATTGTCTCTCCAGTAGCCGCGCTGCGGAGTTTTAATGTAATTAACGGTTTTGTCAACCAGTATTCTGACCTCCTGCTCATTTCCGGCAGGAAAACGTCCAATGCAGATATCCGGGAAGTTGTCTTCTCCCCAGACTGTACCAAAGTACCCGTCATCAGCACCCGGACCCCAGCCAGGGAATCTTGAGAGGTGAGTCGGGACGATGTTCTGAGAGCTCTTTTTGTCAAGGTCATGAGTTGTGTCACCGCCAAGAAGCAGAAAACGGGGAGGGTTTTTGCCTGAGATTGAAAAGAGAAATTTCAGGAAATTTCTGATACTTTCCGGATTGCGAATACCCCAGGAGAACTTGTTGTAAATGTCATCAATCTCCACAAATGCCGTACTCAATCCCATTTCCTCATGCGTTCTCATCAGCGGCTCAAATTCATCCCTGAAACGGCTGTCACTTATGATGATGTATTCGGTGCCGGCCAGCTCCTGCCATCTGTTGTTAATTGTATCAAGCACCATCTGTGCCGGTGTCAATCGTTTACTTATTGACTGGGCCAGATACCTCGTTTCATAGTTAATGCTGTCCTGAAAAATCAGAGATGTTGTTTTGCGGAGGTTACCTGTTCCACTGGTTTTGAGGAAATCGACGAAGTATCTTCCGCGTTCTGTGTCCCAGAGCTCAAGATCGCTTTCACTGAAGTTCTGGAGCTCGTATTCAACGACCTTGCCCAGAGCGTTGGGATTATTTTTGAAGGAAATGCTGTTGCCGGCTGCCTTGAAATCGCGGCTGTAAATCAGTTCTATCCAGTTAAGGGCCGAGTAATCATGAAAGTTACGTTTTGAAGTGATAAAACTGACTGAGTTTAAAGAATCGAATCTGGTGACAGGAAAAGTATCGCTTGTATAGGTGAAAAAAAATTGGCCGTCCCATACTGCTGAATCATTTTTACCGACAGGATCGTTGTTGAACAGAATGCGCAGGGAATGGTCATTTTTGACAGAATCATTTTTAGTGATACCCATCAGGCCTATGCGCATTCTGGCATTACCGGAAGATCCGGCAGAGGGAATATTGATATCGAACCGTGTAAGCTCTTCTTTCCCGATTTGTCCCCAGTACCAGTCGTCAATAAGAGATTGGGAGGTGGGCGGGTCGGTTACCTCGTCGGGAGGACGGTCGGCAACATTGCCCAGATTGAGGATGTAGTTATCATATTCGAGGTGAACCGTGTCTACAAAATTACGTGCCTGCACCCAACCTGACGAGGAATACTTTGTAGGGTCTTTCCTGCGCTGACCTGATACTTCGGCGACTCTGGAGCCCAGAGCTGCTCCCCAGGTAAGCCAGTAACAGTTTGTATTTGAGAACTGTTCAAAATAGTGGTTGGTACCTCTCAGTGCTTTCCCGTAAAAAAGGATTTTATCATCAGTGCCCAGCCGTGTTTTCTGGGAATTGGTGATGTGAACTGGAATTTCCCGATCCTTTTCGAAAAGGCGGAAGGTTCTGGAGTCGATTCTGTCGACAGGGACACCTATTTCCTTAAGCTGAGCCTGTGTTATCTGATATATACCATCTTCGAGTATAGACAGCCGTACTCCATGAGTAAAAGGGACCGATGGGATATCGACGGCTGTTTTCTGAAGCCCTTGAGGAAGCTTGACAAGCAGTATGTTCCCTTTAATTGAAGCATCGTCTTTTTCAACTGATTTGTAAAGATTTGAACTGAACCGGATGTGGATGTTTCCCTGGATATTCCTGCCGCTTAATGATGGGTCGATCTTAAAGCTGTACCACTGGAGCCAGTTTCCGGCGAAAAAGCCTGCATCTCTCTCTTTCACTGCCGCTGGGAAAACGGCACCCGATAGGCTGTCAAAAACCCGGGCAGAAAAAAAGACTTCTGTTTGAGGTTGTGAAGTAAAAGCGAAATAGTAATCCTTGTCCGTTAAATCGCCGGTAATCTGGAATGCAACAGCTGCAGAGTTAGAGGTAAGCGAATCAAGTCTGTACTTTACACCAGCAGATACAGAAAAGAATATCAGCAGTATAAGAGTAATTGATTTTTGAGCTGGGTTTTTACGGAACATTGAAATACCCGATTTTTACGGAACGTACCTCATTGAGTTCCACAAAGAGCGCATAGTTCCATTTTCCCGATGCAATAGGGAGCATTTGAGATTGAATGCAGAATTTGAAACTCGCCGGATCATCAGTTTGTGAGTAGACCCGCACTATTGGGCTTGTTATGCTGTCTCCGGAATCATCATTCCAAATCCTTGCAAAGGAATAAACCCCACCCAACAGATCTGATTCCCATTCCAGACAGTTGTCCTGTCCAAAAACAATGTCAAAGGGTTGTGATGCGATTCTCAATGAACAGGCATCCGAGACCTGTCCCTGTCTTCCCAGATCGTCAACTGCATATACTTTATAATAAACAGAATTCACAGTGTCTTTCGGAAAAACCTGTGTCTCCAGAGGATCTTCAAAGATCAGCGTATCAGCAGGTATAAACTGTGACATGGGAAAGATATCGAATATCGAATCTCCAGGGAGCTTTCTGACCAGCGAATAGTAAGATACGGGGAGTGAATCGATTTCAGGGGGAATCCAGGAGATTCTGACGGCTTCAATGTATTCCCCGAGAGCATCTTTGGTGTATGTCAGGTCAATATTGGTGATGGCCGGCTTCCCCAGCTCAGGCGGGGGAGGCACGAGTGGTTGACATGTGATAGCAGCCAGAAAAGGGGTGAGGCTGAGTAAAAGTAAAAATCTTAAATTTCTCACGCATGATCCTCACGATATACTTCCAGAATGAGACAGGCGGCAAGACGATCAATTGCCGCTTTGTCACGCCGGTCCTTTTTCTTCCTGAACATCATCAAAGAGGATGCTCTTCTGGATGAATAGCTCTCGTCTGCAAAGTCAACCGGCAACCCTGATCTCTCCCTGAGACTTTGAGCAAAAGACCTTACCTCTTTTGACATTACCGTTTCTGCATCATTGATGTCAAGGGGCAGGCCCAGAATAAGAATGTCGGGATTTTCCTGTGAGATGATGGAAATGAGGGGAGTCAGCGGATCTGGGTGTTTTTTTCTATCGATAGTGGTCAGGCCTCGAATATGCTGCCCGGAGCTGTCTGTTACGGCGACACCGACTCTGCGCCGGCCATAATCAATGCCCAGTAGCTTCATCTACCGCCTTCGTCCATTCCATCAGCACTTCAAGGGTAGAGAGGTTCACATTGCTGCTTTTGGGTTTTCTGTCGACCAGAAAGCGGAAGTTGCCCTCTTTGAGGTTCAGGACCGAGTAGATTGCATCCCTTCCCATAATACCGTTTGATGTAGCGGCAAAGATTATCCGCCCATTGTTGAAGTAGATAAGGGCCACAGGTTTTTCTGCTTCAATGAGAATACACCCTGTTTTGCTGCCGATTTCAATATATTGAAGCACTTCAATCAGGTTGCCATCGGCAATATTTCCTTCCAGAGCGGAAGATTGAATACTTTTCTGAATGTTTTGTGAGTTGACCGCCAGCAGATGTGGGGTGACCAGTTTAAAGATCTCTCTGTCAGTAAAAGAGGATCCAAGATAAACCATTGATGGAAGAACGCGGCTGGGCTGCATAGCAGACGGATCAATGGTGTTGTAAACAATAAAAAGAATCTTGTCGGATCCTGGAATCTGTGAAAAGAGTCTCTCAATAGTAGGCAGTACGCTCCGGTCAAACTGGGTATCAACCATGACTACATCGGGAATAAGCTGTGTCAGACAATTCCGTAATGAAGGGAGATCTTTTATCACTGTCAGTTTAAAACCGGCTTCTAAAAAACATTTTTCAAGTGTTGTGGTAGTATCTGTAAGGGATGACTGTACTGATTTCTGACTCTTGGCAATAACAAAAACGTTCTTCTTGAATGTGAGGCTTTTATCAGTGTCAGGCGCTGTGACTCTTTTCTTTCTCATTATGGTGACAATCAGGAAAATGGAAAGAAATACCAGAGCTGCAATTGCAAGTAAAATCCCGATGCCTTTGAGGTTCAAAGTAAGAGATGATTCGGGAGTGTCAATGATATTGCCATATTTTCGCTCTATCCAGCCTGTGGTATCCTTATATGCAACCTTGCACCATGAATCTCCTTCACCGATAAGAACCAGGTTCTCCCCCTTCTTTGCCATTCCCAAAAGCGGTGAGTCAGGGCTGAGGTAAAGGAGAATCTTGGCCATTGAATAGGTGACCTGAAAATATCTGACATCCTCTTCGACTTGCTGATCAACAGGAGAAGTCTGGAAAAAATTCTGCTGTGTGAACCAGTTTTTAATGCGGGATTCACTTTTTTGAGGAGAAACGGGTTTCTGCTCGGTTTTCTTCTGTTCTCTGCGGCTTACATTAGATGTCGTGGGTTGTACCGGTTTGGGCAGAGCTGTATCATCTGTGCCATAGGGTACAGCATCTGTTTTTACAGTGTTTTCGGGAGTGGCCTGAGCAATATCAGCCTCAAAAACAGGGGTGTCCGGAGTAGGAGAAACTTTTTGTGCCTGTTGTGTTTTTTGTTCAGGAGGCGGTGCAGATTGAACATAAATCTGTACAGATGATTTACGCAGCCAGCCGGTGACACCTTCATATTTTACCCGGTACCAATCATTAATATCACTGATAACCGTGCATTTTTTGCCCTGATGAGCGACACCCAGCAGTTTTGAATTAGGTGTAGGTGCAATGTAAATGTTGGTATAGGCATCAATTACCTCTACTAGTTTCTCCTGCGCGCCAGCTAATGAAAACAGTAGAAGTATTATCGAGAGTCTATGCGCAAATGTAAATTTCATAAGAGTCTTAGCGAAAGACTCAGGCCTCCGCTACCTTGTTTTTCTTGATGTAATAGAATACTCCACCGGCAGTGCCACCGACCAGAAGCAGAATAAGGATTATAGAGAATACCGATACAGATCCGGGATTATCTACTATTTCACCGGCCTTTTTCTCCACCCATCCAAAAGAGTTTTCTTTAACTTTTACATGATACCATGATGTACCTTCGAAAACCAGCTCGAGATGGTCGCCTTTTTTTGCCTGCTCGATAATTTCCGACTTGGGATCAAGTTCTTTGTAGATGTTTGCGAAAGGCTTCTTGATATCTACATACTGCTTTTCGCCTGCAGAAATGGCGCTACTGAAACAGATTACAGTGAAAAATGTCAAAACCCCAAGCGCAACGACTCTCATGAACTTCCTCCTTCTAATTATTTGATATCACACTGTCTATTAATCGGTTAAAGGCACATTGCGAATCAGAATCGCTAAATTTCAGTCTTATCTTAAGATACCAAAAATCTGGATAAATTACAACTCCAGAATTGAACAAACGGTAAGCATCTTTTTCAGTTGTTACCATTCCTTGAGAATATAATTCGTGGATAGAACCGAAATCAGCTTCATTATATACATGATGATCTGAAAATGTTAACTCTTTGCTTGTTTTAATGCCCAGCTTCTTCAGCAGATTAAAAAAACGCTCCGGCCTGGCTATGCCGCAGAATGCTAAAGGAAAGGAAAACGGGAGTTCGGATGCACTTTGGCCAGTGCTAAAATTTACCCAGCAGTCTGCCTCCTGAAAGAGAACAAAACAGGGAATATCCGGGAACATTTTTCCCAGCTCTTTTTTTACCCGCTGGGACTCTGTAATCGACTCGTATTCTTCAATAATGATTATCGCATCAGCCCTTTGAAGCGAGTGTCGCGGCTCCCTGAGATAACCCCTGGGGATGACTCTATCATCCAGAACCGAATTATCAACGCACACCAGGTCAAGATCGCGGAAAAGTTTCCTGTGCTGAAAACCATCATCAAGAACAAAGACCGTCTCAGGAGGGGTAATTTGGCTTAGCACACGGGCGCATCTTGAGCGCTGTGGGGAGATGCCAACCCAGGATTGGGGAATCTGTGAGTGAAACATTGACGGCTCATCGCCGGCATCCTCCCACCGTGCAGTTTCTCCCGGCTTAAATATGCGGTCCTGCCTGTTTTTTCTTCCATACCCCCTTGATAAAAGAGCAACAGGGAGGGCTTTTGATTGAAGGTATTCAGCTATATGCAGTGAGAGTGGAGTTTTACCCGTCCCTCCGGCTCTGATACCCCCGATGCTTATTACTTTTCTTTCTGCTCGATAAATTAGAGAAGGGTTATCAGTAAAAGAACGGTTACGCTGATTGACAAAAAAAGAGTAGGCAACGCTCAGGACACCCGGAATTCCGGATCTGTTTACCCAGGAGGGCAATGGAGAAGGGCTCTTCGCATTTTTCATATCTTTTCCGGCCTTGTTGCCATTATTACCCTGAAATTACCGCTCAGGTCTTTTAAAACTAAAATGTCAGACCATCCGGAATCCTTAAAAATCTCTTTGACCTGCAACTCCTGATTATAACCTATTTCGCAGTAAATTCGTCCTTCACTTTTTAAAAATGTTCTGGAACTCAGGGCAAGCTTTCTGTAAAAATCCAGCCCATCCGTTCCACCATAAAGGGCACTGTGCGGTTCAAAGCCGCTTACAGAACTATCTATCGCCTTCATTTCATCTGCTGAAATGTAAGGTGGATTACTCACAATAAAGTCAAGTACTGGCTTAGCTTTAAAAGAGCTCAAAAGATCAGCACAAATAAAATAGATTCCTGAGCGGCAGTTACCCCTGGCCACTTTTAAGGCACTCAACGAGATATCCACTGCAATAGCCTTCCACCCCGTGTTATGCTCTGTGAGAATACAGGAAAGGATTCCGGAACCGGTGCCAATATCGGCAAAGATGCACTGTTTCTGTTTCTGATTTGCCAGCACAGCCTCGATCAGTGTTTCTGTATCGGGCCTGGGGATAAGCACATCGGGAGTAACAGTGAATTCACGCGAGTAAAAGAAGGCTTTTCCTGTTATGTAGGGTAGTGGTTCCCCTGTGAGTGATCGTTCCAGAATTGCGGATATTTGCGATATTGATGATTTATCAAGTTCTGCAGAGAGGTTCAGATACAGCTCAGATCTGGAACAGCTCAGTATAAACTGGAGAATCTGTTCTGATTGTGGGAGTGCCAGATCTCCCAGATGGGGAGTGAGTTTGTTTTTAAGAAACTGGAGTGCCTGACCGGTTGTCATGATCAGGAGAAAAATAGTTTCTGGTTAAAGGTAATCTCCGCAGTTGCATTATTGATCATCATAGATTACCTCTGGAGTGTATTGCGCTACACCAGCTGCAAGGTATAGAGGCACTTCATCCCTTTCACGGATGTAAAATTCAGGTTACAGCGAACTCTGCTGTACCTTTTCCTCCAGATCAGCCGTATACAGAGCATCTATTAGCTCATCTATATCCCCGTCAACAGCCTTGTCCAGATTGTAAAGAGTAAGGTTGATCCGGTGGTCGGTAATCCGGTTCTGCGGGAAGTTGTATGTACGAATCTTCGCACTGCGGTCTCCGGTGCTCACCATGCTTTTCCTTGCTGCTGTTTCCTTCGCTTCAATTTCCGCAAGTCTTTGTTCGTAAAGCCTTGTCTGGAGCACTTTGAGTGCTTTGGCTTTGTTTTTGTGCTGGGATTTTTCATCCTGACAAGTGACAGTGATTCCGGTTGGTACATGAACGATGCGGACAGCCGAATAGGTCGTATTTACAGATTGCCCGCCCGGTCCGCTTGAGCAGTATAGGTCTATTCTAAGATCGTTTGGATCTATTTCGATTTCAAACTCATCTGCTTCCGGGAACACGGCAACCGATGCAGCAGAGGTGTGGATTCGGCCCTGGGCTTCTGTCTGGGGTACCCGCTGAACCCTGTGCACACCGCTTTCGTATTTCAATGTTCCGTAAGCATTGTCCCCTTTGGCAATGAAGATTATTTCCTTTATGGCACCAAGGTCCCCGAAGCTTGAGCTGAGTATTTCAAGGCTCCATCCTTTTCGCTCTAAAAAGTGCGTATACATACGGTACAGGTCAGCCGCGAAGATTCCGGCTTCTGTGCCGCCGGTGCCTGCCCGTATTTCCACAACAGCGTTTTTCATGTCTTTGGGGTCACGGGGGACAAGAAGAAACTTTACCTTATCTTCCAGTACCGGCAAAAGTTCCTGATTCCCTTTCAGGTCCTCCTGTGCCAGCTCTACAAGCTCGGTGTCTGATTCGCTCCCGATAATTTGTTCTGCTTCGTTTATAGAATTCAGGACTTCAAGATATTTTTTGTAGATGGAAAGGTTCTTATTGATGGCGTTATATTCTTTGCCAAGTTTCTCCATCTTTGATGGATCAGAGGCAACATCCTGAGATGAGAGCTGAGTTTCAAGCTCTTTGTGATGTTCCAGGACACTAAGAACTTTTTCCTTGATCATATAACTGCTTTCAGGGCAAGAGATGCCACTTCGAGCTGGTGCTCATCGGGATTTTTCGTTGTGATCTTCTGAAGCCACAGGCCCGGTTTGATCAAGAGTCCAACCAGGGGAACTTCTTTGTATTTGTCAGAAAGTTTCAATACCTCATAAGACGTCCCTCCTACAAGAGGAACCAGAGAAAGGTGAACAAGCAGACGTGCCAGCACGTTAGGGAAGGGACCGAAAATTGATATATATAAAGCATCTACTATTGAGAAAAGAAAAATGCATACGATACCTACAAGCAGTATAAAGCTTGTGCCGCATCTGGGGTGAACTGTTGTATATGGATGCATGTTTTCGTAGTTCAGTTCTTTACCATCTTCAAAAGTAAATATCGCCTTGTGTTCGGCACCATGGTACTCAAATACTCTTCTCATCTCTTTCCACATACTGATCAGTATCAGATATCCAATAAAGAGTACGATTCTGAGAGCACCGGAAAGAGAATTGAAAAGAAATGCGGATTCCCGGGGAATAAACTGGGAGATGATCCACATCGGGGCATACATAAAGATTCCGACACTAATGAGCATCGCTACTGCGAAACTGATAAAGGAGTAGAGCTTTTCCATGGTTGGATTTTTCTTTTTACCCGCTTTATCATTCTGTTCGTACTGCTCCGCGATCTCTGCGGAGCGGGAAAGGGCCTTGTAGCCCAGCGAAAGCGACTCGAAAAGATTTATTGCGCCTCTGATTACCGGGAGTGAAAGAATTTTGTGCTTTTTACATACAGAGGTGAAGGGCATTTGTTCAACCATAACCTCTGAAGGGCTCTTTCTGACAGCCCATGATACCATGTTCTTTCCCCTCATCATAACACCTTCAATTATTGCCTGACCGCCAACTGTGTTTTTGCGGGCGGCAGATATGAAGTTCAGCGGAAAAAGGAGAACCCTGGGAAATAGGAGTTTTCTCATAATGCCCTCTCTTTAAAAAATAAAAAAGGACAGAAGGGTCTTGTTGACCACTTCTGTCCTGTATACTTACTGCAAGTAACTACGATTCCTGAGAATTCTTCTGATAACGTTTACGGAACCTTTCCACTCTTCCGGCGCTGTCGATCAGCTTCTGTTTTCCGCTGTAGAATGGATGGCAGTTGTTGCAGATATCGATATGCCTGCTTTCAATAGTAGCACGGGTTTCAATCGTATTGCCGCATGAGCAGGTAAATACCGCTTTTTCGTACTTGGGATGAATTTTTTCTTTCATTTCACAGTTCCTTCAGCTTTAAATCTCATGGATTCAGAATGCGATAAAATAGCAAAATGCCAGATAACAGGTCAAGTTTATTTAAAAAACGAGATTTTTCTCTATATATTTTATACTACGGATTACCATACCCGATATTAACTAACATATCATTGATTGTTCCATATATATTGAAAAACATAATGCCTCGGTGATAATCAAGTGATCTGATTGAAAGGTCCTAATTTCACCCCTGTAGCAATATCTCAGGACAAAACAGGAATTAAGATGAGAAAACAAAACACTCTCCTGACCTTGCTGGCCATCTCTGCGGTTGTGCTCTCCGCTCAAACGGAAAATGCCAATCCCGATTCGGTTGCGGAACTTGATAAAATGGTTATAACTGCCACAAAGACTGCCCGCAAAACTTCTGAAATACCGGTAAGTGTGACTGTGATCTCACTGGATGAAATAAAGGCCTCTTCTGCAAGAAGTATCGATGATCTGCTTCAATATGCAGCAGGCGTGCAGGTGAAAAGGGCCGTGGGGATGGGTGAGGGAGTCCCTTCAGATATTATTATGCGCGGCATACCCGGAGCCCTTGCCGCTACAAGGACGCTCATACTTGTAGACGGAATACCGACAAATGCTTCCGGTACGCCATTCCTTATTATTAATGAGATACCGCTTGAAGCTGTGAAAAGAGTTGAAATCGTCAGAGGACCTTTCTCGTCACTTTATGGAGCCAACGCATTTGGTGGAGTGATAAACATAATAACGCAGACCGGCGACGGGAAGCCGCGGGTGCAAATGTCAGCGGAAACGAGCCTCCCGTTTACAAGCGCGCATAACTACATGCGGGATGACCGCTCCTACGGGCGGCAGTTCTGGAATGATGCCTTTTCTGAGGCATACTGGAACGGGACTGGTCTCTTAAGCGGAGGAAATGAGAGGTTTGACATCCTCTTGAGTGGAGGGTACCGTTCGATTGGTAACTATTACATGCGTGACAGTGCTCTTGCTAAAGGTAAAAATATTGAGTATTTGAAAAGCAGAGAAAACTATGATTACCGGGATTACAGGTTGTTCTTAAAGAGTGGCTTGAGGATTTCCGAGCAGCTCAGTACAAATCTTCAGGCACGGTACTTTAACAGCGATCTTGGTTTCAGTAAAACAAAAAACACTCAACCTCCGGTAGATGTTGTTACCAAAGGAGATAAATTCCTTATCGGCCCTTCGATGGATTATGCCCCGGCGGACTGGCTGAAATTACATATTGGCGGCTTTTACAGAATGGTAAATGGTGAGTATTTCAACGAAGCCCCTTCAGAGGATGGCTTTGTGCCAAGTCTGTGGAACGGAAAGTCGGATGATTGGCAGATTGAGGGACAGGGTATCTTAAAACCTTTCAAAACTCATACATTTATCATCGGTTTTGACCATCTCTGGAATAATATCGAATTTGGCGCAATGCGCAACAGAAACACATCGGAAATTATCCCGCCATTTCTGAGAAGAGAGAAGTTAATCAGAAATTTCGGCCTTTACCTTCAGGATGAGATATCAGTATTTAGAGGGATCAAGGTTGTTCCGGCATTAAGGTATGATCTGCACTCTCTTTTTGGGGGAGAGTTTTCGCCCAAGCTGGGTATTTCCGGCCCTGCCGGGGATCTCTTTTTCTTAAGGATGTCAGGCGGCGGGGCTTTCAGGGCACCATCCACGACTGAGCTTTACATGCCGGATTTTCCGGTCTCAGTTTTCAGGCTCGTCAGTAATTCATCTCTGAAACCGGAGTATGTCTGGGCATTTGACTGCGGGGCTGATTTTAAGCCTTTAAAGAACCTGACCATTACAAGTGATTTTTTTTCAAATTACATGAAGGATATGATCACATTTAACTTTATTGTGGGAGAGGACCTATTTAACACAACGGTAACACATGGAAATGTCGAGAGTGCCAGGTCATGGGGGGTTGAAAATCAGTTACAGTGGGATCCTTTTGCGTTCCTCTCTTTAAAGGGTAATTACACCTTTACAGAATCGGAAAACGAAAAGTATAAGGTTTCACTGGATTATATTGCCAGACACAAGTTCAATGTTGAGGTAAATTACAAAAAGAGTTTTGGAGACAGGTTGCTGGAGGCCGGCATTGCAGAGGGGTTTGTAGGAAAAAGGGAATATTTTGACTGGGGCGTGAGACCAGACGTGATTATTCATGAAGATCTTATGATGTCTGATTCCCTGGAGGTCAAACCTTTTCGTCAGAAACTCGATCCATACTTTAAGACCGATCTGTCGGTTAGCTATTCTTTTAATGCAGGCAATCGAATCTCTTTAATCATTCAGAATCTGTTCAATGCTGAGGGTGAGGAAAGTGGGGGAACTTTTGTTCCAGGGAGATTTATGGGACTGAAATACACCTGCAGCTTAGGGCTTAAATAAACCGCTGGTATGTTGATGAAAGCCCTCAAGGAGTATCCGGGCTGCGTTTCAGAGGAATAAAAAGTCCATTCAGATCGTCGATTGACAGTGAGGTTGGGTCTATGCCCAGTGAGGGGCCAACGGGAGCCAGGGCTCCAAGTGAAACAGTCCAGGTATCATTTTTTATATCGATGGGAGCCTGAACGGGTGATCCGCAGGCCTTTGTCACAGTCGAGTCCTTCGTTGTGTCGTAAACTGCACAATCATTTCCATTCAGAATTATGGTGTCGGCAGATTCCGAAATCATCCAGTAGCCATTATGTCTGAGTGCAGTGTCTCCACGATCGGTATAGAGCACATTCAGCGAATAGGTTGAATCATCATCATCGTTGATTTTGACAAAAATACTGAGATTTTGCTTAAGGAGGGTTGCTATCGGAGCGGGGAAACTGTACTGCCATGAGCCGATATATACTGCTTTCTGTTTGTCAGGACCGGTAATTTTATCATCTGAGGGGTCATCGGTACCGCAGCTCAACATGAAGAATGGTGCGGCTAAAAGGAGAATCTGGATCTTATTCATCAGCGGGGCCTTTCTAAGAAGGTTTAAGGACCGGATCCCGGATCATGCCGGCGGTTCTTATTTCAAATATAACTCTCAGAGCGTAAAAACTACCTGTATTTTAAACAAAAATATAGCTTTTAAAGCTGAATCATTACATTATAAAAAACATAAGTCAGCTTCATTGTAGATAGAAAAGATGGCTTTAGAATAAAAAAGTGCAGGATATATTTTCCTGTTTTCGGATTCAGGGAGGCTTATGATAGGGCACTATGTTTTAGCAGGAACAACTCTTTTTCTGATTTTTATGCTGTTTCTGGTTATAAGCAGGACCATGAATAATACGATCAATCTGCTTGTTAAGCTCAGTTATCTGCTTCAGAAAGAATTTGATCTCAAGAAAGAGGCCCTGGAGGTTAGAAAGATGATGGAAGAGCAGGTGAAGGTTCAGAATGAAAAACTTAAAGGCGCACTTCTTTTGAATCCCATGGAGAGGACGACGGACCAGAAATGAAAGCTGGTAAAACCGGGAAAATATTTGTTTTTTCAGCGCCTTCAGGGGCCGGGAAAACCACGATACTTGATCACCTCAGAGTTACAGTTCCGAACCTGGTTTATTCGATTTCCGCCACTACCCGCAGACCCCGCGCAGGGGAGATAGACGGCAGGCATTATTTCTTCTTAAGTGTTGAGGAGTTCAAGGGCCGTATTGAGGCCGGAGATTTCGCTGAATGGGCGGTTGTACACAACAACTACTATGGAACACCCCGCAGCTTTATTGATCAGGTGATACAAAGCGGCAGGCATATAGTAATGGATATTGACGTATTTGGAAAGAAACAGTTTGATAAGGTATACCCTGATGCAATCGGGGTATTGATACTTCCTCCAGGCATGGAGGAGCTTGAGAAAAGACTCAGGAACCGCAGCAGTGATGATGAAGAGACGATCAGTATACGGCTTAAAAATGCGGTTACAGAGATCGAATTTGCACGCTCCCAGGGAAAATATGAATACACAATCGTTAATGATGACCTGGAGAGGGCAAAAAGAGAAACTGAAGAACTGATACGTTCCCTTACTGTTGCCTGAAGGGGTTTGCTTGTCTAATGAGCGGGGAAGAAACGCTGAAGTTAGCACTTGACGGAACTGAAATACTCCTGGGGCGTGACCCCTCATGCAGAATCTGCCTCAGTGGAATAGGCATCTCCCGCAAACATGCATCTGTTCTGCTTCATCAGTCAGGCCCTGTAATCTGCGATCTGCAAAGTACCTTCGGAATCAGGGTCAACGGCTCTCTTCTGGATGCCCCTGCTGTTTTGGACAGCGGCGACATACTCACCATAGGCATAAGAAACTTTGAAGTAAGAATTGATGATTGTTTTCTTAATCTTGAAGAGATCAGACCGGATCAAAGGCGTGATATTTCTGAAACCGGCAGCGACCGGTGCCTTAAGATAGGCAGGGAACAGGACTGTCAGATTCAGCTCTCACATCCGCTTGTATCCCGTTTGCATGCTACGGCCTCCCGGCTTTCCGACGGCAGTTTTCTGGTTACCGATAACCGAAGCACCAATGGAACATTTATCAATGGGCATCCAGTCTCTTCAGGACAGCTCAATGAGGGTGATGTTTTGCAGATAGGGCCCTATCGCCTGTTTGTGGATAACGGGAGGCTGGTAAGGGCTGATGACAGTAACAGAATAAGAATCGAAGTTGCGGGTTTGCATGTCAGAAGAAACGGTACGGCGCTTTTAAGTGATATCTCTCTTTCTTTTTCTCCGGGGGAGTTTGTTGCTCTTCTGGGGCCTTCCGGTGCCGGGAAATCGACTCTTGTGAGGGCCCTGACCGGAAGAATAAAGGCGGATTCGGGAGAGGTTTTTGCCAATGGTCTTCCCCTTGGCAGGTTTCTGGGTGCATTCGCATCGAATATCGGCTATGTTTCCCAGGAGAACCTTCTCTATCAGGAATTGACAGTTGAAGAGACTTTCAGTGAACAGAGCATGCTGAGGCTTCCTCGCGACAGTACGCCATCAGAACGCAAGACGCGGATCGATGAAGTCATAGAGCTGCTTGACTTAAAAAAAGTGGCGGACAGGCGTATAAGCCGGCTCTCCGGAGGTGAAGCAAAACGGGTTCACCTGGGAATAGAGCTTCTTTCCTCTCCGGCTCTTATTTTCCTTGACGAACCATTGGCGGGACTGGATCCGGGCCTTGTACGCAGATTCATGCGCCTCTTCAGGCGGGTAAGCGATCGGGGACATACGCTTTTGCTTACTACGCATACTCTCGAGCAGATTGAGCTCTGCGATCAGGCTGTGTTCCTCAATAGAGGTAAAGTGGTTTACAATGGACCGCCATCGGAGATGGGATCTGCTTTCAATGCAAAATCACTGGCAGAAGTTTATGACAGGATTTCCGAAAATGACACTCAGCCTGTAGTTGAGAAAAAGAGACCGGCCCGTATGCGGCATAAAAACACAGGAGTTTCAGTTCCTGCCCGCGTGCATAAAGTGCGGACCATCTCTTTTGGCCTCCAGATTATTCTTCTTGTAAAGAGGTATTTTAAGATACTTGTAAGGGACCGAAGGAATCTATTTCTGCTGCTTTTGCAGGCTCCGCTCATTGCGGTTCTTCTCGGTCTTGTTTTCCGCGGGGGTACAGGCTTCCTGCCGTTAAGTTTTTACTTCTGCATAACTGTCTCTGCTATCTGGATCGGGGGTGTGAATTCGATAAGGGAAATTGCCCGGGAGTGGCAACTTGTGGCCAGGGATAATAATGCGGGTCTCAGGCTTACTGCATATCTTTTTTCAAAGGTTACCCTTGCTTCCGCAGTTTCTTTTCTACAGACAATTCTTTTCTGCTTTTCACTGCAATTTATCTTCGGTTCATTCAAACTGAGTCCGGGTATTTTTCTTATCACACTGGCTGCTACATTCTCAGGAGCGATTCTGGGACTTTTTATCAGCTCATGGTCAGGGCATGTCGGAAGAGCCATTACTATACTTCCGATACTTTTTATACCGCAGATATTTTTTTCAGGTATTCTTATTCCTTTTGACAGAATGACCAGCCTGGGTCGGGCAATATCTCACATGACAATTTCGCGTCCGGTATTCGGGATGCTCAAGCAGACAAGTTTGCTTCAGCGGCCGGTGCTGGAGTTTCGTGAATGGAATGCACTTTTTATATTGATCAGCGTTTTAATTATTTTAACCCAGACAGCGGTGTCCCGGCACATCTCTCGTCGATGAGTGAATTCATATGAACATGATGATGAAAAAAATTCCGGAGCAGAGAATCCCCGAAAAAATCGGCCATTTCCGGATTATAGGGGAATTAGGCAGGGGAGGGATGGGTGATATTTATAAAGCGGTCCAGGAACCCCTTAACCGTGTTGTCGCCTTGAAAGTGCTTTCCCCTCAACTGTCAAGAGACGAAGAGTTTGCAAAAAGATTTGAAATAGAGGCTAAAGCAATTTCGCTTCTGCAGCACCAGAATATAGTAAGCATCTATGAATATGGAGAAGAGAGCGGACTGCGCTATTTTGCCATGCAGTATGTTGATGGAATGGACCTGGGGAAATACATTTATCTGGGCAAACCTATCTCCATAACAGAAATAATAGATTTGGCCAAACAGATCTGTCGTGGTTTGCGCTATGCCCACAGTCGTAATATCATCCACCGGGACATTAAACCTCAGAATGTGTTATTGGAGAAAAACGGTGTAGCCCGTCTCAGCGATTTCGGGATCGCGAAAATCTTTTCAGGTACCAACATCACGATGACCGGTTCTGCAGTGGGGACACCTGAGTACATGTCTCCGGAGCAGGCGCAGGGAATAAAGCTGGATGCTCAGACCGACATCTACTCTCTTGGGATTTTGATTTATGAAATGCTGGCTAAAAAGCCTCCATTTACCGGTAATAACGCGATGGCCGTTGCTTACAAACAGGTTCACGAGCTTCCTTTACCGCCATCTGTCAAGCGTAAGGATACTCCAAAGCGTCTTGAGCTTATAGTTCTCAAGGCTCTGAAAAAAGATAAGCGTGACCGTTACACATCTGTTGAAGAGATGCTTGAGCATCTGGACTCTGTTGATCCTGAAGAGAAAGTGGAACGCACTACTGTGCATTTCAAACCTGCAAAAAAAGAGGAATCATCAGACAAGTCATCAGAACGCAGGATCACAGACCGTCGCAGCGGAGAAAGACGCAGGGAAGATCTTACGCCGTTAGATCCCGCTTACTGGGTTGAGATGGCAAGGGCACAATGGCTTACATGGATCGGGCTTGCCGCAGTAGGCGGAACACTGATTTACCATATAATTAACCATCATTGAACACCATGAATTCTGTTGGCTCATCAGAGAATAAGCGGCAAAAAGGAAACAGGGGCGAGCAGACAGCTGTTGAGCACCTTCTTTCGGGAGGGTATTCAATTATCTGCAGGCAATACAGATCAAAAACCGGGGAAATTGACATCGTGGCCCGCGACAGTGATGGAACGCTGGTATTTATAGAGGTGAAGTCATCGGCTGGGAATTTCTGCGGCAGCCCTCTTTACCGGGTTACACCCCAGAAGCAGAGAAAGCTCGCCAGGATGGCTTTGCAGTATATAACAGAGCACAAAATTTCAGGGACCCCGTGCCGTTTTGATGTTATTGCAGTAGTGGGAAATAAGATTGATCACCTGAAAAATGCATTTCTGGTGTAGCAGTCAGGTAAATTCGAGTATGCTATTAGAGGTCTTCAGGTATTTTGATGAACAAAAATTTTCGAATATAACCTGAAACAGTTACAAAATTTACAAGTAAATTATAAGAATCTTTTGAGAGGATATATGAATTTCATTGAAGAATTGAAGTGGCGGGGGATGATTCATGATGTTACACCAGGAACCGAGCAGAAGCTCCTGGAGGGTCCGGTATCCGGGTATATCGGGTTTGATCCTACCGGTCAGTCACTTCATATCGGAAGTCTTCTTCCTATTATGATCCTTTGCCATTTTCAGCGCTGCGGCCATAAACCTGTTGCGCTTGTAGGCGGAGCCACGGGCATGATCGGGGATCCTTCCGGTAAATCTGATGAACGAAAGCTGCTTTCTGCAGATGTGGTTGCATTCAATCAGGAGTGTATCAAAAAGCAGCTCTCAAAATTCCTGGATTTTTCTGATGACAGAGCTGAAATCGTGAATAACTACGACTGGTTCAAGGAGATAAAATTCCTCGATTTCCTGCGTGATGTCGGCAAATTCCTTACAGTTAATTATATGGTCTCCAAGGACTCGGTCAAAAACAGATGGGAGAGTGGAATTTCATTTACGGAATTCAGCTATCAGCTTCTTCAGGCCTACGATTTCTACTGGTTGTTTACAAATAAAAAATGTGTCCTTCAGATGGGCGGATCTGATCAGTGGGGCAACATTACATCGGGTACAGAGCTTATCCGCCGCAAGGCTGGAAGAGAGGCTTACGCGCTTACCTGTCCGCTCCTCACCAGGGCGGACGGCAAGAAATTTGGAAAAACCGAAGGTGGTGAAAGTGTCTGGCTCGACCCGTTGATGACCTCACCTTATAAGTTTTACCAGTACTGGCTCAATGTATCTGATGAGGATGCGCCAAGGCTGCTGAGGATATTTACATTTCTTTCAAAGGAACAGATTAATGAACTGGAAGAAAAGCATGCAGCAGCACCTCATGAGAGGCATATGCAGAAAGTTCTGGCCAGAGAAGTAACAATCATAGTGCATTCTCAGGCAGATTATCAGACTGCCCTGGGTGCATCGGAGATCCTTTTTGGAAAAGGTACAACAGAAACTCTTCATCAGCTTTCAGAGAAGGACTTCCTTTCTGTTTTCGAAGGTGTTCCCCAAAAACAAGTGCCTCGCAATGAACTTCAGAATGGTATCAGCCTTATAGATCTGGTTTCGGAAAAAACAGGAATGTTTCCCTCAAAGGGTGAAGCAAGACGAATGCTGAGCCAGGGTGGCGTTTCAGTAAATAAGGTAAAAATAGATGACCCGTCTTCAAAAATCTCTGAGACAGATCTGCTGAATGACAAATACATCCTGTTGCAAAAAGGCAAGAAGAGTTATTTTATTGTAGAAGCAGTGGGATGATTACCTTCAGCCATATAAAGGCTCATTGTTCATCTTTCTATCTTAAAATCAACCGCATGATTTCCGTTTTCCAGAATAAAGCGGGTTTCCACTGTGTAGTTTGATCGGGAATCAGTGTTTTTCATTTATGTCGGGAAGGAAATTCTTGATGAAGCGAGTCTGCCTTTTCTGGTTTTCTCTGGCCATTATTAAATCAGCAATCATCGCCGGTACAAACGATATAAATCTCACAGTCGTTGCCGGTGCAGAAACTCACGCAATGATTGAAGCTTGTGACTGTCCAAAGGACCCGGGTGGGGGGCTGTCAAAAAGGGCGTTTCTATTAAAAAAGATCGGCAGGGGAGAGCATTCCCTGTTCCTTGATGCCGGTGGGTTTTCTGGTGGAGGCATATACGATTCCTATACCGAGGGGCGGGCCGCGGATTCGCTGAGGACAATTGCCACTTTAAGAGGCATGGGAGTGATCGGGTATGATGCAGCCGCTGTGGGTGATGATGATCTTCAGTACGGTGGTAAGTGGCTCAAAGAGAGAGCTGCTGAAGCGGGAGTACCACTGGTTAGCGCCAATTGTTTTGTTAATGCCTCCGAGACTCTGGTTTCGCCGTATCTTTTGATAAAAAAGGGTCAGTACACAATTGGCGTAACAGGTTTGACCCCTCGGGAGAAGCTCTTTGATATTGATAAAAGTGTTTCAATAAAGGACCCTGTTTCATCGCTTCGTAAATACTGGAAAGAAATGACAGAGAGATCAGATTTTCAGGTGATACTCTCTCATCTGGGGCAGGAAAACTCTATTAAACTGCGGGATTCCTTTCCGGAATGTGACCTGATTGTAAACGGACACCGAAAAACCGATATAGATCCTGTGATTTTAAAGGGCGGTGCTCCGGTGATGCAGTTTGGGTTTCAGGGTAAAAGCCTCTCTTTTGTTGATTTGCGCATATCCGGTAAAAGAGTAGATGTTATACGAAGTGGCTGGCTCACTGCAGGGCCGGAAGTTCCGGAGGACAGTTCTATAGTTGAAGTAACCAGATTAACGCAGAAGAAACCGGAACAGGTTTATGATCTTTACATTATGAGCCAGTGTCCATACGGCCTTGAAGCACTTGCGTCCTTTATGGGGTTTGTAAAGGCGTTTCCTGCACTCGGGTGGAATCTCTGGTTTATAGGCACAGTTGAGAGCGACTCGAGCCTCACATCCCTGCATGGAGAAGGAGAGGTGAGGGATGAGATGCTGTGGCTTGCGGTAAAAGAGCTTTATCCTGACAAATGGGTCAAATTCCTTGAACAATGTTCAGAAAATCTTTTAAACAGCAGTGCTGCAGCAGCTGACCTTGGTCTGGATAAAGACAAAATTGGAAAATGGATCGCTTCAAAAGGCCGGTCCGAGCTTGCTTATCATTATACAAGATCAAAGCGTCTGAATATCAATGCCTCGCCTACCTTGCTGATCAACAATTCCCTTTATGGGGGTCAGATCTCAAAGCTGAGGCTTGGAAAGATTGAGTGTGCCCAAAAGTCTGATGAATCGGAGTTTTGCGATTCACTGCCCCAGTGTATAGATGACAGCGATTGCAGAGAGACCGGAAAAATTGGACGATGCATCTCAGGGAATTGCGAGTTTCGTGATGCTGTACCATTTGTGTTCTCTGTTCTGGTGGCAGATCCGGTGTTCCAGCATCCTGAATCTGAAATGATCGCAACCACAAGGGAGCTCTTTCCGGGTGCTAATGTAGATGTTGTCACTATTGATTCAAAAAAAGGTAAAGAATTGATAAAAGAGTTTAATCCGCAGGCGCTTCCATTTTATGTGTTTGGTAAAGAAGTGAAGCTGACACATAATTTCAGTTCGGTTGAGAGCGGGCTTCTGGAAAAGAGCGGCGGATTGATTTTCAAAGATGGAATTGCCCGGAGAAATTACTATCACCTCAGAAAACAGGAGAAAGGGTCTGCGGTTCTGTTTGTTGATCCTTTTTTTACTGAGATTTCTGCTGTTCTGAATGCTGTCTTTGATGACTCGATGCCGGAAATTAGGTTGAAGCCGGTTTTCTACAGCGAGCCAACCGGGGAAAAAATTGTGGGGACAGAAGAACGGTTCAGGCAGGAAGAGTCGAAAAGATGGCTTCTGATAGACAGAATGTCTAAAGAGAAATTCAGGGGTTACTTAAAAGAGTATGTTGAAAATCCGGGCAGTTCTTACTGGTTTTCTTTCTGCAGAAAGGCCGGATTGAATCCCGATACTATTGCGTCATGGGCACTCAGAGATTCTTTTTCCCTTGAGGAACAATGGAAATTGCTCAGGAATCTTTCCATCAAAGAACCCCTGGTTCTGTTTTTGAATAATAGGGAAATTGTGACTGCCGGCAGTCTTCAGGAACTTAAAAGTGTACTGAGTTCTTATACCCGGCGAAACCGTAAATGAAAGAAGTCCTTTTCACCTTAGAATCCAGGATGGGTGGCTGCGCTTAAACTATTTTCTTTTAGAGTATCTTTTATCTGATTTTTCTTTTTCTTTTTTTTATGATATATTAGAGGAAACTGATTTTTCATCGCTGGACAGGAGACGTTATGAAAAAATCCCTATTTGTTGTCAGTATCTCTTCTCTACTGATGTTGACCTCATGTGATTTACTCTCTACTCTTGAGGATGCAGGTAAATCCATTGATGAAACCGGATTAACTGATAGTCAGATCGTTTCGGGGTTAAAGGAATCACTCACCCTTGGCAGCAAGACTGCTGCATTGACTCTAAGTGACACCAGCGGTGAGGTCAACGAGGTCACAAATGAAGTGACCGGTTACCTTGCAAATGAACTGCTGAGAATCCTGCTTCCTGATGATGTGGAAAGAGCAATTGAGACTGTAGATCTTCTTAAAGAAACTACTGCCGGGAAGACTCTTCTTTCAGCGGCCGGTATCGATTTCGCAGAGTACCGGGAAGCGATGGTCAGGGGACTGAATCGTGGTGCGGAAAACGCTGCTGGGCTCTCTGTTGATGTTTTCAAGACTGCGATAAAAGAAATGACATTTGCTTCTGCAAAAGAGATTCTTTTTGGAGATGATTCTACTGGTGCGACAAATTATCTGGAAACAACGACATCAGATGTACTGGTTTCGGGTTTTAAACCTGTAATCGAGAATTCTTTAGGTTCAGTAAAGATCAGTGCTTTGGGTTCGAAGTACACTTTTGATGATGTGTGGAGTAAATTTGCCACAAATTTTAACAAAGTGGCTGACGCTTATACTAAACTTGTAACCACAGCAGAGTCAGGGAACCTTCTGACTGCCCCGGCTGCGCAGGCTTCTCTTAGCATGCTTGAAAATGCCGGAGTATCGTCTGTGGATCCTCTGAATACTAATATTGTCGACTATGCCACGGAGAAAGCTCTTGATGGACTTTTTTATATGGTAAGTCAGCAGGAACTTAAGATTCGAAGGGACCCGGTTGCCGCACTTAAAGATGCTGCTGCCTTTGTCACAGATACGGCCCGTAAAATTATTGAACAGGTCTTTACCAGTTCCGAGGAGTAATGCTACAGGCAACCTGGATTTTAGTTGTCTGATAAGAAACTCACAATATCCTGTATGAACATTAGGATCCTTTTCTCTATCGTTTTGGTTAGATTATCCAGATTGCTAAAGTCTGGATTATCTGCCAGAATGTGTTCCGCAATAGAATCGCTTCCTTTTAATGATGTCACAAGGCGGTATTTTTTCCAGTTTTTTTCTCTCATTAAATTCCAGAACTTTTTCTGGATCTGCTTGTTGTATCCTGCAAGCCAGACCTCAAATCTGAACTTGTCGTGAAGAAAAACCACCGCGACCTTTAATTTCCTCTCTTTGAGCACTTCCGGAAAAAATGAGAAGTAGGTCATATCCATATACCCATAGTAGATGCTGCCGGATACAAAATATTCAGGGTATCTGGTTTTGAAATATGTCTTTAGATCCATAATGTATTTCATCAGCCCCTTGTAAGCCGCCTGAACAGCACCCTTTTCCATCTGCTTTTTGTACTCTTTGATGTTTTCCAGAAATGAATCCATTTGACTATAGTCCTTCATGATAAGAATGGTAATCCTCAGAGGTAACTTAGCGATTTGAACTAATTCACCTTGGTTTTTTTTCAGCCCGGGACTTTGTGACTTAACGTGTTAAGTCACAGTCTCACCCCAGAGATGATTTTTCGATTTAACATGTTAAGTCACAATCTCACCCCAGAGATGATTTTCGATTTAACGTGTTAAGTCACAGTTTCACCCCAGAGATGATTTTTCGATTTACGTGTTAAGTCACAATCTCACCCCAGAGATGATTTTCGATTTACATGTTAAGTCACAGTTTCACCCCAGAGATGATTTTTCGATTTACGTGTTAAGTCACAGTCTCACCCCAGAGATGATTTTCGATTTACGTGTTAAGTCACAGTTTCACCCCAGAGATGATTTTTC
>Ga0123335_1002425_pt1 | contig 27965 bp, 29 predicted proteins | sample BiotimSIPDNA_2_FD_89707 | JGI IMG/M metagenome (GOLD analysis project Ga0123335, IMG submission 89707) | Anaerobic biogas reactor microbial communites from Washington, USA - Biogas_R2 time_0 SIP DNA | ecosystem: Engineered > Bioreactor > Anaerobic > Unclassified | place: Washington, USA...
ACGGGTCAATGCAAAAGTAAAAGACAACAAAATCGTTGAATATAGAGCAGTAGTTAAGATAGCATTTGTAGTAGACAGAGTAAATTAAAACAATATTTTATCCTTTTTCTTTTTTTGGACATAAGAAAAATATAGTTAATCTCAAGTTTTTCATAAAGAAAAAAGGAACAGTGTAACGGCAGTTACACTTTTTCCCAGCAAAGTGTTAGGTAGCAAGTAACTGTTTTATGCTTCAGTAGCTTCAACTACTTTTGCAATCGGTGCATTCTTCTTAACGGATTCTATACCGTTTACACAGTTTGCTTTGGAAGAGTATCCTTCACTTACCGCTATTACTTCACCGTTGCTTGCTTTCAATCTAAACCTAAACTTGCCTGCTTTATCTTTGTACCATTCAAAAACTGGGTCAGCCATTTCTTCACCAGATACAACTATGCAAGGAATCTTTTAAAAGAGTTTCCCTCAACAATAAAATCAAAAAAATCAAGCAAAATTTTTAGAATCTAAAATAAAAAGGAGAAAATTATAATTTTTCTCCGCAGTTTCCGCAGAACTTCGTTCCTGGAGCGTTCTTTGTTCCACATTTTACACAAGTAACTTCAGATTGCACAGCAAGAGCTTTTCCGCAGTTTCCGCAGAACTTCATGGTTGCAGGATTTTCTGTCTTGCAGTTTTGACAAACTACCTTAGAGGGGGGTGCTAGGCTTGCTCCGCAGTTTCCGCAGAACTTCATGGTTGTCGGATTTTTTCCACCACAAGCTTGGCATACGATTACTTGCTGTGGCTGTTGAGCTTGTCCCTGCTGCATCTGTTGTGCCATCATAAAAGGCATCGTTAATCCAATTCCTGCGCCTAATCCAGCTGCTGCAGCACCGCCTCCTTGTGAATCTTTTAGTTCAGAAGCAGTTTCTTTCATATATTGCATTGACATAGCTTGCTGACCCATTCCAGATGCAAAACGTCTAGCTTCTTCAGGAATTTTTACACCTTCAAAAACAACGTCAACAATTTTTATACCTATGCGAGCGGCTTCATCACTGATTTTTAAAGATACAATATCAGTTGTCTCATCAACATTTTTGACAAGGGTGAAAATATCGTGTTCTCCAAACTCATCTATCACACGTTCATTTACGAATCCTCTTATGTAGTTAGCTATATCTTCTGAAGAACTGACTCCTTTATTACCAAAAAATTCAGCTACGAAAACTTTTGGTTCTTCAACTTTGAAAAGTGAATACCCGTAGAATCCAAGTTCAGCTTGATATTTGATGTCTCCGCTTGGAGCAGAATATGCGCTTCCACCAAATTTTGCTTTAAATTGACTGTTGCTTACATAGATTACTTCGCAATTAAAAATTTCACCTATTATTCCAAGTTTTTGAATTGCTGCTGTAAGCAAGGGAACATTGTTACTTGTTATTGTATGTCGTCCTGGTCCAAAAACGTCATATGCTTTTCCGTCTCTGAAGAAAACAGCCCATTGATTTTCTTTTACAATTACTTGACTACCATATTTTAGGCTTAGATTTGGAAATCTATATGCAATATCTTCTGCGCCTGCAGTATCCCATGAAACTTTTTCAATTATCGGCATATTTTATCATATCTCCATTGGTCTAAATTGTTTTTCTCTTCCATCCCATTTCTTTTCAATATCTAAAAGTGAAAGTTTTACACTTCTAACTTTAGGTGCAGTCTCACTCCAGTTTTCAGATTCAACCATAATATATATTTCTTCAATATTCTGTTCTAGACCATTAATTTCTGTACCTAAAGCTCTGTCATAATCAAAAATGCTTCCTAAAGCGTTTTCTTTTATGCTGCCTTTCCGATCCATAAGTCCAGCATAGCCATAGTCTGCTCTGTTAATTTTAGCTTCAACTCTATCCATGACTTGAATGATTTTTTTGTAATCATCATTGCTTTTTTTGGCTTTCAATGCAGATAAAGAAATTTCTTCCCATCTATGACGCATTCTTTTGAATACCGCACTATAGTCATCTCTTAGTTTTCTATCAAGTTCCCTTAAATCTTCTTTAGTTCCATAACCACCCGTAAAGAAATTTTGGATCTTATCAAATATGCCCTGTTCACTTTTTACTTTATCAACGGTACTTTGACCTGCTACATCAGAAGCACTTGAAACATTGCCATCGTTTGAGCCTGTTAATTCCCCTAATTTTTTCTTTGCTTTCTCAATAAATGACATTTTTATCACTGATGTTAAACATCTGTTTATCCTAAAAAAGCTGTCGTGAGTATAATTCAGCGTTTAACACTTAATTTGGTATATCCATAGAATTATACCGTTTAAATTGGGTTTTCAAAAATTAATTAAGCTTTTAAATAGAACTGTTCCTGCTACAAGTGTACTTATATTTTAGAAATTAAATCTAAAACACATCAACTTTGATTATATAATAGACTGGAGGATAAATAGACGTCACAAATTGATAGACAAAAACAAATGCTTTATTCTAGACTTTATTCAATAGAAGCTGACATTTCAGGTTCATCATCTGCAATAAGTGAAGCACGTAAAAATGTAGCATCTCTAGATTCAGCTACAAGTTCTTTACCAAGTCGTCTTTCCTCAATTCGTGGAAGTGGCTATTTAGCCCTTGGCAATTTGGAAACTGACATTGAATTGTTATCTAAAAGTTGGAGTGAGTTGGCGCCATCAATAAAATTAACACTTGCCAACAATGTTGAACCATTAACTGTTCAAGTTAATAGTTTACAATCAGAAGCTCGTCTATTAAGGTCCCAGATAAATTCGGGAAACATAATGAACTCTCAAATGTCACTATCCCGCTTATCTACATCCGCTTCTTCATTGAGAAGTCGAGTATATACTGAAGCAAATAAAGTTAATTCACCTATTAGAGAATTATTTTCAAAAGTCTCTAATATAGACGAAAATATGGAAATAGCTGAGAAAACATTAGCGTTTTTTAGTCAAGCCAATTTTCCTTTAAAAGAAGATGAAAGCCCAATTTTAGCATACGATGGAAAAATCTTGAAAGGCGATAAAAGTGAAGGAACATTATACTTCACTAATTACCGATTTATCTTTGAAGTGAAAAAAGAAGTTGTATTAGAAAAGAAATTTTTCATTGTAACTAAAAAAAGAACAGAACGTACTGTATCAATCGATAAATCCATAGGTGCAATAGAAGAGATATCTAAAGGCAGAGTTGGCTTTTTAGCTTGGACAGGAATTTATGTTAGATTCAAAAAAAGTGCTGGTCAAGAAGAAATACAGTTTGATGTTGAAGGAAAAGAGGCAGATAACATAACAAAATTCTTTGACTACATAATTAAAGGAGACGCTGACAGAGACATCACAAAAAATAGAGGAACAACAAAAACTGAAAATATACAGAAGAGACTGATTCAATGCTCAAAATGTTATGCACCATACACCCGTGAAGTTTATAGAGGACAAAAAACAGTTCAATGCGAATATTGTGGCGCTCAAATACTCTTAGAATAATTTTAAGATTGAACTGAATTTGGGCTTGAAAATTTACCGCAAAAATACGTCCAAGCCTCTTCAGCTTGAAAAAACTTGTATGGTTGCAACTAAAGCACATTTAGTTTAAGAACGTCCGTAAGAGTAAGCATAAACCTAAAAATATGTGTCAAAGTACTTTTCAAGCGGTTATTAAAATGGCTAAGTATAACCTGATAGTTTATTCACTGATTGCTATTGTCATTGTTTTGATTATTGCAAATGTATATCTTTTAAACAGTAATTTATCCATTACAAGTCAAAAAGAAAGTTTGGCAACAAAACAGGAAATGAGTAACCTGCTGACTCAGGTAAAAACAGCGTTAGATAGTGAATTAGAGCAGGTAGACTTGGATATCCAATCTGCTTGTCAGCAGCTTTCTACAGTAAATTTTGGCAGTAGCCAAGTGAGAGCCATTCTTAGCGCGTTAGTGGATAATAATTCGTTTATTAAAAGTGCCTCATTAGAGGTTGATGGCATCCTAGTTGCTGTAGAACCTGAAGAAAGAAGTTACATTGAAGGGTCAGACGTTACTAATCAAGAACAAACTATTCGTTTGCGACAAACTCTGCGTCCTGTGATGAGTAATCAAATCAAACTTGTCGAAAACATTTATGGTGTAGTTATGGCAGCGCCGATATTTAACAACGATAAAACCTTTGTTGGTGCAGTAACAATTGTTATAGAGCCCAATCAATTGATTAATCAAACCATAACAAGTATTTACAATGGCGCTGATTATACTTTTATGGGTATTCAAGTTGATGGGCTTGTATTATACGATGTTGATCAGGCTCAAATTGGAACAGAAACCCTTTCTAACCCAGTCTTTCAGGGGTTCCCTGACCTGTTAGCTACGTGTCAGCGTATGGCAACAGAAAAAGCAGGATATAGCACTTATGAGTTTAAACCAAGTTTAGCTTCATCTGACGTAATTAGTAAGGAATTATTTTGGGTAACAATAGAAATTTATGGAACCGAATGGCGACTGGCGATAATTCACGCGTTATCATAGAATGGTAAACTGGAAAAAAGTCCCTAAAACATAAGATAAATTTTAAAAAATTAATGAAGATAGACAAAGAAGTTCTGTTACATTTCTAGTCAAAACAAGTGCAGATTAATGGTGGGCCGGACCGGATTCGGACCGGCGACCTTCTGCACGTCAAGCAGATGTCCTAACCAGGCTAGACGACCGGCCCACATGTTTTGTATTTTTCTCTACGGCATTGTCCTATATAGGCACTTCGTTTGTTTAGCACTGCATTTCTTGATTTTCGGTTATTAAACTACTACGGAATTCGTTGTATTTATGGCAGTAGTTTTAAGTACCTTCCGTTAATATTATAAAGAGTCTGGGTTTGGACATATGGCTACGTCTGAAATACTCTCCCTACTAGTGGAATTTGTAAATAAAAATTCAAACGTGGCCGACGTTCAATGGGACAGACGAATGAGTCCACGCCTACTTTTTAATCCATACTCAGAAAAATATGAGGAACGAAAAATAACTGCTCATTACTTTTTACTTGCAGCCTCAATTCTTGATGATACAGTAGTTCGTTACCCAGAAAACGCCCGAATGTTATTAGTGTATTTACATGAGGCTTTTGGTAATTCACTTTTTGAAATAAAAAAACCACACATATTTGAGGAAGAAATAGTAAAAGCTGATTTTTATCATGATCTTGGACCAAACAAAAAAGCTGCATCAGAAATACTTGCTTCGGTAAACTTATTCATCCGAACTCAAGCTGAACGTAACCTCTTGAGTTACGCTCAAAAATTCAGTAAACCAAAAAATTTTCTTGAAAATTTAACACAAAACATTCCAGCCTTAAGCGGACCACATAAAGACCGCGTGTGGATTTATATGCGCTGGATGGTTAGACAGCAGCCTGACCTGCAAATTTATGATCATCTCCTACCTGCAGACCTTTATGTACCTTTAACAAAAGAAAACACAAATGTAGCAGCAAGTTTAGGTCTGATTCCTACAGCGACACCTTCACTTTGGAATGATGAAGCATCAGCTGCTTATGCTAGACAAAAAATAACAGATTTCGCAAAGAGACTTTTTCCGAAGGATCCAGCTAAAGTTGATTACCCTTTTTTTCTTTTGGGTAGATGGCTAAAACAAAAAAAACTTAACCGTTACACCCTCAAAACAGCACTTGACTTTCTTGAGCGTATGCAAAAAATCACTGGTCAACCCCAAGCATACTACCAAAAAATGAGTCGCTACAAAAGCGGTTGGGAAAAGAAGACTGCACTTACGCTTTTGCGAATGCATATCCCGTTTGGATATGAAACAATCAGTTTCCCATTATCTGATGAAGTTTATACCCCTGATTTTATATTAGAAAAAAGGCTTCAGGGAAGAAAAATAATACTGGAACCTCATTTTGAAATGACTAAAAAACAAGCTCGAAAATACGCTTTGTTCAAACGAATATATGGTCATCAGTTTCTTTTAATTTTACTCTTAAAAAACGATCTTATTCCAATGTATCATCAACGCAAAATTTTAACTGATGATGTTTGTGATGATGTTTGGCCTATAGAATTTATTCATTTGTTAGCTGAAAAAATTAGAAGAGGAACATACGGCCAATAAATTGATTTAATTAGCCTAACCGTAATAGTAGTTTGACTTTAGATGGAACAGAATAACTTCAAAGCATATATTGTCTGGTTAATTCTAAACGGTAAGCCTGAAGAATCGCTAGAATTGCTTGCAAAAAACTATAAGGTTTCTGTTCCTAAACTTAAAGTTGGTTTACCTAAAAAACACAAAACAACTGCTTATGGCTGTTATACAGCAAAGAATCAAACGATATCGGTACTTAATAGCGATGTATTGGTTAACCCATTTGTTATACTCCACGAATTCTATCACCACATACGCTTCAATGCTGTTGACAAAGTACATCGCGGTACAGAAAAAGGCGCTGATTGTTTTGCATTAGATTTTATTGGAAAATACAAGTATGTATGTTCACTTTTATTCGACAATTAGTATAGGTAATTCTTCTCCACTCCAGTTGTAGGCAACTACATCCTGGTCAGTCATATAGGGAAAACCTACAATCATCATTACTCTACCAAAAAAATTGTTCAAATCAACATCAGAAGGCGTCTTATCACCTGAAGGATGTGAATGCACTGTTCCGACTAACGAAAAATCCATGGGTAATAAATGAAAAGGGTAACTTGCAAAACCTTCACCATAAGTCGCCAGAGGCGGAATAATTAAGTCATTTATCTGAATTATGTCTTTACTTTTTTTGCCTCTAAGCATAAGTATAGTCTCACGAGGATAAAGATGCCTTGCTCCTTCAAATATAGCCTCTAAAATTTCCCTCTTTATCGACACAGTTATTTTCTTACTCATGAAGCAGTTTTATGCTTTTTAATCTTAATTATCTTTACTTAATCAACAACACATAACAACAATAATAAATAACAGCTTCACGTAACATTCAAAAAAAGAGCCGAGATGGCAGAGTGGTTAACGCGCGGGCCTTGAGAGCCCGTGGACCTCCCGGTCCGCATGGGTTCGAATCCCATTCTCGGCGCTCTATTTTTTAAATTATAAAGTCAAAAATTTTTGTGAAAAAAGCGCCATTTGCTCGTGAAAATCAATCATCATTATAGAGACAGTTTCTTGTCCTTTAGAGGATAATGTGTATACTGTTTTTTTATCCTGAATGTTTCCGTCTAATAATTCATTATTTTTCATGGATTTTAACGTAGCATAAACCGTTCCTGGACTTATAATTTTGCCAAATTGTTCATTCAAAAATGTTGTTATGTCATAGCCGCTTAACTGATGTTGCTTTTTAAGTTCAATTAATATTAGTATGTCAAGAAAACTTTTAACTACTCGCGTTCTTATGTCGTCAGGGGAATATCCAGCGGCATATTTTAATGTATTTTTAGGTAGCCCTTTTAGATTACTCATTTCAAGTCTGCCTTTTTAGCTTTCGAGTAACTATGACGATGGCACCATTTAAGATTATCGCAGATACAAAAATACTCCCATAATTAATAAGTAATGAGCTTTTAGTTAAAAAAAATACATGTTAGATATTATTCGTAAAATTACCCTGATTATTCTAAAGCGGATAATATCTTTGTCAACTGATTAATGTCACTAGTTGGTTTCATACAGGTTTTATCTCGGCAGACATACACTGCAGCTTTTCCATTTATTCTCTTATAAGCAACAGATGATTCTTCGTCTTTCTGAACTTTTAAAGCAATGTTAAATACAGGTGCTTGTCTGATTGTGTATATCATGTTTTGTGTATCTTTTTCATTTAATTTGCCTACTAAAACAATTTTGTAGTTTGGGCCAACTGAAAAATCTAAAGCGGTTAACAAAAACGTGTATGCTGCAGGATTTGCTTTTACTTCATAAGAAAAAGTGCGAACTAAGTCATTTGCATATCGCTCTAGTTTTTCATTCTCCATTAAAAGTGATAAACGTAACAAATTAAGCAAAGCAACAGAATTTCCAGATGGATACGCTCCATCATAAACCTGTTTTATCCTTGGAATTGATTTATCACTTAAATTGTCTGTAAAATAGAAGCCGCCCTTTTTTTCATCCCAGAAATCTGAAATTAATCGTTCAGTTAAGGCTGAACTTGCAAGTAAATATTTTTCATCAAAGCATGCTTCATAAAGTTCTATTAAGCCCCATGCTAAAAACGCGTAATCATCTAAAAAGGCTGATGCAGTTTTTTGGCCTTTGACATAACAATGAAAAAGTTTGTTATCTTCAGTTAAAAGTTGCTTTAGAATAAAATCTGCAGCTTTGATTGCAGCTTTAAGATATTTTTTTTCGTTCAATACATAACTAGCTTTTGATAATGCAGCTATCATCAAGCCGTTCCAGTCAACAAGGACTTTATCGTCCTTAAATGGACGAACACGTTGCTCTCGCCTACAATACAAAAGCCTCTTTATTGCTTCAAGCTTCTGCGTTGTTTCATCAATTGTCAAATCCAATTCAGAAGCGACCTTTTCAACCGAAAAGGGTACGTAAAGAATATTTTTTCCAGTATTACCTCTACGCGGTTCATAATAGTTTCCGCCTTGTTTAATATTAAACAGTTTAACCGCAATATCCCTTAGTTCACTGGGTAAAACTTGTTCAAGCTCCATAATGCTCCAGAGATAAAATTTTCCTTCTTCACCCTCACTATCTGCATCTTCTGCAGAAAAAAATCCGCCTTCTTCAGAACATAACTCTCTGAGAACATAATCTAATGTCTCTTGGGCTATTTTTTTAAATTTTAGTTCTCCGGACAATTTAAAAGCTTCCAGCAACGCCAAGGTCATCAAAGCTTGATCGTAAAGCATTTTTTCGAAATGGGGAACAATCCACTCTGAATCTGTAGAATATCTATGAAATCCTCCGCCTAAATGATCAAAGATACCGCCTATTGACATTTTATTTAATGTTTTTTCTATCATGATCCAAGCGTTTTTGTCTTTTGACTTTATGTAATATCTTAAAAGGAAAAGTAATTTGTGAGATGAAGGAAACTTTGGAGCTGAACCGAAACCACCATTTTCTGGATCAAAAGATAAATACAATTGGTCATAGGCTGCATCTAAGTCAGCCTGACCTAATTGAGCCGCTTGATCCACCAGAAATTGCGAATCAATTTTTTCTTTAATATTCTCACCCATCAACTCAAGTTCTGTCTTACGGTTTTGCCAGACTTGCTCAATCTGAGGAATAAGGTCAACAAGTCCAATTCCTCCATACTGACTACTTTTTGGTATATAACTCGCTACAAAAAACGGATTTTTTGTGGGCGTCAAGATTACATTAAGAGGCCAGCCACAGTTTCTTCCCATTGCTTGACATACAGCCATATATGCAGCATCAATATCAGGGCGTTCTTCCCTGTCTACTTTAACACATATGAATACTCTATTCAACAATTCAGCTACTTGGCGATCCTCAAAAGATTCTTTTTCCATAACATGACACCAGTGACAAGAAGAATAACCTATTGAAACAAAAACTGGTTTATCCTCAATTTTTGCCCTCTCAAATGCTTTAGAGCACCATGGAAACCAATCAACTGGATTATACGCATGCTGAAGTAGGTAGGGGCTTTGCTCATTTATTAGCCTATTAGGTTTTTTTCCAGCCTCAGAAGTCGAATTCATAAAAAATCGCCGTTTAATGAAATATTACTGAGGAACTTATTATCTTTTAGTAATATAGCTATGTTATAACTTTTAGAAGATGAAGATTTAGGGGTCTCTTTTTTTAGTATTTTACGCTTAAATAGAACAGCACAAGCAATGCCGCCATTTCAAATATGTCAGGTAAAAAGGCAAAAGGACCTAAACCAAACAAACCAAAGCCGCCCCACATGATTACAAAAGGACTTAAAGTAATGTCTTTGACTAAAAGCATCATAGCGAAAAGTGATAGTATAAGAGGAAATTCTGAACGCGTTTTTTGGTATATAATCAAATAACTGATGATTAAGAGTGTAGTTAGAACTATGTTTACAGTTGAAAAAATTGTGTGCGCCATATAGAAAAATTCAAAGTCAGCTTGATAGGGTGAATGCTCTCTGGGTTGAGAGAAAGGAAATTGGGTTCCTAAACTATTTCGGTATTCTACTAATAATACTGCTGCAATAGCAGTTAACACTATCAAAACAGTGAGTAATATCGCAATTTTTTGTGTTCTATTCATTGTTTCTCCCTCTTACGGTATCTCCTTTTTCTACTTTTTCCCGATTTTACTGCTAATTTCCTCAAACAAGACATAGTTATCTTCCATCATTTGAGATAGAAAATAAGTTGCTCCATACCTATCACCAATAGACGTTATAATCCTGTTCTTTTCTAACACTTCAAGATGGTGACGCATCGTTTTGTAATCCATTTTTAAAGAGGTAGCAAGCTGATTTGCGTTTTGCGGTGTTTCTTTTAAAGACCTTATTATTTTTACTCGAGTGGGCCCTCCCCGGGTGCCGGCAATAAGCCATCCAAGTAAATATTTTAACGAACGTGCATTTGCCGACATTTCTACCACTCCATATCTTGAGTTTATTTGAGATTTTCAGTGTAGTTTAAGTAATAAACTTGCTCTTTTTTAGGATAAAAACCAGGGTTTTTAATTCTATTAGTAACTATCCTCCAACTGATTAGGGTTAGATTTGGGCAAGATTTTGAAAAATAATTTAATAAACCATTTCAAACTGAAGAATTGGAAAGGCAGCCGAAAAGGTTTAAACATAAAAATGGCCATAGGCCCTATCTGCCCTAGATACCTTCCTTTTTGGCTGTTCTTTCAATACTAACATAAAGACCGTATTGAAAGAATAACTTAAAGGAATAAAGGATACTGATGAACTATAATGTCTTAAGTGGTTTACATGGAAGAAGCGAATAATCTATTTGATTCACCACCGCCTGAAAAAACTAGGAAAAGTTCAGCTGCAATAATGATTGGTCTTCTCTTAATTGGTATAGTTGTAGGTGGAACAATCGGTTATGCAATAACCTATTCGGATTTCAATAATAAACTGAATGCATTAGAATCCAAACTTGGACTTAACGATGGCACCAATCCTTATTCATCAACATATCTGCTTAACGATAATGTTTCCCTTTCTGCACTATATCAAGACATTAAACCTTCAGTTGTAATCATTCAAGATTTGGTTCCTCAATACACCATTTTTGGTGCACGTGTTCACATTTTACAGCAAGGTTCCGGATTCATAACTAAATTTAATAATCAATTAGTTATCTTAACAAATAATCATGTTGTAGACGGCACTATTAACATCACAGTAACTTTTTCCGACAACACATGTTATCCAGCTACAATACTTGGTCAAGACTCAAAAGCAGATCTGGCAGTTCTCTCTGTTCCATCAATTCCTAGTAGTGCTAAACCCTTAACTCTAATCAATTCAGACACACTTAGTGTAGGTGACCCTGTTGTTGCTGTGGGTTCTCCATACGGGTTATCTGGAACTTTAACCACAGGCATAATTAGTGCATTAGGTAGAACAATCACTGTAGAAAACGATGAACCTATTGTGGATATGATTCAAACAAGTACACCAATTAATTCAGGCAACTCTGGAGGACCACTAATCAATTATGCAGGTCAAGTAGTCGGAATAACAACAGCTGCTGTGAGCAACTCAGAAGGACTTGGCTTTGCTATTCCTTCTTCAACAATACTTCGAGAACTTGATTCTTTAATTACATATGGCTATTACGATAAACATCCATCAATTAACGCCGTTGGTAGAGACATGAATTACCCAATAGCTCAAGCCATGGGATGCAGTGTCACATATGGCTGGTTAGTTGAAAAAGTGTCAACCCAAAATGGATTACGAGGAGGAAACGCGATGATACCCATTTTAAATGATAATGTAAACGTTGGCGGAGATGTTATTATAGCAATAAATAATGTTCGCATAGCTAATGCTGATGATCTTTTTTCGTATCTAGAACGGAACACACTACCAGATCAAATTATTGATTTTACAATAATAAGGGATGGAACAAAACAAACTATTCCAGTGACAATAGGAAAAGCCTAATTCATTCAATAAAAGCTAATCATAAATGATAGACCCTAAGTAAAATAAAACATTAAAAATTACCTCACATGTATCTGCGCTATTTTTATAAGTAAAGTATTGACACTAAAAAGCATGCAAGCAGAATTTGGAGTAATAGGCGGAACCGGTCTTTACGACCCTAACCTTCTCAAGAACATTCAAGAAGTAACAGTAGACACACCCTACGGTAAACCATCTGATTCAATAACAATAGGTGAATTGAATGGTAAATCAGTTGCTTTTTTACCTAGACATGGAAAAAAACATACAATAAGACCCACAGACATCAATGTGCGAGCTAACATTTGTGCCCTAAAAAAACTCGGTGTCAAACGCATATTAGCGCCTTCAACTGTTGGTTCATTACGAGAGGATTATCATCCTGGAGAAATCGTGTTTGTTGACCAATTCATTGACCGCACAACAAGAAGAGAACAATCATTCTATACTGCAGCAGAGGCGAAAGTCTGCCATATATCAGTAGCTGAACCAATGTGTCCTGAACTACGCAAAATCATAATCAACATAGCTAAAGATATGAAACTGAAAATGCATGAAACAGGAACATACGTGTGCATTGAAGGCCCACGTTTTTCGTCTAAGGCTGAATCTAAAATGTATCGTCAATGGTGCGCAGACGTAGTTGGCATGACTTTGGTTCCAGAATGTGTTTTAGCAAGAGAAGCTGAAATCTGTTATGCCTCAATTTCAACTGTCACTGATTATGACGTTTGGAAAGAACATGCTGTTAGTGTTGACGAAATTTTAACAACCATGAAAAATAATGTTGAAAACGTTAAACGTATTATAGCTGAAACAGTAGCTAGAACTCCAATTGAACTATCTTGCGGTTGTAATTCTGCTTTAAAAGGAGCTTTTGTGTAACTGGAAGGAAATAAAATGAATACACCAAAATTTGATCTTAAAAGTAAAATACGTAGAATACCTGAATTCAAAGGTGTAGTGTTTTGGGATATAACCCCACTTTTAAAGGATAAAGACGCTTTCCGTGAATCAATCAAACAATTAGCCGATCATTATAGAGGTAAAAAAATAGACTTAATTGTCTCCAACGAAGCAAGAGGTTTCATCATTGGTGCACCATTAGCATATGAATTGGGTGTAGGTTTTGTTCCTATTCGTAAAAAAGGCAAGTTACCCTACAACTGCATAGATTTAACATACAAAAAAGAATACGAAGACGACACAATACAAATCCATGACGACGCCATAATCAAAGACCAGAATGTATTGATCATCGATGATTTACTCGCAACCGGCGGAACCGTAAAAGCCAATGTTGAATTAGTTGAGAAATTAGGCGGCAAAGTGGTAGGTATTGGTTTTCTAATAGAACTCGGCTATTTAGGCGGCAGAAAAATCCTTGGAGACAAACACGAAGTATTTTCGTTGATTGAATTTAAAACAACAAATGATGTTTAGAATTCCTAAATCAAATTACTTATTTTTTTAAATCTTAAAAATCAATTTTTTGTAATAAGGGCTTGAGAAGTTTTAGTGTAAATCTCCAAGTTCTTATCTGAATAAAGCGCCAAAATTACGGTTTCTATTTTATTTTCTTTTTTCAAATAATCCTTAATGGCGTTAATTGCTATTTGACTAGCTTCGTCTGTTGGATAATTGTAAGAGCCTGTGCTAATTGATGGAAAAGCGATTGAACGTAAATTGTTAGTTGAAGCAAGTTTCAACGAATTCCAGTAAGCTGCTCTAAGAAGCTTTGCCTCATTGTAAAATCCTCCTCTCCATATAGGTCCCACCGTGTGAATGACATGTTTGGCTTTAAGATTGCCTCCTGATGTTATAACCGCGTTTCCTGTAGGTAGTCCGTCTGGCCATTCAGTGGCGCGTATTTTTTTACATTCTTCAAGAATTTTTGGTCCACCCTTACTATGTATAGCTCCATCTACTCCGGCTCCGCCTAGAAGCATTGAATTAGCGGCATTCACTATGGCATCTGCTTCAATATCGGTTATATCGCTTTTGATTATCTGAATAGTTGCATTTCCAACTTTGAATTCCATATCAACAAATAGGGTGATGAAGCTATTTTAATTATACTAAAAGAGACCATAACCCAGATAACATGAAATATGCTCCAAACCCAATGAATGTGAATACACAGAAAATTAATATGCCTATACGTGTTTTTTGGCTCCAAAATCTTTGAGATTTAAAAATCAGAAAAGACGTAACTGAGTACCATGAAAAATCACAGAGCCAATGGACACCTATGAATATTAAGAAGCCTATCAACCCAAAAATTTTTGCGTTTAAAATAAGCGCGGTACCGATAGTAAGCCACCAAAGTATGAATCCTGCATTTGCAGCTGTAGTATAGATACCTGCGAACAAAGAGTCTTTTTTAACTGCTGCTGGGGAATTAGAACTTTCATTTCTTCCTCTGAAAGTCTGCACACCCATAAAAACCATTAGAGATCCTCCAATTAGACCTATTGCAGCTTGAACATAGAGAGGTATCTCAAAGTTACTAAGTAAAAAGAAAATCAAAAGTATCAATGGAACTTCAACAATGCCATGTCCAAATGCGATTAAAGCACCTGAATATTTACTTTTTTCAGCCTGCTTTAACGTAACAGCAAGCAAAGGTCCAGGCATTAAAACGCCTGAAAAAGAAATAAGCAATACAGATGCTAAGAACATAAAAAAGTTAGTTATTAACTCCAGACTGCTCATCCCATCAATTTTTTTATTTTATGATGACACGTTAAGGTTTATTATCCTTTAGAAGCTGATTTTGCATTTCTATTATTTCAGTGCTATCTTTGGCATTGATGTAGATGTCTAATAACCGAGAATTTATTTCAAAGAAAGAATGGCCCCACGTAAAAATTGATAAAAGTTCTTTTGATTGCTCTATGAAACCACCAATGTATAAAGCTGCAGCTAATGCTTCAGCAGTAGATAGTTTAGTTAATTTCCCATAATTTACTGGATTTGCTGCAAGCAAAACTGGTAAACATCGACTTGTGCCTTTTACATGTCCTTTCAAAACTTTCTGAGCATGTTCCCAACTACAATCTAGTGCAACTAACCCAAAATTTGCTACCCTTTCCTTATCTGCAGGTGAAAAAGCAATTTCAGCAAATGGATTTAAAACAATAGCGCGTTTAGGCAAAAACCTTGTTCGAGTTACGACACGAGCATACTTTCTCCTTTTTAGCCGAAGCCCACTACATTTTTTGGGGTCACATTGATTTGCATGATAAATAGTTAACCTTGGAAAATCAGGATGCAGGTGTTCTTCATTTTCCACTGGCGTTTTTCACCTTTAAATGGCTCATCGGGTCATCAAGAATTTTTGGAATCCAATCAATCAGGTCACTTGCTGTTATATGGTAACCTCGTTCATTAACTACAAAATCTCCTGCTGCACCATTAACGAATGCGCCAGCAACCGCTGCTTGAAACGCACCTGTTTTCATAGCTAGTACTCCGCCTACTATTCCACTTAAGACATCACCAGTTCCACCAACAGTCATTCCTGAATTTCCTGAAAAATTAAGTTTGACATGTTCAGAATCGCATATTACGTCAATTTTACTCTTGACTAATAATACTGCATTGAGTTGTTTAGCTGTTTTTTGTATTGCTGAAACTCGCTCGTCTAGTTCTTCAGGTACTTTTTCGCCTGTGAGAATAGCATATTCACCGATGTGTGGAGTTAAAATAACGGGAACTTTTAAAGGTCTTTTAATTTTTGCAAATGCCTTTATTGCATCAGCATCCAGAACCAGCGGTTTTCCTGCTTTTTCTACTTCCTCAATAAAATCTTTAACAAAATCCATTGTTTCAGACTTCAAGCCCGCACCCGGCCCAACTACTATTGCATCTACCATACTCAAATAGGGTTTAATTTCTTCTACATTGGAGGGTTTGAGGTTTTTACAGTCAAGTTTTATTGTAATTAAATCAGGTGACATTGAAGAAATTGTTTGCGCTACCTTTTGGGGAGCTGCTAAATAGACTAAATCGACTCCTGTACGTAAAGCAGCCAAAGAAACAAGAGCGGGTGCACCTGAAAAAACTTCGCTGCCACCCACCACTAGTAGACGCCCGAAATCACCTTTATGAGCATCAGCCCTACGTTGAACATTGGTTAACATAACGTCGCCTGGACCAGTAAATCTCTCCATAACAGAGGGCAAGCCAATATCGGCAACAACTATTTCTCCGGCGTATTTCTTTGCCCTTTCTAAACCAAGTTTTGCTTTATGAAAAGTGACTGTTAAATCTGCTTTTACTGCGTTACCTAAAATGTCTCCTGTATCTGAATCAATACCTGTGGGTATATCTATAGAAATCTTGAAACCTTTTAGTTCGTTGATGAAATCTACAATATTAGAGATTGGAGGCTTTAATTTTCCTTTTGTACCAGTTCCTAACATGGCATCAACTATTATATCTGCAGTTATTTCAGGTAAGGCTGAGCTGTCAGTTATCTGAACTATCGAAAAATAATCAGTTAAAGATTGAAGGATATTCCAGTTTTTTAAGGCGTCTTTGTGTTTAATATCGCGGTCTCTACCGACTAAAAGTATAGTAACGTTGAATCCTGCGCCCAATAGGTTTCGTGCTGCTACAAAACCGTCTCCTCCATTTCCACCTAAACCACAAAAGATTGCCACTTTTTTTTCGCTAGAGAAACGATTTATGATTTCTTGCGTTACATTGCGGCCGGCTAGCTCCATTAATTGTAGTAGGTCAAAACCGAAATATTCAGCGTTTATTTCAAGAGCGCGCATTTCGTTGCTTGTCATTAAAGTTTTTTTGCTTTGCATATTTGATGCCCTGATATATTATAATCATCATAAGATAAAGGCTATCTTTTCTGTATACGAAAGCATCGCCAAAACATAGTCTTAATCGACTATACAGCAGTCGTCTACTTTTCGGTTCTTCGAAATCAGACGAACCTTATATAATCATGGATTGAAAAAAAATAGGCTTGTATAGTAAATCATTAAAATTCGTGTTTTTCTTTTTATTTAAAAAATTGATGTGCCCTATAACCTCGGTGAACCAAGTAAAACAACGTTTTTAATCATATTTTAGGACTCTAAAAAGAAAAAATTATGTTTTTTTATTACTTTTGATTAATTAGATCGCTTTACTCGATGTTTTAATTAGTACAAAACCGGACTTGATGACTAAAACGGTCTGTCTACATTTTGTTTATGAGGTAAATGCCTTAATGTTAATGGCTTTTGAAAGGGAAGTGTGATTTTTTATTTCTTTTCTTTAACGAAAAAATTTCGAACCATCATTTTTTACATTTAAAAGTTAAAAATTATAGAGGTTAAATGCTGAAATTATGATTTTTTATGCAATTTACTCTGTTTTGGACTAGTTCGTCAGGTGGAGTCTACGAAAAACCGCTTAAACAAAGAAAAAATCAAACCGGCCAATAGACAGATATTAATTGTTCAGGTAGCCATATGGTTAAACAGTTTGAATATCAACGGTGTCACAATTGAGCGGAACGTTCAACATTAACAAACATGATGCGCTTTTAATAACAGATATTCAAGTTGACTTCCTACCTGGCGGGGCTCTACCCGTAACAGAAGGAGACAAAATAGTGCCAGTCATAAACAAATACGTCAGCAAATTTAAGGCTGCAGATGCTCACATAATTGCTTCAAGAGATTGGCATCCCCCAAATCATATTTCATTCAAAGATAAGGGCGGACCATGGCCACCTCATTGTATCCGAGACACTCAAGGTTCAGAGTTCAGTTCCGCACTTAAGCTGCCAAACCCAACACTGATTATATCTAAAGCTACTGAACAAAACCGTGAAGCCTACTCAGCATTTGACGGAACAAATCTAGCTAATGAATTAAACAAGTTAGATATCAAACGTCTGTTTGTAAGCGGATTAGCTACTGATTACTGCGTTGTAAACACTGCACTTGATGCACTTAAGCTGGGTTTTAAAGTAGTAATTCTAATGGATGCAACATTAGGGATTGATGTTCAACAAGGTGACGTAGACCGCGCAGTTAAAACTATGTTTGATCATGGTGCCTTGACAGCTAAAATGGAAGATTTTCCTTAAAAATAAAAAGATACTATATTTTTTGGCAATTAGCCTTTTATGAATAAAACGTCAGTTCCAATTTGAAAACGCAAATCGGATGCAAAGTGTGGACGGATCTAATGGTGCTGGTTTTAGATGAAATAAAGAAAGTAGGGTACCTATTGCTTAAGGCGCTGTTAAGTTATCTTGCTCGGTTACATAACAGCTTTGCCGCATTAACCTGATCAAACAGGAGACAACTCCTCAGCACGTCCCTTAGCGTACCCGACAGCCTTCTCTAGTATAGCCTTATCAAGCACAGGCATATCAGAAGCAACTTTACCCAGAGAACCCCCTTGCCTCCGCAACTTCAACACAAATTAAACAATTACACCTTTGAGAGATTGAAATCCTACAATATGATAAGTAAGTAAACCAGCCAAAACTGGCAGACAAACAATTAGTTTTCTGATACCGAGTGAAAGTTAAGTTTGTCGAGCTTTTCTTTTAGATTTTAGTTTATAGCTGCTTACTCGATGAAGTGGGTTTTCGATGTATGCTAAACCTTGTCCTAAGCTATTGAAGAGGCTCCAGAAGTGATTAATAAGCCAAGAACGATAATACTGGAAGTTTTTCTATTTTTTATTTGGGTTTATCAAATGGCTATTGGATTGAAGCAGTTACAATAATTTTTCGTTAAAATTCCTTGACTAACCCCCAAGAGTAAGGGTAAGGTATACCTAGCCGTGGGAAGGTTACGCAAAAGGATTATAGTAAGTCATCTTTGAAAACTTACTCCGTTTATATATCAAGTAACCGACCAAACCACCAATGATTGACCCTACAATAAAACTGATAACTATCCAATAAGTAAAACTAAAAAGCGAAATCTTCCAAGATCTTGCTATAAATCCTATTGAGAAACCGCCAACGAAAAACAGAATAACTCCGCCAGCAAAAGCACCAGCAAAAACTATTGAAATCTTCGCTCCTAACATCTGAGAAGAAGGCTTCATAAATGCTCTTTTAGTCCTAGCCTTTTCAGCCAAAACAAGAAAGAGTATACCTAAAATTGACGTTGCAATATACAAAATTAGCCTATCTAAAGTTATAACTCCAACAATATAAAAGCCAAAAACAAGTGAAAGTAAGACAACAGAGAAAATGGCAACCGTAATGAAATACCCTTTAAGAAAAGGGGATTCTATTTCCGATTGACTTTTTATTTGGCAAAATTCCTCTAATAGGCGAATGGCAAGTTTGCCTTTTTCAGTTAAATAATACTGACTGCTTTCATTGGATACCAATCCATTGAGAATTTTCAAATGATAATTCAGCTTTCCAGTACTCTGAATACCTATAGCATTCATCAATTCTGTATAGGTTATGTTACTTCTCTCTTCCAGCACAAGCAGTATTTTACGTCTTGTTTCATCTTTTAGGATTTTATGTAAGGAAGCTATTCCATTACTCATGAGCAGTTATCTGTTAGTTACGTTATTTAGGGTTTTTTGACTAATTATTTTGTCAACCATTTCGTAGGTTAAAAGGAGAGGATGAATACACCCGCATAGGAAAAAGTCATTTTATTAGTTACTGGGTTTTTTGATGTCTTCTAAAAAGCAATAGCGAACATAGAAAAGCAACAGTAAGAATTATCGTTTTCTGTGTCTACTTAACCACACAACTAAAGTCAACAATGCGGCAACCGATATAACAACAAGAATTATTGCCCAAACGTTAATTGAAAACCGCGCAAACTCAAAGATGTTATCAGGGTAAGTGGCAGAAAAAACAGCAACTTCTTTTGAAGAAAACACTGAGAATTCGTTGTCAACAATAATTGTATAGTTGCCTGTTTCGGTGGGGGTGATATAAAATTGCTTCTCGTTTGATATTCTGCCTAAATCAAGAACGGTTTTGCCTTGTGAGTCAATAACTCTCAGGTTAATGTCGTTGCCGCTTCCACCCTTTATGTATATTAAGCCACCACAGCCCCCCATTGGACCAAGACCATAGTTCAAACTGACATTCAAGTGTAGACTGCTTAAAGGTGGTACTGTGTAGTTTTTAGGTGGAGCAATTGTTGAGGGTGTTATTAACGGAAATGGAGTGGGTTGGGCATTTGCAGGGTTAACTGTCAGCAAAGTTAGACATGATATAGCGATAATTAGAGTTAGTAATAATGCAAGAGCTTTGTTGATTTTATCCATGTTCAGTATTACGTACATCAAGATGATATAACATTAATTGTATAGATTTCTTGACTAAGCCTTGTCAACATTTATTGACTAAAAAAGTAAGGTTTCTTGACAAAATCTGATAAGGAAATTTTATTTAGTAAAAGGATAACCTATCAGTAAATACAAATGTTGGGTATTATAGTAACTTTAGTTTTTATTCGCCCATAATCTGAATAATAACTGTTCTATTTCTTGGGTAAACATCTGTTTCAACAAAAAACAGAGATTGCCACGTTCCAAACTGAACTTCACCATCGCTTACAGGAAGAGTTTTGTCAGGAGGCAAAAGCATTGAACGAAGGTGAGAGTAGGCGTTGGATGGATGATGATAAGGCTTTTGTTTTGGGACTATTTCTTCAAGAAACTCTTTGATGTCTTTTAGTAGTGCGTCATCGTTTTCTGTTAGTATTAGTATGCCCGTTGCGTGAGGTGCAAAAACATGGACTATGCCATTTCTAATTTGAACATTATTAACTTCTTCTTGGATTCTGTTTGAGAGGTCTATGAAGCCTATGTCTCCTTGAGTTGTAAATTTGATTGTTTTATTTATAATCTTAAATCCAAGCATGCAGGTCACTTTGTTACTTATGGGTGATTGCCCAAAAAAAGGTTTCTTGACTGTGGTTTGTTGATGCTTTCGTATACAGATTTTTTAACGCATTAAAGGGGCTTTTCAACGTCAAAATAGCTCAGTTATTATTTGCCTTCTTTGATTTACTAATTGACTTTGTTTATTACAAGTAAGTTTGTCCATTAACAACTTTTTTGTTAGCAAGTATTCATTTGCTAATATCACTATCAAAACAAGAGTTTTCCGGAGGCTGAAAACGGTTACTTTGGACTATTTTATTTTAACTTACGTTATAATACTGTACTGTTGGGAAATCTGATTTTTCTCTTTTTGTTTAGCTATTTTTGTTCGAAAGATATTTTTTAACAGAATTGTTTTTTGCGATAAAGATTGTAATTTTTTCGAGGTCTCGTATGTCTTATTTTTAGAAAATGTTGGTTTATTGAGGTTATTTGTTTGTTGTCTTGACTATTTAAGTTTGTTTTATGTCGAAAAAAAATTTGGGTAAAAGGCCAGTATTTTTTGGCTCCATCAACCATTTTTAAAGCCTTAAAAACAGCTTTAATTTGGCTTTTGGCGCCGATTTGCCCTTATCTTGGTTTAGGGTGTATGCTTGGCATGGGGAATATCGGAGCCTCATATAAGTACCTTCGAAAATCTCCATGCGAAGAAAAATTGCCTTTTTTCGTTAGACCTTCGAGATGATTAAGGGTTTTTTGGGTAGTTAGCAGTATTTTGAAAACTTTGCTGTTTTTTGAGAATTTTCTTCAGCACATGTTTTTGTTTTTTTCTGCAGCTTTTTTAGGAAAATACGCTTTTTATCTTGTTGACTGTATTGGCTGTTTGTGTTTCTATCAGATTTTTGTTTTGCAGTCATGTTGCTTTGCAAGGTAATTTTGCTTGCTTAGAGGCGCCTATTGTGACCATATTTTCTCATTATTGACGTTACAAAAAACCTATTCTGTGATACTGGTGTATGAAATAATATTTATTAAATTAATGTTCACCTAAATTCACCAGCATAACTGAACAAACTTTAGTTGTATACAGAAGCATCAACAAAACACAGTTATTCAAGAAACAAAAGGAACCATTTTTATTTTTAGACGCTCTAAAGAGTTCATAGTAAACCGAGGGAATCATCTGAGTCGAGAAATTGACCGCATCAAACTTAGACGATGGCGTAAAAGAGGTTTCTACAGTGAAACCGTCTTAGTGAAGCTTCTTCAGAAGAAAGGATACAATGCAGTCCGGGTTCCAGTCAGTAACCCAAGCCTAAATCCTCTTCCAGACGTAATTGCACGTAGAGGACAACACCTGTATGCTTTTGAAGTGAAAAACGCTTCGTACTATGCATATTTTCCAAAAGGTCAAATTGATAAGCTCTTTCGGTTTTTAGATCAATTCATACCCTCAGGTAAAGAATACAAGCATGCAGTTATAACTGCACATTTAGGTAAACGTTGGCTCTTTAAAGAAATAAATTGGAGTGACTGGGAGAATAACAAGCTACCTGATAAGGCTCGAATATTAAAACGGGACCGAGGGAACTTAAACATAGACACTTCTTACCCTCCAGCTCAGGGCATGTAAGGGAATGTACCTTAAAGCTATTATTGGTAAACATTAACTAATTGTTAAAGTTGCATTGCAGGGAAAAGCAATGTCTGAAGAAGAAAACGTGATGGTTCGTACTAAAGATTTAGAAAAAACCTATACGGTAAGTGATGGAAAAACAGTAGTAGGTCTTGAGGATTTAACGTTTGATATTCCAAGGGGCAGTTTTGTAGTTATATGTGGGCCATCTGGTTCAGGAAAGACAACATTACTAAATATATTAAGCGGAATAGATAGACCAACTAAAGGAGAAGTCCAGGTTAATGGTCAAGATTTAACTGGTAAAGATGAGGATTTTCTAGCTGATTTTCGTTGCCTACATACTGGTTTTGTTTTTCAAGCATATAATCTTGTTTCTACGTTGACAGTGGCTGAGAATATTGCTTTTCCAATGGAGTGGCTTAGGAAAACACCTCAAGAAATTGAGACACGTGTATCTGAATTGCTTTCCAGTGTAGGTTTGGCTGATCGTGAAAACCATTTTCCCTCGCAGCTTAGTGGTGGAGAACAGCAGCGTGTGGCTTTTGCTAGGGCATTAGCTAATGATCCGGAGTTAATATTGGCAGATGAACCTACAGGCAATTTAGATTCTAAAAACGCTGAAAGAATCTTGAAGGTTTTGCAGGAACTTAAAGAAAAAGGTAAAACAGTAATTGTTTCCACTCATGAAAAACAAGTTCGTGAATTCGCTGATATCGTTATCACCTTGAAAAATGGGCGAGTGGTGACTGACAGTGAATAGCGGTGCAGGTTTTCCTGTTAATGATTTATTTCGCCGTAGATTTCAAACTGGATTAGCTATAACCACTTTAACTTTGAGTGTATCTTCTACACTGTTTTTGCTGTTTTTTATTAGTCGGTTAGGGTTAGGCGGGTCTTTTTCTGCAAAAACATTAACTTTGGGTTTGAACTCTATTTTTAGTCAGTTTAATTTTTTCTTAGGTGGACTAATCTTTTTGGTTGGAATAGTCTTGACCTCTTTTATTGTTTTTTTAATGATGACTCAACGTACAAGAGATTTTGGCTTAATCAAGGCAGCTGGCTGCCCAAACAGTCTTGTTGCAGGATACTTTATGACTGAACTCTTAACTTTGAGTTTTATCGGATGCAGTTTAGGACTATTTTTTGGTTTTATCTTTGATTATGCTACGTCTATCTTCATTTTTTCTGAGTATCAACTGGTAAATTGGTGGTTAGCACCAGTAATTTTTATTGTTTTTTTAGTTTTAGCCATCTTTTTTGGGTTACAGCCTATCTTTAAAGTATCTAAAATGTCTGCTGCCGCTGCACTTTCTCAAGCGAAATATTTCGGTTTATCAGACGAGTTTAGTTTTAAGTCTTCAAGGATTAAATTAGGTTGGCGGATTGCAGTTAGAAGCCTTTTTCGCAGAAAAACTGCAACAATCCGAATCATACTTTTTCTTTCTGTAGTGTTTGCTTTATTGACTGTCTCTGTTACAGGCGGTATAGTAGCTAAAGACACAACCAATGATTGGTTAGGTAATAGTGTTAGTGATGGAATCGTTGCTGTTGCAGATAGTAACTTTGGTAGACAGTATGAATTGTTGCTGTCTAAGTTTAATAGCGGCAAAGAGGTAGAGGATTTTAATTATACTGACCCAGAATTGGGCGTTAAAAGTGATGTCATTGATGCAATATGTTTAATGACTTTTGTAGAATCTGTTGATCCACGATTAATAGTTTATGGACATGTTAAGGAAATTGCAAATTTTACTGTTGCAGAGGATTCTATGCAGATTTTGCCTGTTGGAGACCATCGTGAAGGTGATTGTTTAGTTATTGGAGTGGATCCACAGAATATAGATAATGTAGGGGCTATGAAGGGACGATTTTTAAGTTCAAATGATAGTTTAACTGCTGTTATCGGTGATTCTGTATCCCAATCTATGTATTCTCCTTCACCTAGTAGGTATGTGGTTTTATCTGATCCATTAGTTCAAAGTATTCAGTTCAATAATACTAATTTTCAAATTGTAGGGCTTTGTGTTGATCCTTTAAACAATGGCTTCGTAACATATGTGCCTCTTGAAAAGATGATGGCTACTACAGGGTTGGATAGGCCAAATATTGTTTTTATAAAAATTGCTGACTCATATCCTGTTGATAGAGCTGTTGAAGAATTAAAAAACATAGTTCAAAATGTTGACTCAAGTTTAGATGTTTTTGATTTTAGGGAAATAGTTAAACAAAACTCTGATTTTCTGTCTTCAATTTGGAGTATAATCCTGTTTTTACCGGTTTTTTCTCTTATTTCCGCCTCTTTATGTATAGTGGGCTATCTAATGTTGTCTATTGAGGAGCAACGTCACGAATTTGGGGCATTACGTGCTATAGGCGCTAAACCACGGGTAATCTTTAGTATTTCTGTGATTCAATCTGCATCAGTTATTTTTTCAGGTTTTGCTGTTGGAACATCTTTAGGTGTTATCATAGCGCTGATGATTTTGATTGCTGATCCAGTTGTCACCAGCAGTTCAATTGCCATAATTATCTGCTGGATTCTTTCAGGTTTAATTGGCATATTTTTGTTAAGTCTGTATCCTTCGTTTAAACTTGCAAAAACTTCCATCTTGAAACTTTTAAGTTAATGTTTGAAATGTTTGCGAAAAAACTTTTACTGAATCCATGTTTAGCGGTAGTTGACTGATAAAGTCTTGTATCTGCAGTACTGGCACTATAGGTACTTCATAGTAGAATTTGAATGCATTTGGTATAAGTGATAAGATTGCAGGAATAAACATTGCTTTTTCCCATTGTGTACAGGGTAGAGCTAGTTTTTTGTTGGGTAAAGAATCCGCTAATGCTTTGGTTCGTAGTGTTTGTTCTTCAACTATTCTTTTTAGTGTTGAAGGCGTAATTGCACGTTTCCAATGTTTGCAGTCAACACATAGAACTATGGGTTTTTTTGTTGCTACCACATCTATTTCAAATCTATGATCAATTTTTTTGAAACGTAGGTTGTTATGTACTGAGTAACCGTTGTTTTTTAGTGCTATAGCTGTTATTTCTTCGAATTCGTGCCAATCTAACTGATTGCTTATGTCTTGGATGTCTGCGCCTAAAGAGATTGCTTTAACTGCGATTTTAAGTCTGTTTGTGGTGTCTACTTCGATTTGGTTGTCTATGATATTAATGATGTCTTCTTGTTGCAGCTTTTTTAGTAAACTTGAACAATATTCAAGAGGTAATCTGGAGTCGATTTTAACATCTTCAATTAAAACAGAGTTAGCTTTAGTCATTTTTAGTAGAGAAGTTAACAGTTTAGCTTCAAGACTCACATTATTCAGCTCATTAATTTACATTAAAAACTAAAAAATGAGTCTTTAGTGCTTGTGATTCTTCTGCTTTTTTTATTTCGGTATACAAAAGCATCTCCGAAACACAGTTTTTATGCATGTTCCCAAACCAACCCTTAGCTTTTATTGTCAATTTTTTAGCTAAATATACGTGTCTATCCGCAATAATATTTTTTCATTGTTTTACAGCTCATGTTTTTTTAATTATGGTTTTTTCGGTTTTTCGATGAACAAAATCAAGAAAAAAACGTTTTTAACATAAAAATTGCTTCCTTTTATTCTTTTTTTCATTACTGACCGCCAGGTTTTTAACTGTTTAATTTAAAAATTTACATTTCGAAATTTTTTCGATAATGAAACATTTAAAAAGAGTGGTTTTTAGTGAACACTAAGGAGTTGTCGACCACCAATTTTAATTGAATTAAATCCCTTTCACCACTAATTTTGTAAAAATGGTTTAGAGAAAAAATTTTTGATAAAACAAAAAATCGTTGTTATAATAAAAGCTTATCAATCTTAAAATTAGGGAGTAAAAAGGGGAGTTTTCTTGTTTGAATGTGCTTTGTGCCGCTTCCTAGTTCGTGAGTTATGCAGTATAATGGAATTTTCATTAATTTTTTGGTGTAAAGTACACTTCGTTTTTAAAAGATGCACCCTGGCGTGTACGTCGATCTGATGAATATATAAGGTTCGTTAGACTTCGAAGAAACGAAAAAAAATAATGCATAAAACCTAAAAAGAAAAAGTGTGTTTTGTTGATGCTTCTGTATACAGCCCTATTTAAGCGCTGTTAAAGAATTAACGGCTAAAATAAAGTGAAAAAGAGTTTACACTACATTTAAAAAAGAAAATTTGCAAAAAAGAGTTTTGTATAAAAAAATTATTTTTCTATTTCTTTGATTTCACATTGAAGTTTCTTTATAATCTCGTCAGCTCTTAATGGTTCAATCTTGAGCGTGTAGAGCTGGCTTGAAGTGCGAAGCTTCAGTTTCACAGCGTCCTTGAGTCTGATTACTTGACATTGTTTAGCTTTAGAGCTCAGGGAAACAAATTTTTCTATATCAGTAATTTCTGATGGCATCTTCTTTGTCCTCTATTTAATTCGTTGTGATGGATAGCGAAGCGAGTTTTTATCTGTTTTGGTTTGACTATAGAAAATTATGGCATATATGAAGGCGGTTAAGTGTTGAGGGGTAGAGTTGCGAAAAATCAATAAGCAACTAGTGCAGATATGTTTTTGTCTACAGGTGAAGCTACATGATGTTATTAGCTTCAAGAGAAAAAGAATTTATCTGTAGAAAATGTGGATATGTAATTTCAATTAGACATAAAGCAGGATTGTTTTGCCCAAAATGCGGCACAATTCTAAGGGAAAAACCAAAAGAAAAGTATTGGCTTTTTCAGTTCAACCCGAAAATTTATCGATGGCACGAACGTATTAAAGAAACACATTCGCCTGAACGCTGGCTGGTAAGTAGGTACTGGAAAAAAATTTCTAAAGGCGATGCTGTAATTTTATGGTCTTCAGGTTTAGAAGCAGGTGTCTGCGCGTTTGGAAAAGTTATTACCGACCCTGAAATAGTTGAACTTTCAGTTGATGAGATCAAGTTTTGGATTGATAAATCGATTATAGATAAGTTTAAACAGAAAAAAAGTGTTTTGGTTGAGTACTTAAAGGTTTTAGATAAGCCATTATCTGAGGAACAATGTCACAGTGACCCCGAGTTGTGCGGTCTTGGGGTTTTTCTTAATCCACAAGGTACAAATTTCAGGCTTAAACCTGTGGAGTGGGACAGAATTGTTGATTTAACGTGTAATTTGTAAAGTTTTGTTGGTGGGCCGTACCGGATTTGAACCGGTGATCTTCGCCGCGTGAGGGCGACGTCCTAGCCAGCTAGACTAACGGCCCGCAATTAGATTCAAAATAAAGTGTATTGCTTTATAAAATCTCTTTCCATATATAGACTATTAAAAGCTCAAGTAATATTTTGATAATAAAGTCACGAGTAAT
>Ga0123335_1002434_pt1 | contig 27881 bp, 34 predicted proteins | sample BiotimSIPDNA_2_FD_89707 | JGI IMG/M metagenome (GOLD analysis project Ga0123335, IMG submission 89707) | Anaerobic biogas reactor microbial communites from Washington, USA - Biogas_R2 time_0 SIP DNA | ecosystem: Engineered > Bioreactor > Anaerobic > Unclassified | place: Washington, USA...
ACTGTACAGGCAAGCGGTTGACCAGGAAGCAGCCGAGCGCCAGGAGGTGGATGTGATGGCGATTGTGGAGGGGTACACGGCTGAGGTGACGTGCTCGGTGTGCGGGTCGGTGAGGACGTGGATCCCAGGGCAGGAGGCGATTGCCAGGTTGGTGGCGAATATGTTGAGGATGAGAGGAGAGAAGTGATGGCGAAGACAAGGATTGAATGGGCAGATCGAGTATGGAACCCGGTGACCGGTTGCACAAAGGTGAGCGATGGATGCAGAAATTGTTATGCCGAAACAATGGCAAAACGATTCTGGAAAGACCGTGAATTTTGCGATGTTCAAATTCATTATGAACGGTTGGCTCAGCCATTAAATTGGAAGATTCCAGCTAGAGTTTTTGTAAATTCGATGAGCGATCTGTTTCATGATGATGTGCCAATAGAATTTGTGGATGAAATGTTTGATGTAATGTCTTCCGCTGAACGGCATACGTTTATGATCTTGACCAAAAGACCATTAAATATGTGGAATTTTTTTTTGTGGAAGGAGGCACGAGATAAAACCTTTAATAGAATACATAGTTTTAAGAATGTTTGGCTTGGGGTAAGCGTTGAGGACCAGAAAACGGCGAACGAGCGGATCCCACTGTTACTTAAAATCCCCGCGGCAGTTAGGTTTGTCAATTGTGAACCATTACTGGAAAAAATTGAACTTGATGAGATTCCCCAGGCGTTGTTTTCGGTGAAAAATGATCCGGGTGAAAAAATTACAGTTGCCGAGGGTGGATTGGATTGGGTGATTGTTGGTGGTGAAAGCGGGAAAAACGCCAGACCAATGCACCCGGATTGGGTAAGATCAATCAGAGATTGTTGCATTTCCGCTGAAATTCCATTCTTTTTTAAACAGTGGGGAGAGTGGCAGTTAACAGACGGACGCCTTGAGATACAGCGGTTGGTCAACGGAGAAAAAGAACGGATATTGACGTCAATAAAAATTCCTGGAGCTATCGGATATCAAGATGCGTGGTTCCGATGGGTTGGAAAGAAGGCGGCTGGTCGGATGCTGGATGGGAAAAAATGGAGCCAGTTTCCGGTTGGAAAAGATGGTGTAAATGATAAATGAAAAGAAAGGATCTACAATCCTAATTGATTTTTGCTATATGTAATTAACAGATCTTTGGCTATTTCGAGAACGAATCCGCCTGATTTTCCGAGAATATCTTTTACTTTGTTCCAGTTTGTTTCGTTTCTGGCAGCATCCAAAAATTCGTGGCCGTCGTTCGTAAGCCTCTTTGCGTAAATGTCATAATCGCCACCGATATAATGATCAATGTTGGCAACGATATATCCAGCATCATTTAATAACTGCTGGTGATAAAAAATTTCATCAGGTGTATACCCATCGATTACAAACATTTCAGTTGTTCCATCCAATGGAAGTTTTTCGTATTCGATTAATATTTTTTTGAAAAGTTCAGGGTCGCGTTTCATGTTTATTTCCTTTCAATTGGTGTATTGTGGCTCTTAAATAAAAATTCAGGTAAGGCTAGCTAGCAGCTTGTTTTACATAAGCAGAAATAAGCTGGGCTATGATTTGTATTGTGACTGGGAGGTTTTTCTTGGCTATTTCTTTCAAGGCTCGTTTCCAGAACTTATCGTTTAACGCATGACGAAGAAATTCGTGTCCTTCATAGGTCAGACTTTCCGCGAAAACGGCGTAAGGTTTGTCATCAGCCCATTGAATTTTAAATTTTATATAACCAGCTCTCTCTAAAAGTTGTTGATGGTGGATGATTTCCTCTTCCGTATATCCTTCAATATCTATCATTTTGGAAGTTCCACCAAAGGGAAGTTTTTCGTATTCAATTAATATTTTTTTGAAAAGTTCAGGGTAGATCATAATATTTTATTTCCTATTATAAGGGATTAATCGTTTGACCTGGCGGAGGATGGCTTCGGGGAGTGTATCTGTCATAGGATTACTTCCTGCCTGGTTTCGGGCGGTTGTTGAGGTAATCATCCAAGCCGTCTTCCGGTATTATCCAGTCGCGACCGATTTTGTACGCGCCAGGGACATATCCATTTTTGGCGGCTTTGCGCAGTCCGCGGTCGGTTATCTGATGGCCGTTTTCCGTGGCGTGTTCGGTCGCCTCTGCGATGGTATATTCTCTTTTGGATTGGGAGCCGGTTATCATAAGCGCCATTAAATCCAGCCATTTTTTCATCAGTCGCGCTTCTTTTTTTGTTATCTCCTCGACCTGGTAGCCGAGGAGAACCCAGGATTGCATACTGAGCGCGCCTCCATCATCCAGCACGATTACAGGCTGGTTGTAGGATGATGAGGGGTGATCGGTGGTTATTTCCGCGTTTATTGTGTGGCGTTTTTGATCTCCGAGCAGATCGTAGTATGACAGTTTCATGATGGGATTTCCTCTGTTTTTACGATTTCAACCATGACCAGGCTGCCATTGGTTTCTCCCTGGTTTACACGATACTGCGCCCACTGTTCGCCCCTGGTTTCTGCGTCGTACATTAAGAGGCTGGAGTTCCAGATCAAATCCTGGCCAAAAACTTTGCGTTTGGAAAACTTTTCAAACGCATCAACCGCCGTTTCCGCGTTGTAAAAATATTTTTTGCCTTTGTAATTTATTGTGTATTTATTGATTTTCATTTCATCCTCCGGTTATGTTATCGTTGTTATCTATATAGTACCTTATACGGTACTAATTGTCAAGAACCAATTTCCTATTTAATAGCGTTTTTTGGAAACTTTAAGATTGTGTTCTATGTTTGTTCTATAATGTAAGGAAATAATTTTGTAAAATTTTTGGGATTTGGTATAATTGGGGTGAAGTTGAATAGGCGCTGAGGCGCCAGGTGCATACCGGATGCAGTTCTGGTCACGAGTGGAGATGAGCGCCCACATTGGTTAAACGCCAGTGTGGGCGTTTTTGATTCAGTACATTGGAGGAGGCAGGCATGACGATTGGTGAAATTTTACAGGTGCTGGTGGTAATCGGAGGTTCGCTGGGGGTGATCTTCGGGGTTGTTTTTGTTTTGGCGATGGTGATTGAGACGACAACCGAGTTTGTTTTTGAAAAGTTAGGCGGGTTGATTGGCGGGATCTTCCCGGGCGCCGCGGTTGTGTTGGAGAAACCAACGATCCGCGAGGGGGTGATCGCGCTGTTTGCCTGCGGGGTTGGCATCTGGGCGGCATTTCTGTATAAACTGGATCTGATCTACCTGATTTCCGAGTTTTTCGCGACCATTTTGGGTACAAAGACTCCGTTTACGCTGACGATTTTCGGGCTGATCGCGACGGGGATCATGATGGGGATGGGCGCGAGTTATCTGCACGAGGCATGGCTTAAACCGCTGAGAGAGCGTGGTAAACAGGCGGGCGATGATGGCGCAAGACAGTCCGGATGAGGATCCCCTATGATGGAACATACGATCAAGGCGCTGCAAACACAAATAGACAGCCTGGGCAACAGGATGGATAAAGGGTTGGACGAATTAAAAGAGATGATTTCCGGGTTTGACGCCCGGGTAAGAGCCGTGGAGCTAAAGGAGAATGAGCACAATGTGAAAATGGCTGCCAGCCTGGATGCCGCCTGGAAGCGGATCGATGAACGAAAAACAGAGAGCCAGGAAGATAAAAAAGATTTCAACGAAAAAATTTTAAAAATCGAAACAGACATTAAGGGGATTTTGAAAACGATTGATGAGCTGGTGCACACCAATAAAATTTTGAAGTGGATCCTGACGGTGATGACGACCCTGGTTGTTGGGCTGCTGACGAAGTGGATTTTAGGAGGGTGAGTTCATGCTGAGCGGGAAGGGTATTTTTATCTGGATCGTCCGCGAGACGATGGACGGCAACCCACAGACGATCGCGGAGGCGGTGAGGAAAGCGGGGATGACGCACGCCTGGATCAAAATCGCGGACGGATCCGGGCGGTACAACGTTACCAATGGCAAGGATGCCGCCAGGGAATTGATTTCCGCGCTACGGGAACGGGGAATCTCGCCGTGGGGGTGGCAGTATGTGTACGGGCGCTATCCCGATTATGAAGCCAGCATGGCGATCTCACGGATTAAAGAACTGGGCGTGGATGGGTTTGTTGTCAACGCGGAGGGCGAGTATAAATCGGCGGGGGCTGGGAACGCCAGACGGTATATGGGACTGCTGAGGGCAGCCTTCCCGAAGCTGCCGATCGGGCTGAGTTCGTACCGGTTTCCGAGCTATCACCGGGAATTTCCGTTTGACGCGTTTTTGAGTTTCTGCGATTTCAACGCCCCGCAGGTGTACTGGGTTGGGGCGGATAACCCGGATTGGCAACTGGAGGAGTGCGTGCGGCAGTTTAGGACGCTGGTAAGCGTTCAACGACCGGTGTTCCCAACCGGAGCAGCCTACCATGAACGGGGATGGCAGCCAACAGCGGAGCAGGTAGTGGCGTTTATGCGCAAGGCGCGCGAGCTGGGACTGGATGGGTTTAATTTTTGGGAGATGGGCAACTGCCTGCGATACCTGCCAGGCGTGTGGCAGGAGATTGAGGTGTTCCCATGGGGCGCGCCGGTGGTTGATCCGGAGGCACCGGGGACTGGCGATCCAGGGGATGCGCTGCCGATTGAGATACTGCAGGCAAGGGTGGTTTCGGATGTTGTTACGGTGCGCACAGGTCCGGGAACGAGGTTTCCGGAAAAACGACGCCTGACGAAGGGGGCGGTGGTGAATATCCTGGATATCCGCGGATCGGACGCCTGGATACAGATCGGGCAGAATCCGAACCTGTTTATCGCAGCGTTTTATGGGAACAAACGCTATGTGGAGTTGTTGAGAAATGATTGATTTGAAAAATTTGAACGCAGCCTATTTTGAACAACTTAGTCTGGGCCTGGACGTTGATGAGCTGGAGGATGGCAACGGACAGACGGTGTTCACGACCGAGGAAAAGGAGCGGCGTTCGATGGGCGCGAGGGTCGCGCTGGAAACGTTATACCTGGCTGATGGAGAACATGCCAGGGATATAGCGTGGTATGAAACCTACCAGAAATTGGTGCAGTCAAAGTGGCCATGGAGGATCGCGTGTTTTGTCGCCTGGGCGTCCACGCCGAAGGTAAACCGCTGGCCGAAAACACAGGATGAGTTAGCCAGGCAGGTGCTGGGATTGACGAGCGACCGGGTGATCGCAACCTGGAGAAAGAAAAACCCGGATATCGACGGGGCGATCTCGTTGCTGCAGAGCGCGCCGATGCTGGAACACCGCGCGGATGTGATTCAGGCGCTGGTGCAGTCAGCCAGTTCCGCGGATCACAGATCGAACCCAGATCGCAAATTATTTTTTGAGATGACCGGTGATTACGTTCCCCGGTCACGGGTGGATGTTAAGGCGGGCGTGGACGGCGAAGATCTATCCACGCTGAGTGACGCGGAGTTGATGGAAATCGCCAGGCGGGCGCGCAGGACAGTATCTGAGGGCGATGAGCCTGAGGATAACGAGGGTGATGGCGATGGCGCATAACGTAATCGAACCGACAAAGGCTTTGGCGGAAGGGGCGCTGCGGGAGCTGGCGCGGCGCAGGCTAGATGAATATGGGCAGTACATTTATTCCTGGTGGGCACCGGTGGATTTTCACCGTTTGATCTGCGCTGAGCTTGAGGATGTGTACCGGTATATCGAGAGCAACGGGGAAGAGGGTACGCAGGCGCTGATCGTTGAGGTGCCGCCGCAACACGGAAAATCGACGATCGTTTCAAGATTGTTTCCCTCGTGGGTTTTGGGAAAATACCCGGACGCGAATGTGATCTTGGCGACGTACAGCGCGGATTTTTCCGCGGATCACTCGAAGGCGGTACGGTCGATTATTGAATCGCCACGGTTCGCGGCGCTGTTCGGGGAAAAATCGAACCGGTTGCAACCGGTGGAGCTGTCTGGAGACAGTTTCGCGAAGGGGAACTGGTCCCTGGAACAGCCACACCGCGGGGGGATGGTGGCGATCGGGGTAGAAGGCGGCGCGACTGGACGCCCCGCCAGGCTGGTGCTGATCGATGACCCGTTTAAGAACCGCGAGGAGGCGGAATCTCCCGCAGAGCGGCAGAAACGGAAGCGGTGGATGACGAGCTCGATCCTCTCGCGCGTGAAAAAGGGCACTGCGATTGTGCTGATACACACGCGCTGGCACAGGGAAGATCTGATCGGCGAGATGCTTAAATCCAGCCAGACGGACGCGAAGGCGATGAAATGGAAGGTAATTTCCTTGCCTGTATTCCCGCTGGAGGAGAGCGAGTACGCCGCCAACGAGGAGGAGCAACAAAAGGCGATGCTGGCCGGTCTGTACAGACCGATGGCGGACCCGCTGGGGAGGAAACCAGGATCAAAAACACCGTTGTGGGAGGACGAGTTCCCGCGGGAGATGCTGGAACAGATCCGGGCGACGCTGGAAGCAAACGGACAGTTGAGCGACTGGTACTCGCTGTATGAGCAACAGCCGAGACCATCAACAGGCGCGTTTTTCTCGGACAAGATGTTCCACTTGATCGACAAGGCGCCCGAAGGGTTGACCTGGTTCCGGTACCAGGATCTGGCGATTGGCGAGAGCAAGACAGCCGACTGGAACGCCTGCATCGCCGTAGCGTTTGATAATGATGGAAACCTATATGGCCGCGACATGGTGAGGGTGCGGGACATTGATACGTTTTTGGAGGTGATCGTTGATCTGATGCTGTCTCCGGAGGAGGCTGGCACGATCTGGGGGGTTGAATCGGTGGCGTTCCAGAAACTGATTTTTAAAGATTTTATGAAAAACGAGAGACTGCGCGGGGTGACGATTTACGAACGGACTGTTGACCGCGATAAGGTCGCGCGGGCGCGACCGGTGCGATCGCGTGGGCTGGCGGGGAAACTGTACCTGGTACGCGGTCCATGGATCTCCGAATTCCTGCTGGAGGCGCTGGATTTCCCGACCGGACGGCATGACGACCAGGTGGACACGTTGAGCGGCGGGCTGGAGATGGCGAGCGAGGAACTGATCTTTGCAGAGGGCGACCTGGTCGTTTAAGGAGTGCTATGGGCATTTTAGAAAATTTCCGGATAGGTTTGCAGAATAAAGTGCGCGAGTATGTGCTGGGCAAGGCGCTGGTGGACAGCGGTTTGACCAGTTACGGGGTGGATCAGAGCCAGTACACTCCGAGCGAGTACGGGTTTTATTTGGCAACGAGCAACAGCGTTTACACAATCGCGACCTGGCGGGCGGAACTGCTGGCCGCGCTGCCGATCAGACTGATAAAGCACAGGGGAAAAGAGGTTTTACCGGTTGAATCGGGGCGGTTGTATGACCTGCTGGAAAAAGTGAACCCGCACTGGACGATGAACCGGATGATGCGGATGACGGATATGAGCCTGGCGATCTGGGGTTCGGCGTTTTGGTTTCTGGAGCGGGGGCAGAATGGACGCCAGGCACCGCGTGAAATCTGGTGGGGAAAACCGTCGAACGTGACAGTTTTTCCGGATTCTGAACGATATATTCGGGGGTTTGAGTATTCTGTTGCAGGAAAACAACTATGGTTTGAACCGGAGGAGGTGATCTGGTTCCGGTATCCGAACCCGAATGACGAGTTTTCCGGGTTATCGCCGATCGCGGCGAGCCGGTTATCGATCGAGTACGCGCACGATTCACTGCGTTCCAACCGGAATCTATTCCTGAACGGAAACCAGTTGGGCGGGATCATGTTCCCGAAGGCGCGGACGCTGACGCCAGACCAGGCGCGAGAGATTGAGGCGCAGGTGGACAGACGATCCAAAGGCGTTGACCGGGCGCATAGATGGAATTTCTTCCGGTTTGAGGTGGAAGCGAGGGAATTTGGGGTCACGCCGCGTGACGCGGAGTTTCTGGGCGGGCTGCGCTTCTCGCTGGAGGAGGTGTGCCGCGCGTACAAGTGGCCGCAGGATCTGGTTGGCGGGCAGCGGTCTTATGAAAACTACAACGCGGCGATGAAGGCGGCTTACACCCACGCGGTGCTACCGAACGGGGAATTTATCGCCTCGGAGCTGAAAGAACAATTGCTGCCGATGTTCCCAGGGGAAGCTGACGAGATCAGGTTTGACGCGTCCGAGGTGGAGGTATTACAGGAACAGGAGCATGAGGAGTGGCAGCGCTCGCAGGGACAGATCGCGCTGGGGGCGATCACGATCAACGAGTGGCGAAAATCGAAGGGGATGGACCCAGTCGCCTGGGGTGATACGTGGTGGGCATCCTACGCGCAGGTACCGGTGGAGAAAATCAGCGAAGGGGACGCAGTTGTACCGGAACCAGTTGAAGAACCGCCTGAGGATGAGGCGGAAGAAGAGCGGAAAAAACGGGACGCCAGGGCAGGTCAGGCGATTGTATATGGAAGCCAGGCGCACGAGGCGATCTGGCGGGCATTTGTGAGACGGACGGACGCGCTGGAGGATAAGGTTGCCAAAGCGGTCAAGGAATTATTTAAATCGCAACTGGAAAGCGTTTTGGCGGGGATGCGCAACGCGGAAGAATCTTTCACGAGGGACGTAAAACCCCCGTTCAATTTAAAGGAGTGGATCAAGAAATTCCGGATGAAACTGCGTCCGATTTTTATGAGCATTGTTGAGGAAATGGGGCGAGAAGAGATCAAGGAAGTTTTGAAATTAGACCTGGCGTTTGACGTCAAGCAGCCCGCGGTGGTGCGGTTTGTGGAGCGGATGACGCAGCGTTTCGCGGTTGAGGTTAATGAAACGACCTGGAGGCTGCTGAAAAAATCGCTGGCTGAGGGAATCGACGCTGGCGAGGGGATCGACAAACTTGCCAAACGGGTTGAGGCCGTGATGGAGGACCGGATCCGATCCTCAGCGGAGGTGATTGCCAGGACGGAGACGATCACCGCCAGCAACGGCGGAAAATTGTTATCGTACAAACAGTCCGGTGTGGTGAAGGGGAAATCCTGGCTGGCGGCGCTGGACGCACGGACGCGGGAGAGCCATATTGAGGCACATAGACGGTATATGGATAACCCGATCGGGCTGGATGAGGACTTTGAAGTTGGTCTGGGCGCCGGTCCCGCCCCGGGGCAGATTGGACTGCCCGAGGAGGACATCCAATGCCGGTGCACAATTTTGCCTGAGGTTTAATTTGAGGAGGATTTATGAAAAGAAATTTTTTGAGAGCGCATGTGATCAGAGCTGAACAACCTGGGGAGGCGGGGACGCCGATCCGGTTTGTCGCCAGCAGTGCAGGGGCGAAACGGGACGGGCTGGACCTGGATATGGCTGACTGGTATCTGGATAACTACCGTAAAAATCCGGTTTTCCTGTGGGCGCATGATTACATGGGCAGGAATCTGCCGCTGGGCAGTGTAGAGGTATTTGTGGATGGCGACAAACTGATGGCGGATGTGCGGTTTGACCAATCGGATGAGTTTGCCAGACAGGTTGAGGGAAAGTATAGGAATGGATTTTTGCATACCGTTTCAGTTGGCTGGAATTTCATCGAGCAAGATAAAAAACGGTTGATGGATCTGCTGGATATATCCGGGGTGCCGGTGCCAGGGGATCCTGACGCTCTGATGGAGCGCCAATACGAGGGATTGAAACGGATTTTTGAGCCGAGTTCCGCCGCCGTGGATCGGACGAGGGAGCTTGACTGGAATGAGGTGGCAGCCGAGATGGTTGCCGCCTTTGACCGGTCGAGTGAGGAGAGCGACGAGGAGCGCGAGCGGCGTTACCGGGCATTGTTGCCCAGCTATAGACGATTGGGGCGCGTGGCACCGGAGTTTTTAAAATTGGAGGATTTGCAGGCGCTGGATGAGGCGTCCTACCGCGGGTTATTCCTGGAGGGAGAATTGCCTGAACCGCAGGGACGGGCGATGGTTGATGGCGACGCGATTCGAGAACGGATATTGAACGTGATCGGTTTGCTGGATGAGATCATCGCAGACCTGGAAGAGGACGATGAACCGGACCAGGAGGATGAACCCGCGAGGGGGGCGGAAGCGGTTGGCGAATCCGGTAACGGGACTGACGAGCTGCAGTTGATGGCAAGGGCGTTAGAGATCAAAACACAATTAATGAGAGGTGTGAAATGAGTGATGAATTAAAAACGATGCTGGATGAAATCAGCCAGCGTTTGAACTCGATCGGCGAGAACGCGACCGAGGAAAGAATTAAAAATATGGTTGAAGCGCAGTTTAACCTGCTGGTTGGTGATGAGGAATTTATGCGCAAGATGCGTTTCGGGCAGGATGGGGAGAAAAAACTCCTGGGCACGAAATACGCGCGCTGGGGGCTGTCGATCGCGGACATTGAATTTTTGTATGACCTGCAAATGTCCCTGCAGGGACAGCGACGGGTTGATGGTAATGGCGTTTATGAGGGACCTTCCGAGTACTTGCGAAACACGTTTGGCGCGATATCCGACGCCATGTATCTCAGCGAAGCGGAAGTGCGCGAGATTGACCGCCAGGCGATCGACAATCTTTTTCCCCGCATACCCCTGCGCTGGTTCCATGGTACGGATCGGGCGTTGGCGAAACGCGGCGCCTGGGAATTGACCGAATCCTACCAACGGGCAATCCGCGCGATGGATTCAGCAGAAAGCGGTTATGGCGCGCAACTGATCGGCGCGCAGTATGTGGGGGATCTGTGGGAAGCCTCCAGACGGGATAGTTTGGTTTTGTCCCTGCTGGACAGCTTTGAAATGACCGCCCCAACCGCATATCTGCCGGTTGAAGTCGATTTTCCGGAAATGAAGTTTGTGTCTGAATCGGTTGCCAGCAACGCGAGCAGTTACGCTACGAGCAAAACCGGGTCCAACAGGGTGCAGGTTGACGCTAAAAAGTTTGTGATTCACCAGATGTGGTCAGGTGAGTTGGAGGAAGATTCGATTATTCCATTCATCCCGTTCCTGCGCCGCCAAGCTCAAAAGGCGCTGGCATTTTACGGCGATTCGGCTGTGTTGAATGGGGATGACACCGCCAGCGGTACCGGTAACATCAACCTGGATGATGCCACGCCCGCGGCGACCAAACATTATCTGGCTTTCAACGGGATCCGTCACGTTGGTTTGGTGGATAACACCAACAACAAGATGTCCATCGGCGGCGCGATCACGTTCGATAAATTGATCGAAGCGCGCGGCCGCATGGTGGATCATACGAATAAGGTGGATTGGGGACATCCAACCGACCCGAACGACCTGGTTTATGTGGCCGATGTTGATACCGCTGACCGGATCGCTTTGCTCGACGAGGTGATCACCGTAGATAAATTTGGATCGCAGGCAACTGTTTTGACCGGGCAACAGGCACGCATTGGACGCCATCCACTGATCGGATCGATGGCCATGAGCAAAACGGAGGCTGACGGGAAGGTTTCCGCCACAGGGACCAATAACATTTATGGCCAAATCGCCACGTTCAACCGACGTGCATTCACGGTTGGGTGGATACGCCTGATTAAACTGGAAACGTCGCGGATACCGGAAACCGATCAGAGCCGCTTGATTTACAGCCTGCGCATGGGGCTGGGAAGGTTCTCGCCTACCGGTGCCGCCAGTGGCATTGATGGCGCCGATGTTATGTACAACATCAGCCTGTAAGGTTTGGCGATTAATAAGGGCGGGTCCATCAACCCGCCCAGAAAGATGAGGTGAAAAATGCCAGTTGAAAGAATAGCAATCAGACCGAGCGATAAAGCCAGCCGGATCAACACAAAATTGACGGAAACGCTTACTGGTAACCGAACGATCACCGTGGAGGAAATTGAGACCTATAACGGTTTTTCTTTTGATCCAGGCGGCGCCAGGAATCTTGTTTTGCCGCCGGAAGAAGCCTGTAAAGGCGTGGTGATTTACATCAGCAACGAGGCGGATGCAGCAGAGGTCATAACCGTTAAGGATGATGGCGGATCAACGATTGGAACGCCAACCCAGAACGAGGCGATCGTGTGCTGGTGTGATGGCGTGAGATGGTTTGGGCTCGTTGGAGCATCCAGTTAGGAGGTGGATCATGGGAAGCTCAGTTGAACAATACGGGCTATTAGGCCGATGGGTGAGATCGAGAAAAATCACTTTCGCGGACGCGAATTCTACCAAACAGGTTTTGGATGTTCCAGCCAACACCTTCATTCCGCCTACGGGCGTGGTGGTGGTGATTAATGAGGGATTTAATGGCGCGACCACAACGATAGATGTCGGGGATGGCGACAACGATGATGGTTGGGTGGATAACACCGACGTTGTTGTCAATACAAGAGGGACCTACGCGGGCACAGCGGCAAACACGGGCGCGTATTCGAACACCGGAAAACTCTATACGGCAAAGGACACGATCGACGTGAAACTCCCGAACGAAACTATGACCGCAGGCGAAGCTTATGTGTTGGCGTACATGCTGGACGTCAGCGATGTGATCGACGACTAAAAAGGATGGGGCGGAGCTTAAACCCGCCCCATATAAAGGATGGAAGACATGAAATACAAAATCAAATGGAATTACAAAAGCAGTTATGGCGGTCCCTGGATGAAAGGGGATGTGGTTGAACTGAGCGATACACAGGCTGAGGAGATCGATCGCGATAGTCCGGGCGTGCTGGAAGCGGTGATTGAAAAAATCAGCAAGGGTAAAAACCGGATGGTAGTGGAACCGGAAAATTCGCGGGCTGAGGAGGATGAACAGGAGCCGATCACGGAAGAAATCTTTCAGGCTGTACGGAAGAATAAATGATGTTTATTTACTCGATTGATGTCGAAGGTTTGGACGAACAGATCGACCTGCTGGAAGCGGAACCGCAGCTTTCGCGCAGGGAGTTGAGCCAGGCGATGAAACGCTCGGTGGCGGTAATCGAACGCAACGTGCAGCCGTTTGTTCCGGTTGACCGGGGCAGGTTGAGATCGTCGATCGGGTCAGAGGTGACAGAGATCTCGGATCTTTCGATTGTCGGACGGGTTGGATCGTCGCTGCGGGATGAGGTTTACCCAAAGGTGATGGAGCTCGGGCGCGAACCGGGGACATACCCGAACATGACCGCGCTGGCCGCCTGGGTGCGGCGTGTGATTTTGCGCGGTGAAACGGACGAGGGCAAAATTGCCAGGCTGACGTTCTTAATCGGTCGGTCGATTATGCTGCGAGGGATCAAACCACGCGAGTACCTGAAACAGGGCTGGGAGAAATCGATCGATCGGGTAAAAGATTTTTTTTCAGAGGCGCTGGAGAACATCGCCAACGGGTTATCCAACCGGAGGTAGCGGATGAGTGGACAGGTGTACTGTACGGCAGCGGAGTTGATGAGCGATCTGGACGCGGAGGGCGTGCGCCAGGCGGATTTCGCGCGGGTTTACGATAAGATTTTGGCAGCCAGCCGCTGGATTGAAAACAACATCGGGGCGTTTATCCCCATTCATGGGACGCGGCGTTTTGACGGATCCGGGGATGGGGATGTGCTGATTCATCCACTGCTGAACGCCGAGACCGTTGAGGTTTCTGGCGTATCCCGTGACCCGCAGAATTTTTTGTACTATCCGCTTAACGGGCTGTGGGCGTATGGTCCGTACATGAGGATGAGGGCGGATGCCTGCTGGCTGGAGGGGGGCGCGAGTTTTCCGAGGATCGGCGGCGCGGTGGAGATCACTGGAACCTGGGGTATGTACGAGCGCAGTATGGCGCTGGGGGCGACCGCAGCGAACCAGGGGATATCAGATGGGGTGATCACGGTGGATGACGGCGGGGCGCTCTCGCCAGGGATGGTCATCCTGGTGGAGGATGAACAGGAGCTGGTGACCGGAACAGTCCATCCGGACGCGAGCGGGACCACACTGGCGAGCGCGGTTGGCGTTGAGGATGACACGCTGTCGGTGGCGGATGGATCGCTGGTTGGGATTGGCGAGACGATCCGGATCGGGTTTGAGCAGATGCTGGTGCGGGATATCGCTGGCGATGATCTGAGCGTGGAACGGGGCTGGGCGCGGACAAAGCGGGTGGCGCACCTGGTGGGCGCGCCGGTTCTGGTATACAGGACGTACAGGGTAACGCGGGGGGTAAACGGGACGAAAGCGGCGGCGCACGCGGGCAGCGCGATTGGCAGATATGTTGCGCCTGAGGACATCCACTGGCTGTGCAAACAGATGGCCGGGCTGATGCTGAAAAAAGCGGATTCCGGATTCTCCGGGAAGGTTGGCAGCACCGATACCGGTGAGGTTTTTTACATGAACGAGTTCCCAAAGGGCGCCATTGACGCGATACGGGAGCGGTATTTTATCCCGATTATATGAGGTGATTGGTGGTAACGGACTGGATTGACAGGGTTTGTGAGGTGTGGGGGACGATTGACGACGGGAAGGGCGGGAAACTGCGCTCGTACAGGATTTTTGAGCGGGCAGAGTACCCGGAATCGTTGAGCCAGATCCCATGCGTGCTGACGATTGTCCCCAGGCTGCGGACGATCCAATACTCCGCGGGCGGTCCCAACATCGCGGTGTATGAGGGGGTTAGCGAGTTTCATCTGACAAAAAATGTTTCTAAGGGAAATTACCCTAGCGTGTTTTTATTTTTTGACCGGATTTTACAAGCCGCCGCCGCAAACCTGCAGTTAGGCGGCGTGGTGGATCATTTTCTTTTGCGGACAGACACGCCAATTGAGATGGGCGTGCTGCGTTATGGATCGGAGGAGCCGCACCTGGGCATGATTGCGCACTGGAGCGTTAAGGAAAAACCGAACCTGGTGGTGAAAATTTAGGAGGTAGGAATGGCAATTGAAAAAATGCGATTGATGCAGTATGGCAAGGAAACGGTAAAGGGCACAGCGGTGGCGGCGACCAGGATTTTACCGGTGATTGTGCCGCCGATCCAACCGGACCGGAAACCGACATACCCGCGCGAGGACGTGGGGGTGAACGTCGACGCGGTGCGCTCGTATATCTCCGGGCGGCTGGTGAAGGACAAAATGTCCTGGGATTCCGCGTACTTCCAGAGCCTGCCGCTGTTGTTTTCCTGCGGGATCAAGGGGGGCGTGACGCCTGTTGAGCAAACAACAGGGCAAAAAGATTATTTATGGACGTTTGACCCGGTTTATGACCACACCAGCAACAACCAGGATTCGATCACGCTGGAACGCGGCGACGATGAGATGATGGTGGAAAGCGAGTATGTGATGTTCGAGCGGTTCAAACTATCCGGGGAGTGCAACCAGGAGGGGCAGGACAGCGCGATGCGGATCGAAGCGAACTATTTTGGGCGGCAGAATACGAAAGCCAGTTTCACGGGCGGGCTGAATATCCCGAAACTGACGACGATCAACAGTAAACTGACACAGTTTTTCCTGGACAGCACCTGGGCGACATTGGGGACTACCCAGAAAGCGTCCACGCTGCGGGCGTATGATATCGAGATCCTGACGGGACTGCATCCCAAATTTCACGGCAGTTCCAATGAGTATTTTGATACCCATGGTCAGGGACCGATGGCGGTGATGGGCGCGTTCACGTTTGAGGGAAACGCCAACGCCGAAGCTATTTTCGACGCGATGAACACGCAGGCACTGCAGGCGGTCAGACTGCTGATCCATGGACCTAAAATCGGGACGACAAATAATCCCCACATGCTTCAAATTGATTTTTGCGGCACCTGGGAGGACGTGATCCCGCTGGCGAGCGCGAGCAACGGCAACAACCTGTGGACGGCGGTGCTGCATGGGATGTACGACACGACCGCTAAAAAACTTTTGACGATCAAGGTCGCCACCGATCAAAACACCATTTAAGGCGAGATGATGAAATTCGCGATTCCGAAGATTAAAAAGGCGATCGATTTGAAACTGTACGCCGAAGAGTTCGGCGAGGCACGTGTAACGGCGTGGGTCAACCCACCGGTGGCGTTGCTGGAAAAATTCGCGCAGTTCACAAAAGGGGTTACGGCTGAGACGGTGGATGAGGCGCTGGAGGTGATCGGACAGTTGTGGGGCTGGGATGAAGAGGAAGTTAAGGAGCTGTTTGAACACTCCCAGGAGACAGACCCGAAACTGTTTGAGTGGCTTGTACTGCGCACGTTCACGGCGATACACGAGCACCGCACGGGCGTAAAAAAAAACTGGATCAGGCAGTGATTGAATTGGCGCACACCGGAAGGACAAGTGAGAAGTTGCTGATAGATGTGCTGACAGCCAGGCGGATCAACAACATTCTGGGGGGCGCGTTTTTGGGTCCGTGGGACGTTGACGGGCTGCCGGAGGATGTGGTGCTGCAAATTACCGCGCTGGAAGGTATTGGTAAACTGCAAGCGGGATTCTCGCAGGTGGAGGGGCATTTCGAGGCGTGGAGGAGAAAACATAACTATGTCATCCAGTGAACTTGATCTGATCCTGAGGACGAAACGCGAGGGCGACGCGCCAGCGGAAACGCTGAAGGAATTGAACAACATGAAGACAGGTCTGACAGACCTGGAAAAGACGATCGCGGGGACGCGCACGACCATCGGTGGATTGGATAAGGATTTGGGCGCCGCGGGGCAGTCGGTTGGCTCGATGAGCGACATGATGGATGGGATGGGGCTATCGCTGCCGATCACGCCAATGATGATGCTGGGAGAGGCAATTCAGGCAAGCGGTCAATGGGCGAAAGATTCGATCGCGGATTATTCGGCTTACGTGGATCAGATATCCAAAATGGCGGCGTACGCGTCGACATCCACCGAGGAGATGAGCAAACTCTACCAGGTGGCGGATGATTTACGCATCCCAGTTGGCGACCTGGAGATGGCGCTGAAAACGATGACCACAAAAGGCGTCACGCCGTCGATTGATGGGCTGAAGGCGTTGAGTGAGGAGTATAACTCTTTGACTGACCCGCTGGAACGGGCGCAGTTCCTGACGGATAATTTTGGGCGGGCTGGCCAGGAGATGGGACGGCTGATGGAGATGGGGGCTGCCGGGATTGACGAGATGGCGGATTCAATCGAAAACTGGATGATTGTGACAGGGAAAACAGAGGAGGAGATAAAAAATTACCTGGCAACCCAGGACCGCTGGGAGGAGGCGATGGATGAGCTGAAATACAGCTTTGCCATGAACGTCACGCCAGCGGTGACAGATTTTATGAAAACTATTTTGGATACAAATGATGAAATTAATAATTCGCGATTTGCCTGGATGCGCTACATTCCGGTTTTGGCGGCAGTGCAGGAGTTATGGGTTGGGCTAAAAAATGTACTGGAGAAAATAAAATTTCCGTCCGGACCTGAAGCGAACCGCTGGTATAACACAGCATACGGCGGCGGTCGCGCGGAGGGTGGCAGCGTGTTCCCGGGGCAAATTTACAAAGTTGGCGAGCGGGAAACCGAGTTTTTGCAGGTTCCCGCGGCGGGGGTGATCACGCCTGGAAGCGCCGGGCAGTCTGTCGTTGTTAATATAAATTATCAATCGGCTGTTTCCCTGGGGACGATTGATGAGGCGGAACGGGTGTTGGTGCCGTACATCCAGGCAGCGTTGAGGCAGGTGTAATGGCGAACAACACATACGGGACCAAAAAATATGGGACAACAAAATACGGTCCTTCGGTTCTGGACGCGCCGCTGTGGGGGATCCGGATCGACTGGGAAAAGACTGGCGTGATTAACGGGGTAAATTATGCCGGGTTGGCGACAAGTCTGGAGGTGGAACGAGGCAGACGGTTTCAATTAAATGCGTCCGGATCCGGATTTGAGCCGATGATGGAGGGACGATTATACCTGGAACTGGATAATGATGACGGGCGGTTTGATCCATATAATACGCTCTCGCCGTTATACCCGTACATCCGCCCCGGGGTTTTAATTGACGTGCTGATCCGCCTGCCTGGCGAAACGGTTTTGAGACCGATTTTTACCGGAATTATTGAAAACATTATTCCGGTATCGTCCTATCCAGAGCGGGTGAAAATCGTTGCCGCGGATGGAATCAAGTTTTTGAAGGACGCCACTGCCAGGGTGGTTATCGCGGAGAACCTGGATATCGATGACGCGATCCAGTTGGTTTTAAATTCTGCAGGTTGGTTGTGGGATCAGGTGTTGGATGAATCTCCGGATATCATCCGATATTTCTATGTTGAGGACAGCATCAGCGCGTATACGGTGATTCAGAAGATCATTAATTCCTGCATGGGCATGTTTTTCGTGAAGGCTGATGGGACGGCCCGATATTATGAAAAAAACAAAGTGCATTACCCGGTGATTGTGATCAACCAGGAAGACCTTTACAAAGAAATTTTGCTGAAACGACCCTGGGAGGTGATCAAAAACGCGGTGACGGTGTACGGTTATCCGCTAGTGGAGCAAAACACAACCACGCTGTGGCAGTTGTACGATAAACCAGAAATTCAACCCGGGGAGACAATCAGTATTGGCGGCCAGTTTACGTATAATGGCGAGACAACACCGGTACTGACAACAATCGCGCCAGTGGCGGGAACGGATTACAGTTTCAATTCTCAGGCGGATGGGCAGGGGACGGATATGACCGCCGATTTGAGCGTCACCACGAGTGTGTTCCCGACAAGGGTACTGTTCACGATCAAAAATAACGCGGGCAGTTTCGGGTATTTGATACTGCTGAAAATCCGCGGGAACCCGCTGACATCGAACCAGTTATCGACGTCCATGGAGGACGCGACCTCAATCGGTTTATACGAGAAAAGAGAGCTGGTGATTGACAACATATACCTGCAGGACACAAACCGGATGCGGGAGATGGCGAGGCTGTTATTGACCAGGCTGAAAAACCCAAAAGGCTTCCCGACCATGAAAATGGTCAAACAACCGCAGAAACAGTACGTGATCGACATTTTTGACGCGATCACGCTGAATATCCCCAAACTTGGCATCATAGGCGATCACTTTTTGGCGTACGTCAAACACACCTGGCTGAACCCGACCGGGCAGGAGGTTGAGACGACGATGATGTTTGAACCGGTGGAAACGACCAGCGAGGATATCTGGCGGTTTACGACAAAGATTGGCATGACGAGTAAATTTGGTTTTTAGCGTTAGAGGTGATATGGATAATATTGATAAACAACAGATTCGATTCGGAAAAGATTTAGCAAGGCGCGACCGGTGCAACTCATTTGAGGAGTGGATCCGGAAGTTTGCGGGCGCCAGGATGGTACGCGTTGGCGCGTTGAACGAAAAATTTCCGGTAAAAGCGCGGGTGGACCATAACCGCTGGATCGCGGATTGCGAGTGCGGCGGGGCGGAGTATGTTGATCCGGATGAGCCGATTTTTTTCTGTTTTTCGTGCGATAACATGGCGTTCAATGGGATGCTGAGACCGGTGATTTTCCCGGGAAAACGGGCTATGGCGCGCATAGAAAAAAACTTAAGCGAAAAAAATTTCTTTTCCTGGCAGGAGGAGGTAGAGGATGGCGTATAACCCAGTACCAACGGTTGTGACGGGCGATCTGTGGACCGCCAGCAACCATAACACGTATATCAGGGATAATTTCGCGGCTGGGGTGCCGGGAATTATCCAGGCTAAAGGGGATTTGGCTGTTGGCAGCACGGTGCGCGCGGCAGGGAGACTGCCAGTAGGCGCGAATAACTTGATGTTGATGGCGGATTCCTCGCAGTCGCTGGGGATTAAGTGGGGGAAAAGCCCTGAATTGTTGCCAGAATCGTTGCAGAACAGCTCATGGACAGGAACGGTAAAATCGGTCGGAAATTATGTTTTGACTGCAAATGGATTCAATAATGCAATTCCTGCGAGCGCCCGCGGGTTGATCATGACAGTATCCGCGAAGTGGAACAACGTCTCTGGTGGAAATTTTTTAAATATCGCGCCTGGAGGAGCGACATATTTTAATTGCCTGGCTGTACGAGCCCATACTAACGAGTTTCAGGATAACAGCGGAGTAGTCCCTCTAAATGCCAACAAACAGTTTGAGGTAAAAATTTTAGGCGCATCGTGTGAAATTTACGTTGATGTGTGGGGCTGGTTTTTATAAGGAGGTTGTTATGCCAAGTTTATTTCCCGGGCAGGTAGATACGTTTACAACGAAAATCGATAATGTGCATGATATTATGGCGGATCATGTTAACGATCTGCAAAATTCAATTGTGGCGGTGCAGAGCCATTTAATTCCGCAGTTGACTGGCTGGATCAAGATGTGGGTTAATCCAGTTTATGGGTTTGCCACGACGGTTGTTTTTAACGGTAATAATTTTTGGACTTTTTTTCCGGTGGGAACAAAGATTAAGTTTATTCAGGGCGGGCAGACAAAATATTTTTATGTGATCAGTGCGGCATATTCAGGAGGCAATACAACGGTCACCGTTACAGGAGGGTCGGATTATTCTGTGGCGAATCAGCCGATCACGGAATTTCATATCGCTCATGGGACAGCGTTTGGGTTTCCGGAGTGGTTTAATTGGACGCCGACACAAGTCGGATGGGTTGCACCACCAACCGGTGTATTTAAATTTAAACTTGAAGGTAAAACATGCTCCGTTATGATATATCAAAGTGGGGGACAAACATCCAATGATGCAACAACATCAATCAGTGTACCTGTCGCATCTAAAATAGGGACATATTATGAGTCTACGGCTCAAGCTATTGATAATAGCGTGATTTTAAGCAATCCAGCAAGAGGGCAAATAGGAAATGGATCAAGCTACATAAATTTTTCAAAAAATTTCTCAGGAGATCCTTTTGCACCAAGTGGGCATAAGCAAATTATTACATGCTCAATTCACTATGAAATTAACTAGATGTTGAGAAATTATAGCTATGGAGAATAGCTCCCTTGGGGGCACTATTCCATAGACATAAGTTTTGCTGTGAATTCAGCGGAAAAATCAGAAAAAATCATTGTTGTTTTCTGATTTTTCTTTACTCCCTCAATTTCTTGTTTCATTTTTCTCATATATTCATGATGTTCTGAGGTTTCACGCGTATTTAATACTGCCACAGAACTAATTCAACGGACTTCTTTATTCAGCATCATCAGAGGATAGAGGCGCACTGAAATTTGAATAAATATATTCGCCCCCGTTGTGAAGAAGTGCATAGCCTCTCTTACCTTGGCGCTTGGCTTCATATAATGCTTCATCGGCGCTTCTATAGAGTTGTGTGAAGGTCACACCCTGCTCCGGATACATGGCGATACCCACGCTGGCTGAAACGCAGAAGGTAATCTCATTGAGACGGTAGACATTGGAAAAAAGCTCACCGATCTGCTCCGCCTTGGCTAAGGGCGCTTTTTCATCTGTGCAGTGGGTCATGAATATAAAGAATTCGTCTCCGCCAAGACGCCCAATAATGTCGCCAGTACGGAAGAGCCCGCTCAGCCCGTCAGCCAGCTGGCAAAGCGTGTCGTCCCCCTTCATATGACCGAAGTTATCGTTGATCGCCTTGAAGTTATCCATATCGATGATCAACAGCGCGTGTACGTCATGCGCAGGGTCGGAGGCAATGAGCGTTTCACGGATGATGCCCTCGCAAGTAGCTCTGTTGTAGAGACCTGTGAGCTGATCCCGTTCAGCCAGCTTTTTGAGTACGGTCTCTTTTTTGCGTGAGAGGAAGCGCCGGATGAGAAGCAAAAAGAGCAACATGACCAGCGCCATGATTCCGGCAATATAGATAAGCGTGTTAATATTGTTATGAAGCAACTCAGCAAAATTCAGCGTTCCGACATAGTTTCCCAACCATTTCTCTGAAAGCGCGGACAGTGTTCCGCTAATAGAAGCGCTGATGATTAGCGTTGTTAACCTCCTCAAGAAGCCCGCTCTGACTGGGGTCAACACCAATGCATACATAGTTATTCAGAAGCGTGGGACCAAATGCTCTGATGTCGCTATCAGGCAGGGAAGCCATAGCGCGCCGCCCCACTGAATAACGCACGATCGCGTAGTCGGATTCACCATCCTGGATCGACTTGAAAACCTCGGAAATCGACGCGTATTCTGTTGTGTTCTCCATAAGCCGGTATGGCTTTATAAAGCCCGAAATGCAGCCGGTTCCCTCCAGCACAGCCAGACGTTTCCCATAAAGCTCGCCAATCTTGGTGTAGGGATCGATACCGAAAGCCACGAACGGGTCGTTGACCAGCGGAATGGAGAGCAACAGACCAGTGGATTCCTCGGAGGAATAAGCCGCAGTCAAGACAAGATCTGCGTTATGGTTCTTCACCGAAGCAAGAGCCTCGCTCCATGGCATCAGAGACAGCTCGACATTGTAGCCCATCCGGTCTGCAAGCTCATAGATCAGCTCCACATCGTGCCCGCTTGGCGCGGAATTGCTGTCAAAAAATGTATAAGGGTCGTAATTGTAATCGCCGGATACACGCAGAGTGCGTGAATAAGTATTGTTTGGCTGTCTTTCGATTTTTGGGTTTTGACTTGCTATGTTATGACGATGCGAAATCAGAAGCGCCACTGCGCATACAATAATGATGAGCAATATGTAGGCAAACACCGCCGCTACGGTTTTATTAATTTTTTTCAGAGGCACAGCGTTTTCACCTCTTTTTTATTTTATTTATATCACAACGTGTTCGGAAATAACATGTTTTTACCAAATAAAACATACCCCCTCATACACACAGATTTCATCTGTGGAAGCGCGATGGAAAATCGCTTCTTTTCTCTTTGTCCTTGTATACACAGGTGTAAAGTGCCAATTTTGATCTCTTACCAGATACCAGATTTACGTGTCGGGTTCTTCCTCAATACCGTTTCGTGTGTCATAGATTTTTGGCCTGTTTCAAAACAAACCAGACCACTCTTGTTATCTGAGAATTATGTGTTGAGGATGACCTAATACGACGACTTTTGTTCTTAATTTAATATCGAGTATAATTCGAACGGCTCAAATATACTGAAAAGAGGAGAAAATGAAAAAATTAAATTTGTTAGTTGTATTTGTGTTTTTGATAGGGTTACTGGCAGGTTGTCAACCGGTTGTGGAAGCACCCACGGCTGTGGAAGCACCTCCTACAGAAGAAGCTGCACCCCCCACAGAAGAACCCGCACCTCCTGCTGAAGAAGCAGCGCCGCCTGCAGAAGAAGCTGCACCACCCGCGGAAGAAGCTGCTCCTGCACCAGCTAACCCGGAAATTATCCTGGCAACAACCACCAGCACGCAGGACTCGGGCTTGTTGGATATTCTCGTGCCTGAGTTTGAAAAGGAGAGTGGTTATATTGTCAAGACAGTTGCTGTCGGTACCGGCGCCGCACTGGCAATGGCTGAAGAAGGCAATGCTGATGTTCTTCTTGTCCATGCGCCAGCCGCGGAATTAGAGTTAATGGAGAAAGGGTTCGGTAAGGATCGTTTTCTAGTCATGCACAATGATTTTATAATCGTCGGTCCGGCTGATGACCCGGCGGGCATTAAAGGTACCGCACTGACCACAGATGCGTTCATCAAGATCAAGGAAGGAAACAATACCTTCATTTCCCGTGGTGATGACTCCGGAACTCACAAAATGGAATTGAAACTCTGGAAAAATGCTAATGTTGAACCCGCTGGAGACTGGTATCTGCAATCCGGCCAGGGGATGGGTGATACACTGCGTATCGCGTCCGAAAAGAATGCTTACACCTTGACCGATCGGGCAACCTACCTCGCGAACAAAGATATATTAGATTTAGAGATCCTGCTTGAAGGTGACGCAGCATTATTGAATATTTATCACGTTATCGTCGTGAACCCAGAAAAATGGCCAAAAGTGAATCTTGAAGGCGCAGAGGCATTCGCTAACTTTATGGTGGCTGAAGCAACCCAACAAATCATCGGTGAATTTGGCGTTGACAAATTCGGTTCACCATTGTTCTTCCCGGATGCCGGAAAGGATGAAGCGACCTTAGGTCAATAATCTATGCAGTGGATTTGGGAAGGTATCCAGCAGGCATTTCAATTACTTTTCAGTGATCCTGAAGTTTTAGAAATCACGATCTTCTCACTGAAGATCTCCGGTACGGCGACCATGTTGAGTCTCTTTATCGGACTGCCATTGGGTACCTTCCTGGCTTTAAAACGATTTCCAACCCGGGAATTCTGGGTTTCATTAATCAACACCGGCATGGCATTGCCGCCGGTTGTGGTTGGTCTGGTTGTTTCATTGTTTTTATGGAGAAGCGGACCGCTGGGTGATTTAAAGCTGATGTACACTCCTTCCGCCATCGTAATTGCCCAGTTGGTAATATCCGCACCGGTGGTGACTGGTTTAACCATTTCAGCGATAATGCAGTTAGATCCAAAATTGCAATTTCAACTCTTGGGACTGGGGGCGTCACCCGCTCAAATGATCTGGGTGATGTGGAAGGAAGCCCGCCTGCCGCTTCTGGCTGCCTTAATGGCAGGTTTTGGCAGTGTCATTTCCGAAGTCGGCGCATCGATGATGGTTGGTGGAAATATCCGCTATCAGACCAGGGTGCTGACGACTGCCATTGTTCTGGAAACGAATAAAGGGTTGTTCGGTAAGGCAATCGCTTTAAGTATCCTGTTATTGTTGCTGGCTTTTCTGGTTAACCTGGTTTTGACAACGGTTCAACAAAGAAATTCGCCTGGTAAATAAGATGGATCAACCGATACTGACTGTTAAAAATTTAAAAATCACCCGAAACAAGATGGCGGTGCTTTCGATTGATGATTTTTCAATTGGCAACGGGGAGTTGATGGCAGTCATCGGTCCGAATGGGGCTGGAAAAAGCACATTCATTCTGGCATTGTGCGGGTTGCTGCCTTATGATCAGGGGGAACTAACCTTTGAAAATAAAGTCATAAAATTGGACGACATGTTCGATTACCGGCGAAAAATTGCGCTGGTACTGCAGAACCCGTTATTGCTGGACGAAAGTGTTGAAAAAAACATCATGCTGGGATTGAGGTTTAGGGGGGTGCCGGTTAAAGAAGCGCGGCAGAAAGCGTATCACTGGCTGGAAAGACTGGATATCGTCCATTTAGCCAAACGGAAAGCCAAACAATTGTCCGGCGGGGAAGGTCAGCGAGTCAGTTTAGCAAGAGCACTGGTTTTGAAGCCAAAATTGCTTTTTTTGGATGAACCCTTTGGCGCGCTGGATGCGCCAACACGTACCCGCCTGATCGACGATTTCATCCGCCTGCAAAAGGAGGAATCGATCACCACCTTTTTTGTCACCCATGATCAGAATGAAGCGTTGTGGTTGGGGGATCGGGTAACGCTGATTATGGACGGAGGTGTGCGGCAGGTCGGTAAACCGGAGGAGATTTTTAATACACCCGTCGATGTCGAGGTGGCTGACTTTGTGGGGACGGAAACGATTATTCCTGGCAAGGTTATTGAAAACAGGGAAGGACTTGCGGTTGTTAAGGTGGATGGCTACAACCTTGAAGTGGTGGGCGATAATCATCCGGGGGAAAGTGTTTATGTATGTGTGCGGCCAGAGAATGTAACTTTATGGAATTCGGAAGCACCTGAAATAAGCAGCATAAAAAATTCCATTAAAGGAACGATAATGCAGATCGCTCCCCAGGGTATTCTGGACAGGGTTGTGTTGGATTGTGGCTTTCCGATCGTGGCGCTGATAACGCGCAATTCAACCTGGGAAATGGGATTTGAAGCCGGCATGGAAGTAACGGCTACATTTAAGTCTTCCACGGCGCACCTGGTAATAAGAAACCGACCATAGTTTGAAGAAGATTCAGGTATGGACATCGGGTGCACCAAATTTGATTTTTCCAAAGTCCCTTTCTTCAGGAAATCTGCTTAACTCTTGCCATAGACTTGGCGATTTGCTATAATCAGCGCCAATAAGGGCGCGTGGCTCAGCTGGTTAGAGCGCACGGTTCACATCCGTGAGGTCGTGGGTTCGAGTCCCTCCGTGCCCATATTTCATTTAATTTCACATCCTGTCCCATTGAGGGATGCGGAGCAAAGGTCGTGGGTTCGAGTCCCTCCGTGCCCATTTTTTTAAAAAAAGTTCTCTCTTAAGAATATTAACCCATCCAAAACCAGAAAAGAACCGTGATAAAATCGTAAGGACAGGCTGAAAAATCATTAATGCCTGTCTCTTTAAGCAGAATCCAACTGAGTATCATCTTAAGGAGTATCAATGATCTTTTTCAGCTTTCCCTTTACCTTTTCCGAGGATGATTCCAGTCTGATCAGAGGATCTCTAGAGTTGGATGAACCCGTTCCTTACAGAACTAAAAAACCGGAAGGAAATGGCTTCTATCGTCTTGCAACTATTCGTTTGGGGGATGAAATTAATCTTGAGCTGGTTTTTTATCATACGCCAGCGACAGCGCGCTTTATTTACATCGAGAAAAGAAAACCTGAACCGCGTTTGATGGAGTTTATCGGGCTTGATCCCGAAGAATACCAGGCTAGGGAGTTGATCAGCCTGCCAGGCCAGGTGTGGATGGGTGCCGGCAGGGCGAACCTGATGTGGAAAGCGATGCAGGATATTTTTAACGCACCACCTCTGAAGGAGACAATTGGCACCAACAAACAGGAGAACCTGGCAGTGTTTCCGATTGCCCGCGAAGGACTGAAGTACCAGGTACCGGAAGCGATTTATGAAACCTATGGTTATTACACGGATGAGGTAATCCTGGACGCGCACCATGTGTTCGACAGTTCTGTGCCGGTGTACAACCGCAAGGTTGAAATGACTTTATTTAAAGATAAAGACCTGAATCAGCCGCAGCATGATCTGGTAAAGGTGGCTTTTATCGCGGATAGTATTGCCAGCGGTCTGGTGATGCGTGAGGTGATTATACGGGTTAAGGAGCGCTTCCGCAATCTGGAAAGAATAGAAGTTCTGGCGCCACTGGCAACAATCCGCGGATTAAGCCGGGTTGCCAATACCGAATGTTTTGATGGGGTGACCGTGCGGGTTCATATTTTTGAAACCATCCTGAATGCCCTGCCTCCGGATTATTATTATTCAGCCCATTTCGATATTCCAGAACTGCATATCCGGCCTGATCTGGAAGCAATTTACAGGAAATGGTGGGGAAGGGACAAGACTGGTAATCAAATAGCTGATACAACCTGCGCCGGTTACGGATGGAGTGAAGCGTTTTATTCCCCCAGGAAGCAGATCGAAATGATCAATGAACAATTAATGCAGCGGCACGAACTGACTATTGCTGATATGATCCGCCGCAATTTGGATTAATAAACCAATTTATTCCATTAATTTTGAGACAGCCTTTTCGGGGAGACATCAACGTTATTTCCTAAACGGATTTAATTAATCAAAGGACTATCGTTATAAAGAGCAACTATAATCATCAGTAAGTTGGATTTGTATGGGAAGAATATGCTTAAAGTAAACTCGCCATGCCCTGAATGCGGGCATTCAGATACAGTGATACCCGTTCAGGAACTCTATTTTGCACTCATTGAAGGTGACAGAAATAGACTGGGGAAGTTCAATTTATCAGCGAAAGAATGGAAGCGCATTCGGAATCAGATTCAGCCGCCACAACCCACCTATAAACCATTCTGGATGATCATCCATCCGGATGGCTGGTTATTGGTTTTGATATCCGTTTACTTTTTATTCGTATTATTGAACTCTTCAAGCAGGAACTGGATGAACGTTGTTTTACCTGCTGTGTTTGTTCTGCTTCTTTATGCTTTAATGCGGAAAAAATTGGTAGAAGGGTATGAGCGGCTGAAAAATGATCTGCGAAAAAGTACGCAGCGCACCAGGAAGATTGTTGAGAATTGGGGAAATAACTATCTTTGCGTAAAGGATAAGATTGTCTTCAATAATTTTGGCGGAGATCGTATATCTCTGTATGACTTTCAAACCATGCTTGTTGAAAGTCATACAGACTGATCAATTTCCACAGCGCGTGCCTCCATTAAATCTCTTAATTTCTTAGAATCACGCGGATATGCCCAATAAAAAAGGCTATATAAAGCTGC
>Ga0123335_1002435_pt1 | contig 27876 bp, 23 predicted proteins | sample BiotimSIPDNA_2_FD_89707 | JGI IMG/M metagenome (GOLD analysis project Ga0123335, IMG submission 89707) | Anaerobic biogas reactor microbial communites from Washington, USA - Biogas_R2 time_0 SIP DNA | ecosystem: Engineered > Bioreactor > Anaerobic > Unclassified | place: Washington, USA...
AAAATTGTCAATCAGCAGATACATAATAAAGTAGGCACTGTAAAAGCTGTAATGAGCACATCCGAGATCATTGAGGTTCGCAAAGTGGTCGATATGGTCTATCTTGATGAAAAGATTGAGCAATACATAGTAGATATAGTATTTGCCACACGCTATCCTGAAAAGTACGGTCTTAAGGAGATAAAGGAACTCATTTCATTCGGCGGTTCACCGCGTGCATCAATTAATCTGGCTCTTGCAGCCCGTTCATACGCCTTTATAAAACGTCGCGGATATGTTATCCCCGAGGACGTACGTGCTATTGCCCACGACGTTTTGCGTCACCGCATCGGACTTACTTATGAGGCCGAGGCTACTAACGTCACGCAGGATGAACTTGTAAGCCGCATACTCAACAAGGTTGAAGTTCCTTGATTTAAAACCTTTATAATCAGTTTTTTATGGAAACAAGTGAACTGATAAAAAAGGTCCGGAAGATTGAAATCAAAACCCGGGGATTGTCAAACAACATCTTTGCCGGCCAGTATCAAACCGCCTTCAAAGGGCGTGGTATGGCTTTTAGCGAAGTACGTGAGTATCAGTATGGCGACGAGCCGCGTGACATTGACTGGAATGTTACGGCACGTATGAACAAGCTATATACAAAGGTGTTTGAGGAGGAGCGTGAGTTGACCGTGATGCTTCTGGTGGATATTTCAAACAGCCTTAATTTCGGCACATCGGTATGCATGAAACGTGATATGGTGACTGAAATTGCTGCCACCATAGCTTTTGCGGCTATTGAAAACAATGATAAAGTGGGGTTGATGTTTTTCAGCGACCGAATTGAAAAATTCATTCCGCCTAAGAAAGGCCGTAAGCACATACTCTACCTGATCCGTGAGCTTATAGACTTCGAACCTGAGAGTAACGCTACTAACATTTCGGTGCCGCTCGAATTTCTTATGGGAGCGGTCAAGAAACGTTGTACTGCGTTCCTTATGAGTGACTTTATTGACGAGAACGATTACAAGAATGCGTTGACCATAGCCAACCGCAAGCATGATCTTGTAGCCATACAGGTCTATGACAAACGTATGGAGGAGTTGCCCGATACCGGACTGATGAAAGTGCTCGATGCCGAGACCGGCCAATCTATCTATTTGGACACATCGTCAAAGGCTGTACGCACAGCCCACAGGAGATGGTTTGAAGAGAACCGGGCACGCATTAAGGATACTCTTACCCGGAGCCGTGTTGACAGTATTTCGATACGCACCGACCAGGATTATGTGAAGGCTCTTATGGACCTGTTTGCCAAAAGAAATTGAAAATGAGACGATTATCATTATATATCTGCTTTGTGTCGATGTTTGCGGTATCGGTTCCTCTGTTCGGATCGGATGTTTTTGTGAAGGCCGAACTGGATTCCATGATGATGTGGGTAGGTCAGCAGACCGGTCTGCATCTTGAGGTTACATGCGACCCGGGACAACAGATAAATTTTCCGGCTTACCGGGACACCATAGTGAACGGTCTGGAGATAATTCCGCCGGTGATTACCGATACGGCATTTATCAATGACGGAAAACGCATGACAGTATCCCGTCACTATACGGTGACCTGTTTTGATTCGGCATTGATCTATATTGCACCCATACCGGTTATGGTTGACGGTCAGGAATACCGTTCCAATCGTCTGGCATTGGCTTTCATAACCTATGATATTCCCGAAGGTCAGGAGACTCAACTGTTCGGGCCTAAGGAGAACATGCGTACTCCTATACAGTTTCGTGAATTATGGTTCCCGGTTCTGCTCTATATGCTGTCCATGTTGGCCATTGTGGCAGCAATCTTTCTTTATAGAAGGTATAAAGATGATAAACCTATCATCAGGCATATCAAAGTGGAGCCAAAAATACCTATCCACGAACGTACACTGGACGGTATGGAAAAGCTTCGCCAATCGGACATCGGCCGCCGCGGCGATAACCATAAGGAGTATTATACCAGACTTACCGACCTGCTCCGTGAATACATCAATGAGCGGTTTGGATTCAATGCTACCGAAATGACATCGAACGAGATATTGGAGCATCTCTATGAGAGCCAAGACCGCGGATCACTCCGTGAGCTTGCCGAACTGTTGTCAACATCGGATTTGGTAAAGTTTGCCAAATTCAAGCCGCAGATAAATGAGAATGACCGGAATCTGCTGAGTGCTGTAGAGTTTGTTAAAGATACAATGGCCGAAGTTCCCGAGGAGGAGCTTTTACCTAAGGAGGAGACTGTAGTGATAGAAAAGAGAAGCAAAGGGGCAAGAATGACCCTGATCAGTATAACGCTGGCTGTGTCTGCCGTAGCACTAGTAATGTTGGTTGTTTCTCTGTATAGGCTTTATTATGTATTATTTTAAATAAACCGGATTATGACATTTGCAAACGATGCATACCTGTTTCTTCTACTGTTGGTTATTCCGATAGTGGTATGGTACATAATGAAAGGCCGTAAGAGAAAGGCTTCGCTGATGATTCCCTCTACCGGAATGTTCAGTGGAATAGGCAAGAGTTGGAAATCTTATCTGATCCACCTGCCTTTTATTCTTGAGATGATAGCTTTTGTTCTGCTGGTAATAATATTGGCACGGCCTCAGACCACCGACCGGTGGCATGATACCGAAATAGAGGGCATAGAGATAATGATGTGTGTGGATGTCTCCACCAGTATGCTGGCCGAGGATCTCAAACCTAACCGCATAGAGGCAGCTAAGTCGGTGGTATCGGAATTCATAAGCGGACGTCCTAATGACAATATTGGATTGTCCATTTTCGCAGGCGAGGCATTTACACAATGCCCGATGACCGTCGACCATGCAGTTCTGCTCAATGTTTTACACAACGTCAGCAGCGATATTGCCGCCAACGGTATTATTGAGGACGGAACGGCAATAGGTATGGGATTGGCCAATGCTATAAGCAGACTCAAGGACAGTCAGGCCAAATCTAAGGTGATCATTCTTCTGACAGACGGTTCAAACAACCGGGGCGAGATTTCACCGCTAACTGCCGCCGAAATGGCAAAGAGTTTCGGTATAAGGGTATATACCATCGGTGTAGGCACGAACGGAACTGCACCTTATCCTGTATATTCGTCATTCGGTGTACAGTATATAAATGTTCCGGTCGAAATAGATGAGGAGGTGCTCCGCAAGATTGCCCAGACTGCTAACGGCCAGTATTACAGGGCTACGAGCAACACCAAATTGAAGGACGTTTATGAAGAGATTGATAAACTTGAACGGACCAAACTGCAAGTAAAGGAATTCAGCAAGAATCAGGAGGTTTATCAACCGTTTGCGATGGCTCTTTTGCTGGTAATACTGCTTATCATTCTGCTCAAACAGACTGTTCTTAAGACGATTCCTTAATAAATATAGACTATGTTTAAATTTGCGAATCCTGAATATCTCTATCTGCTGGCGGTTATTCCGCTGGTAATAGTTCTACATATTTTTACCAATATAAGACGGCGTCGGCGTCTTGAGAATTGGGGTGATCCGGTACTTCTAACGCGGCTTATGCCCGGGGCATCGGACAGACGTCCCAGACTGAAGTTCTGGTTGCTCACGGTTGCCTTCGCTATGGGATGTTTCCTGCTGGCACGTCCTCAGTTCGGTTCCAGGCAGGAGACGATAACCCGTAAAGGCATTGAAACCATTATTGCTCTGGATGTCTCGAACTCCATGCTTGCCGATGATGTTATGCCCAGCCGTCTGGAAAAATCGAAACGTATCATTTCCGGTCTGACTGACCAACTCAAGGATGACAAGATAGGTCTTATAGTATTTGCCGGGGACGCATTTGTACAGCTGCCCATCACCAGTGACTTTATTTCGGCGAAGGTTTTTCTCAACTCCATATCACCGGGAATGGTTGCGCGGCAGGGTACAAATATAAAAGATGCCATAGATTTAGCTGTCAAAAGCTTTACACCCAATGAGGGAGTGGGTAAGGCTATTATAGTTATCACCGATGGCGAGAACCATGAAGGAGGTGCTGTAGAGGCAGCTCAGATTGCCGCTGAAAAGGGATATCTAGTCTATGTGTTAGGTGTGGGATTGCCATCGGGAACTCCCATACCGGGTGAACGAAGCGGCGAATTTCGTAAGGATAGGGATGGAAACGTGATTGTTACCCGTCTTGATGAGAACATGTGCCGTGAGATTGCAGCAGCCGGGGGTGGTGCATATTTTTATGTTGATAACTCTAATTCTGCCGAAAAAGCGTTGCAGACAGAGCTTGACCGTCTGGCTAAAGCGGACATAGAGACTACTGTCTATACCGAATATGATGAACAGTTCAGTATATTTGCATGGATAATTCTTCTCCTTTTGCTGATTGAGGTATTTGTTGGCGACAACAGCAGTCCGAGAAAAGGGAAATTTAGTTTTATGCAATTTTTTAAAACTACGTCTGATTGATTATTGAGACCTGATAAAATTTGTTTTTTAAACATCGAGGAGAATAGGAGAGATGAAAAAATCCGTTATATTTTTAATGTTGCTTGCTTCGGCCTATACATTGAGCGCACAACGTACGGACCGTTCATATGTGCGCCGGGGCAACAAGATGTTCAAAGACAGCCTCTTTATAAAGGCCGAGGAAAACTATCTCAAAGCCATAGATGCTAATCCGGAGTTATATCAGGGTATTTACAATCTGGGAAACTCTTATATTGCTCAGCAAAAACCTAATGAAGCTATTCAGCAGTTCGGTCGCACAATCAACAGATTAGAAGGTGAAAAGAAGTCTCTTCTTGAGAACAATCAAACTTCAAGCGACGAATATGAAAAGGTAAAGAGTGAATTGGCAAGTGTTTACCATAACACAGGGTTGGTTTATCATGTGAGCGAACAGTTTGACAAGGCTGTAAGCGCTTATCGTGAAGCTCTGCGTAACAATCCGCTTGATGATGAGACACGTTACAATATGATTCTGGCGCAGAGAATGCTGGAAGAGCAGCAACAGCAACAAGATCAGCAAGATCAGCAAGATCAGCAGCAAGAACAACAACAGCAAGAACAACAACAGCAACAACAGGAAGACCGGCAACAACAGCAGGAACCGGAGGAACGGGAGGAGATTTCCCTAGAAAATGCCGAGCAGTTGCTGGATGCCGCACTTCAGGATGAAAAAGATGTTCAGGATAGAGTTCAGCGAATGCTGCAGGTACAACCTAAACAGGAGTTGGATAAAGATTGGTAATAGTATGAAAATATTCGAGAAGATAACAAAACTACTTTTTACGGTCGTCATTCTGGTAACGACCGGTACCTATGTTTATGCCGATGATGAGGTCACATTTACCGCCCAGGCCCCTCAGGCTGTGGTGCGCGGTGAACGTTTCAGGATAACATACAGAGTTAACAGTGCCAATCCCAAGCAATTCAGGGCTCCGGATATGAAAGGACTCTCTGTTCTTGCCGGTCCCAGTACATCAACATCACAGGGCATGACATATGTTAACGGACAGATGACCACAACAGCGTCGGTCTCTTATACTTTCATTGTCGTTGCCGAGGAGGAGGGTGACTACACTATTGAAGGGGCGACAGTAACCGTAGGAGATAAGAACTACACCTCAAACGGATTGACAATCAAAGCTCTGCCCCCGGACAGTTCCCAGCCGCAGAGCAGGCAACAATCCGGTCAGAGTAGCAGTAGCAGCCAGTCCGGCGGATCTTCGCAAAGCGGACAACAGACACCCGATGAAATAAGCAGCGATGATCTGTTCATGCTTGCAACTGTCGATAAGACCTCATTGTATGAACAAGAGGCTGTACTGCTGACATTTAAGGTCTATTGTTCACCCTCGCTCAATCTTACAAGTCTGAGCAACAGGATGCCGGACCTCAAAAATTTTCATGTTCAGGAGGTTGAATTGCCGCGTAATAAAGAATTTCAGCTTGAGCATTATAACGGCCGCAACTATAAAACTGTTATCTGGTCACAGTATGTTCTGTTCCCGCAACAGTCGGGTGAACTGGAGATTCCATCTACTACATTTGAAGGTGTGATATCACAACCTGTCAGGAGCAGTACCAATGATATTTTTGATTTTTTCTATAATTCCAACAGATATATCGACATAAAAAGAGATCTGACTACCAGAAGGATAGCTATAAATGTCAAACCTTTACCTTCCGGAAAGTCAAAAAATTTTTATGGTGGAGTAGGGGAGTTTACAATAAGTTCAACAATAAGTGCGACTGATATAACAGCTAATGATGCTGTTACGATTAATGTTGTTCTTTCAGGAACCGGCAATCTAAAGCTTGTCATGACTCCTAATCTGACTCTTCCTCAGGATTTTGATATTTATGATCCTAAAGTTGATAATAAATATACCATAAAAAATGGGCGTCAGACCGGAAACAAGGTTTTCGAATATCTTTTTATACCGCGTCATGCCGGTGAATATAATATACCGCCATTAGAGTTTCAGTATTTTGACATCAAAAGCGGCTCATACAAGACTCTTTTGACCGATGGTTATACTCTGAATGTTGCCAAAGGCCAAGGTGGTGAATCTCACGTATCCATGTCGTATGTGAGTAAGGAGGACCTGAAATTTGTTGGACAGGATGTCCGTTTTCGCACTACAGGCGGCAAACTCAGCAATGTGAACGATATGTTTTTCGGTTCAGCTGTTTTCTGGATCCTTTTGTCGTTGCCGGCAGTTCTTCTTTTTGTTTTGGTAATTATTTTACGCAAAAGGATATCGGATAACGCCAATATTACCAGAGTAAGGATTAAAAAGGCCAGTTCTGTGGCTGCCAAGCGCCTGAAAGTTGCCCGCAAGCTTATGAATGACGGCAACAAGGATAAGTTCTATGATGAGATACTTCGTGCAGTTTACGGTTACCTGAGTGATAAATTGGTTATTCCGGTTGCCAATCTCTCAAAGCAGAGTATTATAGAAGAATTAGGGAAAAAGAGTGTGTCCGATGAACTTATAGAACGGGTAAAACGGCTGCTTGATGATTGTGAGTTTGTCAGATATGCTCCGGGCGATGACACCGGGCGTATGGATCGTATGTATGAAGAGGCTGCCAACACTATAGGAGAATTGGAAAACATCATCAAATAGAGAGAGACTGATTATGAAAAAAATATTTCTGGCGTTAATGATTATGGCTCCTGTTATGACACTTGTTGCACAGGAGCAGGAGGATGAGACCAGTGTTATTTATCTGGGCCAACAACAGGATTCTGCAAGCGTAAGACAGATGTCCCTGTCCGATGCTGACAGCGCCTATATTCAAGGTGACTATTTGACAGCTATCAACATTTATAAGAATGTGATAGAGGCTCAGGGTGTATCGGCCACACTCTACATGAATTTAGGTAATTCGTATTTTAAACTGGACGAGATTGCTCAGGCTATACTTTGGTATGAGCGAGCCTATCTTCTTGACCCGTCTGACCCCGATGTGAAGTTCAATCTGGAGCTTGCCCGTACAAAAACCGTAGATAAGGTAACGCCTAAGAATCAGCTTTTCTTCGTTGTCTGGTTTAAAAAGCTGGTTGCAGCGCTTGATCTCAATACATGGGCTATTCTTACGCTGACGCTTTTCTTGATTGCTACAGTTTTGTTGGGGCTTTCTGTTTTAACCGGAAAAGTCTCTGTCAGGAAATTATCTTTCTCTTTTGGGGTTATTTTCTTTGTATTTTCCGTTTTATCCTTTATCTTCGCTTCAACACAGAAGAACAACATCACACATCGTGACACAGCGATAATAGTTTCGCCCAGTGTGACAGTGAAAAGTACTCCCAGTGAAAGTGGAACGGACCTGTTTATTATCCATGAAGGCCGTAAGGTTGACATATTAGACAATTCAATGAAAGAGTGGGTTCAAATAAGGCTGGAAGATGGTAATACGGGTTGGGTGTTACAGAAAGTAATGGAAATCATTTAGGATATAAATAAATGGAATGAATGACTGAATTGTTGCAGAGTCTCATAGAGATAGACAGAATGGTCACGCTTTCAATCAATGGCAGTGACTCTCTCTTTTTGGATAGTGTGGCCGGAATATTCACTTCAATCTATATCTGGATACCATTGGCACTTGCAGCAATCTTTTTGATTCTAAGGAATATAATACCGCAAAGGCTTATTCTTGTGTTGTTCATGGTGGTGTTAACCGTTCTGATTTGCGATCAAGTCTCATCATCGTTTTGTAAACCGTTCTTTCACAGGCTAAGACCTACACATGATCCACATCTTATCAACATGATAGATACCGTAAATGGCTATCGTGGAGGACTTTATGGTTTTTTTTCAGGACATGCCGCCAATTCTTTCGGTTTGGCGACGCTATTTATGTGGTTGGTACGTGACACGTGGTTTAACGTTTCTGTTGGTATATGGGCAGCGTTGAACTCGTATATAAGGGTCTATTTGGGTGTCCATTTTTTAGGTGATATAGTTGTGGGCGCAATTTTCGGTATTATTGTCGGCACGCTTTTATATCTTATTTACACTTTTCTCATACGTAAGCGCAAGGTTCCTTTTAGAGATTCTGTGCTTTATACAAAAACCGGATTTCTCAGGAAAGATATCCATTCATTTTTGTCCGTCTTATCAGGTACATACATAGTTATCCTGATAAGCTCCTGTATGATTTGGTAACAAACAGCTCTGAGAATCCTATATTTGATTGAAAATGATTAATTACAGATAAATATAATACTTATATGACTAGACTAATTACATTTGATGAGCTTCGTCGGATCAAGGCTCAGTTGCCTGAGGGCAGTATGCATCGTATAGCAAAAGAGTTGAATATGGAAGTAGCCACAGTCAGAAACTTTTTCGGAGGAACCGATTATAAAATGGGCTCTGCAGTAGGTTTTCATATTGAACCGGGACCTCAGGGAGGTATTGTAGTTATCGATGATACGACAGTTCTGGACCGTGCACTTGAGATACTGGCAGAATCAAGAACAAGTGTCATTTGATTCACCGAGCCATTATTTGCATAATAACTATTATGTTAAATAGCGAATATAGGATGCTCCCCTAACAGGCAAGATTTTACTTACAGTAATTTTTTTACAAAATAAGCCGGAACCTAAATGGTCCCGGCTTAAACTTTAGTAATAGATTAAATATTCATTAATCACCTAGATCAAGTAATTGCTCAATGGCATTCAGCTCTTTGCTCATATTGAGCTTGTAGTAGATTCTATACAGTGGCAGAGCCCATTTATCACTATCACCGGGAAGCATCTCACGCAATTTTTCAAACACCGGAAGTGCGTTCTGATAATATACTTTTTCCTTTTCCATTAATTGCTGATACTCTCTTGACCTTATGTCAACATTTTCGTTGGCATTCCAGAATACTTCCGCCTCCTCAAGATAGCTAAGTCCTAAGTTGTTATATGCGTCAGTCAGAGTGGCATCCTTCTCAATGGCAGTCTTGTAGTAATCCTGAGCTTGTGTATATTCTCCGGCCTTCTGATGTATATATCCAAGAACATAATAGTTATAGGCCTTTTCAGGATCCTGTTCAATCATCTCGCTAACGAATTCTGCTAGTTCTTCCATGTTGTTCCTGTCATTGTAATAGTTCAGAAGCTTGTTGTAATAGTAGTCAACGCTAGGATATAGAAGCATACCTTCTTTCAGGGTTTTAAGCCAATTGACGGTATCTCCCAGATTGCCGTAAGCCTCGCAGACAATCTCAGTTGCAAGTTCGCCGTTATGGTCGTCCTCGGCCAGTCCTATATCCTTCATGGCAAGTTCGCCATATTTGAGGACGTTTTCCCAATTCTCCAGCCTGTATGCTGCCAATGCAGGGAAATATGCAAATTTGATTTTGTCTTCCTCAAACTCAGGACGTTGTGAAACATAGTCTTTGATTATGTCAGCCTCAGCCATAACGTAAAACATATCAAATAGCTCATACGATTTGTTGAAATCGGCGCGGTTGTTGAAGAAGAAAATGCCGCCGTTTACAAGCATTGAGAGAGTGCTATTAATCGATTCAGCATGTTTGTTGCGGGCTTCATTGCTAGGTTTGACTTTGGGATCAGAGGGGTTACGTTGTATCGAGTCTGCGATTATCGTGTACTCGTACCACTTGACAAGATAGTCATACATGGCTACTGTGTCAGTCCTTGCCCCAGTGTTGAAATTAATGGTCTCGGCATAGAAATTTTCCCTATAGATAAGAGCTGCAGTGGACCAGGTTTGATCCCAGTCTATAAGCAATGGATCTTTGATAGCTGCATCAATAATCCTCTTACCCTGAGCTTTATCTCCCTGACTTGCGTCATCTCTTTCATAGAAGCTTCTGGCATTTCTCACATTCTTTTGAGCATCTTTTGTGGCTTTTTTAAGCTCTTTCTGTTCCTTTTTGCTCATTTGGGCATAAGCACACGGTGGGTAGATTAAAAATAAACCCAAGGATGCAATCAAAACAAATAAAAATCTTTTCATAATTGAACTGTTTTATGAGTTAACATTTAAAATATATATATAATCGTGTTAATAATGTTAAGTATAGTTTTCTTCTTCCTCTTCAGGCTTATGATTTACATAATCGGCATCGTCTTCATCCTCAATCTGCGGTTCTTCCAATTCTTCCGGTTCACTGTCAACTTTGCAAACAGAGCCTATTTCGTCATTACGTTTTTCCAAATTAATAAGTATAACGCCTTGAGTTGCACGTCCCATTATACGGAAATCCGAAACGCTGACACGTAGCGTAATGCCTGATTTGTTGATTATTACCAGGTCATTGTCATCGGTCACGGCCTGGATTGAGACCAGTTTGCCGGTTTTTTCAGTTATATTTAGGGTCTTAACACCCTTTCCGCCACGGTTGGTCTTACGGTAATCTTCTATCTCCGAACGCTTACCGTAACCCTGTTCCGAAATTACCATGATGGTCTCCTCAGGCTGCTCATCAACGGCAATCATGCCTACCACGCAATCCTCACCGTCATCGTCAAGAGTCATAGCCCGAACGCCTATCGACACGCGGCCCATGGCCCGCACGGTGCTTTCGTTGAAGCGTATTGCGCGTCCGTTGCGGTTGGCAATGATTATCTCTTTATTGCCGTCAGTTAGCAGCACGTCGATTACCTTGTCGCCGTCGTTCAGTTTGATAGCTATTATGCCGTTCTGCCTTGGACGCGAATAATCTTTAAGTATTGTCTTTTTTATTAAGCCGTTCTGTGTGCAGAACACCAGATAGTGATTTGATATAAACTCTTCATCATCAAGGCTTTCTATAGCAATGTAAGCGTTTATGGCATCATCGGGCTCAATATTGAGCATGTTCTGTATTGCGCGTCCTTTCGAAGTCTTGCTGCCTTCCGGTATATCAAATACTCTGAGCCAGTAACAGCGTCCTTTTTGTGTAAAGAATAGAATGTAGTTGTGCGTTGTGGCTGTAAAAATATGCTCAATAAAGTCTTCGTCACGTTTATCGCTGCCTTTGGAGCCTACTCCACCCCTACCCTGCAGACGGTATTCGGTAAGTGCAGTGCGTTTTATGTAACCCAAATTTGATATAGTTATAATCATGGGTTCATCGGCATAGAAATCCTCCGGATTAAACTCTTCGCTTGCCAACACAATCTCCGTTTTCCGCCCGTCACCGTACTTATCTATTATAGACTGCATCTCATCCTTGATTAACTGCTTACATTTTTCAGGGTCATTCAGAATGCTTTGCAACTCTTCTATGCGTGCCAACATATCATTATACTCGTTGTGAAGTTGGTCCTGCATTAGTCCGGTCAACTGTCTCAGTCGCATATCCACTATAGCTTTTGCCTGGATTTCATCCAGTTCAAAACGCTCCATAAGTTCCTGTATGGCATCATTCGGATTCTTTGCGGACCTTATTATATGTATAACCTCATCAATGTTATCCGATGCTATTATCAATCCTTCAATTATATGAGCACGTTTTTTGGCCTCATCGAGATCATACTGAGTACGGCGTGTCACCACCTCGTGACGGTGCTCATTGAAGCACTCTATGAGTTCGCGTAGGTTAAGGCATTTGGGACGACCTTTGACGAGTGCAATATTGTTCACACTGAATGATGTCTGTAACGAGGTCATCTTGAACAACTTATTTAACACCACACCGGTATTGGCATCCCTTTTAATCTCAATTACTATGCGCATACCCTCACGGTCCGACTCGTCATTTACATTGCTTATACCATCAATTTTTTTGTCGGTAACAAGAGCGGCTATAAACTTGATGAGATCGGCCTTGTTTACTCCGTAAGGTATTTCGGTTACTATTATTTTGTCATGTTGCGGTTCAGACTCAATTTCGGTGCGGGCACGCATTATGACACGGCCGCGTCCGGTTTCGAATGCATCACGTACGCCGCTTATTCCGTAAATGAATCCTCCGGTGGGGAAATCAGGGGCCTTGACATACTGCATAAGCTCTTCAACGGTAATATCCGGATTGTCAATCATTGCCATACAGCCATTGAGAACCTCTGTAAGGTTATGAGGCGGCATATTGGTTGCCATACCTACGGCTATTCCCGACGAGCCGTTCACAAGCAAATTTGGAATGCAGGTCGGAAGAATTGTCGGCTCCTCCTCCTTGTTGTCATAGTTGGGTACGAAGTCAACGGTGTTCTTGTCTATGTCTTGCATCATCTCTTCGCCTATTTTCCTAAGGCGTACTTCGGTGTAACGCATAGCAGCCGGGCTGTCACCGTCAACCGAACCGAAATTGCCCTGACCGTCAACTAAAGGATAACGCATTATCCAATCCTGCGCAAGTCGCACAAGTGTACCATATACTGATAAGTCTCCATGAGGATGGAAGTGTCCAAGCACATTACCTACCGTACGTGCCGATTTGCGGTAACCCTTGTCGGATGTGTTACCGTCACGCATCATACTGTACAATATGCGGCGGTGTACCGGTTTAAGTCCATCGCGTGCGTCAGGTAACGCACGGGAGACTATAACTGACATTGAATAGTCTATGTATGAGGACTTCATTTCTTCCTCAATATTCACCCTGATAATTCTGTCCTGATTATCCAATTTCTACTATTTTTTTATCTTTTATAAAGTAAATTCTGCCTCTTGGCATTTGCAGTCAAAATTAGTCAATTTTAATTACCTGACCAACGTGTAAGCAGACTTTTAATCGTAAGGTGTTAATAACTTTTTTGTCGTCTTGTCAGGACTTTATGTCATACCTATATGGTTGGCACGCGTTTTGTTCATATATTTGCGTACTGCCGAATTTATTTCTCGGCAAAACACACATATTTATATTATAACAAAGATGAATAAACGCATTTCAGATAAATTGAATTCGATAATAGTGTTAAGTAAGGAGGAGGCCGAACGTCTTTCGTATTCGGAGGTTATGCCTGAACACCTGCTGTTGGGCATGATTCGGGACGGTAATAATAAGGCCGTGGAGATGCTTATCAAACTCAATGTGGAACTCGGCGAGCTCAAGAGTCGTCTCGAATCGCTTCCCTCTTCATCGGATAATCCCGTGCAGGGAAAGGTTCCCATTGAAAACATATCTCTTTCAATGGTTGTGACCAGGCTTTTAAGAATCGGGATGCTTGAGGCCCGTCTGCGTAAAACCGATGAAGTTGATGTTGAACATCTGCTGCTTGCAATCGCAAGGGATCATTCAGGTAAAGCTGCTGAAATATTAGCCTCGTATCAGGTTGATTACCGCACTCTTGCAGATCTACTGCAATCGGGGCATGATGAAATACAGATGGGTATGGGACTGACTGAAGATGACGAAGATGAGGATGGTCTGTCCGCTTCATCCGATTCCGACAAACAGGGCAAAGGCGGAAGCGTTACCACAACTACGCGTCAGTCGGGAAGCAAGACCCCTGTTCTTGACAGTTTCAGTAATGACATTACTCAGGCAGCGCAGGAAGGCCGCCTTGATCCGGTTGTAGGGCGTGTCAAGGAGATTGAACGGCTGGCTCAAATACTGACCCGTCGTAAAAAAAACAACCCGATACTTATCGGCGAGCCGGGTGTCGGCAAATCGGCAATAGTCGAAGGACTTGCCCAAAGAATAATTACCCGTAAAGTTTCTCCCATGTTATTTGGAAAGAGGATCCTTTCACTTGACATGGCAGCTGTTGTTGCCGGCACAAAATACCGCGGACAATTTGAGGAGAGGATCCGTTCCATAATTCAGGAACTGAAGAAAAATCCTAACATAATAATTTTCATTGACGAAATCCATACCATTATTGGTGCCGGTTCGGCGCCGGGCTCCATGGATGCCGCCAATATGTTTAAACCGGCTCTTTCACGCGGTGAGATTCAGTGTATAGGTGCTACCACGATTGATGAGTTCCGCAAGTCCATAGAGAAAGACGGTGCATTGGAACGTCGTTTTCAGAAGATTGTAGTTGAACAGACCACACCCGAAGAGACTCTGCTCATACTCCAGAATCTCAAACCTTTGTATGAAGACCATCATAATGTGATATATACGGACGATGCTCTCAGCGCATCTGTCTTACTGGCTGAACGCTATATAACCGATCGCGTCTTCCCCGATAAGGCCATCGATGTGATGGATGAATCGGGGTCACGTACCCGTCTTTCCAACCTATCCCTGCCTAAAGAGATTGAAGACAAGGAGAATGAGATTGACTTTACCCGCGAAGGCAAGAACGATGCCGTAGCACGTCAGGATTTTGAATTGGCCGCCCGTTTTCGCGACCGCGAGAAATCGCTTGAAGGTGAACTTGAAGTGATGAAACGTGATTGGGAAATGTCGCTTAAGAGTCGTCGTGAGATAGTTGACGAGGAGAAAATAGCTTCGGTGGTATCTATGATGACCGGTATCCCTGTACAGAAACTGGCAAGTGAGGAGGGAGAAAAACTGAAAAATCTCTCCCCTGTCCTGAAGTCGAAAGTGATTGCGCAGGATAAGGCTATAGATACTCTTGCCAAGGCAATAAGAAGAAGTCGGTGCGGTTTGAAAAATCCCAACAAACCTATAGGCTCGTTCCTCTTCCTGGGACCAACGGGTGTGGGTAAGACTCTGCTTGCCAAACAGCTTGCCGAGCAGATGTTCGGCACAGAGGATGCCCTTATTAGGGTTGACATGAGTGAATTCATGGAGAAGTTTGCAGTTTCCCGTCTGGTTGGAGCGCCTCCGGGATATGTAGGATACGAGGAGGGCGGACAGCTTACCGAAAAAGTGCGCCGTAAGCCCTACTCTATTGTGCTGTTTGACGAGATTGAAAAGGCACATCAGGATGTCTTCAATATTCTGCTTCAGGTTATGGATGAGGGCCGTCTGACTGACAGTGACAGCCGTACGGTCGATTTCCGCAACACAATAATAATAATGACATCGAACATCGGCTCCCGTCAGATACAGGAATATGGACGTGGAATCGGATTCGGAACGGATGACAGCAGCCTTGAGGGAGCTCGTCAGGATATTATCAGGAAAGCTCTCCATAAATCCTTCTCCCCCGAATTCATAAATCGTATTGACGAGATCATTACATTTAACCAACTGAATCGTGACTCAGTGGAGAAGATAGTCGATATTGAATTGGACTTCCTCAAATCACGTATTGAGGCCATGGGATATGGCTTTACTGTGACGCCCGAGGCCAAATTATTCCTGGCCGATAAGGGTTACAGTACGAAATTCGGAGCCCGTCCCCTGAAACGTGCCATTCAAAACCATGTTGAGGACCGTCTGGCCGAAATAATGATTGACGATAAGCTTAAACAGGGTGATATGTTGACCATATCGGTCGAAAATGATGAAACAATAGTAAAAATAAATTGATAAAATGCAAAAAGGTAAGATTGGAGTAACTACCGAGAATATATTTCCGGTTATCAAACAATTTCTTTATAGTGATCGCGAGATTTTCCTTCGTGAAATAGTTTCTAATGCTGTCGATGCGGTTCAGAAGCTAAAAACTCTTGCATCAAAAGGTGAATTTAAGGATGAAATGGGAGACCTTACCATCCATGTTAAGGTGGAGAAAGACAGAATTACCGTCACTGACCGCGGTATAGGTATGACAGCTGAGGAGATTGACAAATATATCAATCAGATAGCTTTTTCTGGCGCCAACGATTTCCTTGACAAGTATAAGACCGATGCCAATGCTATCATAGGTCACTTCGGTCTGGGATTCTATTCGGCTTTTATGGTATCCAAAAAGGTTGAAATCATTACGAAATCGTATCAGGAAGGTGCACAGGCTGTAAAATGGAGCTGTGACGGTTCACCGGAATTTGAGTTGACCGATGGTGACAAGTCGGACCGTGGAACCGATATAGTACTCTATATTGACGATGACAGCAAGGAGTATCTTCAGGAGAGTACCATACAGATGCTTCTCAAGAAATATTGCCGTTTTCTGCCCGTACCCATAGCTTGCGGAAAAAAGAAAGAGTGGAAAGATGGTAAGGAGGTTGAGACCGATCAATTCAACATTATAAATAATGTGGAACCGCTCTGGACGAAGACCCCGACCGAGCTCAAAGATGAAGATTATAAGGAATTTTACCGCGATCTCTATCCCATGCAGGATGAGCCGTTGTTCTGGATCCATCTTAACGTGGACTTCCCGTTCCATTTGACAGGAATTCTCTATTTCCCCAAGATAAGAAGCAATCTGGATCTTCAGAAGAATCGTATTCAGCTATATTGTAATCAGGTGTTTGTGACCGATTCGGTCGAAGATATCGTTCTGGACTTCCTGACACTGCTTCATGGCGTTATCGATTCGCCTGATATACCCCTGAATGTCTCCCGTTCATATCTGCAAAGTGACTCCAACGTCAAGAAAATATCGGGTTACATTACCAAGAAGGTGGCTGACCGTCTTACGGCCATTTTTAAGAATGACCGCAAGGAGTTTGAGAGCAAGTGGGACGATGTCAAGCTATTTATCAACTATGGAATGCTGACAGAGGAGGATTTCTACAGCAAAATGGAAAATGTGGCTCTGTTCAAGGATACAGAAGGCTCCTATTTCACATTCGATGAGTATAAGAAGCTCATTGAGAACAGTCAGACCGACAAGAACAAGAACCTTATTTATCTATACTCAACAAACAAGGAGGAACAGCACGGTTTCATTGAGATAGCCTTGAATAAAGGTTATAGCGTGCTGCTTATGGATAACAGCCTGGATGTGGCACTTATTGGAATGCTTGAACAGAAGTTTGGGCAAAACAGCCGTTTCCTGCGTGTTGACAGTGACTCTATCGATAATCTGATCAAAAAGGATGAGAGCAAGGGCGTCGATCTTCCTGACGGGCAGTTGCGTATGCTCAAACAGCTATTCAGCAGTCAGATGCCCAAAATTGAGAAGGCCGATTTTCATGTTGATGCCCAATCGCTCGGAGAGGATGCCCTGCCCGTATTGATAACTACCGGCGAATATATGCGGCGCATGAAGGATATGGCCGCCATCCAGTCCGGAATGAGTTTTTATGGCGATATGCCCGATATGTTCACTGTCATTCTGAACAAAGATCACAAACTCATACAGCGGATACTTGACGATGCCGGCGATGCATGTGATGCCAAGGTCAAACCCGAAGATGAGAAGCTGGAGGCTTTGAAACAGCGTCAGTCCGAGCTGCGTAAGGCTCGTGAAGGCAAGAAGGACGATGAAGTTCCTCAAGCCGAAAAGGACGAGATGAATGAGATTGAAGCCGGGATCAGCGAAACGGAATCGGCTGTCTCATCTATCTATTCCGAATATGCGGCTACCAACAAAGTAATCCACGAGTTGATAGACCTTGCATTATTGCAGAACGGAATGCTTAAAGGCGAATCGCTTTCGACCTTCATACGCAGGAGTATTGAGCTGATTTGACGATATCGGCATTAATTTAATCTAAAAGGGCACCGGAATAGTACATCGGTGCCTTTTTTTTTCTATTTTTGTCCAAATGCATATTAATAAGAATTATGCCTAAAAACAGACGAACCATTGTTTCACTGCTGTTTTTGTTGCTTCTGGCCGTTTCGGCAAACGGTCAGAAGGTTGGGCTTGTACTCAGCGGAGGCGGTGCCAAAGGCATGGCTCACATAGGAATGATAAGGGCGCTCGAAGAGAACAATATCCCTATTGATTATATTACCGGAACCTCAATGGGAGCCATCGTAGGCTCATTGTATGCCATGGGATACTCTCCCGATGAGATGCATGAACTCATCAGTTCAGACGATTTTCGCCGATGGTACACCGGCAGCGAGGATATGAGTTACCGTTTTTATTTTAAACAGTCGCCGCCTACCCCATCAATAATTAATGTCAGCATAGCCGTCAGGGATTCCATGACGATATTACGTCCTCTGATAAATAGTGTCATTGACCCGTTGCAGATGAATCTGGCTTTCGTCGATGTATATGCCGGAGCATCAGCCGCATGCGGTAATGACTTTGACAGTCTTATGGTACCGTTCAGAGCTGTGGCATCGGATGTTTTCAACAAGGCTCCCATCATACTTGACAAAGGTGACCTTGGCAATGCGGTACGCGCCTCTATGTCACTTCCATTTGTCTTCAGTCCTATCAGGATAGATTCCGTTATTGTATATGACGGCGGTATCTATAATAATTTCCCGGTCGATGTAATGGTTGAAGAGTTTGCTCCGGACTTCATAATAGGAAGCGTGGTAGCCACGTCGGTTGACCGCCATGAGGAGTACCTCTTCCCTGATGAGTATGATATTATGGGGCAGGTACGCAGCATGATAGTCCAGCGCAGCGACTATAACCTTGATCCGGAATTAGGCGTAAGGCTGGAATTCAAACTAGACGATATAGGGATGTTGGATTTTCAAAAGATTGACTATGTTGAAAAAGTCGGATATGTGAACACCCTCTCTATGATTGATTCCATCAAAAGCAGGCTCTCCTCTCAAAGAGAAATACAGGAGGTAAACCAATCCAGAGAGAGTTTCAAGAACCGCATTCCTGAAATGCTTTTTAGCGAAATTGAGGTAACAGGTGCTAACCAGGCTCAGAAACGATACATATCCAGAGAATTCAATGCCGATCGTGGAACTTTCGACTTCAGTGAGTTTAAGAGGGGTTACTTTAAAATGCTCTCCAATGAGGCTATAAAAAAAGTGTTGCCCAACACAGTAATGAAGGCTGACTCAACCTTTAAACTCAATCTTGATATAACCATTGATGACCATCCTACCTTTGAACTTGGAGGATGTCTCTCATCGGGTATAACCAGCCAGTTGTACGGTGCGGTGTCATTCCGTCATTTAGGTGAATCATCGGCTGCATATCTTCTTGAAGGTCAGATAGGAAGGGCATACAACAATGCCCAATTCATAAGCCGTTTCGATTTGGCAAGCCGGATACCTATGGCCTTCACTCTTCAGCTTGCATACAACAATATGAACTATTTCAATTCCGCTTATGTCTTTTCAGATAAGATAGTTCCGGCTCTTAACAAGGAGATTGAGTTTTTTGGCAAGGTCAAAATGTCAAGACCATTCCTCAACAACTACAAGGCCGTCTATTCATTCGGAGTAGCTCATCATAAGGATTTTTATTCTCAAACAAGCAATATAGATATAGCCAACTTCAAGTATGACTGTACCAGACATTATATTGTAGGAGGTTCTGTTCTCTTTTCCGGAAACACACTCAATTCCATTCAGTATCCTACGCGTGGAAATTCGGAATCAATCATAGCTCAGATATATACGGAAAACAGTCAATTCCGTCCGGGAAACAAGGTATCGCCCGATCATCATTCAATTGACCAGTCGTGGTTGCAGATGACTGTTGCGACGGAAAACTATTTCAGACTGTCCAACCATCTGACCCTTGGATTCAACGTTCAGGGGTATTACTCCTCACGTAACCTCTCCACGAACTATTATGCCACAATAATGCAGTCGGGGCGCTACTATCCCACCGTGAACAGCCGCTTTGTCTTTGATCCGGCATTTTGTGCCAACTCTTACATTGCAGGCGGTGTAAAACCTATATGGATTATCAATAATGTCTTTCATCTGCGTTCCGAACTTCATACCTTCATACCGGCACGTACAATATTAAACGACAATGGTAATCCTGTTTACGGTAAAGGATTAGAAGGAATACAGTTTCTCGGTGAGCTCTCTTTTGTGGCACAGTACAACCGCATTAACTTTAATGCTTATGTGAACACCACCACATCGCCCCATAACGGCACTACATTCGGCATCACCTTGGGAATACTCATGCCTAACGAATGGTTCATCGAGCGTTAATCAAAACAATGCCATATTTCCAATTCCGTCTTCCTGTTCTGCCTTCCCAACAACGCTTTTCTAATAACATTTTCCTAACAACGCTTTTCTCCTGTTTTTCTGCATAAAAATAGAAAGGTTTTTCAATATAGATAAAATATTTATCCTATACGGTTCTGTATTGCTTCTTGCTTTTAATTTTAATTATCTTTGCTGCCACATAATAAGTCAATATGAAGTACTACATCTTATTTGGCCCTCCGGGGGCAGGAAAAGGCACACAGGCAGGTGCCGTATCGGAGAAATATAATCTTAAACATATCAGTACAGGCGATTTGCTTCGTGCTGAAATTGCAGCCGGGACCGAACTGGGTAAAAAGGCAAAAGACATTATGGCTGCCGGAAACCTTGTTCCGGACAGAGTGGTTGAAGACATGATTGAAAAAGTGTTTGACGACAATAAGGACGTTGCAGGATTCCTGCTTGACGGTTTTCCCCGTACTTTAGGACAAGCCGGCGACCTTGACGAAATGCTCTCCCGTCGCGGCGAGAAGGTAAACGCTGTAATTTCAATAATGATTTCCGATGATACCATACAGTCCCGTCTTATGCACCGTGCTTCCATTGAAGGCCGTGCCGATGATGCTAATCCGGAAACTATCAAGAATCGCATTGTTACCTATCACAAACAGACCAAACCTCTTATTGATTATTACCGAAAAGACGGCAAATACTATGAAGTTGACGGCGAGAACGGTGACATTAGTGATGTGCGTAAAAGGATGTTCAGTGTCTTTAAGGGCGTTGACACTAAATTTGCCGGTCGTGAGGTTGTGATTGACGAGGCGTTGCTTGATCGTGTCCAGAAGCTTGCCCATGAATCACCCCGCCTGCGCATGAATTACGATTTGAGAAATACCGAAGAGGATCAGTCTCAGCGTATGCTCAACGTAATGTTGCCCGGTACCAGAACCGCCATACATAAGCATAATATGTCCAGTGAAACCATTATGTTGCTGCGTGGCAAGATGGATACGGTCTTATATAATGACGACGGCAGCGAGAAGGAACGAATCCACATGGGTGGCGATTCAGGAGTCATAGGAGTCAATATACCTACCGGTCAGTGGCATACGTTTGAAGTTTATGAGCTGGCTATAATTTTCATGGCTCAGGATGGTCCATGGTCTCCTCTCTCCAAAGAGAACATGTTGAAAGCAAGCTATTGACGGCTACATTATGATGAAAGCCATATTTCTTATGAAAAGCCCAAAATAATTGCTTAGCGAAATGCCGATTGTGGAAAAATAATAGTATCTTTGCACCGCTTTTTAGGATGGTTCCGTAGCTTAACTGAATAGAGCATCTGACTACGGATCAGAAGGTTCCGGGTTTGAATCCCGGCGGAATCACATAAAACCCCGCTAGAACATATCCTAGCGGGGTCGCTTTTTTAAAAAGGCCAAAATCGTGCCAAAATCGTGCCCCATTTGTGCCCCATTTGTGCCCCATTCAATTGTCCAAAAATATGTCGCCTAGTGTTTTATGGCGTCCTTATTTTTTATTCTTCTTATACGATTGTTTTATCAATGACATAATATATTCAACATTTTCATCATCTCTAATCTGTAATTCGTAATCTCCGTTTCCCCAATGTCCAATATTTGAAACATCTCTTGCTAATTTTTTGGGGTCGTCAAGTTCACCCTTAGGCATATTTATCCACATTTTCAGAGCTTTTTTCTGAACGTGAATGTCTGCAATATTTGAATCGCTTACAAATGCGATATATTTCTTTTTCGGTTTTAATTCAATTCCGTCAAGATTTGTAATTGCATTTTTAATTGTCTCGTACAGTTCTAAAATCTCAGGTGATGCAACTTCTAAATGTTCTTTCTCCGTATAAACTTTAATCTCTTTATTTACAGTTTTTACAATATCATCGTCTCGTGAAATTGTCTTAATGCTTTCTTGTGATCCACTTGTTTGAATTTGGCTATAATTTACAGTTTCATTGCCGTAACGTTTAACTTCCCATAATTCAATCGGTAAATCTTTAAAATTAATTGCTTCTCTTTGGTAAGTTGTAAATGAAGGAGAAACAAAAATCACTTTTGATTGAGACCAATCGACGTCATTTCTTTTTAAAACTAATTGTTTACATTCGTTATATTCCAAAATGAAATCCGCTTTATTATTCAGCATTAATGACAAATAGGCATATCCCTGGTCAATTACACTAAAGTTCTTATCCCGTTTATACTCAATGATCACAAAAGCAGATGTATCATGGTCGAAAGCTAACGTATCTATTCGGAAATTATTCAAGGAAAATTCTGATTTTACAAAGTCAAGTCCGAATATGAGTTTTAAATTCTTTTCGGTCAATGTCTGTATTTCCTTTTCTAGTTTGAACGGATTCTCTTTGATCAATTCGAGTCTTCCATCTCTGTTTTTATAATTTGCCATATCTGTCTGTTTTAGTGTTTTTTTTGTAATGCACCATAACGGTTGATGGTATGGTATTGGGTGGGATTGCGAAGCGATTTCCTATCAGTTTACACCAACTTTATTTACAAGCCACAAACGCTCGAAAACCGATGAACCCCGCATACACTATACCATGTGTTGACGTTAGTTAATATTTCATTATCTTCATATTAGTCAATCTATTATCATCGAATACAATCTCTAAAATATAAATTCCATATATTAAATCAGAAATATTTAAATCCGCAAATTGACTGTCAATATGTTGAGTTTTCAATTTTTCTCCTGACATTGAATACAATATTATTCTTTGGATTAGTTTGTCTCCTGATACAATCCTAACACATTCACTTGTTGGGTTTGGAAATATTTGAATTGAGGAATTATCTTGTTTGCTCTCAATTCCTACAGTTTGTCTTAATCTTAAAAATAATACTCTGTCAATCGCTTCAACTAATGGTATAACTTTATCAAAGGAATCATTTGAGTACATTGAAAAATAATCAATTCCAAGCTCATCAAATCCACTTGTTACAATTATAGAATCTTTTTTTAGATAGGCTGTTGCAAAACAATCAGTCGCTTTATAAAAGTAGACGGAATCCCTTTCTTGAATTATTTCACAAGTATCTCTGTTAATTCCTCCATTCCAATGATAATTCAATTGTTCCCAATCACCTGTCAAATCAATCCTTGTAAATGATAGGTTATTTGAACTCTCTAAATTTGGAGTAGATGATAATAATGAATCACTATTTACAATAAAAATACAATCAATGTCATAGTATTCGAATCCGTTTAGCAAATAAATTGTATCGTTACTCAGTAGTCCATTTGCCGTGATTGAATCAAAGGAGTAAAATTCAATGGTATCATTGTTAATTATGATATTTAAATTATCAAGTCTATTAGTTGTACCATCAAATACATTATCAACAACTTTCCATAAACCTTGAATATCCAAAGTTTGAGCTTTTACTAAAAATCCGTTTAGTAAAAAAATCAGAGTTAAAATCTTTGTCTTTGTTTTCATATTATGGTGTCTTTTTTAATCCAACGTCTTATTTACGTAACAAATATAAAACATTCGTAAATACAATACTCATAATTTTCGTAAATTGATTTCAAAAGATCAATGTCAAACGTTGCATATGCCTTTTACTACATGTTAGGCAACGTATTTATTCAATAATTATCTGTTTTTCAAATGTTTCTTTAAATACTCTGTATGCTTCATCGTAAATATCCTCACAGGCATCAAGCATTATCACATAATATATTTGTCCATCAAATCTGTCTTTACTATCTCCTGCTTTATAAAAAGTCATTTTATTTGTCTCTCCTTGTGGAATTGTCATAGGTTGTTCGAGTAAAAGACCAGCATATTTCGGTCGTGCTCTATTTATGGCAATCATATGCATATGAGCTCCACCAATATCTTGATACATGTTTTTATCCTTTAACTCCAAAGAAATCATGTCCGGAAATTTATTTGAGAAGTTGAAGTTTTTCTTATCTGGATATAGTTTTACAAAATTGTCAATGTAATTTTCGAGTTTATCTCCTGGTTGTGTAACTTTCATTATTAAGGCAATTGTATATGAAATCTCTTGACCATTTTTATTTGGAATCGATGGGGGAACTATTGTTACTGCAGTCTGATAATTTTGATAATCATATAAATTTATTTGCCAAGTAGAATCTATAAGTAATTTTATTCCAAATGGGCGACACACAAATGAAATCAAATCACCTTTTGAAGCAGACCAAATATCAATATTATTGTATACTGAATCACTTTTTACAGGAATAATCCTGTTATAAATGGTCTGTCCTAGTTGCTCTTCAAAATAACTCGGTTCTTTAAGAATTGATTTGGCTTTATCCATTGCGAAGATACAATGTGAAGGCATATTTGCTATAGCAGTTGCAAATGTATATTCCTCCCAAAATGCCGCCGGCTCATTTGTGGGTAAAAGTTTTTGACTCTTTAAAAAATATTCAATCGATTTGTCTTGAACATTTGATAATGCAAAATGATTTGCAATAAACCAAAGAGGTCGGTAATCATTGGGTGCTAAATCAATTGCTTTTTGATAATGATTAACAGCTAATTCATAGTATTCATCCTCATCCAGATTGTATAAATAGTGCGAAATATCTCCAAGAAGTAAATTAATCTCTATGTTTTTACTATCCAATTTGGAAAACAAATCGTAGCTCTCTTTTAATCCTTTTACTAATGATTTTTTACTTACATCATACGTCCAGTCAGGTTGCCAGTGATTATAATATCCTTCATTGTCAATAATGAAAGTTATTTTGTCAGAATATTTTTCGGAATCAGGTATTTTGTCAAATTGAACGAAATTTATATTCCCGAAAACAGTCAGTGTCGAGAGAGTTAAAATTAATGTAAATATTGTCCTCATATATTTTTATTATATTAGTTTGTAGATTGCTCTGTCAATATGTTGCCCAACGGCTTATTTACGTAACAAATATACTACCTTCGTAAATACAATACTTTATAACCTTCGTAAATTTATTTCAAAATATAACGGGTACGTGTTATGAAACGTTTGGCATTTCGAAGCAATTTCCTATCAAGTTACAACTACTTTTATACGAGATGAAATGCTTGAACATACACCACTATGACGCACAACTAGTTTTCGCGTGTTTTCTTTATCAAATAGTTTTGCAAAGATTCTTTTCATAATATCTCCAATTTATTGTTGCTCAATTAACAGTCTATAAGCTTTCAAATATTTATTTAATCGTTTTAAGTCATTATTTGTCAGCTCTTTTAATCTTGTAATGTCCATATTGTCTCTCAAATCATTTAACTTAACAGATATAGCTGTCTTATTTGTCATTACCCTTTGTATGAAATTACTGTAATCTTCATTATCGGATTCTTTGGTAATTAATTTCAAAACTTCTATTATTTCTTTTGAAAATCCTTCTTTTTCAAGCTCCTCAAATGTCCAATTTGTATCTTCTACCAAATCGTGTAATATACCACAAACTTTTTCCGTTTCGTTTTTCCCCATTTCCATCACTCTAATTAAATGCAAAATATAGGGTGCCCCACTTTTATCTTTTTGGTCTTTATGAGCATTTATTGCAATTTCTATTGCCTTTTCAATTGTTGACATAGTTTCTCTTTTTTTATAATTGCCGATAACGGATGGGGATTTGCGTTCGGGCGGGTTGGCGGGACGAAGTCCTGTCAACACGAGGCAAACGCAGGTGCGGGCTACAAAGCTACAACATAGCACTTTACCCCGCCTGACGCAAAACCCGTGTTGTCGGTTCGTGCTTTAATCTCTTTGAACTTCGTATTCCTTAATTGTTTGTTTTAATGAATTAAATGCAATTGTAAAATCCTGAGATTGGTTGATTAAATAATTCCACTCGTCAGATGTTCTATGCCATGAAGTATTATCAGTCCTCTTGTGATAGTCCAATCCAATATTCGCAAATTTAACTAATGCACCAGTTTTATTTAGCAAAGCTGAATAAAAACAAGCCCATCTAACCTTTAGTAGATAATAAGCATCTATCGTGTTGTTGTTTTGCGAAAAGTATTCATCAATTTCATGTTCAAGTCTCGAGAGTCCAGTCATTAAAGCATTCTCACTTAGTCCTTCAGGTGGATTGAAGCCAACTCCCTCTCCGAGTAATTCTCCTAAGGTGTTACCAAATCTACTAATTAACAGCTTTTGAAATTCGATTCTAATTTCAATACCGTCAGAAATGAATACTCTGTTGGCAATAAGTACACCTCCCAATTTGGTCAATAGTTGTTTAATCTCTTGTTTGTAGTCCATGAATTAATGTTTAGGGCCGATTCAATCAGCAATTGCAATTTTTACCATTTACAAACTTATAAAAAATATCAAACGGTTTATTTTAATCAAGACTTTTTTCAATCTACTGTTTTAATTTATACTCTATTTTCTTTAATTATCAGCACACAAAAAGGAATCAAACCAAGAAAAGTGTTGATTTCAAACATAGCAATGCTATGACATCAGAAGTCTTCCACCTATACTGAAAAATTAAGCCCATCACTCCAACACCGCACCATTTTGCACACTTTTTCCAATTTTGTGTAAAATAATCCCTAAATCCTTTGGTATATATATAAAAATCGCATACATTTACCCCTGGAATAAAGCACATTAAATTCTAGTACCATGAATTACAGAGCTAGCCTGGTGCAGAGAGTCCGCTCTCTGCCAAGGCAACGCCTGAAATCATAAAACAATATACCATGAAAGCACATCCAAGCATAGTCTTCAACTCCCTCTCCGGAACAGCCGGCGAAGTCACAGCCCGCGAAACCAAGAACGGTACCGTGCTCTCATCCCGAGCCAAGCACAGCAAGGTCTATACTCCCGCTCAGAAAACCGACCGCGCCATCTTCTCTAAAGTTCGCCAAATTCGGTTAGCTTTGTTTTGTAATATTTTCTGTTACTATATCTGTAATGCTTTTAGTCATTTTCTAGTTTTGATTTCGTTTTTATTCTGGTAAAAACACGAATTAACTCGTGAGGAAAATTTATTTTCGTTCCCAATATTGATTTACCTTGAATAATTTTGCCTTATCAAATTCCTTTATATTTGAAATTGCTTGCCCTTTTTGAATTTTTGACATGCTTTGAGCTATAGTGTTTGTGTCTTTACTTCGTTTGCTCATTTGATTTTTTTATTTATTGATTTGTAAAATCAACGACATAAAGGTACTCTTTTTTCGTTTTTATTCGCAAGAAAACACGAATATATTTTTTCAAAAATTTTATCCTTTTTTATCTCCAAATTACGCTGTGACTTTTAGTAGCTGACGCATAACGGACACGTGTATAAGTAGTGGCGGAATACGGGACACTTTCCTGTCAAGATACGATGAACTTGGTGCGAGGTAGAACGTCCGAATGCGCTACAACCCCCGCCATTACTTATACACAATGTTAGCGGTTGTGCATTTATGTCAATCTCTTTTTCCCATTTCCACACTCGGTTCCCACATCGAAATTGCAATGTTTTTTTTGTTCTTATTCCAAGTTTTAAAGTCTTCAAAATTTGCAATT